>ERZ808029.505-NODE-505-length-21027-cov-4.025680_pt1 | contig 21027 bp, 21 predicted proteins | sample MGYA00380185_ERZ808029 | MGnify/ENA primary metagenome ERZ808029 (study PRJEB31490, sample SAMN06133404) | mouse gut metagenome | isolation source: M2_3 | host: mice | place: China: Chengdu | collected 2015-05 ... | reverse complement strand
AACCTTGTCTGATACGGAAAACTGGTTACTTCCCGTCAATACGGCAAGGTTGCCGTCCTCTGTAATCTGTGCCACATAGACACCCTTAATCTGTTCCTCACTACCGCCAGACTGCATATAAGCACCCTCTAGCAAATAGCCGTTAGGAGCTTTGCTTTCTTCAACAGTAATCGTTCCAAGTGGTAAACAGTTCTTTCCGTCCTGTGTATAGAGGCTGTCCCCAGATACCTTGTAAGCGTCAGCCAAACGGGAAACATAGTGTACTGTGCCGTCGCTGTCTTTTTCAGCGATAGTCTTTGTCGTCCATGTTCTTGTTGCTTCTGCTGGAAGATTGTCTTTATTGTAGAATCCGTCATAATATTTCCAGACAAACTCTGCACCCTCTAAAGAAGCGTTACCTTGTGCGGTTGTTTTTCCTGTTTCCATGTCGATTTTAAATAAATCAATCAAAGTGTCTGTGACTTTTGGTGTGTCGCTGACTTTTAAAGTCGTAGTTTCATTAACCTTAACCGTCATAGTGTAGACGTTCTTATCTAACTGGAATCCCTTTGGAGCTTTCGTTTCTTTCACATAGTATGTTGCGGCTCTTAATTCCACAGTGTCAGTATTGCCATTGGCATTTGTCGTAAGTGTGGCAACAGACTTCGTGCAGCCTTTATCAGAATAAACACCATAAGTCGCACCAGAGAAGGAATAACAGTCGTTCCCGTCTGTAACTGTGGCATTACTGGAAGATTTCTGAATCTTGCCATTCCCGACAGCCAGCTCTGCGAAGAACTGTCCTAAATCCTGCCCCTCACCAGTGTAAATATAACCGTAACAATCGTAACGGTCTTTATTTTCTTTAGCAAAAGCAGAGAGTTCTTTCCATAAGTCACCCTCGGAATAGTAGTCTGGTACAACCCTCCTCAGGGACAGCACCTGATACCCAGGGATTGGCTTAATGGAGATGTGATAGTGCAGCTCTCCTTTGCCACCCTGTATTTCACTTTTTGCAAGTTCGATCTTTTGCAGTTTTTCCTGTTCGGCCTGTATTGCATTTTCTATCTCCATGCGCTTTTTGTCGAGCTGCGTAAGAAGTGATTGCTCATCCTTCGTCAAAGCAAGCGCAATTTCTGAAACATTCAGTCCGCTGTCCCGCAAATACAGGATTTTATTCAGGCGCGGTATTTGCTCCACCGAATACAGCCGGTGTCCCGTCCACTTGTCAACCTCTGCCGGTGTCAGGATACCTGTCTCATCATAATAGCGGAGCATACGAACAGATACCTGCGTCAGCTTTGAAAATTCTCCTATCCTGAACATTGTTTCACCTCCTGCTCCAGCTTAATGAGATCACTGTAAGTTGTCAAACGAATCGGTAGTCTATCCCCTCAGATTTTTTAGAGCATCGGGGTTATTTGAGATAATCTCTCCAACAGTCTGACAGCTTTCCATGTTTGGGCAGTCTCCACATGTCGCCACACCCTTTTTCAATGCACACTGACGAATTCCGCAAAGACTATCGCAGAATACAGTTTTCATTCCATCAACACGACATCCTTCACAATTGATATGTTCAGGCAGAATGGGGGCATTATTTAACTCGGCCCATAGTTTTGCAGTTTTCTCACGCAACGCCTGGTCGTCATTGATTGTTGCGAGATATGCATCGCATTTCCCACAATCCAGCCCACAGTATGCAATCATATTTCTCATGGTTATGTACCTCCTAAAAATCCTAATTTAGCGTTTCCACGTCTTAATAAATTCTATCAGCTTTTCCACATCGTCAAAATCATCATAATCGCCAATAATTCCTTTACGATGATACAGGATTCCTCTCTTTTCATTTTCTTCAAGACAGTCAAGAAGACTTTCTATCCCATATCTTTTTATAAATAATGTAAATCCATATGGCTTGATTTTATTCAGCAACCCTCTTTTACAATCCATTTCACAGGCATAACAGCCTGGAAGTTCCTTCTCCATGGCGCATTTTCTGTTTTCACATTGGATGTAGTCAGGACAGGTATCCGAATAGCAGCCATTGCATTTTTTATTTTCTGAACACAGGCAACAGGCAAGCCCACACCTTGCGATTCCTAATTCTCGTTTCATTCTTTCCCTTCCTCAACCCTCGATTTGCTTGTTAGTCCACCATTCTACAATTCTACTATTCAACCTCCACCTTATTTACAAGATCCAACTTATAACGCACAGCACCATGGTCTCTAAATATCGTTGCACTTGTAATATGGATTGCCAAAATAACGCAGTTTTCATCCTGCTCATTATTTGCATCATCGTACCAGTCTGCAAATGCTTCACGGAGTTTCGTTCTTAGGGCAGCGTTTTTGGTTTCCAAAACCCATCCGAGGTTTTCTCCAATTCCATGACCGTATATTCCCTCAAAGCAAACGGAAAACGCAACCTCTTTGTTTTGAGCGATCTGCTGCATTTTATTTGATTTTGCCGATGTTGTGACATAAAACACGCCATCTTCATAATAAGCACTCACATCACGGACACTAGGGCGAAGAAATCCATCAGCGCCCGGTTCCGTAGTAATCGTTGAGAGCGCAATGGTGTTATCTTTCTTGTTGCCACAACTTTCTTCAATTAATTTCATTCCTTCTTCATATCTGTTCATTGTTAATTCCTCCATCCATTTCAATTTGCTTATTCGTCCACCATGCATTCACTATCCAGAAGTTTCGTCAAGTCCTCCACGGAAGCGTCCATTTTTACAGAAATCTCATCCATCGTCATACCCGAAGCAAGAAAACGCTTTATCACCATTTTCATATCCTCACCAACTTCAATGATATGCCCGTCCAGATCATAAAAACGGATCACCCGCTGGCCCCAGCTATGTTCGATCACTTCTCCCAGGTATTCCATGCCCGGGTATTCTTCCAGCCTGTGCAGAAATCCGTCAAAGTCCCTTTCTTCAAAGACGATTTCCGCATTGTTGGATTTTTTAATACCTTTTCTTTTGGCAGGTTCACAAGCCAGTCAAAATCCTGCTGTAATGCCAGGCCGCAGGTAAAAGCGATATTCCTTCCGTAGTCCTGAAATACTTCCAGTCCAAACAGATCCTCATAAAATTTCCTCGCAGCCTTAATGTCGGCCACTGCTATCACCGTACATGTGTACCTCATAGAATGATTCCTTTCCGCTTTACTTTTTCTAATTCTCTCTTACTGTTAGCTGTTTCTGATACAAATAGCGCTGTATCCAGATTGTCACTTTTTCCTGTGCAGCTTCAGGTCAACCTTTCTACGGGATGCAATCTCCGAAAGCACCTCTGTTGCAAAAGCGCTTTTCTCTTTGAGCGTAAGGATCTCCATATCCAGTATTTTTATTTTTTCCATCTGCTCTGTATTATAGGCTTCGGCCCCAAACTGCCGGACCTTTTCCAGATCAGTCCTTCGGTTGCGATGTGTAATAAAGGAATCAAAATCATCAATATACTCATATTTTTCACATGGGTACTCCCTGCATTGACAGCAGTATTCTACTCCTCTGTGCTCCATGCTGCACCTTGCGATCCTGCACGACTGATTTCCTTCCCCTCCACCGCAGCCGGGGCAGTTTTTGTTCAAAAACATGGGGCAAAGCCCACAATTCAGACCACAAAGGGACAAGAACTGATTTTTCCGGTTAAATCCTTTCATGATGCCTCCCAAACAGCCTGCCTGTACCCGATTTGACAAGTAACAACTGAATCCTCTCTGGTAAACAAAATATAGAATATTATATCATTGTCTATGGAATTTCACAATCGAAATGGTATAAGTGGTCGAATGAAAAATACTGGAAAGAAAAACAGGATTGCAGGTTCCAACCATCTTTTCTATCGCTTATAGAGCCTCCATATCAAACAGGCTTAATTGTACCGGCTGCTCTTTTTTCTCCTTTTCTTTTAGCTGGCGCATTTTTTCCAGTTCCGCTATCCTCTCTGGCCCCAGCCATTTGTCTGCATGGCGCCGGTCTGTGCTGTATTCCTTCAGGCTCTCATATCCGCTCTCTAACAGTTTCTTTTCCAGGCGCCTGACTGCGGACTCCCGTGACTGCCACCGTCTCTCCCGTTTATTCTCTGAATCCCGTTTTTCCATATCGGAAGCATGCACAATCTGTATTCCGTTCCGTATATCCTCCAGATCCTGCATCAGATCCCTGCTTTCCCTGCGCTCTGCACGGACGTTCTGGATCTCAAAGGAAAAATACCGGCCGTGGTATTCGGAGAAAAAGAGTTCCGTAAAATAGTGGTTCCGCACTTTCTCCTTTATCCTGTCCTGGCAGAGCCTGGCGCATATCTTGCAGATATCCATGCTCACCGGATGGTCAAAGAGCTTTTTCCCTTTGATAATCTGGGTATCCACCTGCCCTTCAAACAGTGTGCCGCTTAGGTCATTTCTAAGATAGGAAATTTTTATATCATAAAATACATTTCCCCTTTTCTTATCCAGCTCATGCCCCAGGACCGGGCACATCCCTGCACATCTGTTCCGTCCGCAGTCATAAGGGTCATAGTTCATCTCCCATTCCAGTGTATCCCGGTTGAACCGCATATGCTCCCGGCAGACACGTCCTTTCTTCTGCAGTCCGAAACTGATCTCCTGCCTTCGTATCTCATCGTCATGCAGTTTCAGGATATGCTCCACACTCCCCTCATAACAGTATTCTTCCTCCGTCATATGGACCTCGCAGTCATACCGGAGTATGCCATGCTCCTGGAGATATTCATGTTTCAGCTTACATTCTTTCTTTTCATAAGGGCAGTGGATGGTAGCCATATCATTTTCAAAAGTCCACTCAATCCCCATGTAGCTCATGTTGCTGTGGCACTGGAGCCCTTTGCACTGCAGGCCGCAGGGTGTCCTGAAAGTCTGTTCAAAGATCCACCAGCGTTCATAGGTAAACCCTCCATCATAATTATCAAGGGTTTTCTCCTGCCACATGGGCACATCAACCCTTACATAGTCCGGATGATTGTCCACGGTATAGCCTTCCTCCAGCAGCCGCTTTGTCAGCGCATTGTATTCCTCATGTTCCTTTTCTCTCATTCCATTCCTCCTTACAGCCCCTGGCATGGGCGCATCCCAAAATAGTTTTCCATGCGGTCCCGCAGCCTTTCCGCCGACATATCATATTCCCCGGCAATACAGGATTCACAGCACGGGTATTTGTACGCCAGGGTTTTCGATAACCGGGCATCCCAGCTGTTTAGCTGCCTGCCGCATTTGTTACAGTCCTGATCCAGCCATCTTACTTTCTGCAATCGTTCTTCACCTTCCTTTCTTCCTTGTGAATGTTGTTGTATCCTTATATGCCTTCCGGCTTTCAGGCAGCAAAAAAGCAGGAATGACTCTCTGATATTTCTAGCGTCCGCAGTTTCCTGTGAACCCGTGTCATTCCTGCTCTGAAAAAAGATAATAAAATTTTCCAAAATAAAAACCAGCGGTATATCACTTACAGGGCGTAGTGATACTGCTGGCACAATCATACAAACTTAACAGTGTGTGCAATGCGGGGTTATGCCGCATACAGATATTTCTGCCTGTATCTCCATAAAAGGATGTGCACAAAAATCAATTACAAGGGAAGTGTAACACAAAATATAGAATCAGTCAACAAACTAAAACTATATATAGTATAAAAGAAAATAAAAAATTTCTGATTCTTGCAGAAATATCTGGTTTTCACCCTATTTTATTATTATATAGGTCATTTAAAAAGATGCCATAGAACGTACATTGACAATTTCATAGCATGGTACTGGGAGTTATACAGGTGCATGGGACAGGTCTGCCATAAAAAGCCTGCCCCTGCTTAATCGCTGCACAGCACGGCCTGAAAATACGCGGCGGAAACTCCGGCGCAGGAAGTGGCCCAGGGCGCCATGTGGGATCAAACAAATTTTTTAGAATTAGAACGTCTTGTTTTTATTTTTTTGTTGAAGTGGCTGGCCCTGATTTCGTAAGTTATATAGGTAAGGAACCGTAGGCTCTTTCCAGCCACACAGAAAGGAGGTCACTGTGGCTGAACATACAGATAATTTTCCGAAACCCGATCCGGAAAAAAGAAGCTATTCTGTCGCGGAAGCGGCAGAGATACTCGGCGTCAGTAAACGCTCAATATATAATCTCTGCGCTGCGGAAGCTTTCAAAACGGTACGCATTGGAAAGAAACTGCGTATCTCCAGAAAATCCTTTGATGAATGGCTTGACGGGAGCCGGGAAACATAAAAAGAAAGGAGCCTATATATATGGCATCAATTCAAAAAAGAGGAAAAAAACATGCTGTCGTCTACACCTATACAGATCAGGAAGGGCAGAAAAGACAGAAATGGGAAACATTCAACACCAAAGCTGAGGCGAGGAAAAGAAAATCAGCGGTAGAAGCCGAGCTTGACAACGGAACTTTTATCCCGCCCAATACAACAACGGTGGAAGATTTCTTAAAGGAGTTTGTTGATCTTTATGGAGAAAAGAAATGGGGCCTTTCGATCTATGCCAGCAATACGGCGCTGATCAACAACTATATCAATCCGCTGATTGGAAACCTTGTTGTCCAGGACATCAACAAAAGGACTGTGGATAAATATATCCAGCAGCTTCAGAAAACAGCCCCTATAAATACTCCATACCGCCATGCGAAAACGGAGTATGTGACACCCTGCACCATCGAAAAGATTATCAAGCTCCTCCGGTGCGCCTTCCATCAGGCAGTGCGGTGGGATATCATCGGCAAAAATCCGTTTGAGGATGCCGACCTGCCGAAACGGGAAAAGAAAGTCCGGGCAATCTGGACGGCGGATATCATCCGCCAGGCCCTCGACAACTGCCAGGATGGGAAACTCTACATTGCGATCAATCTGGCTTTTGCCTGCTCCATGCGGATGGGGGAGATCACCGGCCTGACCTGGGACTGCCTCCACATCGCAGATGAAGACATTGCAAACGATAACGCATATGTATGGATTGAAAAGGAACTTACCCGTGTTGACCAGAGGGCGATTGACGCACTTGGGGAAAAGGATATCCTTTTTGTATTCCCCAGGCTGATGGGAGGCAGATCATCCACCAGGCTTGTCCTGAAAAAGCCGAAAACAGAAAGCAGCATCCGTAAGGTATGGCTCCCCAAAACCCTTGCCCTTATCCTGCGCGACTGGAAGGAAAAGCAGGACAGGCTGAAAGAGTTCATGGGGCCGGACTATACAGACTACAACCTGGTACTGGCTCAGGAAACAGGAAGGCCCTGCGAAGACCGCATTATTGGCAACCAGTTTGAACGCCTTAAAAAGTCTGCCGGCCTGCCCAATGTGGTATTTCATTCCCTGCGCCACTCCAGCACGACCTACAAGCTGAAACTGAACAAAGGGGATCTCAAAGCCACCCAGGGAGATACCGGCCATGCACAGATTGACATGATCACGGAAATCTATGCGCATATCCTGGACGAAGACCGCAAGATCAACGCACAGAAATTTGAGACGGCTTTTTACTCCAACCCCGATATGCGCCCCGTGGAGCGCAGCCTTCAGGGAGAGGGCGACTCCGTGCCCAACCCGGACGTTATGATGAAACAGCTGGAATCTTCCCCGCAGGCGATGGACGCTTTCACCCAGAAATTCATCGAACAGTACGGCGACCAGATCATGACGCAGCTTGCAAAAAAGATGCTCGGTGCATGAAACGACACAGGATAACATGGGATGCAACGGGAGTACATAAAAGTACAAATTAGCAAAATGATTAGCAGACCTTGTTTTTCCCGCCAGGGGGTTCGATTCCTTTCAGGACTTCCCCCACAGGCGGCAGGTCGAAAATACAGCCATGAAAGGAGGTTATGTTGGAATCCCTGAAGGAACAAAAATGCCGCAACCCTTGAAGTTACGGCATTCCAGCGTCCCCGAGAAGATTTGAACTTCCGACCCCACGCTTAGGAGGCGTGTGCTCTATCCAGCTGAGCTACGAGGACTCGAACGATATGAAGTTTATGAAAAGAGCTTTCTACCTCCACGGACCTTGATAACCGACATATTAGAAGGCAGTCCCTCTACCCACCTAACTCTTTACTATTATATTCATAAACCCCCCTGTCGTCAAGCAGAAAATTCCTTCTTCCTACAGCAAATCTAAACATTCCACACATTTTGCCACAACTCATGAGGAAGCATCTTCTCCCTCTGCATCTGTCTTATCCTCACTTTCAAACACAGCCACCCCCTGCATCCAGATCTGGCCCTTAAATCTCCTACCCACCACTGGCTCTCCTAACAAATCCCGTCTGGCTATTCCCACATGAAACACCATATCATTACAATTCAAAGTCAAATCATAAACCAATTCATCACTAATTCGGTTTACCTTCTCCTCCACCTGAGTAATTTCACCAATCACAGTATACTGATCACATTCAATTCCCGTAGGCATAAAACTAGAATCTACAATAGAATAAATATCCTCTTTCATTACCCGCCTGGAAATCTGAGAATACATGTCAATATCCTCAATCGTCAAAGTTTCCATGGCATCTTCATCCCCGTTGCGGGCCGCTTCCAGTAAACTGCAGCGGTCCCTGGCAGCTACCTGCGCCTTCTCGATTTGCTTTTGAGTCTTATGAAGAGGAAGCAATATTTTTCCTTCAGCAGAAAGCCCCGTCAACTTTACACATTTCACCTTCAATGAAACCTGATCAAGTCTCCGCTCAATATATTCAAATCCATTATTAACAAAAAAAATCAACGAAATCCCAACACGATTCTCATCCAACAACCCGCCAAAAGTCTCTTTTTCTGTATGACGCTGAATCGAGCACTCCGTTTCCGACGATATATGCTGTCCTGTCAGATAAGGATAATAATAATCTCTCCGAAAAATCCCATCCTCATCGGTCTCTCCCACCATTACAACCCCCATGCCAGGAGCCACTTCCCCACGAATCTCACACAGATTACTGTCTGATTCAATTTGAATCCGCCGACGCTCTCCTGCGGTCTTTTCCAGTTCATCCAGCAGCCTGACAATTTCCTTCTTTTTCTGGTATGCTCCAAATCCGATACTTCGGAGAAATTTATGCATCTATGCTCACCTCGCCAGCTTTCCTAATTTAATTCAAACTAAATATATGTCATATATCCAAAGATAAAACTTCTGGCCATCTGCTCTTCACCGCTACATCCTTATCCTGTTACATTAATATCTCTGGATTTCTTTCAATACTTTGTTCACAACCAATTTGAAAATCGTACCTGTCATCTATATTCCTAAAAAAATATTTTATGAAACAACTAATATTAAAAACCCTATTCTATAAAAATGTATCTTAAAATCATTTATGCCATCTGCATCTCCTACAGACCAAAGAACACAACTGGCAGAAAAGCTTTTAAAACACATTCCAGGAACAGGCGGATTCTCTGTCCTCCAAAGAATCCGCCCTGTCCTTTAAAACAATTTATCCAATCATTCAGATCGTTTTTGCTCCCATTATAATCGTTGAAACGGATACTGATTTATTGGGTAACATCTCAATGATGGTGTCGGCCATGATAGGTCGGTTGGCAATAGTCTCCTGTTGCACAGGTATCGCCATTCCGGTGGTCACTGCAGTAATGTCCATCTTGTCCACACAGATAGCCATCATCACAATAAGCCTGACAAGTATCATAATGATACTGGCTCTGATAACGGCTTCTTCCATGGCAATGGGCAAAAGCAGGAAATGCACAAACTACAGCAAGAAATGCTGCAGTCATCCCAACCATTATATGTCTCTTCATCCCTCTCACCTCCTTCCGAAGCTTATCATACTATAACTACCAGGAATTTACAAGGGCTTTACAAGCATAACTGGAATAAAAGCAACGCAGCAATAGTACAAACCATAAAATCTCTCAATACCGCAGAAGCATAAAATTCACCGTAAGTCCTGCTGCCGTTCCTATCAAAATCACCAAATCCCCCCGTTTGATTCTTCCCTGCTCCACAGCTTCACACATTACAAAGGGAACCGAAGCCGAAACCAAATTGCCATATTCAGATACCCGGTCTAAGTACAATTCCTTTGGAAATCCCAGCCGGGGCATAATCACTCCCAGCGCTCTGCTGGCCTGATGAGGCACCACCACAGAAACATCTTTAAGAGAAATCCCCCCATCCTCCATACAGCTCCTTACAAATCCTGGAAGTCCTCTGGCACAAAGCCTCAAAACCTTCGGACCCTTCATATCAAAATAATAATTATCCCGGTTCTCCTGACAGAAAGAAAAAACCGGCATCAGTCCGCCTCCTCCCCGAATCTCAGTATCATGAGCGCCTTGCGACCAGGTCTCCTGTCTGGTGTATATCACAGCAGACCCTCCCTCCCCACTGGATTTTTCCAACACACAAGCCGCTGCCCCATCTGAGAACAACTCAAAGCTCTCTTTCTGATCAGGATTTAAAGCAGCTGACGCAGTATCCCCGGACAAAATCAAAACTCTGTCATATTTTCCTATATCCACAAGACAAGAAAAGATATCCACAGCAGAAATAAAACTTGTACAGGTTGTGTTAATATCTATGGCAGGAATCGATAGTCCTTTTGCCAATCTTTCATGGACTAAAACCCCATTACAGGGAATTGCCTGCAATGGAGTTGCCATGGCACAGACAATACAATCCATATCCCCAATGCCCATTCCTGCCTGATAAAGCGCCTTCTCTGCCGCCCTCTCTGCCAAATCCAAAAGAGTTTCCCCATCACTTAACCGGTATCGGGTCTGACTGCCAAAACAGATTTTTCTTCCCCCAAGGACCCTTCCCATCCCAGCCACCTTCACCTTCCGTTCACGTATCCCTTTTCTCATCCCTGACGATTTCTCCCTAAGCATATTCGTTCCACCCTTTTCATCTTTTTCCCCGGTTCACATCGGTATCCTTCAAAATACACCTCCGGCAGAATAAAATCCCTGTCTTCTGCCAGTTTCTCCAATTCCTTTTTTACCTGCCAAGTTCCATTCTCAGTCAAATCCCCATAGACTGTAATCGCCCCATTTTCCTCCTGCACCACCCGATAATCACTGACAACACTCCCATTTTCCGCAAACAGCACACACCTTCGGATAAAATCCGGAAATACCCTCCGCTCTGTCCCATCTCTTCCCTTAAAATAAAAAACATCATCCTCTCTTCCTTCAATTTTCTCCAACGCCCTGCATGGACTTTTACATTTACATAATCCTTTCTTTTCAACCAGAATATCATTCAGCCGGTAACGGATAATAGGTTGGGCCTTCCTCTCAAAATCTGTCACCACAGGAACAAACCTATCTTCATCCAAATATTCCCGCTCAATATGTACAATATCCTCATTTAAGTGCAATGTTCCATATTTACAGGTAGAAGCCAAAAATCCCTCTGTACACTGATAAGCCTGATGAATCACGTTCACTCCAAAAGCTTCCGCAAGCCGTCTTTCGTCCTGTTTTTCCAATACCTCTGCAATGGAAATCACCATTTTGGGATAAATCCGAACCTTTTCTCTGGCGATTGCCAATAGGATAGACGGTTGCCCCACCAAAACCTGAGGATTCACTCTCTCCAGACGTTCCCAATGTTCCCCCATATCCTGATAAATATCAAAAAAATAAAAACGAATCCTTCCTTTTCCCACAGACTGATACAAATTGCTGTCCGCCCTCATAAAAAATGCAATAGAACAAGATTTCCAGATACCATTTGGCAAAAACTTTGCCAGCACATATCCCGCCCAGCGCAACCGCTCCTGGTCTGACACCAAAAAAATTCCCCTCTGTCCTGAAGTTCCCGAGCTTAATCCTACAGTAACATTTTTTAATTTTGGTACAAAATCCCTCTCCCGCTCCGCCCTCACAGCAAATGCCTCTGCCTCCTCCCCTTCAATTCCCACCGTATTCAGTTCGGAAAAATGTTTCATCATAAATGCTTTATCGATAACAGGACAATCACTCAGCTCTTTTATTCCCCGATAAACCTTAGAATGTTCCGATACATACTGCAAATGTTTCTCAATTCGTTTTAACTTCCTTTTTTCTAACCCTTTTCTTCCCACAAATCTCATACAATATTTATAATAAACATAATATTTCAAAACTTCATATAGTTCATTCATCCCCCCATGCCTTCCCTTCTAACAATCTCCAAAAATCCGTGAAATCTGTATGAAATATTTTTAAATTCCATCTTTTATATTATTTAGGCCAAAATCTCTTTTCTCTGCCCAGATCATGGGAAAAGAAAACTTGAATCCAGGGATAATCCTTTTTCATCCGGCAAATTCGTCCAAGCGTATCCTTATACTGAAAAAAATTTCTCTGAATCAACCGAGGCGCCAACCGCATACTTAATGTATGACGGACCAAATCCCGCCCCCAACCGGCATCTGCTGCCAAAAATAGTTTTAAATCCGGAATCCACAATCCCATCTGTCCTTTACAATGGCCATCCAATCTAATTCCAATCACACTCCCATCCCCAAATAAATCATAAACCCTTTGAAAATACCCACACAAAAAATGATCTTCCATAAGCTTTTTCGGCTCCCGTCTGGATTTCACATTAGACATGACAGGTATCTGTTTCAAAACTTCCTTAAAAGCGATCAATTCATACTTGGGAAAACAAGAAAGCCCTCCAATATGATCTGGATGATTATGAGACAAAATAATTATCTTCACATTTTCCCGCGAAATCCCATCCAAAGCCAACTTCTCATCAATCCGATCCCCTTTTTTAAAACAGACCGGCAGTATAAACCGATAAAACCATAAAAAAATCCCTCTCCGAAAAATATCTTCAGAATATCCGGTATCATACAAAATTTCCCCAAAATCCTTATGACAAATTCTAAGGACTGAAGCAGGAAAATTCCGTTTTTCCCACAAAACTCTCCGAAAAAGAATTCCCAAATTGTTTGTACAATAACCACAATGATACAAGGTTGCTTCCGTCACCTTTCCTGACTTCCTATCCCCATATTCCTCTTCTTGTATCTCTATTTTGCCTGTTCTCTTCATATCCCCCATCCTTTCCCCCTTTCCCATTCACTCACATGCCTCATTTTTCTGCCCCATTCCTCCCCTCACTTTCACGCTCCCCCTATACTCTTGCTCATTCTTTTTCCCATTCCTCCACCACGTTCCATACTCCCTGACCGCATCTTTCAGCCGCTTTTCCGGCTTATAACCTAATACATCCCTAGCCCGGTTAATATTCAACGTCTGTGCAAATCCCAGTGTACAAACCGCATACCGGGTTAGGAAAGGTTCCCCCGGAAGTTTAAATTTTCTATAAATCCACTCCAAACCTGCCGCAGTCCAAAATAACAATCCAAAAGGCATCTTCCGATAATGAGGTCTCTCCCCCGCTGCCTTTAAAAATCCCTCCAAAAGTTCCCGAAACTCAAATGGCTCTCCATTTGTAATATTAAAAATCTCTCCTGATGCCTCCTTTGCACTCATAGCCAGACAACAGGCAAGAGCTGCATTCTCCACACAAGTAAGATCTACCAGATTCCTTCCATCCCGAAACAATGGAATCCCAACTCCCCGGTTAGCCCGCAAAAGTCTTGGAACCAAACTGGTATCCCCAATTCCAATTAAACCTCTGGGACGCAAAATCACCGTCTCCAGTCCTCTTTCATTCCACTGACGAATGATCCTTTCCGCCATTTTTTTGGACTTTATATAATAATTCAAATCTACTTGATCGGATTTACGATTTTCACAAAGCTCATACTCATTCTCATCTATATTATACCGGTCCTCCCTGGCTGTATAAATACTGGGAGAAGACACATAAACCAGCCGCCGCACCCCCTGCTCAAAACACAGCTTTGCCACCAAATCCGTCCCCATCACATTATCTTTGTAAAAATCCTCCCATTTCCCCCACACAGAAGAACGTGCTCCTCCATGAATCACATATTGAACCCCTTTAAAATAATCCTGACAGCTTTCCCGGTCCGTAAAATCTCCCTGGCAGAAAATTGCTCCCAGCTCCTCTAACTTTTTCCCCTTCTCCACATTTCTCCCCAGTCCAAGAACCCGATACTTTCCCACCAATCTTCTCACCAGATACTCTCCCAAAAACCCCGTAGCTCCTGTTACCAACACAGTCTTCTTATTCTTATCGTTCTCCTTCTCCCCACTCCAATTCTCCAACTGCACCATAAAAAGTTCTCCCCCTATCAAAAATTCTGTTTATATGATTTTACACTCATAGAAATTTTCAAAGACTGTTTTATTCTTTTTATCCCTTCCTTCCCATGTACTGCCACAACCCTTTTTCTTCTCTCCTCATCCCACTTATCTTTAAGCTCCATGGTTATCTTCATCTCTTGTCTCAAATGACAAGGATTCCGCAAAATCCTTCCAAATCCCAGCTTCTCAAACTGCCTTCCATTCAAAAGCTGCTCTCCCTGCTGAGGACAAATAAGACAAGGAACCCGGTAATACAATGCCTCATGAATACTGTTCATCCCTCCCGCCGTAATAAACAAATCTGCCCTTTGCAGCACTTCTTTCTGATTCACAAATTCTCTTACTATAAAATTCTCCGGAAACGATATTCCTTCCCTGTCCTGCCACACAAGAACAACCACATATTCCTTTTCCCCTTTATTCTCCTTACTATCTCTCCCCTTCTCTCCGGCTTTCCCCAACTGCCGAATCAATTCTCCCAACAATCTTTCATCCCGATTAAAAATCGTTCCCAAAGAAACATAAATCAGATTTTCCTTTGGACAAACAAAATCATTTTTTTCCATGGTCTTTCTGTGAGTTGCCATTGGTCCTAAAAACAGATACTTTTCTCCAAATTTCTTTCCTCCTGGCTGAAATAATCGGGAAAATCCCATCAGGTTCCAATCACACTGAATCATCAGAACCTTTCTCATTCCAAGCTGACTCATTCCCCACTGCCTCCAAAGACGCCGCCTAAGTTTCCATATAACCGGAATTTCTCCTGCATACCGAAAAAAACCCGGCAAAAAACCTTTTGCATATGCAAAAAATCCCGCGCCGCATACCCGGTCCATAGCTGCAATACTATAAAAACTGAAAGATAAAATCCCCAATCGATTCCCAATTTCCCATCCCCACAAAGCAAAAGATTCCAAAATAATCCCCCATGGTCTTTCTTTTTGAGCCTCACTTAAAAGAAAAGGAAACATTTTCTCTGTATATTCCAAAATCAATCGGTACATCTTTAAAATCTTCTGTCCGTCTGACAAATCCATTTCCTCCTGGCTTATGGGATAAGAACGATACTCACACCCATTCCCTTCAATAACAGACCGGAACATTTCAGTAGAATAATACACCACCCGAATCTTTTCCTTTACCAGAAGATTTGCAAAATAAAGATTGGAATTAACATGTCCATAAGCTGGAATCCCATACCATAGAATTGTCTTTCTCTTCATCATTCAACTCCTCCCCACTCCAATTCCTTTTGCCTCCCCATCCTTCCCTGCTCTATTGACATTATAATATAGATTTTTCCTTTCTAATAGAGGACACCTATCACAAACAACTGTGACAAATGTCACAAAATTCAATTATCCATCTAAAAAACATTATTTATAAAAAATAGCATTTATTTTTTCCAACTTAAGCATAATTCTCAATTTTCCCTCATAAGATAATAAAAGATACATAAACAACCGGAAATTACGGCACATGAAACATAAGGAGAGAAAAAAATGGACAAAACACACTATTCCATATCAGAAGCCGGCAAACTGGTGGGAGTGGAATCTCATGTACTACGCTATTGGGAGGATGAACTGCAGATTGACATACCACGAAATGGAAAAAGTCATCGCTACTACACAGAATTACATATCCGCCTGTTTCAAAAGATTAAAGAATTAAAAGAAAAAGGGTATCAGCTGAAAGCCATTGAACAGGTACTGAAAAAAATGATTGACGGAGATGAAGATGTAGATCCTGATCAGGTGTTAGAACAAAATGCAGTAAATATTTTAAAAGAAGGAAGTGCGGGAGACGAGATGGATGATGAACACACCTTAAAAACCATATCCAAGCAGGAGACAACTGCCATTACCGTCAATGCAGAAAAGATGGAACAGCTTCAACAGCTTATGAACCAGGTAATCGGCAAAGCAGTAGGACAAGCCATCCAAGACAACAATGAAGTATTAAGCGATGAGATCAGCCGTCAGGTCAATGAAAAAATGGTCCAGGAACTGGAATACATGATGCGGATTAACGACGAACGGGCAGAGGAACGATTCAAAACTCTGGATGAAACCCTTCGGGCCTATCAAAAAGAAAGCAAAGGAAAAGCAGAAGCCGCAGCAACCAAGCTTCCATTTTTTAAAAGAAAAAAATTCGGACGAAGCGGAAAAAAATTATAATTCGTGCAGCAATGAAAATCAGGCAGGAACGCATTTACCGAGCCATCCTGCCTGATTCATTATGCTACATGCAATACAATATAAAGTCAACAAATAACCTCTGCGCCTTTATCTGGCCAAATTTACAAACTTTGTAAACTCCGGCTGCCAAAGCAAATTCACCGTTCCAATGGGACCATTTCTCTGTTTGGCAATAATCACTTCCGCAATATTGGGCGTATCCGTATCTTTATTATAATAATCATCCCGATACAAAAACATCACCACATCTGCATCCTGCTCAATCGCCCCTGATTCACGAAGATCCGAAAGCATTGGACGATGATCCTGTCTGGTCTCACAGGCACGGCTTAACTGAGACAATGCCACCACCGGCGCATTCATCTCCCTGGCCAAAGCCTTTAGCGACCGGGAAATCTCTGAAATTTCCTGCTGTCGGTTATCACCAGACCGACCGCTGCCAGACATTAACTGCAGATAGTCAATAATAATCATGCTAAGCCCATATTCCAGCTTCATCTTCCTACATTTGGAACGCAGCTCTGTAATGGAAATTCCCGGTGTATCGTCAATTAAAAGTTTGGAATTACCTATAACGCCAATCCCCTCCACCACTGCATCCCAGTCTGAATCCGTAAGATTTCCAGTGCGCAGCTTTTGAGAATCTACATTGGACTCCATGGCTAACATACGGTTCACCAGCTGTTCCTTGGACATCTCCAGACTGAAAATCATACAGGGCTGGCCCTTTCTCACAGACACATGGTCCACCAGATTCAGAACAAAAGCTGTCTTTCCCATAGAAGGTCTGGCAGCGATTAAAACCAGATCCGAGGGCTGCATTCCAGAAGTCTTATAATCCAAATCTATAAATCCTGTGGAAATTCCCGTCACAGTACCCGGATTCTTTGAGGCCTTCTCAATTCTTTCAAGCACATTTAAAGCTACTTGGCGAATCGGCACAAACTCCGCCGAATCCCGGCTTTGAAGCAAATCAAACACCGATTTTTCCGTGTCTGCCAATATCTTTTCCAAAGGCTCCCGCCCTGCATAACAAGTATTGGCAATCTCCTCTGTCACCTTAATAAGCCGTCTTAATACTGCTTTCTCCCGGACAATATTCACATAAGATTTAATATTTGCCGAAGTGGGAATCGTGTTGAGAATTTCCCGCACAAACTCCAAACTGCTGATTTCAGGAGGAACATCCTTCTCCTTCAGACGATCCTGAAGCATCACCAGGTCCACTGGTTTCCCTTCATTGAAAAGTTCCACCATCGCCTCAAACATAATACCATAGGAACGCTGATAAAAATCCGCCTCAGACAACATCTCCGAGGCGGCAATTACTGCATCCTTATCCATCAGCATGGAACCAATCACCGACTGCTCCGCCTCAATACTATGAGGAAGCACCCGTTTCATCAAAGCTTCATCCATGTTTATCCCCCACCGTTTTCATCGTTTACGGCTGCATCCTTTTGTTTCTTTACAATTATCCTGCTGCCTTATTTTATGCTTCCACAATCTTCACAGACAATTTTGCAGTCACATCTCTGTGGAGCTTTACCGGGACTTCATGGGTTCCAAAAGTCTTTAACGGCTCGCCCAAAACCAGTTTCTTTTTATCAATCTCAAGACTTAACTGATCGGTTGCCGCAGCAGCAATCTCTTTGCTGGAAACAGAGCCAAACGCCTTGCCATTCTCTCCGGCCTTCATAGTCAAAGTTACAGAACCTTTCTCAATCCGCGCTGCCAACTCCTTAGCCGCTGCCAACTGCTCTGCCGCCATTTTCTCCTCATTGGCTTTCTGAAGTTTTAAATCATTCAAATTCTTTGAAGTAGCTTCCACTCCCAGTTTCTTAGGAAGAATAAAATTCCGGGCATATCCGTCATTCACCTTGACAATCTGTCCCTTTTTCCCCAGTGCCTTCACATCCTCCAACAATACAACTTCCATTATGAAATATCTCCTTTCTCCAACATACTGTTTATAACATCTTTAATTCGCTTCTTGGCTTCCTCTATAGTCACACCTTCCAACTGAGCGCCTGCAACTGTCCGGTGTCCCCCACCTCCAAGCTGCTCCATCATCACCTGAACATTTACCTCATCAATAGATCTGGCGCTCATATAAATTTTCCCATGATATTCCGTCAGAACCACAGAAGCCTTAATTCCTTTAATATCTAAAAGTTCATTGGCAGCCTGAGCACCCACAATTGTAGGACTTTGAAGCCCCTCTGACGGACAAATCCCGATAGAAAACGATTCCCGGTAAACTTCTGCCGAAGTAATGGCTGATGCCCGCGCCTTGTATTCCGCCATATTATCCCGAAACAACTTCCGCACGCGAGTTACATCCGCCCCGTTTCTTCTAAGATAAGCTGCTGCCTCAAAAGTTCGCACGCCTGTCTGATTGGTAAAATTCAATGTATCAATTACAATACCCGCATACATGGCATCTGCCTCTGCCGGTTTAATCTTTATATCATCTGCAATATACTGAAGCACCTCTGCCGCCATCTCACAGGCAGAAGAAGCATAAGGTTCCACATAGGACAAAACCGCATTTTGAATAATCTCGCTGCTCTGTCGGTGATGGTCCATAACCACAATGGTCTTAACCATATGAAGCAGCTCAGGCGCATCTGTGATACTTGGCCGGTTTACATCCACCACCACCAACATGGTATTGGCATCCACCAGCTCTGCTGCCTGAGCGCCGTTTAAAAATAAATCTTCCGGATATTCCGGATTCTCCAAAAAGCGATCCATCATGGGCTGAACAGAAGTAGTCACTTCATTAATCACAATATGCGACTTTTTATTCAAAGAAGTGGCAATCCGGAAAATACCAATGGACGCTCCAAAAGAATCAATATCCCCCAGCTTATGACCCATAATCAGCAAACGATCCTTTGTCTCCATTAATTCCCTTAAAGCATGGGCTTTCACTCGGGCTTTCACTCGGGTAGCCTTTTCCAGCTGCTGGGACTTTCCTCCATAATACTGAATTTTGCCCCCATCCTTTACCACAGCCTGATCTCCGCCTCTGCCTAAAGCCATATCAATGGAAATACGGGCATATTCATAATTCTGATTATAACTTTCCCCATTCATTCCAATACCAATGCTCAAAGTCACTGCCATCTCATTGCCAATGTTTACTGACTTTACATCTTCCAGAATGCTAAAACGCTCTTCCTGAATCTCCTCCATATGTTTTTGTTTGATCATGAAGAAATACTTATCCTTTTCCGTCTTCTTCACAACCCCATCCATACCGCCAATATATTTGTTGATTTTCCGGTCAATCAAAGCAGTTAAAAGAGAACGCCGGACTTCCTCCACACTCTCAAGGGCCTCCTCATAATTATCCAAATAAATCAGCCCTGCCACCATCTTCTCATCTGTGATTTCCTGCCGGTACTGAAGAATCTCAGTCTCATCAAACAGATAAATAGCCACCATTTTCTGATTTCCGTCTACAATAGCATTTTCATCTTCCTCGGCCTCACTTACGTAAACCGGACGAATATCCATGCGAAACTTCCGGTCTCCATAAACCGTATGAACATGACTCTCTTCCGCCGCAGACAGCTCAGCCTTTGTCACTTCCGGAAACAAGGATGGAAGACTTTTTCGAAGAGCCTTTTTCTCCTTTAAAATCTCTTTCATGGCATCATTGGCCCACAAAATTCGGCCTTCCTCATCTGTCAGCCCGTAAGGAACCTCCATCTCTGCCAAAAGCTGCTTTTGAATCCATGCATATTCAGCCGAAAACTCAATCAGACCGCCTAATACCCGCTTTCTGCGATACAGGTAAATCCAACCTGCCATAGCTATATAAGCAGCCGTAAAAGGAAACATCACAAAAGCCCCTGTATTACTAACCACTGCCACAGCTATATTTCCAAATACAAAAAACAAAGAAAGCAGCAACGGCCAGGACAAATAAGCTTTCAGCTGACCCTTTACCTTTATTGTTTCTTTCATATCCATCTCCTTGCCGTACTTCAAAATTACCCTAAATCGAATCTCCCTAAGCATGACTCACACTAAGCTCGACAAAACCTCGCTAAGTGCTCCTAGTATGCCTTAGGCATAACTCACACTAAGCTCGACAAGACCTCGCTAAGTGTTCCTAGTATACCACATTAAGTATTTTTCGTCTACTATTTGATATTCCCATTGTTTTTCTTCTCATTCTGATATACAATAATCCCACCACCCCTTTGCTGCCATTTATGGAGAAAATGATATGGAATATGTAAAAGATGATAAACAGCTGCTCGTTGAAAAATATGGCTTAAAGCATGAAAGCAATGCATGGTATTCTGAAAAGGAAAATTCTCATAAACATCTGATTTTTAAGGACTCTTTTTTTGAACACACAGATCTCATCGGACTCTTATTCCGCATTCATAAACTATGCATGGCAAAAGTGAACTATTTTCGCAGAAACATTGAGAAATATGAACCTTTAAAATATGATTATAAGAAAGGGTTTGTTGCTGTTCCATTGTGGGATGCTGATTTTCTCAAACATCAGCCTTCCGGGTTAATTCTTGACTTTCGGTATTTGCAAACAATCACAATATATGATGATTTTCTCAATTTATGTAAAGAATT
>ERZ808029.503-NODE-503-length-21078-cov-32.584115_pt1 | contig 21078 bp, 19 predicted proteins | sample MGYA00380185_ERZ808029 | MGnify/ENA primary metagenome ERZ808029 (study PRJEB31490, sample SAMN06133404) | mouse gut metagenome | isolation source: M2_3 | host: mice | place: China: Chengdu | collected 2015-05 ... | reverse complement strand
GTAGAGCCGATAAAATAAGGCTTTGCGGACATTTAAGAAGATATAAAAAGATAGTCAAAAAGACATATATAATTTATTTAAAATAGTATATCGTTTTTATCTCGCAGAGCTGAAATATTTTGTGAAAAGTATTCAAGGAGGAGAAAATTAAAAGTTATGAATTCTATTATAAAGAGAAAAGTATTTTGTATCCAGATTAAACTCATGTCTCCTCTTAGTGTTTCATCAGGAGAAGATGAATGGACAGATGCGGATGTATTAAGAGACTATAATGGGACACCGTTTGTGGCTGGGAGTTCCATTGCCGGAGCAATGCGAGCATATTTGGAGAAGGAAAAAGATTGCCCTTGTTTGTTGGGATATTCGTATAATTCGTCAGGAGAGACAAAAGGGAAGATGAGTTCACTCTATATTTCTGATATTACTTTTGAGGAGAATGTGACATACGGGGTTAGAGACGGGGTAGAGTTAGATGAGAATAAGCAGGCTAAAGACAAGAATAAGTTTGACATGGAGATTATTGAAGCAGGAGTGGAAGGAATTTTCTATATGGAAATTGTCATCCGTGCCCAGGATGATGAAGAAAATATGAGTTGGGAAATGTCTAGGGTTTTTCAAGGTATTAATACGGGAGAAATTCGCTTGGGTTCTAAGAAGACAAGAGGATTTGGAAAGTTTAAACTTATATCTCTTGCGGTAAAAGATTATACGCAAGATAACTATCTGGAATATGCGGATGCATATAAGGTTCTAACATGGGAAAAACAATCCGATGAATTGCAGAAATGGCTTCAGATAGCAAAAGAAGAAAGAAAGATGATTCATCTGGAAATTCCACTTCGATTAGAAGGTGGAATTAGTATTAGGCAGTATGCGGCCAAGAAAAACGAGCCAGACTTTGTTCAATTGATGGATCATGGAGTACCAGTTATACCCGGAAGTAGTTTTGCGGGAGCCCTTCGTCATAGAATAGAAAGTATTCTAAGAGCATTAGAAGAGGATGGTAATAAATTGCCCAATTCTGTTGGGACAATTATAGATAGAGCATTTGGATATGTAGAGGGAAAAAAGAGCTGCGCTTCAAACATTATTATTAGTGAAGTTGAAATCAGAGGGGCGAAACCACTTACGATTGTACGAACCGGAATTAGTCGATTTGAGGCGGCTGTGAGAGATGGAGCTCTGTATAAGGAAAGAACTTATGTGGATGGGGAAGTGGATTTGGAAATTTTGGTGCGCAAAGCAAAAGTTCCTGCAGATACACTTTGGATTGTTGGCATTTTATTGTTAGCAATAAAAGATTTGCAGAATGGATTTTTAGCCGTGGGAGGACAGACGGCTATCGGAAGAGGTATATTTTCAGCAAATGGAGATATAAAAATAGACGAAGAGGAAGGCAGAGAAGATGAATTTATTGCAGACGCTTTCAAATATATGTTAGAGATGAAAGAAAAATAAAGTATAAAAGTTCATTTGGCAATGTTGCTGCGCAGAAAGGGGAACAGGGTATGGATCTAAATAAAGCACCAGAACAGGGGATGCTGTATGCTTTGTATACGGACGAAGTGAAATATAAAAAATATGAGAGAAAAGCATTATTCCAAGAAGAAAATTTAGAAAGAAATTTATTGGAACTACATCTTTTTGATGATGTAAAAGAGTATCGTTATATAAAAACAAGGAATGGTGAAATTGAGGAAGTTATAAGTGATGTACATGATGCTGAATATTATTGTGAGAAGATTGTAACTTTGGGTAATAAGAAGGAAAAACCAGATGAGGATTCAACATATGTGAAAGTAATCAATTATCTTACATATGATGAAAATGATTTTCTTAAAATAGAAAATTATCGGTTGAAGGAGGTAAGATAAATATGGCAGGAGATAAGTTTGTTAATCCCTATAATTTTATACAGTTTCCAGAGAAAAAGGCGTTAGCTTATAAAGATACAGATCGGCATACGGGAGTGATATCTTATACAGTTACTACAAAGACTCCGCTTTTCATACCTAATTCAAGTTCTGAATCAGCCTTTCAGGAATCAGATGAGACAAGAGAACATAAATCGTATGATTTTTTCTCTTATACAGAGTTGAAACCTAAGAAGAGGTATGAGGAAGAACCACATATTCCTATAATTCCGGGGAGCGAGATGAGAGGCGTTGTAAGAAATGTGTATGAAACATTGACAGATTCTTGTATGGGGATACTGAATGAAGAAGTACATCCTATAAAAAGAACAATGGAAGGGTTTGAGCCTGCATTGATTTATAGAAGAGAAAAAGGGGATCTGGTACTACTTAAGGCAAAATCATTGAGTATTGGTGATAAAGCGGACAGGGGAAGTGTGCCGAAAGGTTTTGAGGATTACAAAAATGGGACTGAAATTTACTATAAAGAACCTCTGGCAGATACAAAACCTATATTACAATATAGTACTCGAAAGGAAAAATCTCTTCGTAAGACAGGTTATTTGTTAAAATGGGGAATGGGTGTAAGAAAAAAACGATATCATGTGTTTTCTCTTACATCGGATAAGAGAATGATACCTTTAGTTAAGGAAGACATTGAGCGGTTGATAGCTGTGATTAATTCTTATCTGGAACAGCCATCGCTAACAAAGAGGAAAGATGATGAAAGAGCTTATAAAGAGTATAAGGAAAATCTGGAGGGATTTTTGAAAGGAAAATCGGGGAAATATTTCCCGGTTAATTATTCAAAATTGGATAAGATAGTTTTGTATTTAGCTCCGGCTATATTTACCAAAGAAGTGTCTGAAAATAAAATTGGCATGTTAGCAGGAGAATTTGCACCATGTAAAGAAAATTTTTGTCCAACTTGCGCTCTATTTGGGTATGTCAGGGAGAATGGTGGAGTTTCAGGGAGCTCTAGAATTCGTTTTACAGACTTGTATGTGACAGAAAACAAAAAGGCAGAAGAATATTATCTGTGTGACGAAAAAAAGAATGGAAAAGTTGAAAAGAAAAACGGAAAAAGAACATTGCAAACATTGAGCGGGCCAAAGTTAGGAAATGTTGATTTTTATCTTAAGCGACCAGAAGGAGCGACGTTCTGGACATATGACTATTATGTACAAGATAAAAATGGGAAAGGCAAAACTGTTAAGACTGAGAAGGGCGAATTGCGAGGACGGAAATATTATTGGCATCATCGGAACGTGAATTTTCCGGATGTTCAGAAAACAAATTTGAATAAAACAATTCGACCAGTCGCTGCAAAGAATACTTTCGAGGGGAAGTTGTATTTTGAAAATATTTCTGAAAAACAATTAAAGCAGCTTATCTGGATATTAGATAGTGAAAGTGAAGGGTTAGGTCTGAAGTTGGGGGCAGGCAAACCGTTAGGACTTGGTAGTATTTCATGTAAGGTTAATGATGTGAAAAAGCGAACGATTACAATGGAGAATGAGAGACTGGAATATAAGATGGAGCCATTCCTATGGGGGAAGATTAGTTATGGGGAGAAAGGGGCTGAATTTAGTCTGAGTGTAAAAGAGGAATTCTATAAGATTGCTAGGTTAGAAAGTATTTCTTCCGATATTGAGATTACTTATCCGAAAGACGAGCGGCAAAAAATTAACCCGGTATTAACAGAAGGATATAGGTGGTTTGTGAATAACCATCAAAAAGGAATGAAAACAAAACGTACAGATATGGAGATTAAGAAAATCTTGCCGTATATTTTAGATAAAAATTTGGGACTTCCTTATGATTTGAATGGATAATAATAAAATTTAATGGTATGTTATCTAGGAATGCTATGTATATTTCCAGTTTACTTTCTGGATAACTGTATGTGTTGAATCTTGCAAAAGCGTGAGTGATATGCTATCATCTAGGTACAACTAACAGGGTTCTACCTCATACAATCTTACGAATACATTTATTTTTTGTCTCGTAATCTATTGGATATACGGGAATTTCAAAGTCAAGGAGGAAGAAAGTATGAGCAAAACTACAAAAAACCAGCAGGTAGAAGTAACCCGTAAAATAGTTGGAGAGCGACTTGGAAAATTGAGATGGGATAGCAATCTCACTCAAGAAAGGCTTGCGGAGATTATGGATGTAAGTCGTCTGACGATTTACAAGTGGGAAAGTGGTAAGAACTGGCCAACACTTCCAAATCTCGCAAAGCTTGCCGAGCTGTACAGGTGCTCGATAGATTATCTGGTTCTCGGAGTTGAAAATCGTGGACGCGATAACGAAGAGGACCAGATAGGTCTTTTAGTGTTAAACAGAATATTGAATAGTTACAAATGGCACGTGCTTTGCACGTGTCTTTTTGTATACCTGTAGTTGGTGGCATATTATAAAAAAGGTATTGTACAATTTGGCTATCAAGATTTAAGGAGGAAAAAAATGAGTGAGAGAAAAGTAATTCTAACAGATATTGTTGGAAAGAATGAAAAAAATTATTCTAAGAGGGTTAGGCCTCGTGGTCTTGCTACACCTAAGTTTTTCGTTGGTTGTTTTGGATTTTTTGATGCAAATATTTGGCAGGATGTATATATAGATGACAAAACAGGAGTTTTTAAATCCAAATATATTGCACGGCAAATGGCTAACTATAAGAGTTATTGTAACCACATGACTGGAATATTAGGAAAATTCCTGACTCCTGTGAGAGTTAAAGCAGAACAGCTTATGAAAGAGGACATGAGAATCTGTGATGAGATAAAAAATTACACATACAGTGGAGATGCAACAGCAAGAGAATGTGAAGAACTGGACAAGAAATTAAAAACATTGCAACAACATCATACAGAAATTCTTAATAAGTTGATTGAACTTGAAAAATCAATAAAAACAAGTGAATACATTCTGAAGAAAGAATTTGAAGCCGTAGCGGAGGAATTTAAAACATGTTTTGCTACTTATATTCATGGTATGCGTCTTAAAACTATAACTGAGGAGCAGTTTCCGGAGATGTCGTATTCTAATGTATTTGATGATTATAAACAGACATATGGCAATGATGATGTAATGTTAACAAATTATATAAAGGAGGGCAAGAACAATGTTTAAGAAGAAAAGAGGTTCCACAAAACTGTTGCAGGAGGAATTTGTTGATACACGACTTCCCATTTTATCAAATTCCATTGGTTATATAGCTCATGGCTATAAATACAATGATCCAGAGTATACAGAAAATCTTTGTAGGAAAACGATGAAAAACTTTGAGCCTTTAGTGAAGTCTATGGATAAACACAATTCCGGCACAGAGGCATATGGTTACATTGATGCTGAGGTTTTGAATCCTGTCAAAGCTGATTTTGAGAATGATTGTGCTTGGGCCGATTATCAGAGTACGCGCATTCAGAATGTAACAAATACTCGCCTTGGTAAAGTAGAACGTGTTATTAAGAAGCTTAAAACAAGATTAGAGAAAGTAGAAGAAGAGCTTGAACCTCTGAAGGAATATAAGGCACACAATGAAATAAAAGTGTTCCGCAAACATATTTCTATAGGCTTGATTATTAACGTCTTTGCAATTGTCTCGGACGTCCTTGTTACATATCCTTATCTTGAAAGTGTTATAACGATGGGAGGTTTGTTTCTTTTTGTAAGTGTTCTTGCAATGGCTATCACGTCAAATTGCAGTATGTCAGCCCTTGGAAATATTTGGTCGACGACTGATGAAGACTTTATGAGCAAGAGGACCCGTATCATTCTGTCGGTTTCATATCTGTTGGCATTTGGTTTGAGTGTTGTTGCAGGTCCGATGATTAAATTTGGATCTATGGATCAGCAGTTTGGCACAATTTCTGCATCGGGACAGTTTATTGCAAGAGAAGGCGGTTACACAATAGCAGAGTACGGTATTACATTGATTACTTCGTTTTTAACTGCATTCACTGGTTTGCTGTGTTTTCATTTTAACCATAATCGCAATAGAGACAAAGTGTTGGAAAAAAGGGAATTAGAAAAAGAAAAATCTGCTCTTGAACATGAGTTAGAAGATGCCTTAACAGAACGAGATGCGATTTTAGGTGAATATCAAGCAGCTATGAGACTTGATCAAGACAAACGTAAGGCGGCTATAGATCAAATATCTATACTTTCAGAAAAGTTAAAAGCACAGTTCACGCGTACTTGGGCGGAAACTGTCGGGACAGCGGAAACAATCGAAAAGGCGGCAAAAACGGTAGAGAATATGTGGGGAGAAAGAGAATCTTCTGTTGTCCACCGAGAAGATAAAAGGGACAACATTAACAAAATTCAAAAAATGGTAGTATAGGAGGGGAGAAAATGAAGAAGATTGCAAAAAGGATCGTAGTATTGGGAGGCGTAATGATGCTTGCCTTGGCATGTGTCGGATGTACTAAAAATTCAGAGATGATTGAAGCATCAAATGTGAGTGTTATTATTGGAAACTGTAATAATAATCCTGTTATGGATTGCAGCATTGATGAATTGGCATATCTTATGAAAGCAGCAGGTAGTTCTTATACTATTATTGGCGCTGATGGAAATCCATCTCTTATTTATGAGGGAGTTGTGCCATCATTTGAGGATAAGGGATATACACAGACTATGCTTGCAAGAGTTCAGAATTCTATGAAGGCAGACCTAGAGAGTAAGATTATGGAAGCTACTCCAAGAGCACCTGAAACAGATGTGGCTGCGGCATTGACTTTAGGCTTAAGAGCCATCAGAGCAAGAGAAGCCTATGAGTTGTCGAACACACTTGTAATCTGCCATACGGGAATTAGTACGATAGGCGAGATTAATATGATTGAGTGCCCGATTTCGATAATGGATATTGAACAAAGTGTGGCAATGATCATAGATAAATTGAATTTAGATATGTCGGGAATCCATGTAGTATTTTACTATCTGGCAGATGTCCGGGGAGACCAGACAGCATTATCTTCAGAAGAGGTGGAAAAACTAGAGACTTTCTATGATGAGCTTTTTAAGGGAATGGGAGCTGAATCTGTTTCCTTTAAGAAAAGGCTTGCATTAGATGAAACCTATAATTTTCCGGATCAGCCAGTATCCTGTATGCCGACAGAGGGAGTAAAGTCCCAACTTATAGAAAGTGTTTCAGCAGAAAATGTATCTAGCGAAGACGAGGTGGCCTCTCTTTTCAAGGAAGGCGAAGGAATTATATTTAATGAAAAACAGATTGCATTCAAGCCAGGTACTGCAGAATTTTTGGATGAAAATTTGGCAAAAGAAGCACTTTCATATGTGATTGAGTTCATGTCAAAAAATAAGAACTTTGAATTACTTATATGTGGTGGATGTGCCGGAGATGAGGGAATAGATGTGGAAAGCAATTATGTGGGACCTCTGAGTGAAGAAAGAGGAGAAGCTGTTAAGGCCATAATTTGCGATGAACTGGGAAGCGATGGCGCTAACATAACCGTAAAAGGACTTGGATCATCTGGACCTTTTCATAAAACAGGATTGGGACTTGGTGAGGAAGCTTTTGTTAACAGAAATGTAACTCTTCTTTCGAATAACAGTGCTCAGGGAATACAAATTCTTGCAGAATAAGGAGATTTTTATGACAAGGGAACAATATGAAACTTTGAGAGCAGGAACTCTTGCAGAACATAATTTGAATACAGTAGGTGTTGCAAAAATGTCAGAAGTGGAAATTTTAGAGCAATTTCAAGCTTTGTCGGATAAAATTGCTGTTCAAAATAATATGGTTCCTGCAGAAGTCCTTTCTCAACGACTTGAGGCAAACAAATATGGATATCAACAAGGAGCTACAATTGTTTTAAATTCTGATTTCATAAAACCGGATACACTTAAGGAACCTGAAAAGTTACATGAGATGATTGACACAGTATTCCATGAAAATTCTCACTTAAGGGATTTTCAAGCTTTATTTTTGAGTGAAGTACGACAAGGAATGACGCCTGAAGAGTTGGCTGGTTTGGACGAGCGACTTTCAGAAGTTCAGTCTGATTCATGGAATTCATATTATAACCACCCGGGAGAGATTGCAGCTCGAGAAGCAGGACGTTTGGGTATTGAAGAAATAACTTGTGACCAGCAGGTGATAGCTGATGTCGATTCAGTAATGAATGGTGGACGTAATCAGATTCTTGCTACTTTTGATTTTGCAGTAGTGAATGGTGAAGTAATATATGAAAATTCAATGGAAATCGATACAATGAGTGTAGCGGATGACTACAGTCTTTCAGTGGTTGATGATGATGTATAGGAGGGAAGGGAAATGTATTTTGAAAAGGATATAGAAAAGAAAAAAGTACCTGCATGGGCTGTTGAAGGTGGTATTCCAGCTTATGTTTTGCCGGAATACACGCCAATAGGAATACCTGTTCAAAAAACAAATTATTTCATTACCGGCGGAATTGGCTCGGGAAAGACAGAATTTGTAAAAAAGGTAGTTTGGCATCGGTTAGAAGATGAGCTAGATCTTCGCTTGGTGATTCTTCAGATAAAACCACATGATTTTGATGAAGTTATAGGAGAGAGAGGAGTGTTTATTTGCCAAAATTCTAGCAGTTATCCAAAAGAGCGGTTGTTTAGATGGAATGCAATGAAGGAGTTTCGAGCTGCTGGGGAAGAAAAGTTTTTGCAGAATATCCAGGAATTCACTGCAATTGCTGCATCAGAATTCCATAAGAATGGAGGAGCAAACCTTTATTTTGTGGATACTGCAGAAGAGACCGTAGACCGATATTTTTTATCATTACTTCATTTGACCAGTGAAAATCTTACTAATGATCAAACTTTTGGTTTTCTTGAGAATGAAGAACCAGAAAAAATTTTGAGGATAATTGCAAATTATCCACCTAACCATAATTTCTTAAAAATCAACTTTGATTTTGATCCCGAAAGTCAGAGTCCTTATAAATTGACAAAGCGTGGTCATGATATATTCATTTTTATATCAAAGATTGCAAGGGTAGTAAGAGGAACCTTCAGAGAACGTGGTGAAGACACTATTTGGGAATTTCTTCACAGTACCGGGGGAAATGATATTACACGAATTTGTATTTGTCATGAAGAAGGAAGTAAGTCTTCTTATGTAATGGAACAGTATTTTCTTAGGAAAATAGTAAATATGATGCTTGGAAGTGAGGAGACAATAGCTGGGGATTTATTGATGGTGCTAGATGAAGTAGATAAAACCCGTGTCAAAGAGTTTCCGTTAGCAAAACTCGCAACACTAGGACGAGATGTGAATGGGAAGAGAGTTCAGTTATTGTTATCTACCCAGAGTTTTGAAAGTCTGTTTGCAGTGGCAGAGGATGGAAACGAGCATGATATTCGGGCTTTGTTAACTGGTTTCCCTGTAATAGTTAGTTTTAATCCAGGCATGGATGCTACAACACGGGACATCTTAAAGACTGCTTACGGAAATCACATCGTTCAGAAAATAACAACACCGTTATCGAGATATAATTGTCCAATAGTGGAAATGAAAGAGGAAGCCTGGGTGAGAGATCAGGATTTCTCCAGCTTATCAGTTGGACAAACATATGTAAAAATACAATCAGAGCGCCCTTATCGGGTTCAGATTAGGAAGTAGGGGATCAAGAAAGTGAATTGTTTATCTTATATCGAACATACAACGAGACAAATGGAAAGATCAGCACAGTATCTTGTCTCAGGAGAGACACAGGCTCATGAGGTACTTCTAAAAAAGATTATTCATAAGGCATACCTTGAAAATCATACTTTGTTAGTTATAGATGAAACAAAAGATTCTATTGGTGTTTTAGAAAAGTTAACATCTGAAGGATATAGTATAATAAATGGACTTTCTGGTATGTTCATTTTTAATCCTTTTAATATCACTACTCTTACAAACATCTCAAGGCTTAGGCAATTATTGGAGACTTTTCAGGTGACGGAAAAGGAAAAACAAAAAGTAGTGTCGTATCTAAGTTTTATTCAACATATTCGGGGCTTGGAGGGAAAATCCACTAACCTTACTGTGTCCATTCTTGGCAAAGAATACAGTACGTACGAGGCAGTTGCAAGAAAATTACATAACATGGAAAAAGGAGGAATAATTGAAGAAGATGAAATGTATTTTTTGTTGAGCAAATATAGTGAACTTTCTTCCGCTGGAGCAGAACTAGAAGATTTATTTCCGTTGCTTCAACCATTTGTTGAGGAAGTATCTGTCAAACAAAACCAGAAGGAATTCCAAAAGTCTGCTGTTGTCCTACAGACAGGAGAACTAGGTCGGGATCAAAATTTTAAGCAGATGGTAATACAACTTTTGAAGTTTGGGATGGATGGAGAGAGTAATATTAATACCGTAATTTATATTGATAGTGGATGTGGCAGTAGGGAGGAACTACATTATCTTTGCACAGAACTGTGCTCAAGAGTTAATTTAAATGTTTTTTCAAAAGACATTTTTACTGCACCAAGCGCGATGCTGACAGAAATATTAAATCGTTCGGATATAAAGATATATGGAAGGCACAATATGGCTAGTGCAGAATTACTGGAAAATGAGTTGGGAGAAATTTATGTTTCCAAAAGTACATATAACGAAACCTTTGATCGAAGATTTATCAGTAATAAACCATGGGATGTACTTTTGGGACGAAATAAGACTCAAGGTTATCAGGCTCTTGCGCCTGCAAAGGAGGCAATGCATTCTAAAGAATTACTGTCAACATTAAGATTAAATCAGATTATTATGGATGTGTCTGGACGAAAGATAATGACTACATTGTAAAGTGTATGAGGAGAGTGAGTGATTATGAAAAAAATATTTGGTCTTGTTAGAGTAGGTGTTATATTAGCAGTCCATTTTTTTGTATTTTATTCTATTCTTGAAGTGAAATGGGCGGTAGGAATTACGATGGCAATTGCTGGGATTGCATATTTGGGAGGGCATATAAACATTGCAAAAGATCGAGCTATACCACTTCAAAATTTAGATGCATTTTATAAATCCAAGCTTGAGGGGGCATTTCAAATTCTTTGTGAACAGGGGAATAAAGTTGGAGTGGATTTGAGACATCTTCGATTGTATATGGTGCCTGATGAACAAATAAATTCATATTCTTACGGTCGAAACCATATTGGAGTAACCAAGGGATTACTTGCGTTAGATGATGGCAATATCGCAGGCATCCTTGCGCATGAAAGTGGTCATTGCCTTCATGCAGATGCTTTTATTAAACGCATTCTTTTTTGCGATATAACTATTATTATATTGAGTCTTAGTGTAATAGGCTTTATAAGTACAGGTTTCTTTTGGCTGGTTTTTGTTTTATTGTGTTTTGGTGGTTTATGTGGTGGATGTTTCTCTTTTTTTATTACAAGGAGTTTGGGGAAGATGATTCGATGTGTTTTTACAGGGCTCCAACATATATTCGTGTTCATATATCAGATAACAATCGGAATCATTAGTCGGAATATGGAGTATAGTGCGGATCGTTTTGCGGCAAAAATGGATTTTGGGAATGAACTTATATTCTTTTTGAGTAGATTTTCGTTGGAAGAGAACGTTCCTAGAACCTTCCGAAATATTATGTATGCTAGTCAGCCGACAGCAAGTAAAAGGATAAAAAATATAGAAGAATATTGTCATACAATATTGTCCCAAGAGGTGAAATGTCATGAATGAACAGAAAAGATTATTACTGATGTTTTTAAGTCGCCTGGGAATAACTTATCAATACAAATGTATGGGTACATACGATGTCTATTTTTGTCGATACGATGGGATTACATTTAGCATTTCGACACATGGGAAAAGTGTGAGCATGAATAAGTATTTGGGAGCTTATTCTTCGAAGCAACAGAATACTATTTTTTGTTTAGGGGAAAACGCTAAGAAAAAAGGGTATGATATTGTATATGTAGATGATAGTGACGAAAAACATATAGGACTCAATATGATTTATTCTTTTCATACAGATAAACAACAACTATTTTTAAATATTTGCTGTTTCCTTCAGATTATATCTGTTGAGAAGTTCCTTAAAACAAAAGTGATGGCAGCATAGGAGAATGAGTATGAAAGAGTTTAATTTAATTTTAACCCCAGGATTAGAAAACAATGACAAAATTGTAGTAGACTTTATTCGTGAAAAATATGGGGAGGAAATGCCTTGGATTTTTTATTCTTTACCATATGTACCTCCCTATCAGGAAAATTGGGAAGGAATTATAAATTATGAAAGGGTTTGCCAATATCACCCGTTTTTAGATGAGTCACAGGAAAAAACGATTGTCATAGACTTGAAAGAGTGGGTTTCAGAAGACCGAATCCATGAAGATTTTCTTAATATCTTTTTTATGTATCTTCATGATCAACATTCATATTTTGATTTAAAATATGTTTTTACTGTTGGAGCATATAAAGAAAAGGATGTAAGAGAATTAATAATGTTGCTTTATCAGTATTTCGAAAAGGGGTGCATAAAGATTAATCGAGTTTTTCAGGACATAGGAGAATTAGAAAAGTACATAACCAAGAAGCATAAGCATATTTCCAAAGAATTGGTAGCTAGGATGGCAGGTATCATAATTGAAGGTAAAGAAAAAATAGGTGGAATATCACAACTAGATTCACTGCTAGAGGGGATAGAAAATTCCGTTTCTGGAATCAGAGAAAGAATTGACGAAAAATTGCTGATTCAGAGGGCGGAAGCGGTAAGGACAACGGGGTTTTATATGCTTTATGAGCGAGAAATGGAAAAAATATTGGGAGAGCATGAAAAAAATAGCGAAGAATGTAAAAATTCTATTAGAAAGGGGAGGATTGCTTGAATAAAAACAGGATCTATGATTATGAATCTATTTGGCGGCAGTATACAAATCAACAGGAAAACCAGCGCTTTTTATCCAACTCGCCAGAAGATTTGTTGAAAATATGTGACGTATACGATTTTAAGGTTAAGGAACATTCACATATAGTAGCGGGGATACCACTTCATTACGATTTAGCTCAGCAAAAACTTTACTGTCTTCGATGTGGACCACATGTACGTATTAGCGGCGAATCTGGGAATAAAAAATCACGCTGTGTTGTCCGACCGAAAATATTGAGTTGTGTGTTAAATGATAAATGTTCATTTGTGGTAAACGATCCTAAGGGGGAACTCTATGCGGATCCTTCAATCATGCATTTGTTACAGACGAACGGTTATGAAGTTCATTGTATAAATTTGCGCGACTTTTCTGGTGACGGGCTAAATATTTTGGCTCCGGCATATAGATTTGAAAGAATGGGAGAGAGAACAAAAGCAAATGTATATATAGAAAAATTCTTGGGAAATCTTTTAGAAAATAATCCGGCGAAAGATCCATTTTGGCCTAAAGAAGGACAACGACTTATTCGTGCTATTATTGATATTTTGAAAATACTTGCAAAATCAATGGGAAACGAAGACGCATTTAATTTGGCATCCGTTAAATCCTTTATTCGTATGGATTATACTTATATAGAACAGCTTGCAGAGATGTTATTGGAAATTATGCCACCCAATTTGCCCTATAATCCGGCTCAAGAGGTATTGAATATTTTGGGTGCCGCAGAAAATACAGTACGTTCTGTTATTATTTCGGCAAGTGCTTTAATTGAAGAATTTGCGGTATGCGAAGCTTTGTTGAAACAGATATCAATTTCGACTTTTGAACCAAGAGAAATGTATCAAAAGCCGATAGCACTATTTTTTATCATTCCAGACGAGGCGACGGGGATGGATTGTGTGGCATCACATTTGATGGATGCAGTGTATCAGGAATTAATCGATGAATATACAAATCAATATAGAGATAAGCCAGAAGGGGCGCCGAGAGATATCCATTTTATAATAGATGAGTGTTCTAATAATCGTGTTCCAAACCTTGGAAGTAAGGTTAGTATCAGTAGGTCACGGCAGATTTATTTTACCATAGTTTATCAAAGTGATGATGGGATGGAGGCGGCATATGAAAAGGATTGGTTAAATATCAAGTATAATATGAAAGCCCATATTTTCTTAGGAAATAGTAGTGTGGATGTATTAAAGAAAGTTTCTGAAGAAGCCGGTACTATTTGTACATCAAAAGAACAGAAGATGATTCCGGCAGTTTCAGTTGAAGATTTTAGACATATGAAAAAGACAAGAGTATATAAAGATGCATTAGTTATAGTTGGAGACTATTTATATGCAGCAAAGTTACCGGATTATGAAGTTTATCCAATGCTTGATCCAACGAATAAAGGAGAACCATGGTATGACTACTTAGCAGATAGAAATCTTTGTGTTTTTGCGCCGGAGCAATTATTTTCGAAGCTTATATCAAATGAAATTTCATTTAAAGAGTCAGTTATACAAGAAGTGAAGAATAATTCAATGTCAGAACAAAAAGCAGGGACAGATAAGGAGTTAATGAAAAAAGAAATAATTACTGAAGATGATGTGGAGAAAAGATTTTTAGAATTATATGATGAATTGTTTGGAGGTACAGAGGATGATTCCTAATATGAAGCGAGTTACAAAAGCCGGAATAGAACAGTTGGATCTTTTTACATATGACTTTCAAGAGAATAGAACAATATACTTGTTTGATGAGATTAATTCGAGCACGGCAAGAGAGATTATATGTCAGCTCAGATACTTAGATGTTGTTGGAAATGGGAAAGATATAACCCTTATAATTAATTCCCCAGGTGGTTCTGTAACGGATGGACTTGCAATTGTTGATTGTATGGATTCTTGCAAATCAAATATAAAAGTTATTGCAACAGCAGTGGCAGCATCTATGGGAGCTGTTATATTAGCTTGTGGGGCGAAAGGAAAAAGGTACGCTACTCCAAACACGGAAATAATGATTCATCAACCATTGGGAGAAATTCGAGGTCAGGCAACAGAGATAGAAATTTCTGCCAGGCATATCTTACGAACAAAAGAAAGGTTATATACAATACTGGCTAACCAAACTGGGAAGCCTATGGACGTTATTGAAAAAGACTCCGATAGAGATTGTTGGATGACAGCACAAGAGGCTTTGGATTATGGACTAATAGATGGGATTCAATAAAACAGCTTTCTTTACAACTGAAAGTAGAGTATAATAAAATTGCAAAGGAAAAAATCCCGATTAATACTTTGATAATCTAATGTTTTTCTATTTCATTTTTTGTCGCATTTTTATCTAATCTATTTCTAACCAGCGAAGTCACCCGTATAGGGCATTGTATTACTGCCTTTATCTTCAAAATAATAAGGATAAATCTAAGGCAGAGAGGAGCTTCGCAGAATAGGTAGTACAAAATACAAAAGAGAAAGGGAAATTAAAATGAATCAAGAATTAATTAATGCGACTGAGAAATGGAAGAGTTTGGAGAGAAAAACAGCAAAACAAAGAGAAAAAGCAGAAAATTATTATGAAACAAAGTTAATGAAGTTGATTGAAGATGAGTTTATTGCGAATAATCGTAGTAAGGTATACGAAGAAGTAGAATATTTGATTTTATCTGTTGGAACATCATATGAACCGCTGGTGCTGGATATTCAATTATTGCAGCCTCAGCGGATTCTTTTTTTGTATACACCAAGGACAGAGTATGTGCTAGAGAAAATTGTGAAGTATTGCAAATTGGATGTGATGCGATTTGCAAAACGTGAGGTGGACAAGACAGATCCATTGGATATTTACAGGGAGATTAAGGCTGCATATCTGAAATGGGATAGACCACAGAAGTTGTATATTGATTTTACAGGCGGAACGAAGTCAATGTCTGCGGCAGCGGCTATGGCAGGAGCTGTAATCAATGTGCAGTTAATCTATATCGGAACAACAGAATATTTACCGGATTTCAGAAAACCTAACCCGGGAACAGAGACACTTTATTATATTTCGAATCCGATGGAGATATTCGGTGATCTGGAGATTGAAAAGGCATTTGCCCTTTTTGATAAATATAATTATGCAGGGGCAAGAAAAAAATTGCAGGAACTGAGGGAGAGTGTACCGGCACCGGATATTAGGCAGCAGCTCTCCTTTGTTTATTATCTGGCGCTTACCTATGAAAAGTGGGATGCGTTGGAATTTAGAGAGGCATATAAGACAATCTGTATTTTGACGAAAGAGCTAGAACGAGATTCAAGACTCAATAAGAAGTTTTTGATGATGGATTTTTTGCATATTTTAAAGAGGCAAGAGACAATTTTAAAACAGTTGGATAGTCTGTCTGTTGCTTTGAAAGAGAGAAGGAATCTGGATATTTTAAAACAACAGGAATATGTTATTCCATTAATGTTTACGATGTACACTAATGCGGAGATACGAAAGAATCAGCAAAAATATGATATGGCAACATTACTTTTATATCGTTTGCTTGAAATGATTGAGCAAAGGAGATTGGCCGTCTATAACTTGTATGTTTCACAGATGAATTATAACGAAATAGCATATAATCTGGAACGACAACCGCAATTAAAAGGAATGAGTAAGGAAGAACGATTCAGACGATTGAAAGAAGCGGTGGCAGAGATTAAGAAAGAGTTGTTTAGACGAAATGGGAATACGTACCTTCCGGACCAGATTTCGCTTTTAGATGGATTCATATTGTTGTTGGCATTGAATGATGAAATATCAGAAGTGAAGGCGGGAAGACCAGTTGATAAACTAAAGCGAATCCGAGCAATGGTATATTTGAGAAACAATAGTATTTTTGCACATGGATTGGGGGCAGTAGCAGTGGAAGATTTTCAGAAATTCCGCAGCTTTGTGATTGATATGTTTCGAGAATTCTGTGAGATAGAGCAAATTGATTTTGAAGAGTATACAAAGGCAATGGAGTGGCTCAATCCGATTCATTCTCAAAATTATGTGAGGATAGGGGAGGATGAAGAATGGCAGTGATTTATATTAAAGAACAAGGAGCAATGGTACAGAAAAAGGGTGAAAGGATTATGGTAAGTAAGAATTCCGAAATCCTTTTGGAATTCCCAGTGTCGAACATTGAGGGGCTTGCGCTATTCGGAAATGTACAGTTGACGGCTCAGGGTCTGCAATTTCTTTTGCAGAAGGGGATTGATATCAGTTACTATTCTTATAGTGGACAGTATTTAGGTCAAACAGCAGCAGAATCATCAAAAAATATTTTCCTGCGATTTGCGCAATATGGTTTGTATAATGATGCTGAAAAAAGACTTCATTTGGCCAAGCTTATTGTGAAAAACAAGGTTCAAAATCAATTAAGTATCATTTGTAATTATCGTTGGGAAAGTAACAAAGAATGGAAAGAAGATGTGGCTCAGATTGAAAAGATTGCAGGGAAAATTCAAGATGCAGAGACAGTAAATGAGCTTATGGGAATAGAGGGAAAATGCAGTAATATTTATTTCCATTCATTTGGACAAATGTTTCGATGCGATTTTGAGTTTCATGGGAGGAACCGGAGGCCACCCAAAGATCCAATCAATGCAATCATTAGTCTTGGATATACATTTCTTACGAAGGAAATCAGCTCCGCGTTGGATGCAGAATCATTTGAAACATATCTTGGTTTTTTGCATGGGATTCGATATGGAAGGAAATCTCTGGCACTAGACGTTATTGAAGAATTTCGACAGCCGGTAGTAGATAGAATGGTCTTGAAGCTATTCAATAAGCAAATGCTTTCCAAATATGATTTTGACATAGAGGGAGAACAAGTTCTTTTAAATAGAGAAGGGTTTCAGAAATTTTGCAAAGAATATGAACGTTGGATGACGGAAGATATTGGAAATAAAGGGCAGACAGGTTTTCGCAGTATTATTCGAAGACAAATTAGTAAATTAAAACAGTGTTTTCAAAAGGATGAAGAATATACTCCGTTTTGTTGGGAGGAACATGCATGTATGTAATAAGTTATGACATTTCTTCGGATAAATTGCGTAATAAAGTAGCAAAGGTACTTGAGGGTTATGGAGTAAGAATTCAGTATAGCGTGTTTGAGTGTCGGATTAATGAGAAGAAGTGTAAGGAGCTATACGGAAAATTAATGAAACTGACACAGGATATGACTGAAGGTAGCATATGTTTCTATTTCATTTGCGGAAAGTGTGAGGGGAAAATACGAACTATCGGTCATATTACTACGAAGTATGAAAAAATATTAGAGGACATTATTGTGGTGTAGGAGGACATTATGGGAATCTACAGTAAAATTATCGATTTGCAGAAGTTAGGGTTTGCATGGGAGAAGGTAAAGAAAAACAGACCGGCAGCAGGTGTGGATCAGGTGACATATGAGGAATTTGACGAGAGAAGGAGAGAGGAGCTAAAGCAATTAAATCTGGAATTAGTGGAGTATCGTTATGAAAGTTTGCCAGTGAAGCAGGTTGCTATTTATAAAGGGGAAAAAGTACGAACTATTGCATTGTTTAGCATGCGTGACAAAGTAGTACAGCAGTCGATTGCACAAGAATTGAATAAAATCTATGAACCGCTATTTTCAAAAAGTACATATGCATATAGACCGGGGCAATCTGCGTTACATGCACTGGATATTATCGAAGGTAAGGTAAAGGCAGCAACTCAGGGAAAAGCAATATGGGTACTTAAGATGGACATAGCGGATTTTTTTGATTGTATTTTGCATGAAAATTTGTTGAATACGTTGGGGAAGTGTGTTCGTGAAGCAGAAGTGTTGAATTTAATAGGGAGAACGTTAAAAACTTCTATTTTGGAAGAGCATGATGGAACGCTGAAAGAAAATAAGCGAGGAATTTTCCAAGGGTCATCTTGTGCTCCGATTCTGTCTAACGTATATCTGATGGATTATGACAAAGAGATGGAAAAGAGGTGTGGATTTTATCTGAGGTATTCAGATGACATATTAGTCCTAGAGCATGATGAAACCAAAATCAAAAGCCTGTATGAATATACAAAAACATATTTGGAGAGTAAAGGATTAAAACTTAAGGAAAGTAAAACCTTGTTAAAACGATTGGATGAAAAGGAGAGTTTTGAGTATCTTGGGTATTCCTTTACGACGAAAGGGAAGGCAGTTCCGGCGAAAGCAGAAGCAACTTTAACAGAAAGGTTAGAGACGATGTGGTTTGTTTCGGGATTAAGTATGACAGAAAAAATAAAGAAAGGACAGGAGATTCTAGGTGGCTGGGAGCAGTATTACAAAGAAGAACGAGAGATAGGAAGTATACTGGAATATGTCATTGTGCTTTCGATGATAAGGAATAAGGATTCGGAAATTATAGAAGAGGTAGAAAATCAGCGCTTCGGGTTTTTGAACTATTACAGGGATATCGCAAAGTATATGTCAGAATATTGGCTCGATAAAGGAAATGTAAAGTATGCATTAAAAGAATTTGAACAGTTTTGTCAGGTGCCGGAAGGAGAAGAAATCAATGAGAAAAATGGAGGAGAAAAATTATTAAAGGAGCTTTTAGAATGTTATAAAAAATTACTGATTGAACCAATAGAAGAATTATATACAGAAATTATGCAATTGTACACAGATATGGGAGCTTATAAAAAAGCGGCATATTTCTGGGAATTGAGAAATAAAATACAGCGAGAAGAAAAGGTGATAGCTCCGAGCGTAGATATGGACACGGAGCAGAAAATCAAGGGAGTAAGTCTTGCGGATTATTTTGACTTATTCGTGGGGAGAGAAGATACATATGCAAAAGAAATCCTGGCGGATAATCGCAGAGGATCGGAGCAGGTATTAGAACCATTGACGGAAGAACGTGTCAGAGAACATTTGGAAGGGAAAAGTATTCTTGAAACTTATGTACAAAGACCAAATCATACATCAAAATACATGGTATTCGACATAGACATTTCTAAAAAGGTTTTATTACAGGTTGCCTATGGAAGTGCAGAATTTTCCGGTTATAAGCAAAAGGCGGCAAATGTTACGGCAGAAGTTTGTGCAATTCTAAAAACAATGGGGTTCCAGGGATATATAGAAGATACGGGATATAGGGGTTATCATGTATGGGTATTTTTTACTGAGTGGATTCCGGTTCGTTATATTAATCAATTGACAGACTATGTACAGAGTCAGATGAAAAATGAAGGAACAGATATTGCAATAGAATTCTTCCCGAATCATTCCCGGATTAAGCCAGGAAAATGCGGTCAGAAGTTGAAATTACCATTAGGAGTACATATTAAGACAGGAAAGAATAGTGGTTTTCTGGATAAACAGTTTGTTCCTATTGAAGATTACAAAGAATTTTTAGCAGGTATTGCAAAATATTCAATGGCAACAATTCACAAAATTCTAGGAGCATATGTATTAAATACTACGATGAAGAAAGAACAGAAGGTGGTAGATCAGAATCTGGAAAAGTTAGGTCAGCTTCCGGAAACTGTGAAAATTGTTCTGGAAAAATGTAATCTGATGCGATATTTGTGTCAGAAAGCAGAATCAGCAGGATATTTGTCTCATTTTGAACGTTTATCCATATTGCATGTATTTGGACATATGGGGGAAGAAGGAAAAGAATTCGTCCATACAGTTATGGGATTCACCTTGAATTATCAATACAATGTGACACAAAAATTTATTATGAAATTACCGCAAAAACCAATTAGCTGTGCGAAACTGCGTGAACAATATAAGTTGGTTACAGCAGAATATGGGTGCAGCTGTAATTTTAAAAGAACAAAAAACTGTTACCCGTCTCCGGTACTTCATGCAATCAAGAATAGTGAGGAAGAGCAATTAGAAATTACGGTTCCTATGAGTCGTGTAGTGACGAAAGCAAAGGAAGAAAAAGTATACGAAGAAATCAATATTCATAAACAAGTGGAACAGTTAGCGCAAAAGGTAGTTGGTTTAAAAAAGCAAAAAAGAGGTTTGGATAAGTCTATCCGCAAAGTGGAGATGGAAATGCAAAAGATCTTCGATCAGGCGGAAATTGATTGTCTGGAAATTAATATAGGAATGCTTGTGCGGCGTAAAAAGGACACTGGATATGAGTGGCTGATTGAAATTTAATTAAGAAGTCATAAAACATGATAGGGCGTGTTGCTGCGGGAGCACGCCTTATTTTAACAATTGTACTTTGGCTGAAGTGAAAAGTTTATTTCCACTTTGAAAAATGAGAAAATAAAAGTGGCAATTACTCTTACAAAAAGGTGTAAT
>ERZ808029.495-NODE-495-length-21458-cov-53.070998_pt1 | contig 21458 bp, 18 predicted proteins | sample MGYA00380185_ERZ808029 | MGnify/ENA primary metagenome ERZ808029 (study PRJEB31490, sample SAMN06133404) | mouse gut metagenome | isolation source: M2_3 | host: mice | place: China: Chengdu | collected 2015-05 ... | reverse complement strand
CTCCAAAACTCCTTTATCAGAAGTGCTTTCCGTTGAAAGCGGTGCAAAGGTACGAATCATTTTTAAATCTGCAAACATTCTGATAATTTTTTCGCGAATTAATCGTATTTTTGCAGTCCATTAGTAAGAACAAAGATATGATATACCCTCAAAATTTTGAGCAAAAGATAGGATTCGACCAGATCAGACAGTTACTAAAAGATAAGTGTCTTAGCACTTTAGGCGAAGAAAGAGTTACAGACATGACCTTTTCCGAACAACATGAAGAAGTAGAGGAGAAATTAAACCAGGTAACAGAGTTTGTCCGCATCATTCAGGAAGAAGACGGATTTCCCGATCAATTTTTCTTTGATGTCCGCCCTTCACTAAAGCGAGTGCGGATAGAAGGAATGTATCTGGACGAGCAAGAACTATTCGACCTGCGCCGTTCGTTAGAAACCATCCGTGACATTGTACGCTTTCTCCATCGAAATGAAGATGAAGAAGAGAACGATACCCCCTACCCCAGCCTGAAACGACTGGCAGGAGATATAGCTGTTTTCCCTCAACTGATAGGAAAAATAGACGGTATCCTTAACAAATATGGAAAAATCAAGGATAATGCTTCCACCGAATTAGCCCGTATACGTCGCGAGCTTGCCAGTACGATGGGAAATATTTCCCGCTCGTTAAACAGCATTCTGCGCAGCGCACAATCCGAAGGATACGTAGATAAAGACGTAGCTCCCACCATGCGTGACGGACGTTTGGTAATCCCCGTCGCACCCGGACTCAAGCGAAAAATCAAAGGTATTGTACACGATGAATCCGCTAGCGGAAAAACAGTGTTTATAGAACCGGCGGAAGTCGTAGAAGCCAACAACCGTATTCGCGAACTCGAAGGCGACGAACGACGCGAAATTATTCGCATCCTTACCGAGTTTTCAAACATTCTCCGTCCGTCTATCCCGGAAATTCTTCAATCATACGAATTTCTGGCAGAAATAGATTTTATCCGCGCGAAAAGCTATTTCGCCATACAGACCAATAGTCTGAAACCCGCCGTAGAGAATGAGCAACTACTGGACTGGACAATGGCTGTACATCCTTTATTACAACTTTCACTTGCCAAACACGGAAAGAAAGTCGTACCACTGGATATAGAACTAAATCAAAAACAACGTATTCTTATTATATCCGGTCCGAATGCCGGAGGTAAGTCCGTCTGCCTCAAAACAGTCGGTTTACTGCAATATATGTTGCAATGCGGTATGCTCATTCCCTTGCACGAACGCAGTCACGCCGGTATATTCAGCAGCATCTTTATCGATATTGGTGATGAGCAATCTATTGAAGACGATTTGAGTACCTACTCTTCTCACCTGACCAATATGAAAATCATGATGAAGAGTTGCAACGAACGGAGCCTCATCCTGATTGACGAGTTCGGTGGAGGTACGGAACCGCAAATTGGAGGTGCTATTGCCGAAGCCGTCCTGAAACGTTTCAACCAGAAAGGAACATTCGGAGTCATCACCACCCACTACCAGAATCTGAAACATTTTGCCGAAGATCATGAAGGAGTAGTGAACGGAGCCATGCTTTACGACCGCCATCTCATGCAAGCACTTTTCCAGCTACAAATCGGAAATCCCGGAAGTTCGTTTGCCGTAGAAATCGCACGAAAAATCGGATTGCCGGAAGATGTCATTGCAGATGCTTCGGAAATCGTAGGAAGTGAATATATCAATGCCGACAAATACCTTCAGGACATCGTGCGCGACAAGCGTTACTGGGAAGGAAAACGTCAAACTATCCGTCAACGGGAAAAGCACATGGAAGAAACCATTGCCCGCTACCAAACGGAAATGGAAGAGTTGCAGAAATCACGGAAAGAGATCATCCGGCAAGCAAAAGAAGAAGCGGAACGGATGCTTCAGGAATCCAATGCACGCATTGAAAACACAATACGCACAATCAAGGAAGCACAAGCTGAAAAGGAAAAGACACGCCAGGCACGTCAGGAACTGACAGACTTCCGTACTTCTTTAGATGCGCTGGCTTCTAAAGAGCACGAAGAGAAGATTGCACAGAAAATGAAGAAATTAAAGGAGAAACAAGAACGGAAGAAAAATAAGAAAAACGAACCGAAAGCCGCAGTCTCTTCCCCGTCAAGTGCTCCTAAAGTAGTGCCGATTGCAGTAGGTGAAAATGTAAAAATCAAAGGACAGACAAGTGTCGGCCAAGTGATGGAAATCAATGGTAAAAATGCGACCGTTGCTTTTGGAAGCATAAAAACGACCGTAAAAATAGACCGTTTGGAACGTACTAATAATGCACCCAAAACGGAAGGAATCGCCAAAAGCACCTTTGTCAGTAGCCAGACACACGATCAGATGTACGAAAAGAAGCTTAGCTTCAAACAAGACATTGACGTACGCGGAATGCGCGGAGACGAAGCTCTGCAAGCAGTCACCTATTTTATTGATGACGCCATATTAGTCGGCATGGACCGTGTACGCATCCTTCACGGCACAGGAACGGGAATACTTCGTACATTAATCCGCCAGTATCTGGCCACCGTACCGGGAGTGAGCCACTATGCTGACGAACATGTGCAGTTTGGCGGTGCCGGAATCACAGTAGTTGATTTTGACTAACCTGTAAACAAAACGTCCAAAGAACTTGTTCTCATTTAGAAAACCACTACCTTTGTTACAGTGGTTTTCTAAAACGAGAATAAAGCATGAAGAATAATCTGTTAAGCGAAAAGCTTATTTACACAGGAGACAGTCTTACTCCTACCCACTTACATCTTTGTACTTACAATGCTACCGAGATGCAGGAAAGCGCCAACGACACCTTTCAAGCCATCAAGGGAACACTGAACAGCGATCGGATCAATTGGCTACAAATACACGGAATGAAAGATACGGAGACTATCCGTGAAATTTGCAGTCATTTTGAAATAGACTTCCTAGTCCTGCAAGATATACTGAATGCGGATCATCCTACCAAGATAGAAGAGCATGACAAATACATCGTCCTGATCTTAAAAATATTCTACCCCAACGAACATAAAGAAGAAGACGAACTGGACGAGTTGCTCCAACAGCAAGTTTGTCTTATTCTAGGTAATAACTACGTACTTACTTTCCTCGAAAAAGAAACCGACTTCTTCGATGATGTCAGCTCCGCCCTGCGTAATGATGTCCTGAAGATACGCAGCCGCCAGACTGATTATCTACTTAGCGTGCTGCTCAACAGCATCATGGGAAACTATATTTCAACAATCTCTTCCATTGATGACGCACTCGAAGATTTGGAAGAAGAACTGCTCACCATCACCAGCGGTGATGACATCGGAATTCAGATTCAGGCATTACGACGCCAATATATGCTGATGAAAAAATCCATCCTTCCACTAAAAGAACAATATATCAAGTTACTACGGGCAGAAAACCTGCTCATTCACAAAGTGAACCGTGCCTTTTTCAATGATGTAAACGACCACTTGCAATTTGTATTACAGACCATTGAGATCTGTCGGGAAACTCTTTCCTCATTAGTCGATCTGTACATCTCCAACAATGATTTACGTATGAACGACATCATGAAGAGATTAACCATCGTATCCACCATCTTTATCCCTTTGACATTTCTGGTCGGAGTATGGGGAATGAATTACAAATGGATGCCCGAGCTCGAATGGCAATACGGGTATTTATTTGCCTGGATTGTAATGGCAATTATCGGTATTATTGTATATTTGTACTTCAGAAAAAAGAAATGGTATTAACAAAAACACATCATCAGTCATGAAATCGATAAAAGAGCTATATAGAATAGGCACAGGACCTTCCAGTAGCCACACTATGGGACCGCGCAAAGCTGCCGAAATGTTTCTGGAACGTCATCCGGATGCTGCATCTTTTAAAGTAACCCTTTACGGCAGTTTAGCTGCTACTGGCAAAGGACACATGACGGATGTAGCCATTATAGACACCTTGCGACCCACTGCCCCGGTAGAAATTGTGTGGCAGCCCAAAGTCTTTCTACCGTTCCATCCGAACGGAATGACATTTGCAGCTTTGGATAGCAACGATAAAGTGCAGGAGAATTGGACTGTTTATAGCATCGGTGGTGGTGCACTGGCAGAAAATAATGACAATCCAACTATCGAAAGCCCCGATGTATATGGTATGGAAAACATGACTGAAATACTCCAATGGTGTGAAGATACCGGAAAAAGTTATTGGGAATACGTAAAGGAATGTGAGGAAGAAGATATATGGGACTACCTGGCTGAAGTATGGGCTACCATGAAAGATGCCATTCACCGTGGACTCGAAGCAGAGGGCGTACTACCCGGACCACTAAATCTCCGGCGGAAAGCCTCCACTTATTACATACGTGCTACCGGATACAAACAATCCCTGCAATCCAGAGGACTCGTCTTCTCTTATGCTTTGGCAGTAAGTGAAGAAAATGCTTCCGGCGGTAAAATAGTAACCGCTCCGACTTGTGGTTCTTGTGGAGTTATGCCTGCCGTACTTTATCATCTTCAAAAAAGCCGTGACTTTAGCGATATGCGCATTTTACGTGCGTTAGCCACTGCCGGTTTGTTTGGCAACATCGTCAAATTCAACGCATCCATTTCCGGAGCAGAAGTAGGTTGTCAGGGAGAAGTAGGTGTTGCCTGCGCAATGGCTTCGGCTGCCGCCAATCAATTGTTCGGGGGCAGTCCTGCACAAATTGAGTATGCAGCAGAAATGGGCTTGGAACACCATTTGGGAATGACTTGCGACCCGGTATGCGGATTGGTACAAATTCCCTGCATCGAACGAAATGCATACGCCGCCGCACGTGCGCTGGATGCTAATCTTTATTCAGCTTTCACCGATGGCATGCACCGTGTCTCTTTCGACAAAGTAGTGCAAGTGATGAAACAGACCGGACATGACCTACCGTCACTCTATAAAGAAACAAGTGAAGGAGGATTGGCCAAGGATTACAAACAAATGTAATTATAAAAAGCAACGGACCATTCCTTTTATAGAAATAGTCCGTTGTCATTTTTATGATTAAAAGTTATTCAGTTGGCGGCCAATTCGTGTCATCTCCGTTACTGATATCTTTCTCATGTATCAATCCGCCATCCTGCGTGAAATAAAGCGAGTAGCGCTGGCTACCTTGTTTCACCTGAATCACAGATTCCATCGGATTCTGTGGAAATGTTAACACATATACATCTGTCACTACCCACGCGTTATATTTAGAATCCATAAAAGCCGTATAAACAGCCGGCACCAACTGATCAATACTGTTCAGTTCATTTTCTGTCATCACCCAGTTGGCATTAGTATCAAACCAGACTTCCAATTCATCATTGCTCACCCAACAGTCAGCTACATAATAAGCACCTTTCATCTCCCATTCTATATTCTGAGCAGCCGGATATACCTGTTTCAAGGCCTCCGTAATATTACTGGGCGGAACAAAAGTATCATCATCGTCATTATCACATGCGCCGAAAGAAAGGGCAGTCATAAGCAACACTACTGCCCATGCGCTAAACTTAAATCTCCACATAGTTATCTTCTTGTTTAGGTCTATTTACTGCAACTTGTTAATCATCAGCCTTGATAAATTTTCCTTTCTTATCAAATTTGAAAGAAAGCCCGGTAGACAATTCAATCTCATACCCTTTGCGGTCACGTTCCACTTTCGTCACTCCTTCATTCACAAAATTATGTGCTTTCAGGTAGTTGACAGCGAATCCCGGAACAATACTAACAGGAACAGTCTGCCCTTTCTTAGCACTTACCTCTTCCCAGTTTCCCTTACTGTCAAAATCAATTTCCGTACCATCCATCAATAACACTTCATACTTGGTAGATTCCATCATATCCTTATCAATTTTGATATGGGCAACCTGTGGTTTTGTAAAATTACTATTGATAAAATTACGTGCCGGAAGCGGCAACTGATTCATGTCTTTAGTTATCACATCTTTTGCGAATGAAAACTGCACGGCTACCAGAGCCAGTACAAGTAGAGATAGAATTTTCTTCATAATCGTTATTCTTTTAGCGTTAATACTATACTTTATTCTATGCTACAAATAACGATACAGATTCCGGAAAGATTTAGGAATATTATGAGTTTGCTCTTTTTTTGTATTCTTTAACCATCTATTCTATTTTCCACTCCCCTATGGTACAACGTTCCCTTAAAACGCAATATACCAACGATCCTCACAGACAGTTGGTATATTTCACATATAGATACATATCAGTTTTTACACCGATACGAGGGTCAAGTTAAAAATATACCGCTGTACGATTTCTAACCTGCAAAATGTAGGGATTTCATGAGTTTATCATGAATCTAGGGACCTACATATTTCTTCATTTCAACATTTATCTTATACCATCCCAATGCATTACTACCACCCACTCTTTCGGTTGGTAAGTTCCGTGAAAACGGTGCGGAATCGTAGCAACCACCAAATCACAATTGGAAGCTAATACGGTTCTTAATTCCTTTAGCAACATATCCATTCGAACAATTAAATGAAGATACTTCATCATACACCGTATCACCCGTACATACTGATAAATGCACATATCCTCTCCCCGTCTTATCTCACTCAGTGTATTGGGAGAAATAGCAAATTCGCTGGAAAAGAAACTGTTACTGAAAATACGATCCGTTCCCATTAAAGCCAATACCAAATTGCTTAAAAACTCGTATGGTTTCTGTTTTTCTTTTGCCATGTCATTCTATGATTAATAATTTATAATTTTTCAGTTTTTATTACTTTATCAAATATTGTCCACATAGGGAAACAATTAGCGATCCACTGCTAAAATCAACTGTCACTGACACTATTCACAAAAAAGCATATTACGTGAGCTTCCTGCATTTTTTCGAGCATACAAATTTTCGTTCCTAAAAAAGAAACGAGAGTTTATCTACTGGAAACAAGCAAGTTACAAATCTCACACACCTCTTCTTTCCCCCACCAACGTGCCCTCCTTTCAAAAGGACAAAAGGACATAAGGACAAAAATCCCCTATGGTACTATAAAAATTCCAATGCCAACGACGAAGCCTATTAGTTGGGAGAGGAATTCCAGAAAGGAGCTCCTTTATTTTCCCCGAAATTCGTACAATAATCTTACCTTATTGTCGAATGATTGTGTTACTGAAGACGGAAGCAAACGCGAACAAAATGTCGCTCTTCTTTCCAAGCACGGTCCTTTCACTAAATAATCCTTACAATATACGTAATTTCGTTCAAGAGTTGACCAAGCATTTCATGACAGACAAAACGATTCAGGTTGGCGCAAAACACGATTTCAACATTCGTAAGGTAATACGTCTACAAAAGCACTTAACATAATAAATATCAGCAATATACCTCATATTTTTTATACTAAGATGAATAAAAACAATCATATATGTCCTTTTTGTCCTTTTGTCCTTTTGGAGAGTCGGAAAAACATCGGAAGATTTGAAAAAAACATCTCAATGATTGAAATCAAACATTGGGATATTTCGATACAAATCTCCCAATGTTTTTTCTTTATATTTGTGTATCTAAATACATCACTATACGTAAAATTAGGAAATATCAACGATCTTCACAGACAGTTGATATAGTGGGAAATTCACATCGGCTTTAACCTCCGATGTCAGGGCGTAGATCAGAAAGGCACCGTCGTGCTATTTCCGATCCACAATGTAGGGAATCATGCTTTTACAGCATGAAACTAGGGACCTACATTTTTCTTCATCTCAACATTTATTATATACCCAATTTTCGTAAGCACTCAATTTAAGGCATCCCCCTTTGAAAGGGCACATTACTGTGCCCTAAACCGAGTTTTGTTAATTAATTAGTTTTGAATTTAACATTGGCTGGTAACCCAAAGATTTTGTCAGGAACCATGTTAACATAATCCCTGCATCCGTTAAAGATATTTTTGAAAAAAGTTCCGATGAAGTTCCAAACAGAACTGCCATGAAGCTTTATCGTTCCTATCACACTGTGATAAATTGCAGCCATCTCAGCACCGGCATCACTACCATAATGAAGTGAATTGTTCCGTTGAGTAGTCAGTTTCCGAATGGTTTGCTCTGCAAGATTGTTGTCTATCGGAAGTCCCCCATCATCCAAGTAAGCAAAGATTTCTTTCCAGAATCGATTCAGATAGTTAAGAGCTTCTGTGTAATACCGGCTTTTAATCTCAAAACATTCTTCCGCAAGGAAAGTACGGAACTGAATACTCGTACCATCCTTCTTTCGATGATACGCCCGGGAACCTTTGTCAAATCAGAAGGATGCTCTATCGATTCTCCAGCCACTCCCATCGTTCTATACCCGTCAGGACAGATCTTCACTGCTATACATAATTATAAAAAATTGTTCGCGGCGAAGATAGAACTTTCAATCAATAGCCATTTTTTGACTGCTTACCACATTCTTATTTTTGGCTGACGATAGTTCCAGCTCTCTTTCGATTGTGGACATCACCTGAGCGTTCCACCTTGCACGTTCCTTATCAAACAGCCATCCCCACTTATTAAAATATTTAACAGCACTTTTCATATGAGTCCTCAGCATCTTTTTATTCTTATAAGATTCAGCCTTATGAGCGTGCACTATGGTAACATAAGGCCAAAACAATGTTTTATAATATTTATGAATACGACGAGTTATATCAATATCCTCCATATACATAAAAATGTTTTCATCAAACAAACCAATCTTATGAAAACAATCTATACGGAAAAACATAAAACTACCCAATAAAAAAGGTATATCCATTGCCTTGCCACGGTCATAATCTTTCAACAAAAAACGATGATCAAAAACTTTAGCTATCATTTTAGGCATGAATCGTCTGAATATTAAATTAACAGGAGTAGGCAACAAGCGACACACATATTGTAAATCTCCATTAGGATAAATTGTATTAGGTATCAATTGTCCTACATCAGAATTTTCATCCATATATCTACATATTTTCTCTAAAACTGAAGGTTCAAAATACACATCCGAATTAAGCACCAAATGGTATTTTTTGTCTGAATCAAGAACTTGTCTCAATGCTTGGTTATGACCAGCTCCATATCCCACATTATCACTGCCTATATATTCCACATTGGCATATTGCTGGCAAAAGTCTGCAATATACTGTTGATGAGAATTGTCAATAACATAAATTTGTGAAATAAGAGAAGAGGTTAATGATTGCAAGCATCTGGACAGTTCTTCTAGATTCGTCTTGTAAGTGACGATAGAAACTGTTATCATACTATCAAATACTATATTTTTTCTGTGACAAAATTTACAATTGAATACTCATTTATAATTTTCTAAAAAAGACTCCTTAAATCGTCTCCTGTCATCCAAGCTAATATTTAGACTATTTATACTGCATATATAATTTTCAGGCACTTCTGCTTCTAACATAAACTTTTCAAATTTCTTATCTATGCCTTAAAAAGCTATAGGAGTACCCAACACTGGAGTCATCAAACAAAACATACAAAGATCCATATCGCAACATCTTTAAATGTTTTAGTTCATAGGCTAAGATATCAATTTCTGAATCTTAATTTAAATATTTATTCATAATCTAAATAGAACTCTTCCCAATCAATTTTGCATTATGCTGGTTCCTTTTATCAAGTGGTGGAGGAGTCATATAATTGAGTCCATAAAATTTAATAAGGAAGCTTTCCGTTTCAGTCATACCATTTACCATAATATCCTCGAAAGGAAGTTCTCTCCCTTTACCAAACCAATACTTAGGCTGTGTCTCACCCATTTTCTGTGGTCCTCCCAAAGTCGCGCCATATTCACATTTATCCAAATCATATCTGCGAGATACCCAGTCTATAAAACATCCTGCCCAATGCTGACTTATTACTTTTTCAATTCGAGTAATTTTAGCAAAAGAAATGAAGAATGACTCTATATTAGAACGTTCCTTCTCCAAATCAACCTCATTACTAAAATTAGAAAATTTATAAAATAACCTAGCAGTCAGATATGCCACACTAAACATCTTATATTTAAAAGTTCCAGGATTAGGCACACCGTCAATAATGAGAATATCTACCCAAACAGGCATTTCTGCTCTTTTCAGGCCTTTTCCGACCTCAAGTTTATACCTTGTATCCACAACATGAGCAGCAGTCCATTGATGCCCTTTCTGTTGAATTGTATCTAAAAACATATATTGTGGAAATTCATTCTGATACTGCTTCAATCTCTCGAAATCTTTACGAGACATTGCAATATCCACATCATCATCCCACGGAATAAAACCTTGATGACGTACAGCCCCTAATAGAGTTCCCCCATATACATAATACGTCAAATTATGACGTTTACAAATAACAAGAATCTCTTTCAAGATATTCAGACCAACCCGTTGAATTTCATTTAGATGTTCATACTTATCCATCATAATTTACTCAATATTTTAATTGTCCTTTGTATTCCTGATTGAATATCATACATAGCCCTCCAGCCTAGTTTTTGAAGTTTTGCACTATCAAGCCTTGCCTTCGTCGCTTTACTGTAGCCTGCACACTCCACCGCATCAGGAATATCAAATACGACATTTTTTCCCACAATATTTGCAATAATCTTAGCCAGATCCTTTAACATAACATCTGAGGATTTGTCAGCGACATTATATGCCTCTCCTTTTTCTCCTACCAATAAAATATAAAACAATCCACATACGGCATCTGCCATATAAGTATAAGAATAATACTGAGTTCCTTTACTCTTAAGCACAATATCCTCCCCTACAATAGCTTTACAAATAAATTGAGATATAGCCTTAGTGTCATTCATCAACATTGTCGGACCATAGGAACGGGTTAAACGCGGAATCACTATATCCAATCCTCGCTGTTTGATATAAGCCTGACATAAAGCCTCACCACACCTTTTGCTCTCAGGATAACCTGCCCTCATTGTATTACAATCAATATATCCACAATATTTTTCTTCAAATGTTTCAACATCTCCCCTATTCTCACCATAAATTTCATTTGAAGAAACAAAAGCACAACGTACTGCATGATGAGCACAAGCAAACTCCAACATATTCTGAGTTCCAATAATATTAGTGGTTATAGTGCCTATCGGATCTGTAGCATAAGCTATCGGATGCGTATTACTTGCCAAATGGAGAACATAGTCCACATCACCTATATCATTTCTCACAAAAGGTAGATTAATATCGTATGATATAAACTGAAATAAGGAAAATTCATAACAATAACCGAATTTTAATTTAGCCTTATCCTCATTTCTTCCAAGAGCATAAATCTTACAATTCAATTTTCGTTCCTTATTCAAATACATGACAACATCTATAAAAAAGCTACCAACAAGTCCGGTAGCCCCAGAAATCAACAAAGTCTTATCTTGTAACTTATTCCAAGGAACAGGTTGAGCAACAACATTCATTATATCCTCTTGATACAATGCATTTTCTATCAGTTTCATTATTTCAGCCAATTATCTTTTTCCTTTTTCAAATATCCTTTAAACATTTCCAAATCATCCTTCGTTGTCAATTTGATATTTTTATCTGAACCAGCTGCAAAATGAAGAGTTTCCCCCAATTCTACCATCATCGTATTAGTATAGGAAGAACCATAAATACCTATCTCTCTTTCAAATGCCTCATGATATGCCCAATCCAATTTTTCAAACAGATAAGCTTGTGGAGTGGCAACTCTTCTTAGACTTTCACGTGGAATATATTGTTTGGTTGTATTCTTGTCGTCAGGATCCACTACAAAAATTTGTTCATTATAAGGCAATGAGGTCACTGCATTTCCATACTTTTGAGCCTTCATGATCACATCCGTAAGAACCGTTTCGTCCACTAATGGTCGAATACCATCATGGATCACAACTATATCATCAGCACCTGCTTTACCTTCAAGATTGAATACACCATTTCTTATGCTCTCCTGACCAGTATTCCCTCCACTTACCACCCATTTAAGTTTAGTGATATTAAACTGATGAGCATAAGCCCAAAGAACATCATGCCAACCGTCAATGCATACCACCTCAATAGCATCTATTTGAGGATGTCGCTGAAATCCTTCCAATGTATATATGAGGACAGGTTTATCATACACATTGATAAACTGTTTAGGAATGTCCTGACCCATTCGATGACCTGAACCTCCCGCAATAATTATTGCAACATTCATATTATTTGTTTTATATAATAAAAAAATCTCCTAACAATGACAGATATTGATTTCTTCAGAACAGTATTTATAGTTGAAAGAAGTGGATTCTTAAGCATCAAAAACTTTTTATTAATTTCATATCTTTCCTTAAAATAAACAGGTACATTTTTCAAAGCTTGCGAAGTCCCACCTATTACAAAATTAGCTACAACGACATGTACTAATTTCATCTTATAACCTGCATTTATAATTCTAACAATTAGATCATAATCTGCTATTATATGATATTGTTCATCAAAACCTTCCATTTGCTCTATTACATCCCTCAGCATTACCATGCCTTGATGACAACCCAAATTTGGAAGGCCAGATTTTAAACATCTAATACTACCATCTAAACGTATCAAATTAGTATCACCACTTAAAAGCACAGTATTCGCATCTTCTTCTTTCATAAGCAGGCGCAGACCATCTTCCTCCAACCAATCATCACTGCCAAGATAATAAATCCACTTGCCTTTTGCCTTTTGCCACCCTTTGTTAAATGCATCATATATACCATTATCAGATTCTGATATATAACGAAAACGAGAATCAAATTTTACAAAATTATTTACAATTTCTATCGTTTTATCTTTTGAATTTCCATCAATAACCAAACACTCCCAGTTTTGATAAGTTTGATTCATGACACTTTCAAGTGCTCTTTTTATAGTTCTCTCAGAATTATAAGTTGCAATAATTATGGAAACATCAAATTTCATAGACAACACTTATATAAATTTTTAAAAGTTATATCCCAAGAATTTCATCCATTATTATTCTAAATGACTCATCAAATTTCATTAAAGAGAATTGTTCTCTTGCATATTTGAAACAATCTTGACGCATTTTCAATATTTCATCATTAGACATTAATAATGTCTTTTGTATTGCGTCTCTGACACAAGTAATATGAAAGTCATCCAATATAATCATACAACTAGCAGATGCAAAACCACATTCTTTTGTTATAATTGGTATAATGCCATATGCCATACAAGTAGCTACCGCCGTACTCATTCCTTCTGAGCAAGAAGGAAACACTATAAAATTATGTTTAAGTACAATCTCTCTATTAAAGGTCTCCGACATCACATTTATACGACCTCTATTGAAAATATTTTTCCCTTTCAACTTATCAAATAATGAATACTCTTCTTTTCGTATGCCATAACAATTCAATGATATATCAGGCAGCTCCTTTACGGCATCTATTACGATGTCTAAACCTTTATGAATAAATCCACCAGAACCAAACCATAATATATTTCCTCTGTTCTCAGAAATTACTTCTGCGATATCTACATCAGGGAATTTCCATTCCTCATTATAAATAGCATTAGAATTTATTTGTCTCAATCTATTAAACTCTTTAAAATTCAGTGCATTAAAATCTGAATTCATAAGAATACCATGAGTAGAAATCATAAATTGTTCTACATCTATAACCCCATTTCTTTTTATATCAGCATTTGTTTTTATTTTAGGATGACGCTCTCTAAAATAGTCCAGCCTTTCTTTGTATTTTGTTTCCACAACTAAAGGATGATTCTCTGTTACAAAATTTACTCTAATCGGTATATTCAGTTTTGTACAGAATTCTTTATATGAATAACCTTGACCTATTATTACATCATACTTATGGTGTCCTAGAAATTTAAAAGCCGCTCTATCTGCATAATGACAAAAATCAACACAATACCCTCTTTTAATAAAATAACGAATCATTTGCGTTGCATGCAAAATATTAGCATGACACGGATTTTCATAATTTATATCAAGCATATTAGTATAACATATCAAGACTCTCAGCTGTTGTTTATCACATAAATTCAAGTTAATATTGGTCAATTCTTTAGCACGAAAAAAGCGTCCTAACCTTTGAGCACGCTCAGGATACCTATCCTTTAATATAGTTAATATAGTTTTAATCATTTCTTTCTTCTATTTTTAATCGTTGAAAAAGTTGTCTGTGTTTTTTAGATAATAAGCCATTAGCCCAAACAATGAATTCTCCATCGCTCATACGCCTAAAATAGGAAGAATAACAGATAGCAATTAAAGCCCATAGATCCACATCCGTTATAAGAAAATTATTCGCATCCTCAACCCACCCCCATGACCATCTCCAAGCGATAAAACACCCTAATATGGGTATGATTTTATTATTTGATCTATAAACTGCAAGATAACTACCACGTATATATATTAATGAAAACAAAAGAAGACCAACCAATCCCTCCCAAGTCAATATATTAGACAAAACCATTTCATTCTTGTGACGTTCATTTTTGTTATAAGATATTGTCTTATCAAACCAAAACAAAACACCGCTATAGGTGATATCAAATCCTCTGGCAGGAGTACGTCCCCAAATTAAATATTCATTATCAATAGCAGAAGTTACCACATCAATATACAACAAACTTCGTGTATCTTTCTCCACCACGTCACGTTCTTTGTTACTATGCACTACTTCTTCAACATCCGCCTTTCCTGCAAATACATCATAAGCATCACCAAATACAAAAACAAAGACTATTACACTACAAAAAAAACAGAATACCCGTCCAATTCTAATTATTTTGGTTGGCAACACATTACGAATATATATTGCAATTCCTGTTAATATAGCTACAGTTGCTTTTATGAATGGTGCCCTTTCTTCTTCTATATCTTTTGTTGCCAAGAGGACTCCCAACAACAAAATCATCATAGCTGTTTTCTTGGGGAATAAAGGGAAAAGACAAACAAGAACCAATATAGGCTGCATATAGAATTGAGTAAAGCCTAATTTAAAATAAAATAAAAACAAGAATGGAAGCCAAGCATATTTATACCATGTAGACAATAAGTTCAAAGAAATAGTAGGTCTACAAAACAACCAACACAATACAGGAACCAATAAAGAAACAATCCCCACAAATAACTGACGATATTCAATGTAATTATCTGCAACAACAAATCCTATGACAGATAATATGTAAGTCCATCTTAAATAAAGATTCACATATTTATAATCCTCTGTCAAGTATTTTGGACATAGCACATTCCTATACATATAAATTATGGTTATCACCGCAATCTGAACAGAGAACATTAACCAATTACCAAAATACATATCTTCTTCCATACATACATTCGCATGACAAATAGCCATAAGAATCAAAAGAAAACTTAGTGTGTGCACAATTTTGGGTGATAACATTAATCCTTTCATCTAAAACATTTAAGATTTTTTCTAAATTCACACTATTTTATATGTACCTATGCTACAACACAATATAACAGATTCAAATTTGAATTTTTATTTAAGTGTTTGCCTCATATATTCATTAAGAAGTGAAATAACCTCAGAATCCATTCTGGCTATATTTATTGATATATATGCAAATTCATATATATTCACCACAAATTATTAACTAACTTATTGACAATTATTGCTAACATTATACTCACAAGCAATGACAATATTATATATAGAGTAAAGAAAGTTTCCAATGTTTTAAAAGAAAGCAATACAACAAAATGAATTAGATAAAATTCATAAGAGATATTACCCATATAAACTATAGGTTTAAATGATAAACATTTGAACCTATTTAAATAAACAACGGCAACAATCATAGCAGCGGCTATTGATTGTATAAACAGCAATAATGTAGAATCATCCCCCAAGAATATATTCCTAACATCAAGCATTATAATTGAAGTCAACAATAAAAACAGAGAATTTATTCTACTATGAGATAACCAATTACGAAATTTCACCGAATTATCTATAAACAAATGCATTAGAAGACCTATAATAAAGCAAAATAGAAATCTATATACAAATAAACCAAGAGTTAAGAATGCAATATAAACTAAAAGCTTCCACTTATATGAAAACCTATTAGCGAAATATACTATTAAAGGCATTAAAATAAACATGCGCACTTCAACTACCATATACCATACAGGAGGATTTAGTAATTTGGTATCAGAAGGTATCAAAATAAATAATTGTTTTATCAATTCAAACAATGGAACACGACTTTGCCAAAAGCTATTGCTCCATTCTGTAAAATTTATCCGAATATAATCTAAAGACAAATTACACATCACAAAAGCCAATATCATAGTAACAATATAAGCCGGATAGATACGTTTTACTTTCTTTACCAAGCCCCTAATATAATTGTTAAATGAAAACAATTCATTATGAGCATAAAAGAATCCACTGATAGCAAAAAATATCATAACAGCGCATTGCCCATCCCAAAAAATATGCCAAGGTGTAGAAGAAAGCATAGCAACCAAGTTTAAATCATACATCCATAAAGAATGTGAGAAAAAAACGACTAATGCTGCCACACCTTTCAAACCTTGAATTGATAAATTAACTTCCCTACTCATTAAGATTTTAATATAGCCCATATATTCTATTAAAGAACATATAAATAACAACAATAAAATAGCGCACGAGAATCATTTCCTCTGCCCACCATAAATTGGGAGTTATTCAGCATATATTGAATATATCAAATCATCCAACATATCTTTATTCAATTTTTAGATATTGATTAATCAGTTTTATATGGCTTTCTATAATATTTCTTGATGAATAAGAACTTCTATATTGCCCCATATCAAAAGTAATTTCTTTATTTAGTATACTTCTAATGCCTTTCGCTAAATCATCAGAATCTTTAAATTTTGCCAGATATCCTGTTTGACCTGTTTTTACTAGCTCCGGTATGCCTGTTGTATCAAAACCAACAACTGGAGTTCCACACAAGATATTTTCTAATATAACAAGGGAGAAATTCTCACATAAAGATGGTGTAACAAAAAGGTCACTTGCATTACATATAAGAGACAACATAGTATCATCATATACTCTACCTAAAAAACGAATGGGATATTTTGTATTGTCAACCGTTTCTTGATTATAACCACTTCCATATACTACTATCAGAATATTATCTAAATCTATTCTATTTATTGCTTCCTCAAGATATTTCCAACCTTTATAAGGATTATCTTGCCCCGCAACACAACCAAAAGTGATAATTATTCTATCTTGTGGCAAATTCAAAATCCGACGAACGACTTTCTTATCAATAGGTTTAAATATTGTTTCATCTATCACATTAGGAATTGTATATACTATTTTATTTCTTAACGCAAATGATTTTTTAGCACAACTTGCCATCCATCGACTTGGAGATATGAAATTAAGATTTGAATATTTTGAAAACAATCTTTCTTTAGATTTTAAATGTGCACAAGGAAAAAAAGAATGCCATTCAAACATATTACAATTTTCACATGACAAATGATACCCTTCGCACTCCATACTATGATGGCATCCTCCAGTAAAAGTCCACATATCATGCATAAAAAAGAATATAGGTTTACCCGTCTTCGCTAAATTTTCTATATTATTAATAGACAACAAACCTGAAACCCAATGGACATATATAACATCCGCTTCCTTTATCAAGGAAATTGAAACAAGATCTCGTCCTATAGCAGGCAAAGGTGTATAAAAATAAACATTTTTTCTTATACGGAAAGTCTTTATCTTTTTAACTCCATAATCTACAATTTTTCCAAATATTCTTCCTCGCTTAGCTACATTTACATAAGCATTATCCTTTTTAAAAGATGGCATCAAATTTAAAACATAAGAATCCAATCCATAATTTCGCATGATTGTACTAAGTCGATATGCTGCATTTCCAGAAGGTGGCATTGACGCCTGTATATGTACTATCTTCATTATCCAAATATTATTTTAAATTCATCAATGTCATTAAAAGATCATTTCTTGCCGATTTTACAAAATCGAATTTTGAGTATATAAAATCTTGATGTATTTATATTATATTTATCACTATTTCTTTTGAAAATTTTCTATATATTTTTTTATCATATTTCGTTCTAAATGATTTAATCCTAATACATATATGAAAAAAACAGAAGAACATAAACTCAAAATCACAACTAAAACAAAAGAATAAAACGTTTGATTCAAACAATATCTACAATAAGAAGGTATAATAATTGCTACTGATGCTACCAACATTAATTTTAATACGCTCTCCCTTAAATACTCAAAGACACTTAAACCAATCATTGAGTTAACTAATATTACACGGACTATCATTGTAATAAATGCGACAATTATAGATAGGATCATTACAGATATAGGAGAACCACCACAAAATAACACCAAATATCCTAAAGGTAACATAGACAATAAACACAAAGAAGTAATCATTTGATATTTCTTTATCCTTCCAGTCGCATTAGCTGCAACCATTACAGAATTTGAAATAGAATCTATTCCAGTTGCAATAACAGACAATATAATAAACGAAGAAGTATATTCAGGAATATTGTCTCCAAGCCATAATTTTAAAATATAATCTATTTCTAGACATACAGGGAAACATACTATAAAAAGCAAATAACCAGTGTATTTAGAACTAACACAGATTAATTTTCTCATATAATCCAAATTATTAGCAGCATAACTTTTAGTTATCTGTGGATTCAATGCCATTTGTAGATTAATAGAAAATTGATTTAGCGCATTTGTCACTTGTAAAGAAATTCCCCTAGCTGCATTAATTAATGGACCCAAAAAAACATTGAGAATAATATTAGTTCCTTGAACAAAGGAAATACCTGCAAAATTGCCCATAAGATTCCAACCTGCAAAAAAAAATAATTCTTTCATCCCTTGACCATCTTTTACAAAAGAATATTTATAGGCTTTGAAATTCAGTCTACAATAAATACCATAAATCAATCTAACAACCCCTTGAACTATCAATAATAAAATAGCATATATAACTAATTTATCGCCTTCCCAATGGTACAAAAAGAAAACAACACCCAATTTTAACAATACTTCCAATATAGATATATATGCAAATGCTGACATCTTTTCATGTGCAATAATCAAAGCATTATAAGGCACACTCATTATCAATATTACAGTTGACACTACCGCACATTGATAAACCCATAAAGCAGCTTCAAATCTATCTTGTGGAATAATGAGTTTATTATATAAAAACCATAGACCTATTGTTTCTGCAATAAGAACCAATATCAACGAAATTATGGCATGAGTTTGAAGGCTCAATGAAAAGATTCTTTTCACCCCCTTTTGATTATTCCTACCTAATTCAAAAATAAGAAATCTTTGTGTACTTGCAGTCATAGAAGAATTTAGAAATCCAAACATCCCTATAACTCCTCCTACAATATTATAAATGCCAAAATCCATCTCCCCCAATGAATCAAGGACTATTCGACTCGTATATAAAGCCACCCCCATTACAAGAAACATTCTCACATATAGAAAAATAGTATTTTTCGTAAGACGTTTATTGGTATCAGATATTATTTGTTTCATTATAAAAAGGTTATATATACTGTAAGCATTCAATTTAGGACATCGCCCTTTGAAAGGGCACATTACTGTGCCCTAAACCGAGTTTTATTAATTAATTAGTTTTGAATTTAACATTGGCTGGTAACCCAAAGATTTTGTCAGGAACCATGTTAACATAATCCCTGCACCCGTTAAAGATATTTTTGAAAAAAGTTCCGATGAAGTTCCAAACAGAACTGCCATGAAGCTTTACCATTCCTATCACACTGTGACAAGTTGCAGCCATCACAGCACCGGCATCACTATCATAATGAAGCGAATTGTTCCGTTGAGTAGTCAGCTTTCGAATGGTTCGCTCTGCAAAATATCGAATATAGCGGCCTTTTTGATCGTCTGTCATACCTTCGCTATAATTTATAGGATTCCGTGAGTAGTTTTCCCAACTCAACAGTTCCCTTTTTGATTCTATAAATCTTGCAGTTCAAGCATACTTAAATCTTTGATTTACAGTATCAAAGATAGTAAAACAATCTCAGAACCGCAGGTTAATAAGCTATTTATTATTTGATTTACAACATTTTAGCCACCTGATTTCAGGGATTAAAACTACATCTTTCCAATCTATTCGATAGATGGTCCCTGTCCGCTCTACTTTCATAAATTGATAAACTGAAACAAACTTCTTCCCGAACAAAGTAAAACCTTTCAAGATCTTCCCTACTATACATAATTATAAAAATTCGTTCGTGGTGAAGATAGAACTTTCAATCAATAGCCATTTTTTGACTGCGTACGTAAAATTCACTTATTCCAAAATTAATTCCATGCTAATACGCATTCTTCTCCCCCACAATCACATTCACCACAGTCTTATAAATGATATATATATCAAGCAGCATTGTCCAATGCTCCATATACCAAATATCAGCCTTCACACGTTCCTCCATCTGTGATAATTCCCTCGTTTCACCACGAAAACCATGCGTTTGAGCCCAACCGGTTACTCCAGGTTTTATAAAGTGCCGCACCATATATTTATCAATCAAACGGGCATAAGTCTCCGTATGAGCCAACATGTGAGGACGGGGACCAACTATCGACATATCACCCTTAAAGACATTGACAAACTGGGGAAGTTCGTCAATATTAGAACGACGAAGAAAATTTCCAAATTTTGTTTTACGCGGGTCATCAGCCGTAGCCTGTTTGCTGTCGGCTTCATCATTCACCTTCATAGAACGGAATTTGTAACACACAAAATCCACACCGTTCAAACCCGTACGCATCTGCTTGAAAAAAACAGGACCGGGGGAGGTCAGCTTTATAATGCTTCCCACAATGAGGTAGACAAAAGGAAAGACAGTAATCAGAAAAAGACCGGAGAAGACAACATCGAACAGCCGCTTCAATATCCGATTTTCCATTTTACCCAAAGGCTCATAACGCAGATTCAATATAGGCATATTGCCAACCATACTATGCCAGATACGACGAGGAAAACCTTTACATACATTAGGAACACCATGAAAATAAAGCAAATGGTTTTCACAATGATTCATGATAGAAAAATTATAACGTCCCTCCTCCATCGACAAAGAACAAAAAACATGTTTGATACCCGGGTGTGCAGACATAAAATCTGAAAAACCGTCAGGATTACCCAAATAAGAACATTGGGAAGAAAGGGTATCATTCGGTTTTATATCAAAATAACCCACGACTTCATATAGAGAAGACGCCAGAGAACTTTCCATCTCCTCATACAATACCTGCATATTATTGCCTCCACCTATAAAAAC
>ERZ808029.490-NODE-490-length-21611-cov-29.708368_pt1 | contig 21611 bp, 22 predicted proteins | sample MGYA00380185_ERZ808029 | MGnify/ENA primary metagenome ERZ808029 (study PRJEB31490, sample SAMN06133404) | mouse gut metagenome | isolation source: M2_3 | host: mice | place: China: Chengdu | collected 2015-05 ... | reverse complement strand
TCTAATTCACTCATCTCATCATGATTTTTTTGTTTGCCACGATTATCTCTTAAAGCTTCCACCCCACCAGCTTCATACTTTAATAGTGTAACTACGTGCCTGTTGATAAGATATCTGATATTGTTTAGCTGTTTCGGCATAATTGCGGTCATGTGCGATACAATACTGTACTATTTCAACTCGTTCTTCAAATTTGGTTTTTCTTCCCTTGGTCATGATCTGGGAACCTCCTGTTCCGTATGATTTAAAGACTTCATAATCATTATACTGTTTTATCCACTTTTGCAACTTGCTTTTTGAACGAATTCCGTATTTTTTGCAAATATCGTCTTGTGATCCATAGCCAGTCAGATAGTCCTGCACTGCTTGGAGTTTCAGTTTTTTTGAATATCGTTTATAATGTTTCATTAGAAATGCATCCTCCCCCATAGATTCATAATTACGAATCCATTGTTGGACAGTAGCAAGACTCACCTCTAACCGTTCTGCCAATTGATGTTGGGAAACATTTCCCTCAAAATATAGCATAACCGCCTTTTTGCATATTTTAAATATTTCAGAATGGCAGCAGGACTAAGCCTTTTTGAAAATGCCCGGCAATTTGGCACACTTACTACCCCTATGCGGCGTTTTCCTATAAAACCTACACCCTATGCTTATTCTGGAACAAAATAAAAGGGTACGCACCGATCACATACCCTTAATAAAATATTATCTATTTCCCATTCTTAACTATTTCAATATATTTCTTTAACGTATTTCTGCTTATATTATGTTTCTGCATCAAATCTATTTGCTTTATACTTCTATCTTTAATGAATAGCTGTATATCCTCTTTCAACCCGTCTGACATTTTATCAAGTTTCCCTGTTGCTCTGCCGCTACATTTACTACTGGCTTCTATTCCATCCTTAATTCTTTGAACTGTTATTTTTCTTTCCTGCTCTGCCCTATCCAGCTCCACAATCAGCAATAGCTTTACAGTGCTTTCAAGGCTCGTCCTCGCTACTAAATTTTGTGCTTTTGCCACATTTAGTAACTGCTTGATATATGGTGTACTTACTGTCTGATTATCAATAAAAATCAATTCAATGCCTTTATTCAAGAGTTCCATATACTTCATATAACCAACTTCTGCTTCTCTTGTAAATCGGCATATATCTTTAAAGACAATCATATCTCCCGGCTGTACTATGCTCTCTAATTTTTGCCATTGCTTACGCTCTGTAAAATTCTTTCCGCTCTTATCTTCCCTAAACTCTGACAGATATTCAATATCATTTTCTTTTGCATATCTTTGTAATGCACTTTCCTGACGGGTAAACTTCTGTAAATCTCTTTCCTCTGATGTGCTTATCCTCATATAGCTATATACATTACACATAATAATACCGCCTTTCTTTCGTCAAATAAACTATAGATATTTTGACGGTTTACACATCACCAAAGAACACTTGGCAAAATTTAATAGGGGAATTGTCACAAAAGAAAGAATATGATAGAATATCGGAGAGGAACAATCGTGTTGCAAGGTGGTAGCCTCCCAAAACTTCATGCCCGGTACGCCGGAGTACATAAGAGGGGAGGTGGCGCAAATGACAGCTTTTGAAATCATTTCGATTTTCATAGGTATATTGGCTCTGCTGATTGCCTTTGGTAGTTTTGTTATAGCGTTGCTTGCCTTTCTCGATAAGAGGAACAAGCGAAAATAAATAAGCCTACCTTGTTACTTGGCGGTACAGGTAGGCTTATATAGTCATCTGGAGGTCAACCACTTTGTGGGCGGTTGTTTCCTCTTTTGTATCTATAATATAGCATAATCCCCAGATAAATTCAAGAATAAATTCCGTTAATGCAAACCGTTAGAAAAGTAATAAACTGCTGCCATCTGTGCGACAGTTAAAACAGAAGTGTCTTTCATAATGCTGCCGCCTATTCTGCCGCTAATTCGTCAATAATTGACCTAATTTCGGTTTTCTTTTCCTCTGGCACCTCATGTCTTAACATTCTTGAAAAATTACTATCTGCCATACCATATTTCTCTGCTATTCTCCAAAATGGAATGCCTTTATTTCTTGCGTATTCTCTGATATCCAAATTCTTTTTACTCATAATTTATTACCTCATTCTTCATCAATTTTTACTTTTAGAAGCTTCTAAAAAAATTTAATCACATTTTTCTTGTATTTAAAACCACTATATACTACAATAACAATTTTATTGTTTTAAATCGTATTTTTAATACAATTATAGAATTGAGGTGTAAATATGCAATATAACGAGAATGATTATGCTGATAATTTTAAACAGAAACTCTCATCTTTAATTGATAACAAGTATAGAAACTGCGACAAAAGAGAAAGGCGAAAGCTTTTTAAAAAAGACTATTCAAATGCATACAACATAGATGAAAAAAAGTTTAATAACACATCAAATGAGTGGTTGTCTGGAAGAAACTTAGCAAGTTTAGATAATTTACTTAAAATATGTAGTTTTTTTGATTGTGATATTGAATATCTGATTACCAAACAAAATGTTTTTTCAAAAAATATTGAAAATGCATCAATACCAACTGGATTAGACTATACAACCATTGATGAATTGACAAATTTACCTATATCTGAAAAACACATTGTAGATGCCATTTTGGGCAGAACTATTATTTCAACAAACCTTATTAGAATAATCAGAGAAATATTGTACTATTCTCACCCTATAACAAAAAATCAAACATATATTAAATTAGATAAAGGACTTACTGCACGTGATAAGGATTATGAAGAACTAGAACATGAATGAAACCAGATAAGGAGAAAATTTATAATTGTGTTTAAGGCAGTAGACACAACAATGTGAAGTGAATATCTTATTTGGAGGAATTACAAAATGGCAAAATCTTTATTTGAACAGTTAGGCGGTACATATCGGAAAGAAAGTGATTACTTAATACCATGCTTGACTGTACCCGCCGAAGAAGAACAGCCAATAGGCGTATGGGGGCAGCGGCATCTGGACTATCTGAAGCAGTACCGCAAGGTTACATACACCAATCTTCTCACAAGCGGCAGACTGAACATTTACCTTGCCGACATTGACAGGCAGGCGCAGGAACGCTTTGAAAAACTCATAGAGGGCATGAAACAGACACAGGGCATAACGGAACGTCTAAAGGAAGAAAACGCCTTAGAATGGACAGGACGGCTCAACAACATAAGGGCGTGTGCAAGGGAGATTGTGAACGAAGAAATTATTCAAATGTAAAAGATAAGGGTGGGGAAAACCTCACCCTTATTTTCGTCAAACAATGCAATTTCAATGTGAAGATGACAGTATTGAAAATTGCTTTAAAGCCCTTTCATCATGCGTGTGGACATCAGGCAAGTTTCTCCGTTGGAAAAATAGATGATTCGATTTTTAGTGTCAACTTCTTTTATATTATTTTTGTTTACCAAAAATGCCCGATGGCAACGCACAAAATTGCTGTCCAATACGCCTGTTAGTTCTTTTAAGGTGCTGGGAAATTCAATCTGGCGGTCTTTTGCATGGAGAATGACTTTATGGATATTGCTGGAAGTTTCAAAAAATAAAATATCCTCATAATCCACGCTGATTTTTCGTCCGCCAACTTCAAGGGTATAGACTTTATATGTCTTGTTGGTTTGGAGCATATGCCGCTCCATTGCATTTAACAGACATTCTCTGAGTTTCACTTTTGCTTCGGCAGGGTTGTCTTTTAATACAAAGTCCATCGCCTCTACCCGATACTGAAAAGTCATATAGCTCAGTTCTGAATGTGCTGTTATGAATATGATGAAACCACGGGGGTCATACAATCTGATTTGCTGTGCCAGCTTCATTCCATTCATGCTGCTGTTCAAGTCAATGTCAAGGAAATAAATGCCTGTGTTCTGGCTGGTCTTGACTTTTTCCAACAATATATAAGGGTCTCCTGTATCTAAAGTAAGCTGCATATCTAATTCTTCTATCAGAACAGTATTTTGAATGATATTTACAACAGTCCGCCGCTGTGCGGCATTGTCTTCGCATACAAAGATATCTAACATATGATATCATTCCTTTCTGTCAGTAAGTTCTATATGTTGTGTAAAATAGTCGCATTTCATTGTTGTTTCTAATAGCACGTTGTCATAAGAACTGATGATTTTCTGGGCATTCCCAAGCCCGATTCCTTGATGCCCGATTTTTGTGCTAAAGCCTTTTTGCTTTAATTTATGCAGCATTAGACCGCTATCCCGAAAACGGTTGCTTATGATGATTGATACGCCAGTTTTATTCTGGATGATATTTAAGCCTATTTGCGGCTGTTCTGTCTCCAATGTGGCTTCAATCGCGTTGTCCAAAAAAATCCCCAGTATTCTGGCAAGGTCAACCGTATCTATCAGAAAACTTTCCACTTTGTCGGGAATATCAATGGTGATGTCAATCCCCGATTCATGGGCGTAAATCATTTTTGCCGAGAGCAGGCTTTTGATTTCTAACACACTGATGTTGCTAAGCTGGTTCAGTTTATAATCTTCCCCCGTAATCAAATTCTTCGTTGGGAAGATTTTGCTTTCAAAAAAATCCTTTAACCTATCCATATCACCATCTTCAATATAACCAGATAGAGAGAGCAGAATATTAACGTAATCATGCTTAAAGGAGCGCAGGCTGTTATACATAGCTTCTAAATTCCGTGTGTAGTCCTGTAAGTCCTGCATAGCTTTCTGCTTTGCTTCGGTCTGTATCCGTTCCAGATAAGAGCGGCGCATAGCCAGAAATAAACAACACATCACTAGCAGATACCCCGAAATATGCAAGGCATTATTATATATCATTTTGCCGATAGAGCCGTTTTGTCCTGGAATCAAATTATCAAACAGATAGATGGTTATAAGGAGCAGTAATGCAGCATCTATCACATACCATGTCTGCGGAAGACGTAAAATCCCTTTGCCAGACAGGAATACTTTTTTCAGCAGCTTGCCGCAAAGCAGCGTAATCCAATAAAACAGCAAAGTATAAATCAAATCAATGCCGTAAGAAAAATACCATTGATTTGATAAAGGTGAGGGCATCAGTATATCAAGAAAATTTGCCAGCAAATTCTCTGTCACAACGGCAAGCATACATCCAACCATACCCATAAAAACATTCTGCAGCGCAGTGTCACGGCAAGCAAGCAACCCATAAATACATACCGCCACCAGAATACCGAACAAACCGTATGGAACACAGGCGAGGAGCGTTACAGGCATTCCAGCAACTAACAGCAATATATAAAGTACGCTAAACGCTTTGAAGTTCATATGCTGAGGCCATACATTGCGGATAGCAAGGGAAAGCCGAAAAAAAGATAGCAGCATTTCAATATATTCCTTCTTTCGATATTTACTTCCCTAATTATACTTTATACCATTCTATATATCAACTCCCCCCTGCAAAAATGACGAATAAGTGCGTGTTCTGTAAAAAGAAAAACGCACTTATTCATGAATTAGGGCGTTTCATGACTGTTTTGAAAGAATTGCTGTTTTCTCTGATATACTATTTTGCAGTACATAAATTTATTTTGGAAAGGAAACAGGAAGATATGAAGCATTTATTAAAAGGAGCTGCCGTAGCAGCGGTGGTATTGGTTGCTTTAATGGCAATCAATATGTTTTGTAATATGTATGACATTCACTTAGACCAGACAGCGACAGGTACAATATCAGCAGTTTGTGCTATGCTGTTTTATCATGGATTGATTAGGAATGAAAAAAGTAAAGATGATGGGAATGAAAAATAACGAGTAATCATTTTGCAGGCCATATATTTTTAAAGGAGTAGATTACTAAAACGTCTGCGAATAAACATAAACGCAGCAAGTTATAACAAAAATTTTCACATACATAGAATAAATATAGCAAAGACATGAATAAAGATACAGAGCTGATGAACAAGTGAGAAATTACCGTTCGCTGGCTCTGTTTTGTTTTATAAGATTTTAAGGCAAACGCCCGCCATATAAAAAAACGGTGTTTTGGTGGGCTGATTTGCTACGCCCGAAAAGACTTAACAGACACTCTCCAGACCGGTTTTGAAGTTTGGAGGGGTTTTTTATGTTCTTTTTTCGGGCAGTAATCTATCTGCTCATGCAACGCAGATTTGGCTTATATATGGCATATCGGAGATTGGCGGGAAACCAGTTAAAAAAATCCCTGCTTATGCAACGCTACTTCTCACCATGAAACCAGAAGTAGAATCTCCACTTAACAGAATATATATCTCCTATAACCGTAGAGGTCACAGAACCTTTGCGGTTTTTCTTTTGTCGTTTTTTATCGGAATGTGCCGAAGGGCTGTTTTTGCTGTTGGCTGCCGTTCGCCACCTTTCCAATCTGGACTATTACATTTCAAAAATTTCAGATTGGAGGAAAAAAGAATGGCATACAACAACGGACGTGAGAACAGGAAATGGCTTATTTGGAAAGAATCCGAGGAAAAAATATTGCGGGAACATGGCGTTGATGAAACCACCATTGATCAAATCCGCACAGACGACAGGGCAGACTTCAATTCCAACAGGCGGTTTTACCATTGGACAAGCGACTTCGGCGAATACCTTGAGGGGATGGCAGACAAAGAACGGCGTACAGAGGTAAAGATGGTTTCTGATTTACTGGACGAGATTGAGGACGAAACTCTGTATTGGGCATTGCTTACGGTGGACAGGCGTACCCTGCAAATTATCCTGCTGAAAATGCAGGGCTATTCCACAAAGGAAAGCGCACTGTTTTATAAACTCCCTGCGATTAGGTTCCACATTCTCACCCCCTTTCTCGTTGGAAAGTTGGTGGTGCTTCCCCCCTTTTCGCGGGGCAATACTGCCTTTTGAAAAAAACGCCGAAGATTTTCGGATTTTTTTCAAAAAATTTTTTGAGCAGCAAAATACGCCTGTCCGAAAAGCCCGGACAGGCGTAGGGGTATTGTAAGCAGTATTTAGATGATTAGGCAGTTCATATTGATAGACGTAGTTTTCCCCGGTGGCGGTCGGGCTTTTTTTGATGTGTCAATGACCGTCGGATTTTGTCGATACGGTATGTGCTTCATGGCGGCTACCTCCTTTAGCCGCCGCTATTAATAGTGAAACCGCGTCATTTCTTGAGAAGATAAAAAGAAACGGCGGCTTTGATTTCTCAAAAAGCCGCCGCGTCAAAAATGGCGTGTGAAAATACCTCTGCTGTACGACGGCTTTTTTTCTTTTGCCGTCGTGCGGCAGATTGTATTTCTATTATTTACCTATATGCTAAACGCTAATTTTGTGGATTTCATAAAGATTTGAAAAAATAATGAGCGATACCGCAGTACCGCCCACCAAATTTCTAATATGGAATTTTTATAATGACCTGTGCGCCCTTTGTCTTATCAGAATTTTTTAATATGAGCTGTCCGTTATGCTGCTTAATAATGCTGCTTGTAATATATAGTCCCATACCGAAGTGCATATTTGAGGTTCGGCTCTTATTCCCCATGAAGAATTGTTCCTGTGCATGATGTAGGGCTTCCGGCGTGAAGCCGCTTCCCTCATCTATTATAGAGATTTGTAAAAAGTGGTCCGGCTTTTGCACCTCTACATAGACTGTCCCTTTTGGTGGAGAGTAATCTAACGCATTGCCTATCACATTCATAATTGCCCGTTCCAGTAGTAATTTATCCGCTTTGAAAGTTCCTAAGTTTGCCCCTGTTTCCATGCATAAACAAATTTCTTTTGTAAGGCATAATGAATTTGCCTGCGCTTCAATCTGCTCCATATAATCAGTTATATCAAATTCTTCCAAATTGAGCTGATACCCGGCTACTGTCCGGGATATATCAATCAGCGTCCTAATATAAACGCCCATTTGCCCGGAGCTTTCCGTAATATACCCCGCATATAACCGCTGTTCGTCATCAAGCTCTGTTTCGCTTATCAAGTCGATATTTCCTTGAATGACAGTTAGGGGCGTTTTTAAATCGTGAGCAAGTGCCGCTATCTGCTCCTTTTGTAATTGTTCCGCACTCCATTGTTTCTCTAAAGATAATTTCAAGTTATTCTTCATATCAGAGAAAGAACATAACACATCTTCAAATTCTTTGATTTTTGAGTGTCCCACCTCAAAATCAAGATTTTGTTCTGCCACTTTTTCTGTTGCTTCAAAAAGTGGGGAGAGCTGCGCCCGCATATTTTTTGCAAACTTCGCTGTTAATATCACGCAGACCGCGACACAGTTTATCCCCATGAGGATATATAGCAGAATTTCTGGTGAGGGAAAATGATTATAGAACCATTCATCTATAAACTGTGAGCCAATGTAATATTGAAGCACCACATATTCATTTTCGCGGGTAACAAATAGATACTGCTTGTTGAGGTTTTCGTTTATCTTTCCAGATAGGGCATACTCCATAGCCCTGTCTAAATCTTCGCCCTCTAAAGACGTTTCCCGCATTTGATAATTCTTATCCAGTACGAGGTATTTGCACCCCATAGGAAGCTGTACATCTGTTAAATCCGGCGTTGCGGCAATAATGGGAACAAGATTTTTTGCGCTGCGTTCTGAATAATCCGCATAAGTAATAAAGCCCATTCTGGTTCCGGCAAGGATAAGACTAAATGGAATAGCTACCGAAACCATTAGCCCAATCAGCAGCATACATAAAAATTTCCAAAAAGACGCTTTCAATGATGTTGGCTTTTTTATTCCCATTTGTACCCTATCCCCCAAACTGTCGCTATCGGCTGAATATCCAATTTGCTTAATTTCGCCCGGATATTTTTGATATGAGTGGAAATAGTAGAATTATCGCTGTCGCCCTCCAAGCTGAAAACAGCTTCATAAATCTGTTCTTTTGAAAATACCTGTCCTTTATTTCTTGCAAGATATTCACAAATCAGATATTCACTTTTGGTTAGGGGAACAGGTATATTATCTACCCGTAGCTCCTTTGCGGACAAATCAATTTTTATCCGTTCAAAGGTAAGGGCTGTATGTCGTTCCCTGTGTTCTCGGCGCAAGTGGGCATTTACCCTTGCCCGTAGCTCCGCAATGCGGAATGGTTTTGTCAAATAGTCGTCTGCTCCCAGGCCAAGGCCGAATGTAATGTCATTTTCCATTGTCTTAGCTGTCAAAAAGAGAATAGGACAGTCCACCAATGAACGGATTTTATTGCAATAAGAAAATCCGTCCATATCTGGCATCATAATATCCAGTATAATCAAATCGTATCTGTTCAGCTTATCAAGCGGAACCTGTGCGGCAGACGTATAGGCAGTAATGAAATGTCCGTCTTTTTGCAGCCCATTTTTCACAAGCTCTAAAATAGGTCGTTCATCATCAACCATAAGGATTGCTGCCATAGTGTCGCCTCCTTTCGTTGCTCTTTTCGTATTATAGCATAATCCGCGAGGGCAGAAAAGCAGTCATTTCTGCTCTGCAATATAGTAGCGGTTATTTATTTTTACCGCAACCGCTTCTGTTTTATCCGTACCGTAAATCTCGTAAACATCTGTGTAAAACCATTGTTCCCGCCCCTGTCCGGCGTTTTTTCCGTTCCAGTCAATCTTGTTCAAATCCTCTTTGGACAAAGGGCGTTTCGTTTCTGTATCGAATGTAACGCTTTCCGCAAGAATATCAATCCAGTTTCCTAATTCATCATTTGATACGGTATCAGAGGTTACTTGATAAATAATCCCGTCACAAAGAAGCTGCGTTGCATTTTCAGGATTGATTTCAAACTTTCCACTCATAGACTGCTCTGTGTCCTTGAAGTCAAAGACCGTATCTGTGTCTTTGATATTTTCTTTTCCAACAGCTTTGTGATACCCTCCGTTTACATCTACAATCAGATAATCGTCAGCGTTGGGGGCTGCGTACACATTCAAGAATGGGATAATATAAGCAGCTTCCGGGGCTTTATCCGCTAAATCTGCTAACGTCCGAAAGGTAGTGGTTTCTATGTTTTCTTGAAGCAATACTTTTCCTGTTTCGTCTACCGCTACAAGCTGCCGGATATATCCAGTCCATTCCCCAAGCCCACCATTAGAAACGGTATCCTCCAAAATCGTGTAGTCGTTTCCCTTAAAGGAAAATTGCGTCACATTCTCTGCGTTCAAATAGCATTGCTCTTTATCACTGGAATATTCCTTGATTTTTTCCTGTAAAGAGCAGCCCGCAAGAGAAAAGCATACAACAAAAGCAAACAGCACGACGATAAACATTTTTCTGTTTTTATTCATAATTTTTCCGTCCTTCCCAATGAGCAAACCATAATAAGGTCAGCAACAAGCCACCTGTCGTTAATGCTCCAATCCATATTTTTTCCGTTCCATAGTTGAAAATTTGTCGGCTCAAAATATCTTTTACCCAATTCATAGACCATGAAAAGGGAATATACCTCGCTATGCCTTTTAGTTCGATATTGCTATATAAGATACATTGCAGACTTTCAAACACGCCCCAAAACAGGGATAACCCTAATCCAAATTTGAAGCTAAGGAACAGGTGCAAGATGTATATTATCAAGTTACAAAAGACCATCCCAGTGGCGGCTCCAATCAGCATTCCGAGCTGTACTGTATCAGCCATTCCTAAAAGATGTATGCCTACCACAAATAGCAGGCACAGAAAGAACAATGCAAATACCCCAGAACCATAAAGATAAGTTAATTTTGCAAGCATATTTTTGTGTCGGTTCGGTACAGCAAGCAGCGTTTGGAAGTGTGAAGCCTTTTCTTCCAGTGCAACATTCAGACCGACAATAACGCTTATCAACAATGGAAAAAACGTTGTCGTAATTTCCAATATCATTTTGAGCTTTTTGCTATCTGCTGTGCTGCCATAATGGAAATAGTAAGCAAGAAATAACAATGCCCCAATAGCAGGTATACAAAAATGGATGGCCCAAAACGGTGTATGCTTCGTTTTTTCCTGTTCAGAACGAACCGCATGAATAAAACCCATTTCCACCTACCTCCCTTTGGAAAAATCCCTTGCGTCGACATAGGACAAAATAAGGAACAAGAGTATTGACAACGAAATGGAAATCATAATGGCTATAGAAAATCCACAATTTCCCGCATAAGTTCCGTTTATTTCAATTCCCATAAGTGGCTTTGCCAGTTTTGCCGCCCAACAATACGGTACAAACCACCATACTATTGTATTTCCTAATGCAGTAGCAGTAGATAGAACAATTCCAAGTATTGTATTTAACACAATCGGCACAAACATTCCCGTTTTGCGCGCTAAGTACAGGCACAAAGGGATTTGCCAGACAGACGCAAGGATAATCCCGATACTTCCTGCAATGCTGTGTAAAAGAGAATATACTGCCGTTGCCGGAGCAATGATATTACTGATAGAAATAAGCAATGCTAAAAATATCGCTGAAACAAGCAGTTTTTCGACTAAGATAATGCCCTTAGCAAATTCAAATTTTGAAAGGTTCACGGGCATAGAAAATACCGAATAGTATTTCCCGGCGCTTTCTTCTTTTCTGTGTGACAAAGAACACAAAATTGCGATTGCTCCCGGAAGCAAAAACGCATACCACCAGTAAAGTGTCATGTATTGATACCCCATAAATCCACCCATAAGCCACGCAAAAATAGCTGTGATTAGTGGAACAATGAAAATCAGTTTGTTCGATATTGTCCGCTTAAATTTCAAATGTTCTGATTTTAGATAGTCCATGCCTTAACCCTCCCTGTGATTGCTTTTTACAACGTCCATAAAAAGCTGTTCCAAATTTTCGTTTGCGTTCAATTTTCCCTCATATCCAAGAACGCCACCCGCGATAATGCCGATATGGTCGGCTATCTGCTGCACTTCTGAAAGAATGTGACTGGACAGGATAACCGTAATACCTTTAGCCGGAAAAGAACGAATAAGCTCTCTAAGTTCTTCAATCCCAATCGGGTCAAGCCCGTTGGTTGGTTCATCAAGTATGAGCAGCTTCGGGTTGTTTAGTAATGCAACCGCAATTCCAAGACGCTGTTTCATACCAAGAGAAAACTGTCCGGCTCGTTTCTTGCCTGTTTCCGTCAGTCGGACGATTTGCAGCACTTCATCAATCCGCTTATCTGTCAGTCCTAAAATAGTAGTCCTTACTTTCAGATTTTCATAGGCGGTCAAATTTTCATAAAGCGGCGGCATTTCAATCAACGCCCCAATCTGGTTTAGGTCGCTGCGTTTCCATGAGTGACCGTCAAATTCGATATTCCCAGAGGTCGGTTTCAAAATGCCCGTAATCATTTTGAGCGTCGTAGATTTCCCGGCACCGTTCGGTCCCAATAGTCCATAGACGGAATTTCTTTCAATGTTCAGCGATATGTTGTTTACGGCTGTTTGCCCGCTGAAAGATTTGCAGAGGTTTGTTGTTTTCAAAATCATTTCCATAGTCTGTACTGTCCTTTCTTTTGATTATGGGAAAAGAATAGCTGATGTTTTTGAAGATTTCATAAAGAACGCAAAATTTTCTCGATTATATTTTATGAATTATTTTGGCTAACTGATAGAACGGTGTAGACATATCCAAGAAGAAAGGTGAACAGTAAAATGTAATAGGGTGAATAACTATGGCAAAAAGACCAGTACCGAAATACGACTTCAAGGCTTTTGGGGCAGCGATAAAGGCGGCGCGCACAGGGCGCAAGGAGAGCCGCAAGAAAGTAAGCGACGAAATGTTTATCTCGCCGCGCTACCTTGCGAACATTGAGAACAAGGGGCAGCACCCAAGTTTACAGATTTTCTTTGAGCTTATGCTCCGCTACAATATATCCGTAGACCAGTTCCTTTTGGAAACGCCGCCGGAGAAGAACACGCAGCGGCGGCAGCTTGACGCGCTCCTTGACGGTATGAGCGATACAGGCATACGGATTGTGACCGCAACGGCAAAAGAGATAGCGGAAGTCGAAACAGAGGGCAGATAAGATGTGTCCGTCAAAACTGAACAGAGTATAGAGAGCGTTGTAATCTTTTTTTGAGATTGCAGCGTTTTTCTTTTGCGTAAGTTTGGCAAAATCGCTTTTTCTCCGTAGTAGGGGATAAGAGCCTAAAGGATAAAAACATTCGTAGCAAGCATAGGAAGCGGGTACCCACTTCCGTATTTTCCCCCTCCCGCGCTGCGGCGCGTCGGTTGAAAATGGCTTGTTGGGAAGTGTCCAAAACCCTCTAAAAAACGGAAAGGAGCGAATACATGGACGGACGGAAAAGGACGGTACAAATCAAATTCAGAGTGACGGAAGCGGAACGGGATTTAATACTGGAAAAAATGAAGCTCGTACCCACCCGGAACATGGCGGCATATCTGCGGAAGATTGCCATTGACGGGTATATCATTCAGATAGACCATAGCGACATTAAGGCAATGACCGCAGAGATACAGAAAATCGGCGTCAACGTCAACCAGATAGCACGCCGCGTAAACGCGACGGGGAACGCATACCAAGAGGACATAGAGGAAATAAAGGGGGTGCTTGCGGAGATATGGCGGTTACAAAGATTAAGCCTATTAAAAGCACTCTAAGCAAAGCCCTTGACTATATCGAAAACCCGGACAAGACGGACGGAAAAATGCTTGTGTCCTCTTTCGGCTGCTCCTATGAAACGGCAGATATTGAATTTGAATATACCTTGTCCCAAGCACTCCAAAAGGGGAACAATTTAGCCTTTCATCTGATACAGTCCTTTGAGCCGGGGGAAGTCGATTATCAGAAAGCCCATGAAATCGGAAAGCAGCTTGCCGACGCGGTAACAAAGGGGCAGCATGAATATGTACTCACGACGCACATTGACAAAGGACACGTCCACAATCACATTATTTTCTGCGCCGTAAATTTCGTAGACCACCGCAAATATAATTCCAACAAAAGGAGCTATTACGGCATACGGAACATGAGCGACAAGCTGTGTCGGGAAAATGGCTTGTCCGTCGTCGTTCCCGGCAAGGGCAGCAAGGGAAAGAGCTATGCGGAGTACCAGGCAGAAAAGACGGGTACAAGTTGGAAAGGCAAGCTAAAGATTGCCGTTGACGCGCTTATCCCCCAAGTTTCCAGTTTTGAGGAATTGTTGCAGCGGTTACAGGCGGCGGGCTATGAGATAAAGCCGGGGAAATATGTGTCATGCCGCGCCCCCGGACAGGAACGCTTCACCCGTCTTAAAACCCTCGGCGCGGATTATACAGAGGAAGCCATAAGGGAACGGATAGCGGGCAGACGGGCAAAGGCGGCGAAAGCCCCCAGAGAGCAGCGCGGCGTTTCGCTGCTTATCGACATTGAGAACAGTATCAAGGCGGCGCAGAGTAAGGGCTATGAACAGTGGGCGAAAATCCACAATCTGAAACAGGCAGCAAAGACCATGAATTTCTTGACGGAACATAAGATTGAACAGTACGCGGATTTAGTCAGCCGGATTGAAGAAATGGCAGCGGAAAGCGGACAGGCGGCAGACGCATTGAAGGACGCCGAAAAGCGGCTTGCGGACATGGCGGTGCTTATCAAGAATGTTTCCACCTACCAAAAGACAAAGCCCGTCTATGACGCATACCGTAAGGCAAGGAACAGGGAGAAATACCGCGCCGGACAGGAACAGGCGATTATCCTACATGAAGCCGCCGCAAGGTCGCTGAAAGCGGCGGGCATTGCAAAGCTCCCGAACCTCGCCGCGCTGCAATCGGAATATGAAGCCCTCCAAGCGCAGAAAGAAGCCCTTTACGCCGACTATGGGAAGCTGAAAAAGAAAGTCCGGGAATATGATATTATCAAGCAGAACATTGACAGCATTTTACAGGCAGACAGGCAGCCGGAACGGGAAAAGGGAACAGAGCGCGGATAAGAATACATATTTGTTAAAATGCTACAAATTATATAAAAAGGCGGGGCGCGGAAACTTATAATAGTTCCCATGCCCCGTTAATTACATTTCCAAAATAGATTTATTATAATTTCCTTCCTCTGCTAAAGCTCTTACTTTACGTTTTAGAACATCTATCAAATCAAGTTGTCGCGTTAAAGCTATTGCCAATTCTTGAACCGTCATTAACACAACATTTACAGTTCGTCCACTTGAAAAGGTCGCTAATGCTTCATCAGAATATCCAGAAAAACTAATAAATAGCCCTCTTGTAAAACCAGATTTTGATGATACTTTTTCATTAAAAATTACCAAATCACCTTTATCAATTTTTTTGCTTGTCCATTTTGCTTCCATAAGATAAACTTCATTGAATAACAAAAAACTCCCGTCAATTTGTTCACCAACCACTCTAAAACTTCCTCGCGGCTCTAAACCATTGCTTTCAAACAAACTATGTAAGTATTTTTCAAAGGCAAACCCTCTTTCCTGCGGACTATCTGCATAATTAGTCAAATTCTTTAGTTCATTTAAGTATTTATCGTAATCTATGACTGGCCTTGTGGTTGGCTTTTGTGTTGCATTTTGAACAGTAGCTTTAGCAGAAATATTTTTTCCTATAAGCCGATTGCCAATTTCAGCGCACTTCTTAAATATTTCTGTATCTTTATCTTCAATCATATTCTTTGCTTGCATATAACGCATTAGTTCTAATAACAACTTTCCAACTGTTACATTATCATACTCTGCAATGATATTTCTTAGAATTTTTGCCTTTGATAGGCCATGATATTTTGCGTATATATCAATTTTCATTATACTATAAACAAATTCTTGAAAAGAACGATTTGAAAAATCAAGCACATAACCTGAACGCATTCCGAACAACTGTTCAAAATATTCTTTTTCAACAAAATCTATATTCGCCATGTTTAACACCTCATTATAAAGTCAATATGCTGTTTTTCATTATATCATGATAGCATAATTTAGTCTATAAAAAAAGCCGGGACGCGGCAGCTATCACATAGCCACCGCGTCCCGGTTTTCTCATGGGTGCAGAGATTGGATTGTTACGCAGTAGAACGCCATTTTCGGGGGTAAAGGTATAAAGTATCGCCTATCCGATTTTCACGCCCGGAAAGCCCTGTAAATCAAGGGATTTTCCGCACCTACTGCGTAACAGGGGCGCGTCTTTTCCTCATGCGCTCGGCGGCTTGTCTGCGGGTGATACGCTTCCGGCAGACGGGGCAGTATTTGACACTGTTAGAGGTTGACGCAAAGAACGCGCCGCACTCGGTACACTTCTTCTTGTCCCCTGTCTGGTAAAGCTCCGCATAGAGCAGCCTGTCGGCGGGAAGCACCGCAGCCCGGAACCACTTGCAGAGAAGCGAATAGGAAATGAGCTGCGGACAAACGCACTCGTCCCCGTCGTCCAGTAAGATACAGTTCCCGTTATCATAGTTGCAGCACGTCCGGCGCACAAGGGCGTTGACTTTCCGGCTCTGGGGCGGCGTCAGCCGCTTAACCCCGTTCATACTTCATCAGCGGCGTAAATGGGAAGCTCCGCAAATTCCGCTTCGGTCAAAGCGTCCACTTTGGAAAGGGTGCGCTTTGCAAGCTCCCGCATATCCGCGTCCATGTAGGGCAGCGCGGCGTTGACATTCTCAATCAAAGCCCGCTTGCCGCCCTCGTTGTAAATGCTCAAAAGGTTTGTTTCTTCAACAGTCAGTCTAATCATGCTCATACCTCCATATCGTGATTTTTTGTTTTCGCCGCCGCCTTTTTCGGGGCGGTCTTTGCCTTGTCCGCTTTAAGCTGCGCCCGGATAGAGGGGCGGGGCTTCCTTATCTCCCTGTCCCGGTTCTCCCCCTTGTCAATCAGCGCATACGTCCCATGTCTGCCCTCGATTTTGGAAAAGGAAAGGGTCTTATAGGGCAGCATGGAGAAAAGGCGGTCAGTGTCCTTTGTGGCTGCAAGCCGCATGAACGCCGGGGAAAGCTCTGCCATGAAATGGGTCTTGTTGGGGCTGTTCGGCGTGTCGTGCCGCTTCATTTCCCGCACAATGCGCCGCGCTTCCGTTTCAATCAGCCCGTCCCGCAAGGCTGTGATATGCGCCTTGAAGTCCCCCGGTGAAAGCTGCTCCCGGCTGCGCCGTTCTTCCTGTAAGAGCGATTGCAGCGCGTCCGGGTCGTCGGGTAGGGCTTCAAAGCGTTCAAACTTCCCAAGCTGCGGGTCTGGGTTGCCGTTGAAGAACCGTCCGGCGGGTATCTCCCTTTCCCCTCGCTCATAAATCAGCTTCACCGTATCGGCGGGCAGCTCCTTTTCCTTGACGCGCTCATAATGTTTAGTGTAGTCCAGTTCGTACAGATTGCCCTTGATTTTCCCGCGCTCCTTTCCCGTCAGCTCGATTGCATAGGCAAGAAGGCGGTCACTTGTCTGCTCCATGTAGAAACGCCATGTGTTGTGGGGCGCGGTGTCTTTGAGGAAAACGTCGCGCTCCCGGAAACAGTGCGTCCCGGACGGGCGGCAGAACCACAAAAGGGTCTTGTCCTCCCTGTTGGGGCTTGCCGCCGCCTTTGCGATAATCTCTTTGTCAATGTCTAAGTCGCTCTGGTAAAAGCCTGTGTTCTGCTTCATAATCGCTTCAAGGGAAGCGAACAAATCCACGTTTTCAAATTTACTCTGTTCCGGCATGGGTCAGCTCCTTTCCAAGTCCGGTGACTTCTGCTTTGCGTTTTTCTTCTGCGCCTTTTCCTTGTCGGCTCTAAGCTGCGCCCGGATAGAGGGCTTCTTTTCCGGCTTCGCTCCCTTGCCGCGCTCCTTGTCGGCTTTGACAGCGTTAGCCAGGTCAACAAGGGAAATCTGCTCACCCGCCTTTACCTTTGCTTCCAGTTCGTCAACGGTGGGGGTGTTGTTGATGATACCGTCAATCATGTTTCCGTTCTGCTCTGTGGTCTGCTCGGCGGTTTTCAAGGGATTGTCCCGCTGCGCCTGTTCTGTGGCAACGGCAAACGCCCGCGTCCCGTTCCCCATAATCAGATACTTTCCGTCGTCCGACTGGTGGTGAAAGCCATATCCGGCGGCTTCTATCTGCTCCCGGCTCATGGCGGTCACATGGAAAGTCCCCCTCGGTGTTTTGACAGTTTCGCCCGTTTCCAAGTCGTCCGGGGTAAGCTGCTTCTGCTCCTGTAAAAACTCCGGCACTTCCCGGAAACCTATACTGTCAACGAAATGCGCCGCGTCCTGTCCGTCCTGATGAAGCACTACCACGTCCGAAACGGAAAGGCTGTGTCCCTTAAAATCTTTGGGGTGGTCGATATTGAAACGGGTGTAAATATCTTCAAGGGAAGTTTCCGGCGCAAGGGGCGCGGAATAGACAAGCTCATAGTTCGCCCTGTCAACCACATTTCCCGTCGCCTGCAGGCGGTCGTAAGGCTCAAAGCGGAAATCCCTTGTTTCGTCCCCGCCCTTTATCTGGTAAATGGAAAAGGTGTCTTTGTCCTGTCCGGCGGTCTGCGCCGTTTCCTGTGCCTTTGCGTAAAGCTGCTTTATGTCGCCCTCGGTCAGCTCGCCGCTTTTGAGCTGCCCCATAAGCTCGCGGCATTTCTCCGGCGTTCCCGTATAAAGCACGTCGCCCATTTTCGCCCGCCCGTTCTCCTGTGTCACATAGGCTTGCAAGAGGTAGCTGTTATCCCGGCTGTCGCTGTAAGGGTTCCGGCGTACTCTGTAAATCGTTTCCGGGGTAAAGGCTTCTTTCGGGGCTGCGCCCGCTTTTTCCTGTGCGCCGGATTTTCCCGGTGCGGCTGCTTCCGGCTCCGGCTTCTCTTTTCCGGCTGTATCTGCCTTTGACGGGGCTTCCGGCTGCGGCTGTTCTTTCGGGGCTGCCTTTTCCTCTCTGGTGGGCTGCTCCTGTCCGGCGGTCTGCTCCTTGTCCTGTGCCTTTTGCAGCTCCGCAAGATTTTCGTCTATTGAATTGATAATCTCGGCGGCTGCGCTGCGTATCGTTTCAAGGGAGCTTTTCAGCTCGGACAGCTCCCGCCCGCTGCTCCACCCGGCGACATAGCCGAAAGAGTAGTCCGACGTGTCAAGCCCGTAATGTTGACAGACGGTATAGGCGACGCTTTCCGCTTCGACTTCGCGGGTGCGGCGGTCAATGTGGGGCTGCTGCTCGTCCTTTGGCGCGTTGAGGTCAATGTCGTGCAGCTTCGCATGGGCGATTTCGTGAATAGCGGTCTTTAAGGTCTGTAATTCGCTCATGCCCTCGTTGATAGCAATGCGCTTGTCCTCCAAGTGGTAGTAGCCATGAGAGCCGCCCTCGATATTCTCAAAGGCGATAGGAACGGGGGAAGTCTTTTCAAGGGCTGCGAAAAAATCCTTGTAGCGGTCAACGTCGCCTGTCAGCTCGTCAACGGCAATGTCCGGCAGCTCCTTTCCCTCGGTCTGGGAAACGTCAAAGACGGATACCACCTTGTAGGCGGGTATGGTGACTTCCTTTTCCTCGGTGACAGGCTTCCCGTCCTTGCCGATTATGGGCTTCTGCGTGTGCGGGTCGATTTTCTGCATTTCCTGTTTGATTTTATAGGGCGACGGGGCAATGATTTTAATTCCCTTTTGCCCTTTCATCACGTTTCGCTCAAAGTTGTTCTTCCAAGCGGAAAAGCCCGCCACAAGGGAAGCGTCCGGCTTCTGCATGGCGATAAGGACGGTGTTTCGGAAGCTGTAATTATGGAATTTTGACATGACTTTCAGATATTCCCGGTAACGCTCGCTGTCAAAGAGTTCCGCAATACCCTGTTCCAGACGGTCGGTAATCTCTTTGAGCTTTTCGGCGGGCTTCTCGCTCGTCAGCACGATAGGGATAACCGGGCGCGGCTCCTGTGGCTGCTCTGCGGTCTGCGCCGTTCTCTGCCCCGGCGCGGCTGCGTCCATTTCTACCTTTGACGGGTCGGGTCTTTCCGGCTGCGGGGGCTGCGGCGTTACCCGGTATTCCTCCGGCACGTCGCGCCCGTCGTACCATTCTGTAAAGGTGTTGCGGTTGTTGTAGATATAGCCCTTTTCGGTAAACATACCGTCGTCGTTAATGGAAGCGTCCCGCCCGTATTCCTCATACATGAAATACTTTTTCGCTTCTTCGGGAAGTTCCGGTTCTTCCAGTTCATCAACCAGATAACGCCCGTATTCTTCTTCATTGTGGACGGACGGATAAATCCAGTAGCAGTCAAGGTTCTGTGCAAGGTTGATAATGTCCTGTAAGCTGTCGGCATGGTCGCCGTATTCAATGGCTGCAATGAATTTCTCCCGGTCGTCGTCAAACTGCATTTCCAAGAGCTTCCCTAAATAGTTCAGCTCGTCGGGGTGGGAATACTCGCTTAAATGCTCCGTCAAGCCGGGGATAGTGGATTGAAATTCTGTGAAATGCCATTCCTCATAGTGCTTGAAGTCAATCCCGATACGGTCAAAGACTTCTTTCAGATGTTCGGCAGTCGTGGGGAATGTCACCCATTCGCCCGCGGGTCTGCCCTCGGTGTACTTCCCAAGATTGGAAAGATAGCCGCTTAAAATCGGTTCTGCCATTTGTTCGCTCCTTTCTTTTTCAATCATGCGGTGCATAAGCTCAAAATCCTCAATGCTCATGCTCCCGTCAAATACATAGGGGTTAAAATCCTCCCCGTCCCGGTAGGGCTTTTCGGAAAAGGGAAGCCCCGCTTCATGGGCGGCTGCCCTCGCTTCCTCGATAACCTCCGGGGGAAGCCTGTCGTCATGCGCTCCGATAAAACCGTCAATGTCGTTCATGCTGTTTTCGTAGTGGTAACGCACTCCGGCGGTCAGCTCGTCAAGGCTCATGTCCTCGCCTAAATGCCCGCAATAGTAGCCGTTTAAGATAACGGCGGCGGGGTCAATGCTTTTTATTTCCTCTAACCGGCTCCTGTCCTCCGGGTAGAGCGTATCGTCCATATCAAGATGAAAATATTCCGCGTTCCATGAACGCCCCTGTTTCCAGAACGCCACCCATGCGATACCGTCCCTAAGCTCGTCTTGATAGTCCTTTACGGTGTCCCGTAAACTTGCCATAGTGAAAAACCTCCTTTCTCTGCGGCAGCGTCATAAGCTGCATTTTTTGGCTGCATGGTCTACTACGGGTACGCCCGCATTTCTGCCAAATATTTTTGAAAATTTTTAGAGGGTGAAGCCCTCCGCAAAAGAGGGTTTGGGAAACTTCCCAACAAGCAAAATCCCCGTCCGGCGCGTCAGCGTCGCAACGGGGATTTACGGAAGTGGGTACCCGCTTCCTATGCTTGCTATTCAAGTTTTTAGTTCTTCTGTACTTCGATACGGTAGTTGACGTATTTTCCGCCAGTGTCAGCCAGAACGATAGTTCCGTCGTAGGTCTTGCCTGTTTTCGGGGAGTAGAGCTTCTTTACATTTGCCTTGCCGGATTTAAGGAGCGCGGCGGCAATCTTCGCGGAAAAAGCGGTCTTGCGTTCCTCGAAAAAGCGGTCGTTCTTCCACATGACAAAGGCACATTCTTTGTTGCTGCAATAATAGTTTTTCTTCCCCTCATGGACGGGGGAACCGCAACGGGGGCATTTGCCGACAGAGGGCTTTTCCTCCCGGAACAAATCCTTTTTCCCGTCAAGTGCTGCGGCGTGTGTCCGCACAAGCTCCCGCGCCATAGCTTCAATGCCGGACAGAAATTCGCCGGGGTCTGCGGCTCCCTTTGCTATCTGCGTC
>ERZ808029.488-NODE-488-length-21663-cov-5.369360_pt1 | contig 21663 bp, 23 predicted proteins | sample MGYA00380185_ERZ808029 | MGnify/ENA primary metagenome ERZ808029 (study PRJEB31490, sample SAMN06133404) | mouse gut metagenome | isolation source: M2_3 | host: mice | place: China: Chengdu | collected 2015-05 ... | reverse complement strand
GAGCAGGCTGCTGCCGTAAAGCCCCATGCCGAGGTGCTCCGGGCTTTCCTCCAGTTTTCCAAAGGGCTTCGGACCATTTTTCACCAGTTCTGCCGGAAAACCGGGGCCGTCATCCGAGACGATAAGGCCCAGAACATCTCCCGCCTGAGTAAGACGGATTTCCAGTTTTTCATGGGCAAAACGGGCCGCGTTTCCAATGATGTTTTCGGCCACGGTCAGAAAAATCCCATGGTCTATCCGGATGGTTCCCAGATCCGTTACGGACAAACGGATATCCGTCCCCGGGGCAAGCAGACGCGCGGTCTCTTCCAGCTCCTCCCGCAGTACAGAACCGATCATCTCACAGGGCCGCACCCGCAACTGTTCCAGCCTCTGGATACTGCTCATGGCTTCCACATACTGTTCGATCCGCTGCACATAGCGGTCCATCCGCTCCAGCGTGTGCTCATCCGCCCGTCCGCTTTTCATCAGCCGGATGCTTCCCTTCAGGACCGTGACCGGATTTCTCAGGTCGTGGGCGAAGGCCGCATTGAGCCGTTTTCGTTCCTCCGCCTGCTGCCACAGCTCCCGGTTCGTTTTTAAAAGCTCCGCCCTCATCATCTCAAATGCGGCACAGATCTGTCCCAGTTCGTCCGCCGATATCTCCGGCAGGGAAAAGTTAAGGTCATGGCTGCGGATGCGTTCGGTTCCCATCTGAAGAACCGCGATAGGGCGTTTCAGCTTCAGATGATAGAACAGAATCCCGGCAATACCCAATCCCCCTGCAGGGAGCAGAACCGCAGAAAATAACCGGATACCGTCAAGCAGCTTCAGGATCTGCCTTTGCTGCAGATCAGGTTCGGCCAGTTCCGTAACCATGCCGTCAAAGTCAATGGAAATCCCGCCACTTGGAAACCGCTCCGCAGCCTTTGCACAGAGCAGATATATTGCAAAGGTCAGAAAAAGCGCCGTTGCCAGACACAAAACGGACAGCAGGAAAAAACAGCGTTTCAGTTCCATATTTTTCAGCCGTTCCATCGGTATCCGCACCCCCAGACCGTTTCAATATAGCCGGTAAATGTATGGGCCGCCAGCTTTGCCCGAATCTTTCGGATATGCTCCATCACCACGTCGCTGCTGCCCTCCCCATCCATTCCCCAGACGCTTTCGTAGATGCGCTCCCGGTCAAACACCTGCCCCGCATGCAGGGACAACAGCTCCAGGATATCAAACTCCCGCCTGGAAAACGCCACCGACTCCCCGTTTATGGTTACGGTACGGGCTGTATAATCTATGGCGAGGGTTCCGAAAAACTTTACCGCCGAAGAATTCTGCCGCCTCTGTTCTCTCCGCAGGTGCGCGGCCACCCTCGCATTTAATTCCTCCAGGTCAAAGGGCTTCACAATGTAATCGTCCCCGCCTGCCTGAAATCCCAGAATCTGATCTGCGGATTCCACACGGGCGGTCAGGAAAAGAATAGGGCAGCGCACATGTCCCCGGATGCTCCTGCAGACGGAAAGGCCGTCCATCCCCGGCATGTTGATCCAGCAGGATCAGGTCCGGCTGCTCCTGGGCCTTCCGGACCGCTTCCTGTCCATTGCAGGCAGTCAGAATCTCATACTCCGCCGAAAAATAACTTTTCATAGTATCCACAATTCCCTGTTCATCATCCACAATCAATAATTTCTGTTTCATGCTCTGACTTCCTTCCCACAGAGTTTTTCACATCATATCACATAAATCTCAAAGAAATCTCAAAAATCACGGAAAGATATTTATATTGTAACCAGATAAAATGTTCTGAAATTCCCCTTTACCGAAAAAAGGACGGCCATCACAAACGATTGCCGCCCTGCAATTATTTTCCTGTCCTGTATCTGCTTTAAACCATTCAGACAAAGCATTCCTTCCGTATCTCCACTTTATTCCATCTTTTCCGGCCACTTTAACCCTTCTGTTTCCCTTAATAATCCCATATGAAACAGCACCTGCACACAGTCCGCATATCCCTGGATATAGGCCCTTCTCTCCTGAACAGACGCAAAGTCCTCCAGGCAGTCTTTCATTTTTTCCGCCTGATTCTGCTGCTCTGCAGATAAGGTTTTTAAAAATTCTTCCCACTCCAGCTCGGTTTCTTTCCAGGCAGTCAGCGCCTCTTCATACTCCGGAGTGCGGATGTAACTTTCCCTGTTCACATTCTCCCCGTTTAAGTTGCCCAGGAACTCAGCCATTTTCACCCACATATCATTTGACATTTCCATTTCTCCTTCCTCATTCTTAATTTCAACTCCTGCATTTCCCGTATATTCCTATCTCCTGAAGTACATTATATATGTTATAGAAGAACTTTCTCAACCATAATCGCTTAATTATTGAAACTATAGCAGATAAAATTAAGTCATTATACTTGGAGGTGAACGGATGGACGACTTATTAAAACAGATTGGAAACCGGATACTGCATCGCAGGAAACAGCTCCGCATGACACAGGAAGAACTGTCTGAAAAGGCAGGTATCACCCCCCAGACCGTTTCTTCCGCAGAACTTGGCAAAAAAGCACTGCGCCCGGAAAATATCATCCGGGTCTGTTCCGCACTGGATATCAGCACCGATTACCTGCTTCTCGGAGAAGTGAATGCCAGCGACCATTGGACCCTGATTTCCAGAATCTCAAATCTGCATCCCGCACAATACCGTCATCTCGAAGATATTATCAACAGCTTTATCTCCGCTTTAGAGGTACGGGAAACACAGAAAAGAAAATAATTCTCCCCATGTTAATCAGTTACTCCGAAATGCTGACATGGTATCTGCAATCAGTGCTCGTGTTGCCTGATCCATCTCTTTTGGCGGATACTCTCCATCCGGCTTCTTCTCCGGCTTGAAAGCGCCCTGTTTCCATATAGTTTCACTTTTTATCTCTGTTTTATCCTCTGTCTGCCTGACATTTTCCTTACGGCCAAGAATCTCCGCAACGATTTCTTCGATTGCCGCCCTGTCTATAGTCTGGGGAATGGCAATATCCGGTGTTTCGGGGCAGTTGATATAGTGGATGACCGCATTCACAAGAAACTGTGCTTTGCAGCGCGGCCCCTGTTTTTCCAACAGACGAATCACGGCGTCATGGGCCGGATCATTTTCATTGAATTTGATACAGAACCGCTCCCGGTCTTTCTTTCCACCCATAAACTCACCTGCCTGCCGTTTCCATTTTATAGAGAAATTCATACCCCTTTGCATTGGCATTGATATCCTCCACAAATAAAGCATTTCCCACCTTCCTGGATGCTTCAATCTGCCGGCGCAGAAGGATGGCGCCGCCGCCCACAAATACCACCATGCCGGACATCAGATCCAGCATACGCTCCCGCAGGCTGTTTGCCAGGTCATTTACAAAATCCTGCGCCAGCTTTTCCACAAGGGATGAGACTTCCGGGGCATAGGTGCTCTCACCGTCCTTTAAGATACCGTCAATATCTGTTTCTTCCAGCAGGATGTCAAATTCCGAGTTGACTTTCGTCCGAATCCGGTTATAGAGCAGGATCACTCCGTTTTCCAGGGAATCGCAGATACTCAGATCCGCCCGGCCGGAACGCATCATCAGGTAATCTGCCGTAAATCCGCCGATGTCTACGATAAGCACCCTCGGCTTGTCCAGCAGTCTGTCCATCATGGTCACGGCCGCCGCAAAAGCCTGGGGATAGCAGCGCACATCCTCAATGTAAATGGTGTACGGATTGTCACGATACTGGAAGTTTACAATGCCCCTGCCTGAAAAATACCGTATAAAAGACTGGTTTTGCGCCCCGTAATGAGCCGGCGGAAGCCCCACGGCCAGAGACACATGCACCACTTCCTCTCCATATCCTCCTTTTAAATGGAGTTCCTCGGCGATACCAAATAAGGTCAGGATAAAAAAGCGGTCGTCCTCCGTCTTATCCCTCTTATAAGGAATCCTCTGGTTTGACAGCGTGTAAAACCGATTCTGATATTCCAGAATGTCGCTGCCAAAAGGCTTTGTGATGCTCTCCATCAGCCCGGACACGAAGGGCGGACAGTGGATCGTCTTCATCTGTTTGTTTCCATGGTCGATTGCAATTAACATACTTTTCCATCTCCTTTTTTCCTTTATACTTATTCTTTACGCATTGAATACGTCTTTTTTCAACAAAAAATAAAAAAACAGGACCGACAGCGTATGTTTCTGCCGAATCCTGTTTTTTTACACCTTAACTTGTCCTGTCCATCCGGTCAGGTATGTATCCCATAATACGCCTTCTCCAGATTCTCCCGGCCGTGGAGGATAACACCTCCGCAGATACCGTTCCCATAGGGCGTCTGTTCCTGGAAGAAAAAGCTGTACGGTTCAAAATCATCATACACCGTGATCTGCCTGCTGCCTTTCCATCTCAGAAAATGGTCTGCCAGGAACTTCCCCAGTTTTTTCCGCAATGCCTTCGTCTCCGCCACTGCTTTCAGATTTCTCCTGCTCTGAAATTCTATCTTTAGTCTGCCGTCTTCCTCCAGGGACAACATCTTTATCTGCATACCGTCCTCCCGGCTCTGCTTTATGGAACTTTTAAATTTCTCATAGGAAAGCCGTACTGTTTCCGTCCTGCCGGACACCTTCCCTCCCCCTGCATCACTGAGCCAGGTAAATTCTATTTCCAGAATCTCCGCCTGCTCGAAAGACTTCCGTAATCACACTTTTGCAAAGGAGCGGATATCGGATACCGTCATATATCTTCTTTCTTCCAGTTCCAGCAGTTCTTTCTCCGTAAAGACAAAGCCCTGGGAAGAATGGTACTCTTTCGAGAGTGTCCGCAGGGTAACGCAGTCCTCGGATGTGGATAATTTTATCATCGTCCTGTTATTCATCTTATAGCCTCCTTCCAGACAGGGGAGAGCCTCTTTTCTCTCCCCCGTATGCTATGATTTACTTGTTTCTGGCGGGCAGTTTCCTTTCTATTCGCCTGCCATCTGGAAAAACTGGGCCGGCGTCAGAACTGTTATCCCCAGCTCCCTTGCCCTTGCCAGCTTGCTCCCGGCATTCTCCCCGCAGACCAGGTAATCCGTCTTTTTGCTCACCGAACTCCCGGCATGGGCGCCCAGGGATTCAATCTTCTCATTGATGCCGCTGCGGGTATAAGGTTCCACTTTTCCTGTCACCACGATGGTCACCCCCACAAAAGGATTTTCCCTTACTGCAGCCGTATTCTCTTCCGCTGTCCTTTTTTCGATATGCAACATTTGCTGTAATACCTCCCATATATACAGATTTTCTTCATCATAAAACCACTCATGGATATTGTTGTGCAAGGTATCCCCAAAATCGGGGAGCTGCGTAAAATCATACTGCCGATGCACTGCGTCCTCAAATTCCTCCAGGTCACTGTGGAACACCCCGGCAAGGGTCCGGCTGGCCGTACTCCCCACCATAGGGATATCCATGGCGATGAGATACCGCTCAAAGGTGGTGTTCCTGCTGCCCTGGATGGCATCCCACAGGCGCTGCCAGGATTTCTCCCCAAAGCCGTCCATGTTCACGATCTCGTCCTTATGCCGGTCAAGCCCATAGATATCCATGTAGGTATGAATCCAGCCTTTACCAATGAATTTTTCCAGAGTAGCCTCGGACAGTCCTTCGATGTTCATGGCTTTCTGGCTGGCAAAATGCACGAACTGGCGCAGGCGTCTGGTCTCACAGCTCTGATTATCGCAGAACAGGGTCTTAGTAATCTTATCTTTTCCATTTTCCACGGAGCGGCTCTCATGGATGCGGGCAGGTTCCCCACAGCAGGGGCACCTTTCCGGAACTGCCTGCTCCATGGCAAAACGGCCGCGGTCCAGATTTTCCTCCACATGGGGGATGATCATGTTCCGCTTGCTGACCAGTATCCGGCAGCCGGGCATCAGCTCCATCCCCTCGATAAAGGAAAGGTTGTGCAGGCTTGCCCTGGATACCCCGCATCCGTCTATCTCCACCGGCTGAAAAACTGCCACCGGCGAGATCTCCCCGGAACGGGAAGGGTTCCACTCAATGAAGAGCAGCTTTGTCTCGTGGAGTTCATCCCCAAATTTAAAAGCCAGTCCGTCCTTATAGTGGTGTCCTGTCCTGCCGCAGGACCGGGAAAAGGCAATGTCATTATAGGAGGCCACGATCCCGTCAATGGGGATGTCATTGTCCTCTGCAAACTGCCTCAGATTCTCAATGCCGTCCGCCATCTCCTGGCTGGTGAGTTTCCTCTTGCTGATGACAAATTTGCAGACCTGGAAACCCAGTTCCGGGAGTTTCCGCAGTTTCTGGGATTTTGATCCCATTTTCTGAAATCCTTCCACCACGGCAAAGGGCATGAACATCACCCTGCGCTCCCGGCAGACCGCCGCATCCAGAAGACGCACGGAGCCGGCAGCCAGATTCCTTCCGTTCTTGTAACGCTCACCGCTGCTGTCCGTCAGGGTTTCCTGCAGTTTCAAAAAATCACCGGGGCGGATGAACGCCTCCCCGCTCACCACCAGACGTTCCTTGTGGGGAATGTGCTGTGGTATCCCGGAAATGCCCCGGACATTGTGTGTCACCACTTCGCCGGTATCTCCGTCACCACGGGTGGCAGCCTCGGCCAGTTTCCCGTCCTCATAAGTCAGCTTGACCGTTAGGCCGTCCAGCTTCAGCATCAAAAGAATCTGATGCTCCCCTGCAAAGGAGACCAGTTCCTCCACGCTTTTTGTCTTGTCCAGTGAAAGCAGCGGGATCGGATGGTTTGTCTTTTTAAGCGCACTGACTGCCTGAAAGCCCACTGTATGCGTGGGGGAATCAGCCATCCAAATCCCCGTTTCCTTCTCCAATGCCGCCAGTTCGTCATACATCCGGTCATAGACTTCATCCGAAACGGACGGGGCATTGCTGTTATAATATTCATCCCTGTACCGGTTTAACTGTGCGGTCAATTCCTGTATTTTTTCCCATGCGTTCTGTGCCATTTAAGCCACCTCCTGCCCTGTGATATGGAAGGACATAACCAAAAATTCTTCGGTATGTTCTTTGCCTTTGCAGTAGATACTGCAGATGTCGTCATGAAACTCCCAGTCGGAGGCACTACACCACCAGAGAACAAATCCCTTTCCATCATTTGCCAAGCTCACTTTATGGTCTGGCTCATCTGGGACGATACTGTAAAAGCCTTGGGTATTTGCCATCGTAACCCTGCGTTTCTGCCCTGTAAATTCCGGCCTGCAGTGAACAAGAATCTCCAAACAGGTTCCCTTCTTTATGGTCTTTTTTAACTGATTCAGATTTTTTACCATACTTATCTCCTTTCCGTTTCAATGTTTAACTTTATGAAAAGAAAGCGGATACCATAAAGACATCCGCTTTCTTACCTATGCAGCCGCCGCAAGTGCGGGGGCATGCAGAATCTCTTTTTCCCATACATCCAGAAATCTCCTGACTGCGGGGGAAGGGGACTGATTGCCATAACAACGAGCCTGCGCCAATTCCCCATTTTGAATCTCAACGGTACAGAGAGATTTACTCTGTTCACTGGCTTTCCGGACAAACAGGATGGTACTTTCCCTCTTAACAACCTTCTTTACATAGCTTCCTACACAATGATGCAGGTTCTGCCCTTCTTCCAGAATCTCCTTTGCAGTATGGGGAAGGAGTACAACAAACCCATATTTTACAAAATGATACTGCTGATTCATCTCCTCAAACTGTTTCTGTATCTGCCTGTCATAGACCAGGGCCTGCTCTTTGTCCGAAATATCATTCACCTTGTCATGGGCTTTCTTTAAATCAGCCGGAAAAAGGACAAAACTGTTTTTCAGATCTAATTCCAGTCCTTCGCTCATGCACAGGTAATCCCGGTAATCTGTCAGGATATCTTCCATTTTGTAATACCCTCCACTTTGGTAAGGGCTTATTTTACAAAACTTTGCGTACTGTTCATTTACATACTTCATCAGCTTATAGGGAGTCATATGCTTTAATGGAACAAGTATATTTTCTGACCTGCTGATACTATAATTCCCACACCAGCGCAGCAGTTCTTCATCCAGCTCCACATTCGCATGAATAAGCGCTTTGATCAGTTTCATCTGGCCAAGCCCCGGATTTATCCTCTGGAGCAGGGGAAGGTGGCTTTTATCGAGCCCAAGCACTTCCTTTAAATTCTTCCCCTTTGGATTAAACCCGGAGTTTGAACTATAATAATGATTATCATACGCAACACTCTCAGCCAGGCGGTACAGATGAAGCTTTACCAGATATTCCAGCATCGGGTAACGATTGTACCGCACTAAATACTGGATAGCATAAAGGGGTTCCTTTACCGCCAGATAGAATTCTTTTAACTGGGAATACTGCCACGGCGATCCTTTTAACACTTTATCCAGGTTTTTCTCATACAGGAAACCTGTCTGGTCAGCTTCAAAGTTGTACTGCCACCTGCTGAATACAGGGCGGCTGCCCGGCTGCCACGGGGTAAGGCTGTTCCTGTTTCCATAGCTGTAGTAATAGCATTCTTCGGAGATGTTCCCGGTATCATCCCAGGAAAGGAATGTCCTGGCATTCTCATAAACACTTATATACGGTTTCCTTTCATCCCCATACTGAGAATAGCTTTTCAGGAACCTCACTACAATTTCGTTTCCAGAAGTGCGCTGGATGACCTGCAGTGTATCCCGGTCAATGATCATCCCACGTTTTCCACGGCTCTTAAAGGTTACCTCTGCCTTACATACAGGGCATACCCCTTTTTCATTATGCCTCGCGCCTGTCACAAGAACTTCGGTTTTACATGCGCTGCAGAATCCCTCCATATCCGTCCTCTTCCTGTTATAAGAATAAAAAAGATAGTGCGGCATAATCTCCCGGTCAATCATCTTCCTGATATTTCTGGGAAGGGCAGGGACTGTCTTCATTCTCTCACGGATTTCTTTTTCTTTTTTTAATTTCCGCTCCCGCTGTCTTTTTTCGCTGATGTCACTCTGCAAATGATACAGGCTGATAAAACCTTTAGCGGCTTTCCGTTTACAAAACTTTGTCACACGTTCCTCATCGCCGGCCATATAAAAGGCACACTGCCTGCTGAAATCATAATCCCTCTGCAGGTTACAAAAGGCGGCCGCACTCCAACGGGTGCCTCCATCCTCTCTGCGGCACAAAGTGACGTACTCTGTCCTGCTCTGGAACATGGTCAAGACAGGCTTAAAATTACCTGCTGCTGCCTGCTCTCTTAGATAGATATACAATACCAGAAGCCGTTTCCCACCGATATTTTTCACTGATGTCCGCACAATGTACTTCACTTCCTCCGCATGGAGCAGCCCGTGATTCTGGTTCATTTTCAACTCCGGATCTGCAAATTTCCGGCATTCTCTTTTATTTATCTTCATCTGCATTTCCTCCTATCCTGCAAGGCCTGCCAGAGTCATCTGTTCAAACTGCCCGCCATCTGCTCCTTTCTCCTGCGGTTTCTTTTCCTCCTTTTTCCCATTCTTCTCTTTTCCTGCGGTTTTCTTTCCCGCAGTTTTTGTGCTTTTGGACTTCACATTGGATTTCCCGTTATATGCCCTGGGAACAAATTTCTCCTCCTTTTCCTGATCTTCCTTTGCGTCCGGATCACGGAAATATTCCTCCGCCCACTGATAGCACAGATCATCCGGCACGTCACTTCCATAAACGCCGTTTTCCGGCTTGATATCATTATCCTTCATCTCCTGCTCCACAAACTCCCTGGCTTTCCTGTTGATATAGAAAAAGCAGTGGATCATGGTCTTGCGGGGATGCATGGTCAGTCTGGAAAAATCCGGATCCTCCAGGCATAGAGTCTGGATATACTCTGACACGCACTCTTTCATATTCCGGCGGGTAAGCCTTTCCGTATCGGCTCCCACACGTTTCATGGCCTGTGCGGTCACTTCCTCGTCACTCAGGGAAGACAGTCTGGCAAGCTGTGCCTGTTCAGCTTCCTTCTTTGCCTGCTGCCTGGCCTCCCATTCCGCTTTCCGTCTGGCCTCTGCCGCTTCATGCTCCGCACGTTTTTTATCCTCTGATTGCTCTTCCGCATCAGAGCTTTCCTCTCTCTCCTTCTCCGGTTCCCCAGTTTCCTCTGCTCCATCGGTTTCCGGGCTGATGCTTTCTTCTGCGTCCTCCCATGCTCCGTCTGAAACCGTTTCTTCCTGAACTGGAAGAGAAGCCGCATCCGGTTCCTGCCCGTCTGAATCAAAGGGGTTCTCCCCAGCCGCATCCGTGCTGTCCATAAAACCATCGGGCAGCCTGTTTTCTCCTTGGCCGGGATCTCCTGCCGGCAATCCAGCCTCCTCAAAAGGGTTTTCTTCCATACACACTTCCATGTTCATATCTTCAAATGCACTGTTCATATCTGATCTCCTTTCATCAAAAACGGCATGGAGCGGGGAAAACCCATTCCATGCCATAGCTGCCGTCCGCCCCTCATCCCCTCATTTTTTCGCAAGAAAGGGAGAAAAGCGTACAGGTTCAAATGTGCTGCCGTCTATGTAAAAATAGCGGCGGCCAGTTCCATCATCCAGCTCCACCACATCCGAAGATGCAAGGGGGCGTCCTTTGTATCCTTCCGGCACCTGCTTTTTGTAGTGTGCCGAAATCTGTTCCAGTATTTCCGTGTCTTTCCACTGTTCCGGACAGGCAAGCTCCGAATCGCATACCAGCCGGTAATCTGAAGCCGGGGGCTGTTCATATCCTGCCCTGTGCAGATCCTGAATCCCCTTAAAAGCAAAAGGGATGATCTCCCGGTCTGCGTCAAAGGAAAGCTGGTAAATGCGGAACCTCCATCTGCGGTGTGGGAAATTCAGAAGTTCATCTGACAATCCCTTTCCTTTCTGACAGAAAACCGCCCGGCCTTTCTGTAAATTCTGATCCCTACCTTCTTTCTGCTGTTTTTCTTTCCGGAGTGCAAGCTGCCAGTCATCGATCCCCTTGTAATTAGGATTCCAGGTCAGCCGCCGGCACTCCATTCCCTGCTGCCTCGCCAGCAGGTATATTTTGGAACTTCCTTTCGCGATCATCTCATTGCTGTACTTGTCCATGTCGTGGGCCTCGATGATCAATTCCGTACCGTTCTGCGCCAAAAGCCCGAACAGAGGCCCAAGCTGCGCTACATTGTTTGCCCCTGCCACCGCCACAAAAGAACGGTTCAGCAGTACATGGGCAATGTCCGCTTTCAGTATCCCCTCCGTGACATAGATGGTCCGGGCAAAGGGATTCCCTATGAAATGCACCGGGCTCCCGGAAGTGACTCCCATATTTTTCGTGGAGGAGGAAAGCCAGATATATTTCGTCCCGGCCTTCTCCGGCGGGTCATCCTTATCCTTAAAGGGAACATCCAGGAGGATCTGCATCCCCCGGATCAGCCCGTCAATGCCGATGGCCGGTATCAGGATGCCCGCCGTGCGGCTGCCAAACTTTGCAGTCCAGTATCCGCCCTCATGGAGATAGAACCCCGGAACTCCCTCCACCTTACATCCCTGCTTCATCAGCTTCTCCGTCAGGGAGCGGCACAGAAAATAGGGCGGGGTGCTCTTAAACCCCAGGCTGTCGATCTGTTCATCCGAAAGCCCCCGCTTCTCTGAGCGCAGGTGCGCCCGGTGTGCGGAAGTCAGGGACAGCATTTCCAGCAGCAGGGAATAGGTCTGGTGTATCTCCTGGGGGCCGGCACGCTCCGCCTGGGAAATCCCGGTTTCCTTTTGGCTGCCGGCGCAAAGGTTCCCTGACGGAACCCATGCGCCGGGATTTATGTTCTCTGCCTGCCCGTATCCCCAGGAAGTATCCCCCGCCTGAAGCGCGTCACAGATCTCCCGATAGGCTTCGGAATTGGTGGTATTGTTGACCCTTGCATACAGGTTCAGCATCCCGCCGTGTTCGCCGCAGTAGTTGCACCGCCACACGTTCTTGATAAAATTGACATTCATCTTCCCTCTCCGGTCGCCGCAGAACGGGCAGTCCGTATAGGCGCTGTCCGCCTGCCTGCGCCGGATATGTAAATGCAGCAGCTCCACCACATCCATGATCCCAAACGGGAAATCCTGTGAAAACGAGCCCATCGCCTGCACCCTCCTTCCTTGCTGTCTCCTTTAGCGCTCTCCATTGCCTGCCTTTACCCGGCTTTTTTTACAGCCAGGGAATCCAGCATGATCTGGGCCGCCGCACGGAGGATATTGTTATCCCCCCGGTAACCGCCGTACAGATAGAATTTCAGGCTGGGCGGGCGCCGTTCTGCCACTTCCGCAATGGTCTGCCCCTTGCAGACGCCGGTATCCACTACCACTTTTCCTGCTTCTTCAAAGGTCATCAGCCTGACGATCTCCTCCACAGGCATATCCGGCGTATACCTGGCCTCTGCTTTTTCCTGTGCTTTTCCAGCGACAGGCAGTTCCAGCGTTTCAGATGCTGCAGATCTGGTTTCCACATTTTCAGCACTTCCGCTGTTTCCAGTATTTCCGTCAAAAGATGCAGCCGTTTCTACAGTAGCATTCTGCCCGCCTAACAGCGCCATCATGCCCTGTACCGCTTTCCCGGTATCTTCCTCCATATTTTTCCTTTCGGAAACAGGGAGGCTGTCCCCCGTTTCTCCCGCCACAGGCATTTCTGCGCTTTTCTGTACGGGAAGGGATTCCGGTTTCCCTGCCCTTACAGGCAGTTCCCCGGTTCCGGCAGGCCGCGCCGTTCCCTGAACCTTTGTTGTCTGCGGTCCCACCGGCAGACTGCTGTTTTCAGCCGGCTCCTGGGTCCTGGCTGACGGTTCCGTTTTACTTTCTCCACCTGCTTCCACGGTCTGCGCTGATCCTGCAGAGGGCTGTCCTGACGGTTCCTGTGTGGAAGGCAAAGGCTGCACTTCCATCTTCTTCGTGACACCAGACTATACCGGGAGCGTTCCGAAGCTTTCTTCCGGGCCTGCCGGAAGGCTTTCTGAACCGCCCTGGAAACCAGCCGGAAGACTTGCTCCAGGATTTCCACTCCCCGCCATCGTTTCAAGGGGAGTTTCTGCCTCTGCAACTGTGCGCTGTGCCAGGCTGTTTCCCGCAGGCCCGGCATTTACCGCCGCCTTTGCGCCCTGAATGGGCAGCCCGGAGGTCTGTGCCGGTTTTCCCTGCTGCGGTGACTCTTTCTTTTCCGCTACAGCCGGGAACGCTGTGACCGTACTTCTGGCAGGTGCCGCCTGCTGTTCTCCTCCCGTGGAATCTTTACCCGCCGCCGGGACTGCCCCTTTATTCTGGGAAACTCCATTTAAAGGAACCCTGCTCCCATAACGGCTCCCTTTCGCGTCCATGCCCACATCAGCAAACTGGATGCCAAATCCTGCATCGGACAACGCCTCATCCATAGCCGCATGCTGTGCCGCCTGGATATACTGCCCTCCCGGCGCCTCTTCCTTTGTGCAGCTGGAAGTAAAACTGCCAATGGGGTTTTCATCGGTGCGCTCCAGAAAAACCTGTGCCTCATAGATCGCCATCTGCTCCGTGATGCGCAGGGCGTTCAGGCGGATGCGGCCTTTGGGGTTTGCAAGCCGGAACCATAACTTTTTATAGCGGAGATCCAGCTGCAGCATTTCCTCCCCGTTTTCCGGGGAGATGATGCGGCGGAGCAGTTTCAGCGGGTTAAACCCCGGCACTTTGTTAAGCTCTGCCACCGCAGGGATGCTCTCATACATGGTTGCTGTCTGTTCATTCTTATTCATGGATAAAACTCCTTTCATTAAATAAATAAGGGATACTGCGTGCGATTTCTGCACCTGCATCCCATTTTTAACCTGCTGCCCTCAGTTTTTCTTCCAGGAACTCCGGAACCGCAATCCCGGCACTTTTCGCATAAGCCTTGTAATACAGGCGGATGCGCTCTCCTAAAAGGGTATTCCTTTTGCTGATCTCATTCTTGTGGATGGTCATGAACAGCACGCTCTTTTCGCCTGCCAGCACCACCCGTTTCCTTGCCCTGGTGATCCCGGTATACAGAAGATTCCGGTAGAGCATGATGTAGTGTGCTTTCAGCACCGGCATCAGCACAATATCGTACTCGGAACCCATGGCCTTATGGATGGTAGTCGCATAGGCAAGGTCCAGGTTCACCAGATCCTCCGTGCTGTATTCCAGGCTCCGGTTCTCCCCGAAGTCCAGGCCGATCCGTTTCCCTTCCGGCGTATCCTCCACATAGCGGATGAATCCCAAGTCACCGTTGGATACCTTATCCGTGTTCTTGGTCTGCATGATCCGGTCGCCCACACGGAAGGTCTTTAGCCCGATATGGACCTCGTCCTCCGCGGACTGGAACGGATTCACGATCTCCCGGATGGCAGCGTTCAGATGGTCTGAGGATGCCGCCCCTTCCGTCCGGAATGGCGAGAGGATCTGCACATGCTCAATCCCATTGCCCTCAATCTCCTGACAGTATCTGTCGATGATAGCCGCTGCTGCGTCCGCCTGGCTGCCACAAGGCAGGAACTGAAAATCATTCCCATAATACAGCTTGGTACTGCCGCCATGGATGAACCGTGCGTTATGGGCAATCAGGCTGTCCTTTGCCTGGCGGAAGATCTCATCCAGCACCGTGACCGGCACAAGGCCGCACTGGATCAGTTCCTTAAATACATTCCCCGCGCCTACACTGGGCAGCTGGTCCGGGTCGCCCACCAGGACGGTCTTCGCCCCCTTCTTCAGTGCGGAAAAAAACTTGCCCGCAAGCCACATATCCACCATGGAAAACTCGTCCACAATGACCAGATCCGCATCCAGGTTGTCTTTCTTTTTCGTCCGGCTGCCCTCGTCCTCCTCGCTGACAAGGCCGAGCCCGCTGTGCATGGTACATGCCTCCTCAAACCCGGTGCTTTCCGCCATCCTGCGGCTTGCACGGCCCGTAGGCGCCATCAGGACAATCTTCCCATCTGGATAAATCCTGCGGTAAACCTCTAAAATAATCTTCAGCACGGTCGTCTTGCCTGTGCCCGGCGAACCGGTGATTACGGACAGGTTATAAAGAAATGCCGTCCGCACTGCGGATTCCTGTTTCCCGGAAGTCCGAAGCCCCTGCTCCGTCCTGACTGTCTCAATGACAGCGGAAATGTCCTTCATCGGCGGCCTTTCCTCCACCAGCATCCTTGCGATCCGGCTGGCAGTCTCATCCTCCTGCGCAAAGGCGTTCGGATGGTAGATGCTGTCCCTCATGGAGACCACAGAGCCGCTTAAGATCATGGCGTCCAGTTCCTGCTCCACTTTCTCCGGTCGCACACGCATTTCCGGAAGCGGGATCTTTTCATTCAGCATCTTAAACGCTGCCTTGCGCAGTTCTTCCCTTCCCAGGAACAGATGCCCCTGTTTCCCTTTCACCTCGTCCAGTGTACAGTGGAGCGCGCCTCTGATCCGCATGGGGTCACGGGGACGGTTATCAGTCTTCCTTACAATGGCATCCACCCTGCGGAACCCAAAACCCGGTATCTGGCACAGCTCGAAAGGACTTTTTTTCAAAATATCCAGACAGGCCGGCCCGAAATACTGGTAGATCTTCAGGGCTGTCTTCGGCGTCAGCTTAAAGGGCGCAAGAAGCGTCATAATATCCCGCAACGCCCGGCTCTCCGCAAAAGAAGTCCGGATGTCTTCCAATTTGTTTTCCGTTATCCCCCGAACTTCTAAAAGCCGTTCCGGGTTCTTTTCCAGTACGTCCAGCGTATTGGTACCGAACTTTGCTACAATCTCAACGGCAGTTTTCTCCCCGATCCCTTTGATAAGGCCGGAACCGAGGTAGCTCAGCACGCCCTCCTTTGTTTTCGGTACGACCTCACGCCACTGCTCCACCTGGAGCTGCATGCCGTACTTCCCGTTTACCCATTCCCCTTCCAGTTCCAGCTCCACGGCATCCGTCATGGGGATCTCATAACCCACGGCGGTGAAACGGATCAGGTGGTCCTTATACCGTCTCTTATCCCGTGCCTGTTCCGGGACGGACGTATCTGTGGTCTTTACAATGACAATGCAGAATCTATTTGACGGGTTGTGGAAGATCTTCCCGTCATACGTTGCTATAATACCCATTCTCTCACCTCCATAAAAGCCATAACACAAGCAGGCCCGCAATGACTGCCAGGGCAGCGCCCAGCAGGGGATACAGTACCAGATAACATCCCATGCGTATCAGCCGGAATGCATCCCTTATCAGGAGAAACAGGAGGAATCCCGCTATGCCCCCCAATATCCATGTTTTTCTTTTCATTTTCACCTTTCCCTTTCTCTAATGATTTTTTCAGGCGGCATCCACGGAACTGACCTTTACACGAAAGGTCCGAAATTCCGATACCGTTACAAACTGCTCATAAATCTCCGGGTACTGCAGTTTCAACCGCATCAGGTTGTCCTTGTCAACCATCATCTTGCGGACCGGGTTGTAGGTCAGCGTGTACCGGCTCCCGCCCATATCGCAGACAGCCCTGCAGCTTGTTCCCATCTCCGCAGCCAGGATCGCTTTCAGCCTCTGGATATCGGCCTCCAGCTTTTTGGAATACTTATCCGACTGTTTTTTCTGTTCCTGGAGTTCCATGTAGCGCATCAGTGTGGATGGCATGGCCCCGTTTAGGACAATGGCATCGGCTTCTTTTTCTGCCCGGCCGCAATACTGCCTGGCGCTTGCGAGGATCACATCCCCGTCCTCCAGATAGGGCGGCGGGACCTGTTTCTGCACATGTCTGTCCCAGAATTCCTGTTCCAGGAATATCATCTCTTCCTCATAGGCCATGTCCCTGTGGATCTCCCGGATAATCGTTTCATCCTCCGTGTTGCCGTACAGACAGCAGAAAAATACACAGTCAATATCCATCACGGCCATGTAATGCCTGCCCTGTGGCTCATAGTAGGCCGGCACGGTCTCCCTGCCGTCTTTCCACCAGTGGTCTTTCGCATTATAGTTCGTGGTCTTGATCTCCAGGATGGCTTTCGTCCCGTCCGGCATGGTGATGAAGTAATCCACATCTGCCAGCATGAACGGATAAAGGGGATGCCGGAACATCTTCTTGATCTGGTAGATTTTAAGCCCTGTCTTCCTCTCAAAAATCTTTGCCACAAGGTCTTCCAGGAGATGCCCCATTTCCATGGCTACCCAGTTTCCTTCATCTTCCTCTACCGCCGCAATACCCAGCTTGTCATAGTAGATATCCCGCGCGGTACGGAAAGGGGAAATCCCGATGATGGCAGAGACGTCACTGCCGCCAGTCCAGCCATTCTTCCCGGGTAAGGTTTTCCGTATCCACAAGCACCTGCGGGCTGTGCCTTTCCCTTTCTCTTTCCATGTTCGTATCGGGCATGGTCACGCCCCCCTTCTGGCCCTGTGCGTGAAGTTTACTGTCCGGATCGTGGTACAGTTCTTCCAGTACTGGCTGTCTGCTTTCTGTGCAGCGGTATCCCTGAAGGGGTATCCCGCCGCCTGTTTCTGCCAGCTCCTGCCGGCCTGTTTCTTCCTTGTACTCATTCTTTCTACCTGCCTTTCTAAAATGTTTTATCCTCAAAGCCATGATCGGCGTTTGGGCAACAGCATAATAAAAAAGCGGGAATGACCATCTGCCAAATCCCTGGCGTCCATGGATTTCCATGAACCAAAGTCATTCCCGCTCTCAAAGGGAAAGTGATCCCTTAACATAAAAAAAGCCAGTACACCACCAGCCAAAGGGCATAATGGTACTACTGGCACAAAAATACAAACTTAACAGCGTGTGCAATGCGGAGAATATTCCGCATACAGTCTGGACGGACTGCATTTCCCATATGGGTACGCACAAAAATCAATTACAAGGACAGTTTAGCACAAGATATTGTTTTAGTCAAGCAATCAATACTATATATAGTATTTTAACGTTTTTCATATAAAATGCAAATTTGAACAGTAATCACATACTGGCTATCTTTCTAACCGTATTTGCTGTCCTTATGGTCAGCTTCGTGCTGATCTCCGTACCTGCTGTCTTAGGCCACCAGTTTGTCTTTTGGTAATCTTTACGGCTGAAAGACCAGAATATCACTTCCTTGTAATCCTTTATCCTCTCCAATTCCTTTTTGGGTTCCCCGATTTCATTATATACATCGGAAAATGCAGCCGGCGGTATTATGAAAATCAGATTATCATAGATTTCTTTGTTCTCACTGCCCCACCAGTCGGGCGCATTTTGTAAAATATCCTCAAGCGCTTCCCTTGACAGGACAAAAACAGGAATATCCAGTCCAAACTGATTTTTTATCATTTCCTCAATCTTGTCCGTAAGCTTCCTTATATTATCTTCATCACTGGAAAAAATCACATTGCCGCTGTTCAAATATGTTTTCACTTCTACAAAAGCAAGTGTTTCAAATCCCTTCTTTAATTCTGCCATTGGCACTTTATTTTTTCCACTTATATTGATACCCCTTAATAAAGCAATATACCTTTTCATATCCGCAAATCCCCCTGCCACTTCCTGATTTATTTATTCATCAATCCAAACGCTTTTTCAAATGAGATACATTCTGTATATCTTCCATTCCACATGAACCCATTGTAATATTTATAAGAATTATCGGCTGATATATATGCATTATCAACCATACTGGTTTGCCGGAACAATCATTTTAAAACCGTGCTCAAAGCCACCTTTCACAGATGCATCTATACAGTAATCCGTCTACAGCCCAATAATAATACCTGAAAATCATATAACTCATTATTCATAATCAAATTTGGGATATCAACAACCAAAAGTACGATTCTATTTTCTCCTATTCATATAGACAATACCTGTTCAGACATTAAACTGCCTCTCCTTCCGGCTTGTTATACACAGTTTGTCATAAAACGGCTCTGCAACTTTCACTTTCCTGCTATGATGGTATACGCTTTCTGAGATTGATAAGGCGAAATACATCATCCATAATTTCTCTATCCCGCACATCCAGCATCAACCATTTCTGTCCATTTCCGGTTTTTGTGTTTTTGAATACTGTCTGCACATAGTCGGAACATTGCGGCATAAGAAACTCTGCCTCCGTAAGTTCACGACTTCCTACAACCACGAGAGCAATAAAATAGCCCTGCATCGGATAGAGTGTACAAAGAGACTTTCCGCCTTTTTTATACTTAATATTCCAGCCTGCCTGCATAGAACAACGGCTGTGTTCCATCCAGGGCCTGATCCGATAGGTGGACTGAATACGGTTATTAAAATCTGTCCATAAAGAATTGTTAATGTATTCTGCGACTTGCTCCAGTGACGGGGATTTTTCCTTTGAATACAGCACATTCCAATCCACTCTGAATTCCTCCTTAGCCTTTATTTTTCAGCGGCAGGGGCTTGACCCAAATTTCCATACAGGCCATCCCCTCCAAGTCACGGTAATATTTTTCTGCTGAGAAAGGCTCCGTGGTTAAATTGTGGCGGGGCAGCCAGATACCAAAAAGATATTTACCGGCCTGATCTAAAGAAACCGTTACCAAATCCTCAAAATTTTCTGCTTCGACTCTGCAAACGATGTATTCTCCTGCCGGGAGTTCTCTCTTAACAAAACCATCCTGCAGCCGGTCCGGAATATTTTGAACAAGACCGCCTGCAAAATAAGTGAAAAGGTTCTGTACAGTATCTTCCCCATGGGACATTCCCATTTCTACAGCAGTATTTAGATTGGCTGCGATGGAAACCTTCTCCATGTGATAACGCTTCCAAAGCTGTCCCGGTACATCTACACCTGTGCTTTCACCAGCCGGCATTTGTTCGGAAATACGGACTTCCGTTTCCAGGCCAAGGTAAATTTCCGGTTTTTCCAATGTCCTTCTCTGGATTTCCAGGACGATATTTCCGGCCACCAGCGGAACCCCCTCGTCTACTAAAACATAATTCATGGAAACTTCCGGCCTGGCGAATGTATTGAGCATTGGCAAATCCCTCCTGTAGCTTTCAGGCGTAATCCCATACGTTTCCTTGAAAGCCCGTGTAAAATTCCCGTGACTTGAAAAGCCATAGTCCAGGGCAACGTCAAGAATCCTATGGTTGGTACTTTTCAGGTTTTCAATAACCTTTGCCAAACGGCGTAGCTTCACATATTCCTGAACCGGTTTGTTTACCAGCCTTTTGAATAATCGCTGAAAATAAAAGGGGGACAGACCGACAGTATTTGCCAGTTCTTCCGTTGAAATTTCTTTTGTCAGATGTTCCTCAATAAAAGTCAGGGATTGTTCGATTGCTTCATATGCGTGCATTGCGGCACCTCCTTAAGTTGATGATCAAATCATATCATTTTATTTTTTGCCGGGCTTTTCACGCAATGCGCTTTTTGATTGGGATATTTCAATATAATCAGCCTTAATCATACCATACAAATAGTAATCGCAGTATGTGTTTACCATTTTACCTCCACGGATAAGCCCCTCACGCTTGAAGCCTGCCTTTTCCAAAGTTTTATAGGATGCAATATTTTGTATGTGAACATCAGCCCATAAACGCTGTAATTCCGTTTCTTCAAAGCAGAAGGTAACTGCTCTCACCAGCGCTTCTGTCATAAGCCGTTTGCCCTGGCAGGCAGGTGAAAGGCGAAATGCCACTTTTGCCATGCGGTCATTTTCAATGAGATATACCCACATATCGCCAATAACTTTATGATCCTGCTTATGGATAATACCCCAATGAAAACTTTTCGCAGGTTTCTCCTGCTTTTGGAAAAGTAATTCTGGGTTTAAGTCACTTTTCCCGGGGCGTTTGCCCCAATACTGATAAATAGAGCTGTCACCCAGCCATTCTTTCAGATCCGTAACATCCTCTTTTCGCAGAGGGCGCAGGATAAGCTGTTCCGTTTCAAGAACAGGTTTATTCTGAACATAATCCTGTAATTTCATAAGCTGTCCCTTTAAAAGTTAAACACCTGTCCCCAATCAAAACAGCCGGACGCTTCTGTGCTTTTCGGCCATTCGCTGCACCATGCGGGAACACCGGGCGTTTCAACCCTGTCAAAACTCGGTGTATAGGGCTTGATGTCCAGTACAGGCGTATTGTCATCCGCATCAATGAACGCAACACGAATCATTCCGTTGGTGAAATCAATGTTGATTATTTCGGACGCTGTTAATGCAACAGGGTTCGGACGTGCAGGAGACCGTGTCGCAAATACACCCATGACTTTGGGTGCGCCTTTATAGGGCTGTTTCGTTTGTAGTTCATTCCGGTCCGCATGGTTGTCGCAATCGCTAAACCACCAGAGGACTTGGATGTGGCTGAAGCCTTCCAGGGCCTGCAGTCCGGGAATGTACTCTGGGGCCAGCTGAATAAATGTGCCGCTTTCATCATTTTTCACTTTGCCAATGGCTTTTAACTGACAGGTCATATTTTTTTCCTCCTTGCTTTGTTGGTAAAACCAGTATAAGACCTCACATCATGTGAGATGCAAGAGGGAAAAAATGCCCTGCATTTTTAGCGGGGCATTTCAATTTCTATATGGCTATGGTGTTCCAGTGGTATTTGAAGCTCAATCAAATACTTTTCAGGGTTCTTCTCATTCCACGGGCCTCTATGCGCGATTTGACGCATGGGGGCAGACATTTTGTATTCGCTGTTTTTCTGCAGCCATTCGGCAAAGGCAAGATAAGCTCCTTTTATATTTGCAAAATCGCCATAGACCATTGTGCAAGCCATATGCAGGACTGGTTCTGTC
>ERZ808029.479-NODE-479-length-22083-cov-3.642234_pt1 | contig 22083 bp, 21 predicted proteins | sample MGYA00380185_ERZ808029 | MGnify/ENA primary metagenome ERZ808029 (study PRJEB31490, sample SAMN06133404) | mouse gut metagenome | isolation source: M2_3 | host: mice | place: China: Chengdu | collected 2015-05 ... | reverse complement strand
AATCCACAAAAATACCATTTTAACCTCCTCCGCAATATGAACACGCGCCCAGGTATGCCACCTGGGACTTTTTCACAGCCCGCACGTAGGCATTGATTGCCGAGCACTGGCTGCTGGTATGGTAACTGCTTCCATTTGGCATGATATAAACAATACTTCCCCCGTTCTTTCCGCATACTCCACAAGGATAATATTTTCCTCCGCTTTCATTTCTCAAGTCTTTTACCTGATCTTTCTTTACTCCTGTCAGATTGTTAGCCAAATAATGACAGCTGCGGCTTTTATGATAACGGGTGCTGTTTTTTCCTACATAAACAATCACGTCTTTCTGATTTTCGGATGTTCCTCCCCCTTCTTTATAATCCTTTCCTTCTTTTCCAATCCAGGCACGTCTCTTACAGCGCAACGTTCGTTTTAAAGCAGGAATACCCAATACAGGAAATGGCAAACGAATCTCGTAATCCACAATTAGATCTATGGTTTCTCCATCTTCTAATACCTGGGAACGTAACATATGAATTTTTTCCACAGAAAAAGTATCCACATGTTCCATAATTTTCACCTGAGCATATCCTTTAGCTGCTCCGGACACAAAGTATTTACAAAATTCTTTGGCAAAATCTCCTGCTCCTGCAGGCATTATTCCTTTTTTCAATTCATTTTCCAAGTAAGCATACTGGCTGAAATCCTCTCCCATTTCCTCCAATGCCGCCTGAAGCTTTCGTTCTGTATTCATAATTTTCATTGGTAAAATCAGACAAACTGCTGCAAAAATAAATAGAGTAAGACACATTACGGCTTCTAATGTGAACGAACCAGAGACGGACAGGAATACCTTTTTCCAATGACAGCTATGATTGATTTGTAATCTGTCATTTTTTGGAATTCGTACTTGGAGAGTCACGATTTTTTTCTTTCTATAATTTTTGGGTATTCTGCGATTTTGCAGTTTCAATAAACGATTTTTATGATTAACTGTCAGGGAAAAAGGCATTCCTGTCCGCCTCCTTTCTACTTTTTTATTGATTTTCATTAATATTTTCGTTCTCCCACAACTTCTATGGGATAGGTATGATCTTTGTTTCCTGTTTGCCTTTCCATTAATCCCAGGGAAAAGAATACATGTTTTCCAATCAGATGATTTTTTAATCTGATCTGATAAGTACCCCGGCGCATACGAAAACTGCTTTGTTTTCGACAAATATTCATCTGAATTAAATCCATCATGCGATACTCCTGACTTACAATCTCATCCATAAGTAAAAGCAATTTCAACCAGGATACATAGGAAAATCCCTCATCACCTCCTCCTGTTCCAATCTGTCCCTCTCTCCCCATAGTCACAAGAGAATCCAAAGTGAGCGTCCAGTTCTTTGCACTTTTCCATATCACCACTTTCTTTCCTGCTAAAAGACCGCGCACATCCATTAACGACTCTCCCAAAGCCCATATGGACATAATAAAAAATGTAGTGAGAAACACCAATGGCGTCAATCCTGCCACTCCTGTAATCAAAAAAGCCAGATTTTGTGCTTCCTGCCTCTTCTTGCTGTCTGATAATATATGGATCATATTTAATCCTTCCCGGATTACCAGAAGACGGCTGACCACACTGGTTAAATTTTCTTCATCTAGTTTCTTTCCTCCAATCATATATTCCAGCTCATAGGACAGTCCATCGTCTCCTTTCACTCCAGGTTCAAAGGTAATTTCCCCAGACTGTGATTCTTCCAAACCATTCGTAGGAAAGCTTCGAAAAAATTTTCCACAATATTCATTTACAATCCAATGATCGGTCAGAGAAATTTCTCTGGCTTTCGGTGTCATGTTACCACTTTCCGACGGTAGCTCTTTTGTCTCCATCATTCCGTCTGACACGTTTACTCCATCTGGAATTACCAAATTCAGCAAACCAGACTGACACATTTTTTGAATCTGTTTCAGCCATCCCTCTGTCTTTTTATCTTTTACCCCATGGGAAAAGGAGATAGAGTAAATCTTTAACTGTTCAAAATGGTAAATTACCGGAGACCACAATGCCCTTAAATCAGGTCCGTCATCATCTTCATCGTCTTCCCATTCATCAATAATACGTTCCATCTCCTCTGCCTCTTCCATCACATCCTCTATGTGTTGGATCTGCTCATAAGACTTTGTTTCCAGCTCCTCAATTTCTTTTCTGCGCTGTCCATCCTGACTTATATAAGACTCAAACTGTTCTACTTCTCGTTCCAACTGATCATTCACCGGACTGGTACAGTTTTCTTTTTCATCATTGAAAACCTTTCTGCTTTCTCCCAGCTTTTTAGTCAGCCTATCCGCCTGTTTTTCATATTCCTTCACTAAACCAGGCATTCGCTTCAACTCCCGAATCAATTCTTTTGCTGCCCTCTGAAATCCAAAACCATTATAGTTTTTTAAGCAGGAAAGACATTTCTGTTTTTTCTCCATTTGTTTCTTCTGGCTTTCGCTGATGGCTTCCAGGGCTTTTTCCAGTTTCAATGCATCCTTTGCATGTTCCCTGTAAGTTTCAGCAATTTCTTTAACCGCTCCCGCTTCCTTTGTGTTCTCCCAAAGTCCGTTAATATCATCTATCTTAAAATCCATTTCCCAAATTCCATATTTCATATAATCTAAAATCTCTTTTTCCAGATATATACCATAATCGTCTGTTGCCTTCAGCCATTCTTCCACAGTTACCTCTTCCAGTTCTGCCGGATACCAGCCGCTTTCATCCAGATAAGGCTGGAGAAATCCCGCAAAATCCGCTTCCATCTCTTCTTCTGTCTCATATTCTGCAAACAAAAGACGATAAGAATCCCATAACTGGCGATGATACTGGCTGAATACAGAATCCAGGGAAGATGAGACGATGGTTTGTAAATACCATCTACTCCCTGCAGTCCGCGCAGACTCCAAAAGGCCGCAGAACAGTGCAAATATACACATCATCACCATACTGATAAAGATCGTAACCTGACCTTTCAATTCTCTCATATTTACCCTGTCCCCTTTCTGCACCCTTTTGTCTGTGTAGTGGATTACCCACATTGTCATCTTTTAATATACTTCTTTTGACTGACTGTTAATCTGTTTAAATATATCCTCTAAAAGTTTATTGATTTGACCTTTAAAAACAATTACCAGCCCGATCAGAACCACCAGGATCAACACTACCTCAATCACTCCCACTCCGTCTTCTTCCTGTAAAAAATCCATTACTTCTCTCATTTGATTTCTCATTATTATAATCCTCCTGATTGTTTTCCTGTTTTGTTCTTTTTTAATTTCCCTTTTAACCCATGGTCATCATAGCTGGAACCATAATCATTACCATAACGATGCCCAATAACATAAACAAGGGAAGCAGCAGCCGGGTTCCTGCTTCTTCACCCAGACGACGGGCCAGATTTTTTCTTTGTTCTAATGCATCTGCCATCTCTGCCTGTAAAATCCCCCGCATGTTTTTCGTTCCTGACTTTCGGTTCTGTTCCAGCAGTCCACTAAGTTTCAAATAAGGCTGCAGCTTACATCTTCTGCCAAATTCTTGGTAAGCCGCCCCTTCTGCCATACCGCTTTTCAACTGGTAATACGTTCTTCTCATTTCTTCATAAGCAGCTCTTGGCTTTTTTTTCTTCTGCTCCAATGCCTCCTCATAATCCATAACCATCCGTTCCCAGGAATTGCGCACCGTAAGACCCGCTCCTGTAAGTACCATAATCTTTGACAGAACATCTGCATAATCTAATAGCAGTTCCCGCTCCCGTTTTTGATTATTTTGTTTCGTCTGGCTTTTTTCTCTCATAACCAGAAGAACCGCCAACACCACTCCTATTAACAGAATGGATTTGGAATCATCTTCTTTTTGGAATTGATATCTTAACTCTTTTCCATTAAAATTTCTCGGCAATTCCAGCCAGGGTCTGGTATTTTGTTCCATATCCTGCCTGTTTAACTCTTTCAAAAATTCCTTTAACTGTTTTTCTTTTTGGCTTCTTTCCGGTGGAAGTATCCGAATTGGGATTTCATAGTTTTGCCGGTAATCCCCCGCAGACAATTCCACGGATAAAATAACATCCTGTTCTTTTTCTACCTCTCCCATAAGTTTTCCCGATGCATTAATCATGTTAGAATCGGAAGAATACCATTTTAATCGAATTCCTTCATCCGACAGGGTTGGCAAAGCCAAATCCGTTTGAACTTCCATTAAAGAAGGATTTTCTCCCCGAATGCGAACCTCCATGGTATCCATAATAGCCTGAAACGCCTCGTCTGCTTCTTCTTTCGAATAAACCCTGGGTCCTACAGTCACTGTCACAGAAATCCGTTCCTCTTCCAAACCTTCCACCCATATGGGATAATCTTTTGCCTCTCCTCCCCACTTTTCTCTGTAAATCCGCCCTTGGGCAGATACTTCATCCCCTCCTTTTCCGCTTATAAAAAGTATTCCATACAATAAAAAACTCCCAAGAATACAGATCGTTGGCAACATCCATATTTTTTTCTTTTTTTCTTTCTCCATAATTTGTTTATACCTCAATATCCAGGATTTTCTTCGCAAGAATATAAGCGGTAAGATAAACTGCCAGACAACAGCTCATTAGTGTTCTTCCCAAACTGGTTCCATACATCTGTCCAAAAAATCCTGGCGACGCACTTTCTATGTAAAACACAATGAAGAAAGGAATCATATTCATAATCTTCTGTTCAAACTGCCTGGATGCGGTCATTGTGAGGATTTCTTCTTTCACCTGCATTTTATCCCGAATAATCTCCGCCGTATGACGCATAATCCCTCCCACATCTCCGCTGCTTCGTTTTGCCACAGAAAATACTTCTGCAAAATTTAACACCTCCTCCAGACTGCTTCTTCTGGCAAAATCCTCCAACACCTGCTCCACAGAACGGTTTGTACGAATCTGCTGCACCATAAATGAAAATTCCCTGACAATCATCCCCTCCTGACCATATAATACAGTAAGCTCCTTAACACTTGCTGCCAAAGCATTTTCTATTGAAAATCCTGCACTTAAAGACGAAGCTAGAATCATCATGCTCTCTTTAAATTGTTCTGCCAGTTTCTTTTTCCTCTCCTCAATCCGTCTTCTTCGCTCCAGCACCGGTCCAACCAAAGCAAAAGGCAGCATCCATAAAAAAATCTCCAGATTTCGATAAAATGTGTAAGATAAAATCCCGCATACAGCCACTCCCCTGCCTAACCCAATCAGAAATTCTTTGCTGCTCAGTCTGTAAAAATTATATTGAATAACCGGCTGCTCGGAGTTTTCCCACTGCCTGAAGGGTTCCGACTTTTTCCAGCTGACCACAGACGGCTTTTCCTTCTCCTTGTTTTTCCTGAAAACGGAACAAGGGATTGAGCTGTATTTCTCCTTCCGCATAATCTCCCACCTCCACAATCTCAAGGACTCTTCTGCTTCGATCTCTTAATCTTCCAAGATGTATTAAAATATCAATGGCAGAGGCAATCTGGCTGCGAACAGCAGGTAATGGAAGATCTGCTCCCATAAGAGCCATGGTCTCTAATCTGGACAACATATCACGAGGACTGTTTCCATGACCTGTGGAAAGACTTCCAGCATGTCCGGTATTCAAAGCCTGCAGCATATCCAGACATTCTTTTCCCCTTACTTCTCCCACAATAATCCGGTTAGGACGCATTCGCAAAGATGCCCGTATCAAATCGCCAATCTCCACTGCACCTTCTCCTTCTGCGTTGGCATTGCGAGTTTCCAGCCGTACCAGATTGGGGATTTGCCGAATTTGAAGCTCAGCCGAATCTTCAATGGTAATAATCCGCTCCGTCTCCGGAATAAATCCCGACATGGCATTTAAAAATGTGGTCTTTCCAGATCCGGTCCCTCCGCTGATAAACAGGTTATACCCTGCTTTTACCAATCTCTCCAAAAATTCTGCCGCCTCTTTATTCAAAGATTCAAGAGCAATAAGCTTCTCCACAGTGATGGCTTCCGGAAACTTTCGAATGGTTACGACCGGACCGTCCAAAGCTATGGGTGGAAGCACAACATGAACCCGCGCCCCATTTTCCAAACGGGCATCCGCTATGGGATGAGAAACATTTACAGATCGGTTAATTCGGCTTACAATCTGCTGAATCATATCTTCCAGCTGCTCCTCCCTCTCAAAGCCATGTTCCCATCTGCAGATTGCCCCTTTCTTCTCTACAAAAATATGATCTTTTCCGTTGACCATAATCTCAGTTACTTCCGGGTCATCTACCAATTCCTGCAAAATATCCAGACGGCGGAACCCGTCATACAACCGGTTCTTTAGTTCCAACCTCTTTTTTAAAGGCAAATAGGAATTTACCGCCTCTTCCTCAATTACCTGATGAATGCATGCATTTAGTTCCTCCTCTTCAATCCGGTTCCTGCTTTGAAGTTCTTCCCGAATCTGTTCCTTTAACTTCTCCAATAAAATTCCATCTACTGCCATGCCCTGCTTCCTCCTTTGTTTCTCATGGAACACGAATGTGGGTCATACTAATACTCTCTGTTTTGTCCCTTCCACAAATTCCGGACAAAATCTCCCATCTCTCCCCACAAAAGCTGCTCCAGATAAGTCTCTGTCTGACAGACCGCTCCTAGCCATGGCAGTTTAAGAAGTTTCACCTTCTCCCACAGATAGGAACGTTTGGATTTTTCCAGATAATCTTTCCAGGATTCCATCTTTGCCGATGATACACAATCTTCCTTAATCGGTGTGTAAATCACCTGACACATTTCTAACAAAGGTTCCATTCCTCTCCCTAAATTTCCTATATCCACGATAATCCGGTCATATCCTCCATCCAGAGCTATCTTGGTAATTAGACCTGCCAGTTCTTCTCCCTGTATCTCTGCCAGATCTTCTGCATAAACAACAGGCGGAACATAATCCATTCCTCCCCAGTTATAGATCATAGATCCCAGACGCATCGGACTATACTCTCCCTGGCGGTAATAATAAATCAAATCGGACAAGCTCCCCATATACATGGTTCCTGTAAGTCTGGATAAAGCAGAGTGCTCTTCCAAACTGATCATTAGCACATGACACTCCTTTGCCATAACCTGTCCTAATATCATAGAAAAACTGGTCTTCCCACATCGGTTTATGGGAGAATATACACCAATTACCATACTTTTTATTCCGACTGCCATCAGAGGATTTTGTACCGGTTGAATCTGATAACATGCCATCACCTCTCTTAAGACTGCATCTGATGACTGATACTTATATATAGTGGAATTATCTGGATTCATCTCTTCCCGACTTTCACTTAGTCCAAGAATTTGTCCCGCCTTCACCTCTTTAAGCTGTTCTTTATCCACTTGATTATCTACCAGCAAAATTTCTATGGGCTGTTTTTCAGAAAAAGCCTTCACCTTCGAAAAGCTGGTAAAAGCCACCACTGTAAATGGAATCCTTTCTTTTTGATTTGCAAATTCAGCAAACCGCTCTGCATAAAATGGGTCTGCATCATAAACTCCCAAAATTCGTTTCATAGACTTCCTTTCATCCTTTTGCCCTCAGCAAGACGCCATCCAGCCGGACCACAAAACAACAGCGCCTGACGCAATGAGATACAAATAAGTCCCTCCTGCCATACAAACTGCCAAAGGAATTGTATTAGCCCTTTTGCTTTCCAGATCTCCAGCATATTTTTTAATTTTTCCTGTCTGAAACATCTGCATGAAATATACTGCAAGATTAATAAGACGTATTTTCAGACCATGGCCATGCCACAGACGGCACAGCGACCATAACGCTCCAATAACCATTCCGGTAAAGATTGCCCAAATTCCTGCATCCATACCCAAATAACCTGCAATGACTGCCATCAACTTCCCATCCCCTGCTCCCATCATTCCCAACCGGAACAGAAAAAAAGTAAAAAACAAAATAACTGCCGCTGCAGGTACAAAATCCCATCCCCGACACCACACGCCTGCCAAGGCCCCCGCAAACAGCCACCAGTTAAGAATCTTTCCCTTCCAGGCATCTGTCCAGGCTGCTCCTGCCAGAATAATGCATAAGAATCCTGTACTTATACTTTCATCCCCTTTCTATTGGTTGTCTTCCTCTAGGCAACTTCTTTGTTCAAAAAAGAATCTTCCGTAAATTACTTTTCAATCGTGTTCTGACCAAATAAAAAACCAACCACCTCCTGCCATCTTAAACTTTTAAAACATTGAAATCATCTGCCGATACGGCATACACTGTCTGGATAAAATAATACACTCCTACCAGACCAGCCAACAAAACCAGATTTCCTGCACCTAGAACGGCGCATCGATTTTCTTTATTATGCACATTCTTTATCAATCTGTCAATACTTTTTTCGCATCTTTTTCATGTATACAATATACACTATTTTTTATGCAATCTCTCTAAAATTTTCTCTTTTCCCCATCTATTTTTAGTTGACGTTACTTGAATTTAGTGATAAAATGATTTCAGTTTAAATTTTTAAACCAAGGAGAACCCCTATGGCAGACTGCAAAACTTCAGTTAGCGGCAAGGAAGTGGAAACTTATTTCCATGACTGCATGCCGCTCTTTATAGCCCTGGGAGATGAAATGCGTCTGAACATCATTGAAGTCCTAAGCCATGCTGTTCAAAGCGGCAACCGGGACGGATTGAATGTAAATGAAATTACAAGACAGCTTGGCCTTTCCCGGCCTGCCATCTCCCATCACCTGAAAATTTTGAAAAATTCAGGATTAGTGAAAGTCCGGGAATCCGGAACTTCCAATTTTTATCAGCTGACCCTTCGGGAATGCACTCAGCGTTTAATGACGTTAGGCTTCATGGTGGAACAGGTTTTATCGCCAGAATAAAATTCGGTCCAGTGACATTTTTTCACAATCCCTGCATAAGCTTCCATTTTCGGAAAATACTATAATTATACAGACTAAAAAACAGGAGATGGAAGTTTGGAAGCATTCTTCCTGATCTGCCTGGATGATGCCAACAAGCGCATCAGAAATGAGGGAAAAGTGAAAACAGGACATTTTATTAAAAAACGGCATGTTGTTCCGCCAGAAAATCTGGAACTGATGGAAGAGATTAATCGCACGAAAAATAAGATCGAATCTGCCCGAAACCACTTTGAACAGGTGGTGGATCCCACGCTGATTGACTGCTACATTTATGAGTTAAAAGCAGCTCAGCTCAGATATCAGTTTCTGCTTCGGCGCTTCAAACTATTAGAAGAGCTGTAAGCATCATCATCAGCAGACACAAGCAGGAGGACTGAAAGTATGAGTACTTGGTACGAGGAAGCAGTATTTTACCACATGTATCCGCTGGGAATGACCGGCGCGCCAAAGGAAAATCCCAAACAAACAGAAGATAATTCATCCGGCATAGCTAAAACCCGCTTTGAAGAACTTAACCATTGGGTTCCCCATATGAAAAGCCTGGGCTGTACCGCAATTTATATCGGTCCTCTTTTTGAATCTTCTTCCCATGGTTATGACACCCGTGATTACCGCTTGGTAGACAGGCGTCTGGGAACCAATGAAGAATTTGCCCATTTTGTAGACCTTTGCCACGAAGCAGGTATCTATGTAGTGGTGGACGGCGTTTTCAATCATACGGGACGGGAATTTTTTGCTTTTGAAGATATTCGGGAAAAGAAACAGGATTCCCCCTACAAAAACTGGTATAAAGGAATTAATTTTGACTGGCACAGTCCTTTGGGAGATCCTTTTGGCTATGACGCATGGCAGGGACATTTTGAACTGCCCTGCCTGAATTTACAAAATCCAGATGTAAAACAACATTTGTTTGACACAATCCGTTTTTGGATTGACACATTCCATATTGACGGAATCCGGCTGGATTGCGCCAATGTACTGGATTTTACCTTTATGAAAGATCTTCGCCGTGAGACATCTTCCATGAAGAAGGACTTCTGGCTTATGGGCGAAGTAATTCACGGAGACTATTCCCGTTGGGTAAATGAAGAAATGCTTCATTCTGTCACCAATTATGAGCTTCATAAAAGCCTGTACTCTGGACTTAATGACCACAATTTCTTTGAAATTGCCCACAATGTACGGCGTCTGGAAGCAATTGGAACAAAACTTTATACCTTTGTAGATAACCACGATGAAAACCGGATTGCCAGCAAGCTGTTAAAGAAAGAACATCTTCCTTTAGCTTATCTGCTTTTATTTACCCTTCCTGGCATTCCATCCATATATTATGGGGGCGAATGGGCTGTGGAAGGTATGAGGACCAAGTATAGTGATGTGGAGCTGCGCCCTGCTATCCCCATAGCTAACAGCAAAAAGCTTCATTGTGATCTCACTGACCAGATCACAAAGCTGTCAGAGATTCACAGCGCCAATTCGGAATATGCAGGCGGACGTTACCAGGAACTGCTTCTGACCAATCGGCAATATGCCTTTGCCCGCCACAACAAAGGATCGGTTGTCATCACAGCTGCCAACAATGATGATAATCAAAGCAGCTTGTCCATACCAGTTCCTATCTCTGCTAAAACAGCAGAAAATCTGATGGATGGTTCCATCATTCCCATTAAAGACGGCAAACTTTCGATTACATTACCAGGCAACGAGGGAGTTGTTCTGAAAATCAGGGAGGATCAGTAGTTATGGCTGGCAAAAACAACCAAAAAATAACCGGAACCGGTTTAATCAGTGAGATGGACCGGTATCTGTTCGGCCAGGGAACCCATTATGAAATCTATGAAAAGCTGGGCGCCCATCCTAGAAAATTGAAGGGAAAAGACGGATTTTATTTTGCCGTGTGGGCTCCTCATGCTGTCTCTGTCAGTGTGGTAGGAGATTTTAACAAGTGGGACCCGGAAGCAAATCCTATGACTGTTTTAGATACTTCCGGTATTTATGAATGCTTTATTCCAGATTTAACCACAGGTCAGCTTTATAAATATGCCATCACTACAAAAGCAGGAAAACTTTTGTTTAAAGCCGACCCTTATGCTTATCAGGCAGAATTTCGCCCGGGGACCGCTTCCATCACCAGTGACATTTCCAGTTTTAAATGGGGTGACGACAGCTGGATGAAAAAGCGCGGGGAACAGATTCCCGAAGAATCTCCCATGAGCATTTATGAAGTACACCTAGGTTCCTGGAAAAAGAAAAACCGTCCGGAAAAGGAAGGGTATTATACGTATAAAGAAGCTGCTTTTGAACTTGCTGAATATGTAAAAACTATGGGGTATACCCATGTTGAGTTAATGGGAATTGCCGAGCATCCCTTTGATGGTTCCTGGGGTTATCAGGTCACTGGTTACTATGCCCCCACTTCCCGCTATGGGACTCCCCAGGAGTTTATGTATTTTGTAAACTACTTACATAAGAAAGGAATCGGTGTTATTCTGGACTGGGTGCCTGCTCATTTCCCGCGGGATGCTCACGGCCTTGCAGATTTTGACGGAGAACCTTTATATGAATATGCAGATTCCCGCAAGGGAGAACACCCAGACTGGGGAACCAAAGTTTTTGATTATGAAAAACATGAGGTATCCAATTTCCTTATTGCCAATGCCTTATACTGGATTAAAGAATATCATATAGACGGTCTTCGGGTAGACGCTGTGGCTTCCATGCTTTATCTGGATTATGGACGCAAGGACGGCCAGTGGATTGCCAACAAATACGGCGGCAATCAAAACCTGGAAGCAATCGAATTTTTCCGCCACTTAAACAGCATTGTCAAAACCCGCGGAAACGGCGCTATGGTAATTGCAGAAGAATCCACTGCATGGCCTTCTGTCACTCATGCCCCGGAAGAAAACGGTCTTGGATTTACATTTAAGTGGAACATGGGCTGGATGCACGACTTTTTGGAATACATGAAGCTGGACCCTTATTTCCGCAAATATAATCACAACAAAATGACCTTTGGACTTACTTATTTTACCAGTGAGAACTTTATTCTTGTTCTGTCCCATGATGAAGTTGTTCACTTAAAATGTTCCATGATCAACAAAATGCCTGGTTATTATAGTGACAAATTTGCCAACCTGAAAGCGGGATATACCTTTATGTTCGGCCATCCCGGCAAAAAGCTCCTGTTCATGGGCCAGGATTTCGGTCAGCTCCATGAGTGGGATGAGAAAGTAAGTCTGGACTGGCATCTGACAGAAGAAGACGAACACAAAAGCCTTCAGGCTTATGTCCGGGATCTTCTTCATATTTACACAAAATATCCTGCTATGTATGAGGCAGATGAAGACTGGGAAGGATTTCAGTGGATCAATGCCAATGACGGAGACCGCAGTATATTCAGCTTCATGCGTCGGGCAAAGGATTTGAAAAAGAGTCTTTTGTTTGTATGTAGCTTTACTCCCATGGAACGGCCAGATTACCAGTTAGGCGTCCCCAAAAAAGGCACCTACACTTTACTCTTAGACAATAAACATGGCCTTTACCAGCCATCCGAAAAACCGCCTGTGTTCCGGGCAGTAAAACAGGAATGTGACGGTCAGCCCTACTGTATTAATTTACCCCTTCCTGCCTATGGAACAGCCATTTTACGGTTTACTTAAAGCCAATATAGGACTATTTACACGTCTGCACAATTGTATGAATATAATTTTGTTAAAAATTTATCAAAAAAACAAGTGACATTCCAGGCAGTTTGTAGTACAATAAAAATTGATCGGCCATTGGTTTTTATTTAGCAAAAAAAAGGAAGGAGAGCTACGTATGGCAAGAGAGTTAATATCCAAAAATGCAACCAAAAGCGTCTACCGTGATGGTGACAAAGCAATCAAATCCTTCTGCAAGGGATTTCCGAAAGCAGAGGTATTGAACGAAGCGCTGATTAGCGCCCGTATCGAAGAGATTGGCGGAATCAACATCCCGGCCACCCTGTCAGTTTCTGTTGATGAAGACGACTGCTGGTCCATCACAAAAGATTTCATCAGCGGCAAGACCCTCCAGCAGCTGATGGATGAGAATCCTGACAAACTGGATGAGTACATGAATCAGATGGTTGACCTGCAGCTGACAATTCACTCCAAGATTTGCCCGTTACTGAACAAACTGAAAGACAAGATGATTCGGCAGATCTCCGATGCGAAAGAATTAAACTCCGTCAATCGTTACGACCTTCTGACCAGGCTGGACGGAATGCCCAAACATGTTAAGCTTTGCCACGGAGATTTTCAGCCAAACAACATCATTGTTACTGACGATGGTAAGATGTATGTGCTGGACTGGGTACATGCGACTCAAGGTAATGCCAGTGCAGATGCTGCAAGAACTTACCTTCTTCTGTGCCTTGAGAATCAGGAAAGGGCAGACAAATACATGGAACTGTTCTGCGAAAAGACAGATACAGATCGCCGCTATGTTCAGCAGTGGCTGCCTTTGGTGGCTGCCGCACAGCTTACGAAACACCGTTCGGAAGAAGCAGATCTGCTTCATAAGTGGGTAGACATCTGCGATTATCAATAAGCCGATTTTTTTAACAAAGGAGGACTTGCCGATTGCGGCAAGTCCTCTTTTGTTGTATACTGGTATCAAATAGAAAAGGAGTGAGGAAATTATGCAGACAATTTTAGTATGTGATGATGATAAGCAAATTGTAGATGCCATTGATATATATCTGACCGGTGAGGGATTTCAGGTTATAAAAGCTTATGATGGTTATGAAGCGCTGGAAATCATAGAAAAAGATTCTGTAGACTTAATGATTGTAGATGTGATGATGCCTGGATTAGATGGAATTCGTACCACATTAAAGGTTCGGGAAACCAGTAGCATTCCCATCATTATTCTTTCTGCCAAATCTGAAGATACAGACAAGATTCTGGGACTTAATATTGGAGCAGATGATTATCTCTCCAAACCATTCAGCCCTTTAGAATTGGTAGCAAGAGTAAAATCCCAGCTTCGCCGCTACACACAGTTAGGAAATATGAGCCAGCAGGCCAATGAACAAACGTTCAAATGCGGAGGACTTACCATCAACGATGAAACAAAAGAAGTGTGGGTGGATGATGATTTAATTAAATTAACTCCCATTGAATACAATATTCTGCTGCTTCTTGTAAAAAATGCAGGAAAAGTCTTTTCCATTGATGAGATTTACGAACAAATCTGGAATGAAGAAGCCATCGGAGCAGACAATACAGTTGCTGTCCATATCCGCCATATTCGGGAAAAAATTGAAATCAATCCCAGAGAACCCCGTTATCTGAAAGTAGTGTGGGGCGTTGGCTATAAGATAGAAAAACAGTAGGAGCCATTATGAGATTAAAAGACCGTTCTCTGCTGATTCAAAAAAATATTGCTGTCCTGCTGCATTTGATATTTCTTGTTCTGGCTGTCAGCGGAATCAGTTTCATATATTTGAATACAGAATCCGGATTAGGCATATCCTGGCTGCGGGACAGAAAGTATGAAGATTCGCCACAGTTTATGGAACAATTTCAACAGGACTTAAATCAGCTTTTTCAATACATTTCTTATCGGGATGCCTTTGAAAATGATGGAATTTTAGATTTATCAAGCCAGATGTTTTCTGTAGATATAGGAGACGGACCAGAGATTCTTTATACACTGGAAGAAGTGCTTCGCTATGCCAGAAGTCAGGGTTTTTATTTAAACACAAATTTTGATGTTGTAAATGATCTTCTTGTATATGACAATGCAGCCACAGCAAAAAATTACCGAATCAACTGGCGGGCATACACAACAGAAGAACAATTATCCGGACCTGGGGACGCCTATACATCCCTTTTGGAATTATCACGGGAAGTTTTGGACTGCCTTAGTATTTATTATAAAGTCCATTATCAGATGATTGATAATCCTTCAAATTTTTATTTTCATATTGTGTATGAAGATAATCATGAAGATCCGGAAAATCAGATGATTTACTCCAATGCCAGCCACCTGTCTCAGGAAGATCTTGTAAAAATGGGACGTTATTATTATTTGGACAGCAAATCTATATTTGTAAGAACCAACTTGTCCGATATTCCAGTCAATGTAACTACGTCCATGGAAAAAAACAATCATTCCGACGCCGATTACTACTCCATTTTGGTTGCTATAGATACCAGTTATTCGGCTGAAGATATCTATGCAGAACAGGCAAAAATGTATCTTCACCTAAGAGGGAGAATCCTGGAAGGTCTTTTTGCTCTGATCATTGGCATCATTGGTTGTATTGTCACCTTATATTACCTGGTTTTGGTAAGCGGATATAAAACTAAAGAAAGCACAGTCCCCACACTTCATGGTTTTGACACCATTAATACAGAATGTTTTATCCTTCTAGCCATTATATTTACCTTGTTTTCTCTGTTTTTAGGAGAAAAAATTGGCTACAGGATTCTCCATCTTCTGACCTCCAAATCCACCTGGGAGTATGCAGAGCGGATGATGACAGCTGTGATTATTTACATTTGCTTTGTAGCAGCTTCATTTAGCCTTTTGCGCCGGTATAAATGCCAACAGCTTTGGGCCAACAGCCTGATTCGTCATATATATCAGACGATAGATTTATATTTTGTTCACCGAACCTTTAGTTACCGTTTGGCTTGTTTGTTTTTCATTTTTGTCGCTGCTCAGGTAATGGGAACCGGATTTATTTTACTGGCTCTTCGTCGTTTACAATATCCCATAGCCAGACTGGCAGCGCCTGTGTTCATTTTCGCTTTACTGACAATCGATTACTTTACATTTCAAAAACTATTTTTATCTTCTCTTCAGGAAGACAAAATTGCAGAAGCCATTTCACGAATTGCAGGGGGAGACACCTCCTATCAGATGGAATTTGACGGTTTATCCGGCAAAGAACTGGAGATTGCCCACAGAATTAATCAGATTGGAGTAGGTCTGGAACGGGCTTTGCAGGAACAGGTAAAAAGTGAACGTTTAAAAGCAGATTTGATTACTAATGTGTCCCATGACATTAAGACGCCCCTTACTTCCATTATTAATTATGTAGATTTAATGAAGCGGGAACACATTCCCAATGAAAAAGTACAAGAATATTTAAGTATTCTTGATCAGAAATCTCAGAGACTTAAAAATCTCACTGAGGACCTTTTAGAAGCCTCCAAGGCCAGCTCAGGGGCTGTAAAGCTTGAGATGGTTCGTCTGGATTTGGTGGAAATGATCTGGCAGACCAATGGGGAGTTTGAAGAGAAGTTTTCCGAGAGGAATCTGGAATTGGTTCCTGAATTACCAGACCAAAACATTGTGATTGAAGCCGACGGCAGACATTTGTGGCGGGTTTTGGAAAATCTCTACAACAATGCCTTTAAATATGCCATGGAACGAAGCCGGGTATTTACAACCGTAACCTGCGAAAATGGATATGCCTATTTTACCATTAAAAACGTTTCGGAACATCCTTTAAATGTCAGCTCAGAAGATTTGACGGAACGTTTTGTAAGAGGAGATGTGTCAAGAACTACCGAAGGTAGTGGTCTGGGACTTTCTATTGCTCAAAGTCTTACAAAGCTGCAGGGGGGAACTTTTGAAATTCTTGTAGACGGAGATTTATACAAAGCCCGGATTGGATTTGTTATTGCTGATTATTCTAATCCAGTTTAATCAAATGATTCATAAACCGGAAAAGCCATCATAAACCAAATGTCTATGATGGCTTTTCACTATTCCATTATCATACTCATTACATAAAAAGCAATCTCCCCGTCTCTCTGGTATCTTGTCTCTCTTTCAATCTTCCACTTGCCTTCACTCACATTCTCCTGACATTTCTCAAAAAATTCTTCATAAAGGGGAGTATCCTCTTCTTTCCAGTAACAGGCCACCAAATCATATCCCTGCTCCACATATTGACTTAAAAACTCTGTATTCAAATCCGTGACACACATTACCTGATTTTTTGTCAAATAATTAAACCCAAACAAAAATCCCCAATCTTTAAACAAATACACCTGATTTCTGTTTTGCAGATGATTTTCCAATGCTTCATAAGAAATCTCATTAATCTGGTCTGTGAAAGCTCCCCTTCCACCGGTTGCTTGTATTTCATCAATAATCTTATTGCTGTTTACTAAATTTAATGAAATAAAAAATAAAAGCAAAACACTGACAGCCAAAGATTTCATTCTGCAGTTTCCAAGATAATAAATGAACTCCTTCAGCTGAAGAGCCAAAATAATTCCAAACAAAAATAAAATCGGCACAAAATGCTGAGTCTGCATTCTTGTAGCAAAAGCAAAACAACCAATCACATAGAGAATCAGGATTCCTGCCATGGACTTCCACAAAGATTTTCTAGGGCTTTTCTCTTTTGTCCGAAATTCAAAAATCAACAAAACAATCGTAAGAACCAAAATAAAAATCCACCACAAATTGGTCAATCTGGTCACTTGATCTTTATAAATCAGTGCCTCCCCATCTCTTCCGGACAAAATAGCGGTCATATCTTTTTGGATGTGAAACATTCTTTGTCCTATCCCGCCTGCATCGCCGGCAATATTAAGGGAACTGGAATATCTTCCAAATACAGGAAGAACCTTGTAAATCCAGAATGCCACTATAGGAGATTCTATAAGTCCGGCCAAACAAATCAACTTGATTGTTCCTGGCTTTTCCCATCTGGAACATCTAGTAAGTCTGGAAAATACAAACAGATTCAAATAATAAAGGATTGCAAACAAAAGCAGCATCCTTTTTTGTCCTGCCAAATCCCGGTGCGTCGCCGCAAGCCACATTTGGGTATACCCAATAAAATACAGCCCACACCCCATAAAATAGCCTGTCATTCCATGTAAAACCATCAAAAAAAGCGGTTTTTTCTCTTTCCAGCAATGATATCCAGTCCCAACCAGTAATGCTGGCAGGAAAAATAGGAAGTTAAAATAACCATAAAAAGCAATTCCAGCTGTAAAAAAACTAAAAAATAAATAGTTTTGTTTTTCGAAATTCTCCACCCACTTATAATAAAACAGCAGAGAAAGCAAAACACATAAGGTCTCCGGCAGCTCAATGTAATACTGAGTAAACGTTATAGTTAACAACGAAGGCATGGTAGCCATCATAAAAGATACTGCAGCAGCCAGAAAACGATTCACACCGGTTATTTTCGACACAAGAAATTTATATAAAATTATAATACATACAGACGCTGTAATTCCATTTACAATATGATGCTGTAAAATACTTGTGGTTCCAGTCAAAAGTATGGATAAGAAGGCAAAAACCGCAGTAAGACAGCCATGATACACCTGACAAAGCCAGGGTCTGGCCACCATCCAGTGAATTTGATGCTCTCTTGGAAATAACATCTGTACAGCAATATAGTCCGGATTAATAGCATCCAGATACAAACCTGGCAGATTTCCGGTTCTTATAATCTGAATAAGCAAACACAATAAAATTCCTGCACATACTGCCAAATCCATACTCTGCCGGTACTTTTTCCAATTATCCATTCAAATTTAATCCTTTCTTTTCCATCCATAAATTACTCTTCCAAATATAGCATAAAGACAAGAAAAAAACCAGTGAAATTTCTTCTTGTAATCGTCCTTAAATCTGTGCTAAAATATACAGTATTCGACACAGCAACGGAGACAGAAGAAAGAGAAGGTGATATTTTGATAAACAAACGTGTTGGGTATCTTTTGGGCGCTGCCATTCTGACCATTGGACTGTTTACAGGCTGTACAAAGGAACCCGTAACTGAAGAACAACCGGAAACTACAATTCCACAGATTATTTTAGATCAGGAAACCCTAATTCCCACAGAGGCTGACGAGATCGTTATGGCTTTGTCCCCAGATGGTCCGCTTCTTCCCTCAGTAGATGGAATTGAAGCAGAATATTCGGACCCGATTCCGGATTATCTTCGGTTAGGTATGCAGCATCCTATAGTGACTCAGCTTCAGGAGAAGCTTATGAGGCTTGGATTTATGGATACAGACGATCCTACAGACCTGTACGGAGAAGTTACCATGAATGCTGTTAAAGTCTATCAGCGCCAGAATAAGCTTTCCCAGGATGGAATCATCGGCCCAGACACCTTAAAAGCTATTTTGTCTCCAGATGCCAAATATTATGCTGCCCAGAAAGATGACGAAGGAGATGACATCCGGCGAATCCAGATGCGCCTTTATGAACTGGGATATCTGGCCACTGCAGATCTTGTGACTGGACATTATGGGGACAGCACAGAATCCGCAGTAAAAAAAATGCAGGAAGTAAATTCTCTGGACCAAGACGGCAAAGTAGGAAGAAAAACCATGAACCTGCTGTACAGTGAAGATGTAAAACCAAATATGCTTTCCTTTGGGGAAACCAGCGACGTGGTTCTGGCCGCACAAAAAAGGTTAAAGCTCCTTGGTTATATGACTTCAGAGCCAGACGGCAATTACGGCAGTGACACAGTAATGGCAGTCAAACAGTTCCAGTCCAGAAACGACCAGATTGTAGACGGTTACTTAGGACCATCTACCCGTATCGCTCTTAACAGTGAAGAGGCAATTCCCAACGGCCTTCGTCTTGGAGACAACGGAGAAACCATTTCCAAAGTACAAGACATGTTAAGTAAGCTTGGTTACATTCACTCAGGAAATGTAACCGGATATTATGGAGAAATCACAGAAAATGCTGTAAAACTGTTTCAGCGAACCAATAACTTGTCTGTAGACGGAACCGTGGGCGCTCAGACCATGGCCATGCTGACAGGAGGAAATGCAAAAAAGGCTCCTGCCAATGCTCCAAGACAAACTCAAACTACCAATAACCGGACTCAGACGAATAACAGCAAAAGTAACAACAATAACTCTTCAAGCAGCACTCCAAATACAGGAACCGCCAGTGGCAGTGCCAGTTCGCTGATTTCCATAGCCAAATCCAAACTGGGTTCCCCCTATGTTTGGGGAGCAAAAGGACCTAACTCCTTTGACTGCTCCGGATTCGTATACTGGTGTCTGAATCAGGTAGGGGTCCGTCAAAGTTATATCACTTCCTCTGGATGGCGCAGTGTAGGCAGATATACGAAAATTACAAGCTTTTCCAATTTAAGAGCAGGAGATATTATTGTAGTAAGCGGCCATGTAGGAATTGTGGCAGAGGGAGGTACTGTAGTAGACGCATCCTCCAGTAATGGTAAAGTAGTACATCGGTCTTTAAGTTCCTGGTGGAGAAATAACTTTATCTGTGGATGGAGAATCTTTGGATAAATAATTTTTTCATAAAAAAAATCGCTGAGGTCGTGAGACTTCAGCGATTTTTAGGACTTTTTTAGTATTAATCACATGTATAGGGCATAAGAGAAATATGACGCGCTCTCTTAATGGCAACCGTCAAAGCTCTCTGATGTTTGGCACAGTTGCCAGTAATTCTTCTGGGAAGAATCTTTCCTCTCTCAGAAACATATCTTTTCAGCTTATTGGTATCCTTATAATCAATCACGCCGTTCTTCTCACCGCAGAAAACACATACTTTTTTTCTTCTGCGAACGCCGCCTCTTCTCACTTTGGCGCCTTCGGGTTTATCCGCTTTATTGAATGCCATTGGTACTGCCTCCTTCTTCAATTAATCATGCCCTGCAACAAAAAATCTGACTACTTAGTTGAAAGGCAAACCCTCATCTTCTACACCATCCGGGATGTTCATAAAGCCATCGCCAATTGCACTGGACGGACTTGGTCTGGAGGTAGGCTGATAGCCATAACCGCCACTATTCCCGCCGCCGTTAGCATTTTTGCTGTCGGCAAATTCCTGATCATCCACAATTACATCCGTGGTATAAACACGCTGACCTTCTTTGTTGGTATAGCTGCCTGTCTGAATACGACCGGAAACCAGAACCCGCATCCCTTGAAAGAAATACTTCTTTGCAAATTCTGCTGCTTTATCAAAAGCTACAATGTTAATAAAATCTGCGGTCTGACTCTGGTCATCATCCTGATTCCCTCTGGCACGGCCTCTGCGATCCACTGCAAGAGTATATCTTGTAATTGCCATGGAACGCTCCCCCTGGGAATATCTTAATTCCGGATCTCTGGTCAGTCTACCCATAAGAATAACTCTATTCATACCATCACTCTTCCTTTTTTTAAGCTGGTCTTCTATTATCTTACTGCTCGTCCTGCTTAACGCAAAGATAACGGATTACCGGCTCCATAATACGAATGTGCGCTTCCACTTCATTCGGGCAGTTGGAATCTTCAGACTCAAACCGGATGAAGTAATAGAAAGCCTCTTTCATCTTCTGGATTTCATAAGCAAGTCTTCTCTTGCCCCAATCATCCACATTAGTCACAGTACCGCCAAAACGGGTAATATACCCCTGTACCTTTTCCAATGCTGCCGCTCTCTCCTCATCTTCGAGTTTCGCGCTCAGAACAACTGCTAACTCGTACTTGTTCATTGCTTTACCTCCTTGTGGTCTCTGGCCCCTGACTTTCTGTCAAGAGCAAGGAATATTGTGTCACAATTATTGATTTTAGCAGAATCCGCCAGGAAATGCAAGTATTTTCTTCCGTTCAATCACATTTCAATCCTTGCTTTTTTGAACTCTCTTTTTTATTTATCCTAATTCGGTCCTTACATCTTTTCTCCAGCCTTTTTTAAAGCTCTGGCATTTTTCTCCACCATTTTCCGCTCTGCCATTACCTGATGACCACAGCCCATACATTTCAACCGGAAATCTGCACCAACACGCAAAATCTCCCACTCATGACTTCCACAAGGATGCGGCTTTTTCAGTTTTACAATATCTCCCACCTCATACGTCCATCGGATATCCATACTCTATTCCTCTCACAGAACTATTTTAAGTCCCTTTATGAAGTCAAATACCCCGTAACTTCGCAAAAATAACCTTCCATCACTCCATACACAACCAGGAAAAGATCTCTCCGATTTTCCCGGTAACAACCAAATCTGCCTTACTGTCCATAGGTGTTACAGATTTATTAATTACCACAAGCTTATTTCCCTTATAATAGTCCACCAATCCTGCTGCCGGATAAACCACCAGAGAAGTTCCTCCAATAATCATCAGATCTGCCTGGCGAATATAATTTACGGACTTTTGCAAAATTCCCTGGTCCAACCCCTCCTC
>ERZ808029.478-NODE-478-length-22105-cov-58.153940_pt1 | contig 22105 bp, 21 predicted proteins | sample MGYA00380185_ERZ808029 | MGnify/ENA primary metagenome ERZ808029 (study PRJEB31490, sample SAMN06133404) | mouse gut metagenome | isolation source: M2_3 | host: mice | place: China: Chengdu | collected 2015-05 ... | reverse complement strand
AAGAAACCCGCCATTGATGTGAAATTTGTCAATGACGGGCAACTGGCTATGTTCTGATTATATCGAACTCACGTTAATATTATATTTTTTAGCTGTGCGAGGGTTAGAGCTATTTTTTCATATCCGGGGAAAATATGGTCAAATCCTGGAGTAATTTCAATAATCTCTTTATCATTTTTATCATTAAGCCATTGATGCCAAGATATGGTTGAAGGCCCCCAGTCTATAATGATACGTTCTTTTAGTTCATCAAAGCCTTCTACTTCAGTTATTTTATAGCAATATTTGTTAGTGTTGCGTTCGTTGTCAGGACCTTCAATTTTGTAAATACCGATAAAACGGGCAATAGTGCCGTTTTCTCCAATAAAGGAAACAATATAATCGACATTTTTAAATACATCCCTATGCTGCTCACTTTGATATGCTATAAATTTGTCTTTATCATTTCTATACCAGTCATACGGGTTACCTTCTACTTCTACTCCATTTATGAATTGTTTCTGGCGTGCGTCTTTATGCCTTACTAACTTGATTCTTTTATTTATATCTAACCCTCTAAGTTTTAATAGTTCTCCAATTTTGATGATTGCCATAGTAATTTGTTTTTAAGATTAGTAGTTTTAGGATAAGCTTTCCGATTTGGATAGCTTGAGTACAAATATATGAAGAAAAAGTTATAAAGGGAAAAAGAAATTGACTTTTCCCCTTTACGTGGATTATTTTAATCCTTTAATCATTCTATCTATACATTTTTTCTTTTGTTCCATATTGGGATGAACGTAAAGATCAAGTGTTGTACTTATATTAGAATGGCCTAAAATAACACTTACAGTTTTGTAGTCGCAGTTGCTTTCTATGCAACGTGTAGCAAAACTATGTCTAAGACCATGAAATTTTAGTTCTGGAATATTTAGATCTTTCATTAGTTTCTTGTAATAATTGCGATATGTTCTAGGCTCTGTAGGCTTTTCTTCATTTGTTAGAATGTAATAGTTACCGTTCACTATCTTTTTTAATGGCTTTAGAATTCTGATTAATTCTTTTGTAATTGGGATCTCACGAATGGAATTTTTAGTTTTTGGAGTATTGATAATAAGTTCTGTATGTCTTTTCTCTCCATCAATGATATAGATGCGTTCAATTGTCCTTTTAATAGAAATTATTCCTAATTCTATGTTTATATCATCCCATGTTAAAGCGCATACTTCTCCTATTCGTAGTCCGGTACTAAGGCAAATATAAATTCCTAAATTCTTGAATGTGAAATGTTCTTGGATAAAACTCATGATCCTTTTTTGATGTGAGATACTAAGAACTTCTAAATGTTGTTTCTCATCTTCCGTTGGAAATCTGATTTCCCATTCTTTATAATCTAAGTATCCATGTTTTACTCCGAATTTTAATATCATTTTCAATACAATTAAAATATCCTTAATGGATTTTTTACTTAATCCATTATTAATCTTCTGAAGAGCAAATTCCTGTACCTTATTTTCTTCTAACTCATACATTTCTCCAAATGTCGGATAAATGTGATTTTCAAGAATTAGTACATACGCAGCAAATGTCGATTGTTTTACATATTGCTTTTTGTCTTCTTTCCAAAGTACGGAAATTTCTTTGATAGTTTTTTTTTGAATCATACTTATATATTTTTAGTTAAACAAAACAGGGTAAAGCTACGGGAATTGAGGATATAATTGCTATAATGTTCCCCATTTGAGATTCCCGGAATTTAGCGGAGAGTGGAAAATGGCAACATTTGGAGATATTGCAAAAGGATTTGACTATGGTATGAATGCTGCAGCCAAATCTTTCGATGGGAATAATAAATATATCCGGATTACAGATATTGATGAAGTTTCTTCTCAATATCTGTATGATGATGTTGTTTCTCCAGATGGAGAACTGGAGGATCGTTATCTCGTAAAAGAGAATGATATTCTTCTTGCTCGTACAGGAGCAAGTACAGGAAAAAGCTATCTTTACCGCAATAGTGATGGTAAGCTATATTTTGCCGGATTTCTTATACGTGCAAATATTTATAAGCACAATTCATATTTTGTGTTTTCCCAACTGCATACACTTCGATATAAGAAATGGATTTCTGTAATGTCTGCTCGTTCTGGACAGCCCGGTATAAATTCACAGGAATATGCTTCTTTCCCTGTTTATACTACATCTTTGCAGGAAGAAGATAAAATTGCCACTTTTTTAAAGTTACTTGACGAGCGCATCATAACCCAAAACAAAATCATTGACAAGTTACAGTCCTTAATCAAGGGGATTGTTTATCAGGCAAAGATTGATGGTGTAAGACAAAATACTTGGCAAAAAAAAGAATTGAGAAAGGTATTGCAAGAACGAAACGAAAAAAACACAAAAGGATATGAGGTCTGTTCTGTTTCTGTTACTCAAGGAGTTGTTAATCAGATTGAGTATCTTGGACGTTCTTTTGCAGCCAAAGATACTTTGCATTACAATGTTGTTAAATATGGTGACATCGTTTATACGAAAAGCCCAACAGGAGATTTTCCTTACGGTATAGTGAAACGTAGCAACATCAGATACAATGTGGCTGTTTCACCCTTGTATGGTGTATATGAACCTGTTAATGACAATATCGGAATTATTCTACACTTCTATTTTATGCAGCCGAGCAATGCTCTAAACTATTTGCATCGACTTATTCAGAAAGGAGCAAAGAATACCATAAGCATTACAAATGGGCGTTTCTTGGAGAATACTATTCCACTCCCAAACTCATCTGAAGAAACTAAACGCCTTGCATGGTTATTGACAGCAATTCAGAACAAGATGGTATTAGAACTTGATTTACTAAGTAATTACCAAAAGCAGAAACAATATTTGCTCCGTCAGATGTTCATATAAACATTTGGTGCAATAGAAACTTTTTCTGTCTTTGTAATAATTCCAAGAAATCTATCTCCAGTTTGATTTCTTGGACTAATGTAGATAGCTGCTTTCCAACTTGTTGCTGTACTTCAATCGTTGGAATACAAAGTGGAATGTTGCATAATCCTTCAAAAGATAAGCACTGTCTAACACTACCCTCTAATCTCTTTTGTATTTCTGTAAAAAATTGCTTAGTCTCAAAATAGTAATCAAGGTATTCGGGGAATAAGGTGTCCTTTGTACGGAAACAAATATACATAGGACTTACTATTCCTCTATCAAATGTGGTAAGACGAGCAATTGAACCAACATTTATTCTTGCTGGGTTAAAAGCGAAGTTGTTTTTTTTTACAATTTTATAGCTTGAAGTATCATCACTTGCAACGCTTCTGTTTTCAAATTGTTCACTCTGTTGGATGAAACCTTGACGATTACTAACGGATAAAACATTTTGAATAGCACGGTTTTTATTCCGTTTTGAAGTCTGCTCAATGAAATCGCCTATGTGAGAATTGCTTTTAGTTTTGTGTGTATATTCCTTTTCAATAATCGCAGACTTTAGTTTTTTCAAATCCTCAATGATTTTGTTTTGGGTAGCAATACGTTCGTCTATTAAATGTAACAGTGTGGCTATTTTCGTTTGTTCTTTAGTAGATGGAATAGTAATCTTGATAGATCTAATTTGCTCAAAGTTTAATCCTTGCCTATTTCCACCTGCTTGAAAACTATCAATTTGTTTCTGACCATGATTTGATAATAAGAAGTTGCAAAGAAATGCTGGAACAAGATTATCTTTAGTACGAATAATGCAAACATGCTGATTTACATTACCACCCGCTATTTGCTTATTCACTAATGCACTACGACCAATAGATGCACCTGTAATGTTAAGCAATACATCATCTAATTGCAGTTCTGTATTCTTTTGACGCAGATGTGTTTCTTTATCAATAAAAGCAATATCATCCAATTGTAGATGTCCCCAGCCTACATTTTGGCTACGAACAAAAGAATGTCCTTCTGATTTATATACAGTTTCTCCGCCTCTTGGAGTTACTCCACTGCCCACTTTTGTAGATAGACTACCAATTGTAGATTTTTTCCACTCTCCCGTAAACTCCGGGAATCTCAAATGGGGAACATTACATTTATCTTTATTGTTATTACTTGCCATAATCATTTTATTTTTCTAGAAAATAACATTGAGGATTTGTTACAAACAAAATATTATTGGATTAAGCCTAGCTCTTTCAAATAACCATCTATCTGTTTATCTAGTTCTGCTCGTTTTGCCTCTAATTCTTTAATTTCGGCCATGACCGCATGGATGTCTATTTCTTCTTCCTCTTCAAAAGTATCTACATAGCGAGGTATATTCAAATTATAATCATTCTCTTTAATTTCTTGTAAAGTAGCACAATGACTATATTTTTCTATTTCTTTTCTTTCACGATATGTATCGATAATTTTTTGAATATGTTCAGGACGTAACTTATTCTGTGTCTTTACTTTTTCAAATTCCTTACTTGCATCTATAAAGAGGATATTGTCATCTTCTTTGCGGCATTTTTTTATTACTAAGATACAAGTGGGAATACTGGTTCCATAGAAAATATTGGCAGGCAGTCCAATAATAGCATCAATATAATTTTTCTTTTCAATTAAGAATTGGCGGATTTTTCCTTCTGCAGCTCCACGAAATAATACTCCGTGTGGTGCTACACAAGCCATTGTTCCTCCATCATTGAGATGGTAAATCATGTGAAGGATAAAAGCATAATCTGCTTTAGATCTCGGAGCTAATACTCCAGCCTTACTAAAACGGTCGTCGTTATTGAATTTATCTGCTGCAGTCCAGTCTGCAGAAAAAGGAGGATTGGCAACTACGGCGTCAAATTGTCTGTCTCCAAAAGCGTCAGCTTCTAATGTATCTCCATTTTGGATGTCAAAGTCATTGTATTTTACACCATGAAGAAGCATATTCATTCTACAAAGATTGAACGTTGTAGGATTCTTTTCTTGACCAAAAATAGAATCGGCTTTACCACTTTTAGCTGTACGAAGAAGTAGGGAACCGCTACCGCATGTCGGGTCGAACACATCTTTTAATCGTACTTTGCCTGTTATTACAATTTCAGCTAAAATCTGACTAACTTCTTGTGGAGTATAAAACTCTCCCGCTTTTTTTCCTGCTCCGGCAGCGAATTGACTTATCATGTACTCGTAAGCATCCCCTAGAATATCTATATCTCCGGCTTCTTGTAATCCAAAGTCGATACCATTTAGTGCAATCAATACATCACTAATTAACTTATTCTTGTCGTCAGCAGTCTTTCCTAGTTTGGGAGAAGCTAAATCCAGATCAGAAAATAAACCACCAAAATCATCCTCACTATCCTGTCCTATTGTAGAATCTTCTATTTTTTTGAGTGAACGTTCTAAAGACGGCAAGATATTTTCTTTCTTGCTGATTAGCTCTATGATGGTGGAGTAAAGATATTCCGGTTCTATAAAATAACCTAGATTTTGAATACATTCTTCTTTTACATCCTGTTTTAATTCCTCATCCTTGCCATTCCATACTTCTTTGAAAGTAATATGATCTTCTTCTAATATTTCGTTGGCATAAAGTTCTATTTTTTCGGATAGATATTTGTAGAAAATAAAGCCTAAAGTGAAATACATAAAATCACTAGCAGACATGTTTCCTCTTAAAGTATTGGCGACAGTCCATAATTGACTGCGCAATTTTTGTTGTAGTTCTTCGCTCATATATTTAATGTAATTTTATTCCCAGTTAAATAATTCTATTATCGAATGTAGTTTGTCCATTATCCTTTTGAGTAGTGTACGGCGTTCTTTTAGTCCGATTCTTTTCTTTTTGACGGCCTCCTGAAGGATTTCGGGCTTTTCTTTCTGTAAAAAATCGTATTCATTTAGAAACTTAATGAGGGCTTCTTCATCAATTCCTTCTTCTTTTGCCAACTCTTGAATAGCTTTATAACGTTGTTGACTAACATAATTCGTCAGTCTACTTTCTAAGTCAATTGAACCATCAGATTTAGATTTGCTAAATCCATCTTTGTCATTATCCACGTTTTGACGAATAAATCCATCTATAAGTTTGGCTTTGTTACGCATAACAGCATCTTTTATCATGGTATCTAAAATCTGCTGACGTCTTTCTTGATAATCATTGCTCGAAGGATCTAAGTCATTGATTAGTGTCAGGATATATGCTACATTTATCACGTCACTATGAAGGAGTTCCAGACAGAAATCAATATCGTCTAGAGTTCTTTCATCTTTGCCATAAGGAGGCACATCTGTATCTCCTGTATTTTTCTTGTCATCAGGATTGGGGTTAATTACCCCGGTGGTAATATCCAAATATTTACTTCGAAAATCCATAAACTCTTGTTCTGATAAGATGAATTCTTTATCGTCAGGTTCGAAGTCTTCATAGATTTGCATTTCTGCCCGCTTTTTTATAATTTCACGGAAAGCTAATACAAAGTCTCTTTTTTCATATTCACTTTGTAATTTATCAATACTTTGTACATCAGGATACTTTTTTTTAAATTTCAAAGATAACTCATTAAACTTTTCTTTTACAACAGGAAAAGGTTCACGTAGAATTGTGTCTGCGGGATTATTGTTACTAAATAATTTTATGGCAGCATCTACATTGTTTTTTAAATCACGGAAACATACAATTTTCCCGAAACGTTTCTTTTCATTTAATATACGGTTGGTTCGGCTAAAGGCTTGTAGCAATCCATGATATTCTAAGTTCTTATCAACATAAAGTGTATTTAGCTTTTTAGCGTCAAAGCCAGTAAGAAACATACCTACGACAAGAAGCAGATCTAAAGGTTCCATATCCTTCTTTTTTTTCTTCATGCGTAGATTTATGTCATCATAATAGGCACTAAAGTTATCTGTTGTGAAAGATGTACCAAATGTGTTGTTATAGTCATTCATAATGACTTGTAGCTCATCTGACGTAACTTTATCATTAGCATAGCCTTGGTTCATTCCTGTTTGTTCGTCATCTTGGCTGCTATTTGCTGCGTATGTAAATACAGCTCCAATCTTAATTTTAGGATTTAACTCTTTAAATATTTTGTAATATTGTAATAGCATGGGGACAGATTGGATTGCGAACAGTGCATTGAATTCGCCATCAACTGTTGACTTGTTGAAATTTGTAAGAATGAATCTAGCTATCTCTTTCATGCGAGCTTCATTCATATAATCAATCCCAGATTCATCTTTACCTTTATAATATTCAACTAAGAAACCTAGCACATTTTCATCAGCAATAGCATCCTTGATGAGATAACGGTGAAGGCAGTCACTAAACACTTCTTTTGTGGTATGTTCTTGTTTGGCATTCTCTACAAATATAGGAGTACCTGTGAATCCGAAAATTTGAAGGTTACTGAAGAATTTGACAATATTTTTATGGCAATCACCAAAATGACTACGATGACATTCATCAAAAATCATCACAACTTTCTGATGGCGTACTTCTTGAAGATACTTGTTATAGTAATCTTTTGTAATAGCACAATTCAACTTTTGAATAGTAGTAATTATGATTTTAGAATTACCACTTAATCGTTTGATTAGTTCATAGGTATTATCAGTCCCATCAACAGCACCTGGTTCAAATGCTTCGTATTCTGATTGGGTCTGTGTGTCTAAATCATGACGGTCTACAACAAACATAACTTTGTCTATACCATCAAGCTCTGAAACTAACTGGGCGGCTTTGAATGATGTTAATGTCTTTCCTGCCCCAGTAGTATGCCATATATAGCCGTTTTTATTGGAGTTCTGTACTCGTTCTAATATACGTTCTACTGCGTAGAACTGATAGGGACGGAGTACCATTAAGCATTTATCGCCTTCATGCAATACAATGTACTTGCTTATCATTTTTCCCAAGTTACATTGGTCAAAAAAGAAATAAGCAAATTTACTTAAATCGTTAAAAGGTATATTTTCGGGGTCTGTCCAATTAAAAGTAAATTTGTAGCCTCCATTAGGGTTGTTGGCAAAATAGCGTGTGTTTACACCATTGGATATGACGAATAATTGTATATAATCAAATAATCCATGAAATGAGGTTTTATGATAGCGTTGAATTTGGTTATATGCTTCTTTTAATTCAACTCCTCGTTTCTTTAATTCTATCTGAACTAATGGTAGTCCATTTATTAAGATGGTTACATCGTAGCGACATTTTTTTCTCCCTTCTACTGTAATTTGATTGGATACCTGAAATTCATTTTGGCACCATTTATTTTTATTCAAGAATTCTACCCAAATACGTTCCCCGTCTTCTGTTTCTAATGGGTATAGGTCACGCAGCTTTTTAGCTTTCTCAAAACGTGTTCCTCCTTCCAAATAAATACAGATCTTTTCAAATTCTTTATCAGTGAAATGTTTTCTCTTATGTAGGGAGAGTTCTCTTTTATTGTGTTTCTCAAGTTGCTTTTTAAAATTGGCGTACAGATTGTCTTCTTCCTTGATGGAAATATATTCATAGTTCATTTCCATTAAGGTCTTTATTAATCCGTTTTCTAATACTTGTTCACTTTGGGTAACCATATGTTGTCGTATTTTTAATCCATAATCTAATAGATTAAGGATAAGGGAGCTTAAAATTGAATCTTTTCAATGAGGAAAAAGAAAAGATGATTTTAATATCTTACTTTTCTATCAAATTATGTTGTAAAGTATTGATTTTATTGTTATCAGTTCGTGTGTTATTGTAAAACTGATATTCTATAGGTCTTTATTCTGTTAGTCTCATAAGCAACTATCAATTCTAGCATTTTGCTAGAATTGATAGTTGCTTATGAATGCGTTTTTATTCTACACTTGTAGTTGATACACTGAAATTCTCAACTAATGTACTACCTTGCGTTATATATTCCTTTTCTAAGCGGTTAACCTCTTTGTTGTCTATATAGGCAATAACAGAAATTTTTAGTTTTTTGCCTGCTTGTTCTGATGTACTTATTACTGATCCTGCACAAGTCATCATGGAACCTTCTTTACCTGTCTGGCAGCTTATCTTATTTTCTGTCACTTTATTTACCAAATATGAATCACCTAAATATTCGCCATTTTCATTGTATAATTTTGCAACTCCGCTGGTGTTGGCTGCTCCGAATGCGATATTTAGATCAAAATCGTCTGTATTTCCCGACTGCTCTATAACAATTTTGTGTACTCCTGTTGTGTTTTTATTATCGTCATCGTTTCCACAGCTAACTAGGATGACTCCTAAAAATAGGGCAATTATGCCTAATAATGATAATATTCGCTTCTTCATGTTTTTTTGTTTATTATTACTTAATTATTTCTTCTTCTTGTGCTTCAAAGGACAAAGATACGTATTTATTTTTGAAAACAGAGGCTTGTAAGGATATTTTTTTATTTTGATTTTTGGATTTAAGAGATGGGGTGTTGGGGGCCGGTTTGTCCGGATCAGTTAGCCAAAGGACATTTTCTTCTTTATAAGTATACGTACTAGGAACATTTCGGAATACTATCTTATAGCTGCCATCATAATTTTGGCAGCTTTCTATTTTGGGAGTCTTGATTTGACCTTTTATAATAATCAGATTTTCGGAAGTATCTATCATAGGCTTGTGTGTAAATATAATAAGTCGTGCTGCTGTTTTTATTTATTATTTTGGATATAAAAGTAAGAATATTTTTCAGAATATCAAAGCTGAAGTAGAAAAAACAGTGAATGACTTTATTCAGCTTTGTATTGTTCTGAATATAGAGTGAGATTCGGTTTGGGAGTATTGAACGTGATAAAAGAGATTTGTTTTGCCAATGAAATCATTATCTTTGCAAGGTATACATTAATGAACAAGGAGGATATTATGCTTGCATACACATATATTAAACACGGAAAGTTTGAGTTACAGGAGAAAGCAAGACCGGAAATAAAGGATTCACGGGATGCAATTGTACGTGTAACACTTGGTAGTATTTGTACGAGTGATCTTCATATTAAACATGGCAGTGTGCCGCGTGCTGTGCCCGGAATAACAGTTGGGCATGAGATGGTAGGTGTGGTAGAACAAGTGGGGGCTGGTGTCACTTCGGTGAAGCCTGGTGACAGGGTGACTGTGAATGTTGAAACTTTCTGTGATGAGTGTTTTTTCTGCAAGCATGGATATGTGAACAACTGTACTGATCCTAATGGTGGTTGGGCTTTAGGATGTCGAATTGATGGCGGACAGGCGGAGTATGTCAGAGTCCCTTATGCAGATCAAGGTTTGAACCGTATTCCTGATACTGTGAGTGATGAACAAGCCTTGTTTGTCGGTGATGTACTTGCAACAGGTTTTTGGGCAGCACGTATCTCGGAAATTATCGAGGAAGATACTGTTCTGATTATCGGTGCCGGACCTACCGGAGTTTGTACTTTGTTATGTGCGATGTTGAAGCACCCTAAACGTATTATTGTCTGTGAAAAGTCTCCTGAAAGAATTCGCTTTGTTCGCAAGCATTATCCTGATGTGTTAGTAACGGAGCCTGAAAACTGCAAGGATTTTGTGATTCAAAACAGTGATCATGGTGGTGCAGATGTTGTTTTGGAAGTAGCGGGGAGTGATGATTCTTTCCATTTGGCATGGGCTTGTGCTCGTCCTAATGCTGTTGTCACCATAGTAGCCCTCTATGACCAGCCGCAACTTCTTCCTTTACCTGATATGTATGGCAAGAATCTGATTTTTAAAACAGGGGGAGTGGATGGTTGTGACTGTGCCGAGATTCTCAAACTGATTGAGGAAGGGAAAATTGATACTACTTCTCTTATTACACATCGATTTCCGTTGAATGAGATTGAGGAGGCTTATCGTGTCTTTGAAAACAAGTTGGATGGGGTTATTAAAGTAGCTATATCAGGAAATAAATAAAAATTAAATAGAAGTCACATATGAAGAATATACTGATAGTGAGCAATAGTGATACGTGCCGCAGTCGTATGGCACAGGAAATTTTAAACTCGTTCGGTAGAGGAATGAAGATTAGTACTGCCGGTGTTTTGGTTGGAAATTCTGTCCCTGATGTTGTTTGCCAGGTGATGGAACAGAATGGATATGACTTTTCACGTAGAAAGCCTTGTGATGTTGCTACGTATACCCAGCAGACATGGGATTATGTTATTACTCTTTGTCCGGAAGCGGAGGAAGTGCAAAAGGAAATGCAGGGTGTAGTGAGAAAATATGTTTCTTTTAATTTTGCAGATCCCTTTCAGGGAGGTATTCATACGGAAGATGAACAGGAAGAACGGGTGGTGGCACTATATGACGCTATGCATAAAGAATTGTATGAGTTTTTTCGGAGTGAATTAATGGAGAAACTCTTGCCTCGCTGTTCTTGTGGGGCGAATACATATTGTAGGTGCGAGTAGGAATATATATGTGTGTCGTCCGGTGATGATGGCAGAGTTGCTTAATCTTTAACACGAAGTTGCCAGAAAGCGATAGCGGATGCGGCAGCTACATTGAGTGAATCTACCCCGTTTGCCATAGGGATGCGAACCACATAGTCCGCCTCGGTAATTGTTTCGTTTCGAAGACCGTCACCCTCGGTTCCCATCACAATGGCTAACTTGGGTTCGGTCGCTAAGATGGGACTATCAATAGAGATTGATTTCTCTGTAAGTGCCATAGCGACTGTGCGGAATCCCAGTTTATGCAATTCATTGGGAGAACCATCCAACCAAGCCCATGGTATCAGGAAAACAGATCCCATTGAAACTCTGACTGCACGTCGGTTCAACGGGTCGCAAGAATTGCGTGTCAGTAATATGGCATCTATCCCAAGAGCGGCTGCAGAACGGAAAATAGCTCCAATGTTGGTAGTGTCTACCACACCTTCAATGACTGCGATACGCCGTGCGCCTCTACATATTTCTTCTACACTTTTCGGTGTCGGGCGGTGCATGGCACAGAGGACGCCGCGTGTGAGTGTATATCCGGTCAATGTGGCAAGCAGTTCTCTTGCACCCGTATAGACGGGTATATCACCACAACGTTCAATGATATCAGCAGCATCACCAGTGATATGCTTCTGCTCGCATAAAAGAGCTAAAGGTTCGTAACCAGCATTTAGAGCTACATTAATAACTTTCGGACTTTCTGCAATAAACAGTCCCTTATCAGACTCGATACGATTACGTAGTTGAGCTTCAGTGAGAGTACTGAATATTTCTATTCTGGGATCAGTTAAGGAATGTATTTCTATAATGGGCATAGGATTTCTTACAACTATCTACTTTATTATATCAAATTATACCAATGATTGCATCTACTTTTTACTTGCCGATGCAAAAATGTTGAAAGATATTCTGAAGCACCATATCATTCGTGACCTCACCAGCAATGTCCGAAATAAAGAATATACACTCTCGTATGTCTTGTGAAAGAAAATCTCCGGAAATCTGCGAATCAAGTCCGTTTTGTACTCTATGGATAGCTTCCAAAGCTTTATTTAAAGCTTCGTAATGTCTTACATTTGTCACAATAATATCATTCTGTGTTACTGTGGGTAAATGTGCGGCATCAATAAGCATTTTTTGTAGTTCACTTGTATTCTCCCGTTGTTTGGCCGAGATGAAAATACATTCTGTAGACTCTTTAGGAAAGTCTTTTAATAGAGACTGTAAATTCTCTTTCTGTTTGTCTTCGATCAAATCCGCCTTATTAAATACAACAATCAAATGTTTTCCTTCACAACGCGGAATGATCTTCTCTGATAACTGCTCTATTTGAGAGGCAGCATTCACAGCATCTACCATCCAAAGAACAATCTCTGCCTGATCTAACTTTTGGAAAGTACGTTCGATACCGAGACTTTCAATCGTATCATTGGTTTCCCGGATTCCGGCAGTATCAATGAACCGGAAAGTGATTCCTCCGATGTTGATAGTATCTTCGATCACATCACGCGTTGTCCCGTGGATATCACTGACAATCGCTTTATCCTCATTTAATAATACATTCAGTAAAGTCGATTTTCCGGCATTCGTTTCACCGATAATAGCTACAGGGACACCGTTCTTTATAGCATTACCAACACTAAAAGAATGAGCCAACCGAGAAATGACCTGTTCAATTTCATCTGCTAGCTTCCTTAATGCAGAACGATCGGCAAATTCAACATCCTCTTCGCTGAAATCCAACTCCAGTTCAATCATAGAGGTGAAATTCAGCAATTTGTTACGTAACTCCGTCAGCTCTTTGCTGAAACCACCTCGCATCTGGCTCATAGCCAAACGATGGGTGGCAGCAGATGAAGAAGCGATCAAGTCCGCCACAGCCTCTGCCTGACTTAAATCCATTTTTCCGTTGAGGAAAGCACGTTGCGTATACTCTCCCGGTTGGGCCATACGGCAACCGTTCTTGATAAGCAACTGCATCACCTGTTGAAGAATATAAGAAGAACCATGGCACGTGATTTCCGTACTATCTTCTCCTGTGTATGAATGAGGAGCACGGAAAAGACTGACGAGCACTTCGTCAATAATCTCGTCCCCGTCATAAATACGTCCGAATGTCAAAGTATATGGTTTTTGCTCACTCAATAATTTGTCAGTCTTGGCGGGCTTGAATATGCTGCCGGTGATAGAAATAGCTTCCGGACCGGAAACGCGGATGCTCCCGATAGCACCGCCCTGGGCGGTAGCGATAGCGCAGATCGTATCTTGATTCATTGTTTTTTCTTTTTGGATGAGCAAAGATAATTGTTTCTAAGTAAAAAATAGAAAATTGAGCACAACTTGTGCTTTATTTGTTTATATTTGCTGCCGTTGCAGTGGTACACCAAACAAAATAAAACAATAATGCTTATGGAACCAGCGATCAATTTATATTCTTCGAATGAGAAAAGCGAACTCATACGGGAAAACTATCAGGAAATACTTTCTGTGCTTGCAGCTCATCAAATAGCTTTATGGGAGTATGATATCATTACGGGCAAATGCTCTTTTTCAGAATTGGGGCAGGAGGCTATCAATAGTTTCATCCGTGAAAGCCTGGATTTGATACTGATGGATATTCGTATGCCGGTGATGGACGGTATTCAGGCTACTGAAAAGATTCGTACGATTTCTCTGACCGTGCCTATTATTGCAGTGACTGCGTATGCTTTTTATACCGAACAGCAACAGGCTATTCAAGCCGGATGTAACGCCGTTATTTCAAAACCCTATTCTTTGGAGAGGCTAAGAGAGACAATAGAATCTTACATCGGATAATTAATTTTCTAAAAGAGAACCAACATTCTGAATATTGTAGTGTTACTATTATAATAGTAGTAACATTATAATAGATTTGAATATGGAGAAAGTGAAAAAGATAGTCCTTATCGGAGCAAGTGGCTTTGTTGGTTCTGCTCTTCTGAACGAGGCTTTGAATCGTGGTTTCGAAGTTACAGCAGTAGTTCGTAATCCGGAAAAGATAAAGATAGAGAATGAAAATCTGAAAGTGGTGAAAGCAGATGTAGCCGTGCTTGATGAAGTGGCCGGCGTTTGTAAAGGCGCGGATGCCGTTGTTAGTGCGTTCAATCCGGGATGGAATAATCCTGATATATACGATGAAACCATTAAAGTTTATCTGACTATAATTGATGGAGTGAAGAAGGCTGGCGTCAATCGTTTTCTGATGGTTGGTGGTGCCGGTTCTTTATTTATCGCTCCGGGCTTGCGTTTGATGGGTTCCGGCGAAGTACCCGAAAATATATTGCTGGGAGTGAAAGCCTTAGGAGAGTTTTATCTGAACTTCTTGAAGAAAGAGAAAGAAATAGACTGGGTGTTCTTCTCTCCGGCAGCAGATATGCGTCCGGGAGTACGTACAGGGCGTTATCGGTTGGGAAAAGATGATATGATTGTAGACATCGTAGGGAACAGTCATATCTCTGTCGAAGATTACGCTGCCGCAATGATTGATGAATTGGAATATCCGAAACATCATCAGGAGAGATTTACGATTGGTTATTGATAAAAAATCAGATTAAAAATAATTGTGTGATAAAGTGACGCTATCCTTCTCGGATAATGTCACTATAATCGTATTATAGCGTTACTATCACGGCGTCATAGTGACACTATGTTGAAGATAGGCTAAATGATAAAAATGGACTGTCTAACAAGTCCCTTATTAAGAATTTCCCCCACGCTATAACTATTTGTAGCGTGGGGGAATTTCAATATTTAGAACTCGTTAGGCAGCTCTATAATTCTATTCTAACGATTACATTTTTATTCTTTCAGAAGAGCGTACCTCTATATTCTGTCAAGTACAGTTTTAATCAGTGTATCAATTGTATTTTTATATCCTGTATTGGCCTCTTTAATAAGTCGGTTGGCTATCACCATGCAGACGGTCATAGCCTTGTGCCCCATCAACCGGCTAAGTCCTGCCAAAGCCGAACTTTCCATTTCGAAGTTGGTAATCTTATAGCCTTTATATTCGAAAGATTCAATCTTATCATTCTGTTTCGGGTCTGCCAATGGAACACGAAGTTCACGTCCCTGCGGACCAAAGAAACCTCCAGCAGCGATTGTTACTCCACGTACCATGTCATCTTTGGCAATCCGGTCAATCAGTTCTTCGCTGGCATCAATGACATAAGGAGCAGGCGCGCACATATTTCCCGACCAACCCATGTGATTGAGGAACGCACGCTCAAAAGGTAAGTCGCATACAGCATTTCTTCCGGCATAGAAATTCAGCAATCCGTCAAAGCCGATAGACTTCTGCGAACACACAAATGTTCCGACAGGAGTGTTGGGCTGTAAGCCGCCACATGTGCCGATACGTACTAATTCCAGTTGGCGGAACTGATCCTTTTCTTCGCGGGTATTAAAATCTATATTGGCGAGCGCATCCAGTTCATTCATTACGATGTCGATGTTATCGCAGCCGATTCCTGTAGAAACCACTGTAATCCGTTTACCTTTATAAGTACCCGTGATGGTTTTGAATTCGCGGCTTTCCACTTCACATTCTTTGTTTTCGAAATGAGAAGCTATGAGTGCTACACGTCCGGGGTCACCTACCAGAATTACTTTGTCTGCCAACCATTCGGGCTTTACGTGAAGATGGAATACTGAACCGTCTTCATTGATAATCAATTCAGAGGATGGAAAGTACTTTTTCATGTTATTGAAGGGTTTTAGTTTTATAATAGGATTTGTATCTATAAATAGAAACGCCGGAACCGGATTTAAGTTCAGAAGAAGCCACTATCTTTTTCCTTTAGAAAAGGGGAGTGCGTCTTACAACTGAAATGAAATCGGATTCCGGCGTTTGTGAACGATTATTTGCTCAATGGCTGATTGCCTGCATTGCCCGTTGCCGGCTTGGCGATATTCTCGCGCATGGAGGTATCAGCTTCAATATTCTTCATGCGATAATAATCCATGATGCCTAGGTTGCCGCTGCGGAAAGCTTCAGCCATCGCTTTAGGAACTTCAGCCTCTGCTTCGATCACTTTAGCACGAGCTTCCTGTGCTTTTGCTTTCATTTCCTGTTCGGAAGCAACTGCCATAGCACGACGCTCTTCGGCTTTTGCCTGTGCGATGTTCTTATCTGCGTTAGCCTGGTCAATTTGTAGAGCAGCACCGATGTTCTTACCTATATCGATGTCCGCAATATCAATAGACAAGATCTCGAAAGCCGTTCCTGCATCCAAACCTTTACGAAGTACAAGTTTAGAGATTGAATCCGGATTCTCAAGTACCGATTTATGGTTTTCAGAAGAACCGATAGACGAAACGATACCTTCGCCTACACGGGCAAGAATCGTATCTTCACCCGCACCACCGACTAACTGTTTGATGCTGGCACGCACTGTTACTCTGGCTTTGGCTATCAACTGAATACCGTCTTTGGCAACAGCCGTAACAGGAGGAGTGTCGATCACTTTAGGATTTACCGACATCTGCACAGCTTCAAATACATCACGTCCTGCAAGGTCGATAGCAGTTGCCATTTGAAACGATAATTCGATATTCGCCTTCGATGCAGATACTAAGGCGTGGACTACTTTTTCCACATGTCCTCCCGCCAGATAATGGGCTTCCAGTTCGTCACGGGTAATGTTTTTTAATCCGGCTTTGTGAGCCTCGATCATTCCCGGTACGATGATGTAGGGCGGAACATTACGTATGCGCATCAGGAATAGCTGTATCAACGAGATGTTGACACCTGATACTTTGGCCGACAACCAGAGGAAGAACGGCACATAATGGAAAAATAGTATTAGGAAAATAATACCTCCAACAATCAGAAGGATAGGTAAGTACAGAGATGTTTCCATTGATAATTATGTATTAAGTGAATATTATTTGAGATGTCTTTCAACCATGATTGTACCGTCGGTAATACGGTTTACGATAATCGGTGTTTTTTCATTGAGGAAGCCATCCATTGACTTTACTTCCACAATTTTTCCGTTTATCTCGGCATAACCGATTTGTGCCAGACGTGTGGTGCTGATTCCTGTATCACCTACTTTAACGCTGTCTTCTGCGCTACGGTCTACTTTCGAATCAATATCCTTTTTCAATGCCAGTTTGTCCAGCATCTTCGATCGCATAAACCAGATCAGTGATCCGATGCAGGCAATCGCCGATATGCCAAGAGTGATAAATCCTCCTGCCATACCTAAATTGGCAAACGCATAGTAGTTAGCATAAAGAATGCAAACCAATGCAGAAATTCCGGCCAGGCTAATGCCCGGGATGACGAACAGTTCTACCAGAAACAGTATGACTGCGGCAATAATGAGAACGGTGATAATGAGTATATCCATAGTTCAGAGTTATTAATTTATTTTGTTTTTTCTGCATTGCGTACATTCACTTCAAGAGTATCCAGCTCTTCGGACATTTGCAATACCCGCTTTTCGAGGTCGAGGATGGCAGGAGCCATTTTCTCTTTACCCTGTTGGTTGGCACCGGCATATTGTTGACGCAGGCTATTCAGCTTTTCTTCTTGCTGATAATAGTCTTTCTCCATCTGCTGGTAACGCTGGAAAAGTGACTTTGCTTTTGCGGATTTAAAGTCGCTCATCAGATAGTAAGTCGTATGATCGTCAATGATAAATTCAAAGTCCATCGCACGACGTTCTTTAGGCTTATGACTGATGGCAGCTTCCAGACGTTGCAATGCTTCGGTTACAGCTTGTTTGTCTTTCCAGGTTTCTTTCAGCGAATGAATCTGTGCCAGACGAATAATCTGTTGCTGTTCCATTGCTTCATAATTATAAGTCTGCTTGGAAGTATTAGGAATGAACACATAAATGCATACCTTTCCTTCGGGTTGGAAACGGTCGGAAGCAAACCATCCGAGATTGTTGTATTCGTCAATGACGTACATATAATCATTGTACGGTGAATTGAACGGCATACCTACATTGTCCGGAACAAGATAAGTGTCGGTATTCGTGTTGTAACGGGTGACAAAGATGTCGTAGCCACCCAGTCCTTCACCATCGCTGGCATAGTAAACGGTGACCCCGTCCGATAGAACGAACGGATAATTTGCGTTTCCGGAAGCGTTGATGCTACCCGGTAACGGGCGTCCGTCACTCCATTCATTCAGCAATTTGTTTTTTGAGAAGATGTCAAGATTACCGTTCTCGCCCTTTTCGCTATAATAGATTTTATTTCCAATTTCTGTTTCATAGACAGTTCCCGGATGATCTCCTTCTGTCTTGAAAAAATCATTGAAGGTAAACAATTTACCCGATTCTTCACTAATCTTGTATGCATGGAGGAAAGTCGCCTTGTCTACAACGAAGCTGTCAATGATACATACATCTTCTACTCCCTTCAACATCCGGAGGTCAGCTTTGCTCTTTTCCAGAAGTTTCTCCGCTTCTTCCGTCGATTTCTTCCGTTTGCTTAAATCTGCGATATATTCTTCAAAACAGTTTACTGCATCTTCGAAACGATACGTTTCATTATATGCTTGTCCCAGATAGAATTGTCCACTGGTAACACGTTTTTTCACTGCTATCTCAAGAGGTTTCACAGCTTCTTCCGCTTCTCCGGTTTTCAGGCAACATACGCCATACCAATAGTTATAATTCCCGTTCGACGGTTGTGATTTAGCATACTTTTTGAAGACAGGCTTGGCTTTTTCATAGTCACCCTTAGTGAATAGGGTGCGTGCCTGTTCCAGCGTTTGTGCAGATACTTCACAAAGGAAGAGGCTGCAAATTAAAAATAGAATATATTTTCCTTTCATCGTTTTGAGCGTTTATGAGTGACGGGTAGATTGAAAACATTACTGCTTTCGGGCACCGGTCCATTTATCAATTGTTCAAAAGTACAAATTTATTAGAAATAAACCCTTTTTCAGTGATTCTATTATGTTAATTCTTCTTTAAATCATTCTTTTCGCTTACTTTTGCAGCCGATTTTCAAAGATATGACACAATTTACGGAAGAAGAGAAGACCATTCGCCGCATTGAACGGCGGTTTAGCAAAGGAGTGGTGCAATATGGATTGATAGAAGAAGGAGACAAAATCCTTATCGGACTGTCAGGAGGAAAAGATTCGTTGGCGCTTGTTGAACTGTTGGGTAGACGCGCACGTATCTATAAGCCTCGTTTTTCTATCGTTGCCGTTCATGTAGTGATGAAGAATATTCCTTATCAGAGTGATACGGAATATTTGAAAGCGCACTGCGAGGCGTATGGAGTTCCCTTTGTACAGTATGAGACTGCTTTTGACCCTGCTACCGATACACGTAAATCTCCCTGCTTCCTCTGCTCATGGAACCGCCGGAAAGCTTTGTTTACTGTTGCCAAGGAGCACGGATGCAATAAAATCGCTCTTGGTCACCACATGGATGATATTCTGGAAACTTTATTGATGAATATCACTTATCAGGGAGCATTCAGTACAATGCCGCCCCGGTTGGTGATGAAGAAGTTTGATATGACAATTATCCGTCCGATGTGTCTGGTTCACGAAGCCGATTTGGTAGAATTGGCGGCTTTGCGCCATTATCAGAAACAAGTGAAGAATTGTCCCTATGAATCGCAGTCCAGCCGCAGTGATATGAAAGGTGTTTTGCGACAACTGGAAGCGATGAATCCGGAGGCACGTTACAGTCTTTGGGGGAGCATGACTAATGTACAGGAAGAATTATTACCAGATAAAATAGATTAATTTGAATAGGTTATTATGAAAGGATTCTATACCATTTTGTTGCTGATCGTATCCAATGTCTTTATGACATTCGCCTGGTACGGACATTTAAAGATGAAACAGGAGTACAGCTGGTTCGCTGCTCTTCCGCTGATCGGTGTGATTGCGTTCAGTTGGGCAATCGCTTTTTTTGAATATTCCTGTCAGATACCGGCCAATCGCATCGGCTTTATAGGCAATGGAGGCCCGTTTTCGTTGATGCAACTGAAAGTCATCCAAGAGGTGATAACACTTGTTATTTTTACAGTGTTTACTACTATCTTCTTTAAAGGTGAAGCGTTACATTGGAATCATTTGGCAGCGTTCGTGTGTCTGATTGCAGCGGTGTATTTTGTGTTTATGAAGTGAAATTGTGACTTGATTCATTTTCCATCCGTTTCTTATCAATAACATAGCCACGTATAGAAAATTGTCGCAATATATAGGCTGCCCATTGGCGAAATTGAGTAGCACGGATTGAGTTTACACGGTAGCCAACGGAGATTATCGCATTTAAATTATGAAATAAAGTGTTGTAGCTTTTCATGTATTCGGCAGTATGTGCAAATTTTGCACATACTTGATCTTGCTGTAATTCTGCAGATTCAAATCTTCACTCTCTTCACCAAATACACATTTCCCAATCTCGTATGTTGTCGGCTGATACCTGCTGCGGTCAGCACTTGCGCCAATTGGATAGGGGTGCAGTTACGCAGTACAGCCGGAAACCTCTTTTTCAATTCCTGATGAATGATGGAGGCGGAGAGTGACAGACAGTCCGGTTCATCCAACGTGGCAGGTACGTATGTACTGCGTACAATGTCTTCTATGGGATTGACGTGATAGTATGCGCTGTTATGACGTTGCAAAGCATGTTCTTCCTCTTTACTGAACCAGTGTCGGGCACCCGCAAGCAGTTCCTCTTTCAATTGGGCATAGATTTGCGAATGTTCTACTCCAGTACAGTCAATATCATGCTCTACTTCAATACAGATGAATCTGCGACTGCCCGACGGATCGCACAGTAGGTCAGTTCGGTTGCTGGTTCCGATGAAAGAGGCAATGCGGGGAAGCGGTCGGAAGTTTTTCTGATAGGCTTTGCAAATGTTGAGGCGGGACATTTGCATCAGATTTTTCAGTGATGGCATTTTTTGTGCTCCATATTTATCAAATTCATCCATGTTCAGTAATCCCATCTCGGCGAGAAGACGTTCGGGATTTCCTTGTGCGGTTAACTTTAGGTTATCCGAATAATATCGGGCTAGTTGTGGCGGCATTAGTGTTCGGCAAAAAGTGGATTTATGACGTCCTTGCTCTTCGCTGATAAGTATTGGGGCTACGCTGTTTGCTTGGGCTTGACTTTCTCCTATCCACTGGGCGGCAAGTCCGAGCATCCAGGTATGGAAACTTTTTATCCATAGAGGATGATCCGATACCCGTCTTGCCAGGTTATTCAGTCGTTCTATTCCATCCCAGTCGGGTAGCTCATTCATGTAAAGCCGGAAAGGGTGGTAACTTTCTATTTGGGTGGAGTAGATGTATCTTTGAAGGTCTTTATCCCAACAGTTGATACCTTCTTTGTGAGCTTCCAGGCAGAAAGTGTTCAGTTCTCGTCTGTCTATACGACAGAAGGATACATTCTGTTGACCGGATGGACGGAATTCTGTTTCTTCGGTCAACAGGTTATAACGAAAATCATATCGCGTTTTCAAAAAGTCAATCACTTGTTGCGTCAGAGGAACGGGCTGTCGATGCGTTTCTTGCATTGGTTGTTCGTTCTCTTGTTTGTTCTTTTGTTCGTGTGGGTAAATGACGGTATTGGGTGATTCTTTCATCAATACCCGTATTCTTTTTGCCAAACGTTTCGAATTATATTCTAATGTCTTCATATTTTTCTTGTTTTTTAAATGAATAAATGTTGTTTTTTCGACCGGTTGATGCTGCTA
>ERZ808029.474-NODE-474-length-22353-cov-3.699407_pt1 | contig 22353 bp, 18 predicted proteins | sample MGYA00380185_ERZ808029 | MGnify/ENA primary metagenome ERZ808029 (study PRJEB31490, sample SAMN06133404) | mouse gut metagenome | isolation source: M2_3 | host: mice | place: China: Chengdu | collected 2015-05 ... | reverse complement strand
GCAGACGGGTCCTGGAAACATCCAAGGATTGTGCCGATGGAAGCGTCATCATTGGGATTGAGGGAATAAATGATGGTTCTTGGAATCTCATTGGTGGCGCTTAATGCGTTGAGGAAATCTGCCATCTGAGCAGAGGGAGCATAGTTGTTGATACAGTCAAAGCCAGTGTCAGGACCTAACTGCTGGTACATATAGGCATTGTTGTCCCGCTTGCAGCCATAGTGAAGCTGCATGGCCCAGCCCAGACGATGGTATTCTTTTGCCAAAAAGAGCATAAACGCAGTTTTATATTTCAGCTCTTCTTCTTTGGAGATGGATTTTCCAGCAAGGGCTTTGGCGATGATGGCATCCACTTCCTCGTCAGAGGCAGGAACATACATCACATACTCCAAAGCATGGTCGGAAACCAGACATCCCATAGAGTGGAAAAATTCCAGCCGGTTTTTAAGAGCTTCTTTTAAGGAAGAAAAATCTTTGATTGTAATGCCGCTAACCTGGGACAGTTTGTCAATGTAGGCGGCATAGTCCGGTTTTTCCACGTTGTTTGCCTTGTCCGGTCTCCAGGCAGGAAGCACCTGTACGTCAAAAGAAGAATCCTCTGCAATCTTTTTGTGCCATTCCAGAGAGTCTACCGGATCGTCTGTAGTACACAACAAGGTTACATTGGAAGCTTTAATCAAACTGCGCACAGTCCATTTATTTTGAAGTTGTTCATTGCACAGATTCCATACCTCTTCTGCTGTGTCGCCGCACAGATGGCCTGTGTAGCCGAAATAGCGCTGCAGTTCAAGATGACTCCAGTGGTACAAAGGATTTCCAATAAGCTTTTCCAAAGTCTCGGCCCACTTTTGAAATTTCTCCCGGTCTGTGGCATCTCCAGTGATGTATTTTTCTTCCACGCCATTGGATCGCATCTGACGCCATTTATAATGGTCGCCTCCCAGCCACACCTGGGTAATATTGTCAAAACGCCGGTCCTCGGCAATTTCTTGTGGATTAATATGGCAGTGGTAGTCCAGAATCGGCATGAGTTTTGCATAATTGTGGAACAGCTTTTGAGCAGACTCGGTTGACAGAAGAAAATCTTTGTCCATAAATGCTTTCATTGATAGAATCCTCCTTTTAAATTAAAATTTGGTGGTTGCTCTTTTTATCAAATCGGCGGCAATGTTGGTTCGCGAAGGAACGCTGACGCCGTTGAAAACTCCCATAAGTGTGGTGATGGCTGTGGAACAAAGGGCTTCCACCCGGCTGTCAATGGAAGTCAGTTCTGGGTCTGTACACACAGCATAAACAGAATTATTATAGCCGATAATGCTGAAATCATCCGGAATGCTTCTTTTGACAGCGTGGGCATACTTGACTGCTCCAACGGCAAGGGTGTCGTCAGAAGCCAGTACCGCATCAAAAAAAACGCCTTTCTGGTGAAGCTGCATCAGCAGATCTCTGGATGCGAGAACATTCTTGGGACACTGGCAGATATAATCTTCCCGCACTGGGAGTCCATGTCCTTTTAGCGCATCCTGATATCCGGAAAGTTTATTCTTTCCGCTGTAAGAATGACTGGTATACAGATAGAGGATGTTGCGGCATCCAGAAGCGATAAGCTTTCCGGCAGCATGATGAGTGGCGGACCGGTCGTCGCATAAGGTGCAGTAAATATTATCCCCTTCCAGATAACCATTGACCAATAAAACAGGAAGCTCTTTGGCGGCTTCAATAATATAATTATTGTCATCTGGATTCATTTCAATAAACTTGGAACCAGCCAATATGAGGGCATCCACTTTCTTGGAATGAAGCAGCTCGAAATACTTTTGTTTGGTTTTCAGAGAGCTGCCGGTACAGCATAAAATCGAGTCGTATCCATATCCCCGAAGACCCTGTTCCAGATAGTAGATGGCATGGGCAAGATAGGGGTCCGAAGAGTCGGAGCACATGATGCCAATGGTCTGGATGGTACCTAACCCCAGCCCTCGTGCAAAAACATTCGGCGTGTAACCAAGTTCATCCATAACCTGTAACACCAGGGTTCTGGTACGTTCGCTCACATTGGGACTGCCATTGAGGACACGGGAAACCGTGGCTATGGAGACCCCGGCTTTTTTTGATACATCGTAAATGTTCATTCGACCGTTTCCTTTCCGCAGGCACCGCCAGATGTTGTTCACTCTAACAGTTGAAAGGCACGAACTGTTGAGGCAGATCAGAACTGGGCCGTGCTTTTTTATAAAAAATACTTCTGTAAGTACTTACATAATGGTCTTATTATACCCATCCTTTTGCAAGAATGCAAGGGGTTTATTGTTATTTTATACTTATTTTAGAAAATAGTTTTCTTTTATACTTGACTTATGCACAAGGATTCTGTAAAATGGCTGTAAGTGCTTACAAATCAATACCTTCCTAGAAACATTCATTTGCGGAAATTCAGCAGTAATTCCAGTTTCGGTTTTGGATTTCGACTTAGAATCCGAAAAACCGATGGGGAATTTTAAAACCCGAATAAAAGAAAAAGGAGAACAAGATGCAGGATTTTATCAGGATACACGATGAGGATAACGTTGCGGTTGCGTTGCGTCCGATAGCTTTGGGTGAACATCTCACAGTGGGAACGTATCAGGTGGAGACTCAAGAGGAGATTCCACAGGGACACAAGTTTGCCTTAAAGCCCATTACAAAGGGAGAAGCTGTGATGAAATACGGTTTTTCCATTGGGAATGCAAAGGAGGATATTCCGGCAGGGAGCTGGGTTCATGTTCATAATATAAAGACCGGTTTGGGAGATCTGCTTACCTATCGATATGAGCCGGCAGTTTCTCCTTTAAAAGAGACGGAACATGTTTTTTTTGACGGCTACCGCCGCAGAGACGGCAAGGTGGGAGTTCGCAATGAGATCTGGATTATCCCCACTGTGGGTTGTGTCAATTCTATTGCCAAGGCCCTGGAAAAGAAGGCACAGAAGCTGGTGAGCGGCACAGTGGAGGAGGTAGTTGCCTTTCCCCATCCTTATGGGTGTTCTCAGATGGGAGATGACCAGGAACATACCAGAACCGTGCTGGCAGATCTGATTTGTCATCCTAACGCAGGCGGGGTGCTGGTTTTGGGATTAGGATGCGAGAACAGTAACATTCCAGTATTGAAGGAATATTTGGGAGAATATGATGAGCAGCGTGTGAAGTTTCTCCAATGCCAGGATGTGGAGGATGAACAGAAAGAGGCCATGAAACTTCTGGAAGAACTGGCTGTATATGCAGGAGCATTTTCCAGAGAGAAGATTGATGCTAGCGAGCTGATTATTGGAATGAAGTGCGGAGGTTCGGACGGATTGTCCGGTATCACGGCCAATCCTGTTGTGGGAGGATTTTCTGACCTGCTCATTTCCAAAGGAGGAACCACCATACTTACGGAAGTGCCGGAGATGTTTGGAGCTGAGACCATTCTTATGAATCGTTGTGAGACTCCAAAACTGTTTGAGAAGACTGTAGATTTGATCAATGATTTTAAGAATTATTTTACAAGCCATAACCAGACAATCTATGAGAATCCGTCTCCAGGGAATAAAAAGGGAGGAATTTCCACTTTGGAGGACAAGTCCTTAGGATGCACACAAAAGTCCGGCAGCGCACCGGTAAAGGGAGTATTGGCTTATGGGGAACCGGTGAAGGAGAAGGGGTTAAATCTTCTTTCCGCTCCGGGAAACGACCTGGTGGCATCTACCGCTTTAGCTGTTTCCGGCGCTCATATTGTGCTGTTTACTACCGGAAGAGGAACTCCATTTGCCTCTCCGGTTCCCACAGTGAAGATTTCCAGCAATTCCAATCTGGCGGGACATAAGGATAACTGGATTGATTTTAACGCAGGTCGTATGGTGGAGGACAAGACAAGAGAAGAACTGGCAAAGGAATTGTTTGACTACGTACTTTGTGTGGCTTCGGGCCGAAAGGTAAAGGCAGAAGAAGCAGGTTTTCACGATATGGCTATTTTCAAGCAGGGAGTTACCTTATAAAAGCCATACTTATCTGCCAAATAATTCGCGGTTTTAAAATAACCAAATCCAGCTGGCAATTCATTTGGCTCATGGGTATAAAATTCTTCCGGGATGACAGCATAAGGAATGGCAGAGGGAAAACAAAATGAAAACAAAAGGGCGTGTGGGTATATGAAATTAAACCGTACAACACAGAGGACTGTGGAGATTCTGAAATTGGTTTCCAAGAATCTGGAAGGAATAACCCTGGATGAGATTTGCGAGAAATTAGAGATTCCCAAAACCAGCGCTTATGATATTGTCACGACGCTGGCTGAGATGGGAATGGTGAAAGTGGATAAAGGAGTGCGCCAGCGGTATACCATTGGGCTGATGGCTTACCGGATTGGGATTCGCTACACCAACAATCTGGATTTTATCGGGGTAATAGAACCAGAGGTGAGGACCTTTGCCAAAGAGGTGGGAAAGACGGTGTTTTTTGGTGTGCAGTCGGATTATGAGGTGGTATATCTCTGCAAGGCGGAGCCGGAGAACCCCATTATCACCACAGCTACTGTGGGGACAAAGAACCCAATGTACTGCACTTCCCTGGGGAAGGCGATTCTGGCCTTTTGCGACGAGGAAACCTTTAGCCAGATTCTTGGCCGGATTCAGTTTTCAAAAAAAACCGAGAAAACAATTTTGAATCGGGAATCGTTGATAAGAGAATTGGACAAAGTAAGAGAGCTGGGATATGCCTTAGATGAACGGGAGCTGGAAGACCACATGGAATGCGTCGGCGCTCCGGTATTTGGCGCTGATGGTAGTGTGCTGGGAGCTATCAGCGTGTCCAGTCTTTATAAGCCCACAGAGGATTATGACGGGCTGGGACGGATGGTGGCAAAAAAAGCGGAGGAGCTTTCCAAAATGTTGGGTTATCTTGGAAAAAAATAATAATTTCCTGTTGACAAATTCATGGGTAACGATTAATATGTAAATATAAGATTCGTATTTATGAAGATAATTCGTAAATACGAATAAAAAGAAAAGGAGAAGAAAACGCTATGAAAAAAGAACAGGTACTGGCAAGAATGAAAGAAGATTGTCTGGTGGCCGTTGTCCGTGCAAAGGACATGGAGCAGGGGGAAAAGGTGGTAGATGCCATCATTGCAGGCGGAATCAATTTTATTGAGATTACGATGACCATGGACGAGGGGAATCCAGTGGATTTTATTGCTGCTATGGCAAAGAAATATAAGAACAATGACAAGGTTGTTATCGGAGCCGGAACTGTTTTAGATCCGGAGACAGCAAGAGCCGTTATTTTGGCAGGAGCCAATTATGTGGTAAGCCCTGGACTGAATGTTGAAACCATTAAACTGTGCAACCGGTATCGTGTGCCGATGCTGCCAGGGGTGATGACTCCTACAGAAGCCATCACTGCTTTAGAGGCTGGATGTGATATTATCAAGATCTTCCCAGGCAATATTGTGGGACCGGCAGCGATCAGCTCCTTTAAGGGACCTCTTCCTCAAGGCGAGTTTATGCCTTCCGGCGGCGTGGATGTGGACAACGTGGACAAGTGGATTAAGGCAGGGGCTTATGCCGTGGGGACCGGCAGCAGCCTGACCAAGGGCGCCAAGACCGGAGATTTTGCGGCAGTTACAGCAAAGGCAAAAGAATTTGTAGATGCTGTGGCAGCTGCCAGAGCAAAATAAATCATTTCGACTTTAATTAACTGAAAATAAAAAAAGGAGAGCAAAACAATGGCAAAAGTAGTGACAATGGGCGAGATTATGTTAAGATTGTCCACACCGGGAAATGAGAAATTTATTCAGGCAGACGAGTTTGACGTAAATTATGGCGGCGGAGAGGCGAATGTGGCTGTGTCTCTGGCAAATTACGGACATGACGTGGAATTTGTGACAGCGATTCCGGCAAATCCCATCGGTGATTGTGCAGTGGCTGCTTTAAGAAAATACAATGTGGGAACAAAGCACATTTCCCGCAGCGGCGACCGGCTGGGCATTTATTTCCTGGAAACTGGTTCTGCTATGAGAGCTTCCAATGTAGTTTATGACCGGGCCAATTCAGCTATTGCCTGTGCTACTGCGGATAAATTTGATTTTGACGCGATTTTTGAGGGGGCAGAGTGGTTCCATTTTACTGGTATTACCCCGGCAGTGTCCGATCTGGCTGCCCAGGTGACAGAGGCGGCCTGTAAGGCAGCAAAGGCTCATGGTGTTACGGTGTCTGTTGACTTGAATTTCCGCAAGAAACTGTGGTCTTCCGAGAAAGCTCAGAAGGTGATGACCAACCTGATGCAGTATGTAGATGTTTGTATTGGCAATGAGGAAGATGCAGAGAAGGTTTTGGGCTTTAAGCCAGGCAAGACCGATGTGACTTCCGGTGAGCTGGAGCTGGCTGGATATGTGGATATTTTCAATCAGATGGTGGACAAGTTTGGCTTTAAGTATGTAATCAGCTCTTTGCGTGAAAGCTATTCCGCTTCCAACAACGGCTGGTCAGCCTGCATTATGGATGGAAAGACCCGTGAGTTCTACCACTCCAAAAAGTATTCCATTTCTCCGATTGTAGACCGTGTAGGCGGCGGCGATTCCTTTGCGGCAGGTTTGGTCTGCGGATTGCTGGACGGCAAGGATATGAAGGGCGCTTTGGAGTATGCAGTGGCAGCGTCCGCTTTAAAGCATACCATTCCTGGTGACTTTAACCTGGTAACTCGCGCTGATGTTGAGAATCTGGCTGGCGGAGATGGCTCTGGCCGCGTACAGAGATAAGAGATACTAAGAAAGTTTGACAGAGATTTTATGGCTAATTTCAAAAGGTGAAATTAGCCATTTTATCTATAAGGGATATTGACAGAAAGTTGACAGGAAAGGAGAAAAGAATGGAAAAAAAGAAAAATTTTGATCTGCTGACCTTTGGTCAGGTCTTGCTTCGTCTGTCACCGCCGGACAATGAACGGCTTATGAGAGGGGATACTTTTGTAAAGCAGGTAGGCGGCGCTGAGCTTAATGTTGCAGTGGGGGTGGCTCTTTTAGGGCTTCACACAGGCATTATCTCCCGTCTTCCATCCCATGATATGGGCGCATTTATGAAGGGAAAGATTCGTTCTTATGGAGTCAGCGATGATTATTTCATCTATGATAATTCTCCGGCAGCCCGTGTGGGAATTTACTATTATGAAAATGGGGCTTATCCCAGAAAGCCGAAAGTGATTTACGACCGGTCCGGCAGTTCCTTTTATTCTCTCAAAATTGAGGACGTGCCAGAAGAGGCATATCGCTCTACCCGTTGTTTTCACACCAGCGGCATTACGCTTGCTTTAAGTCCTCAGCTTCGGGAGACGACCATTGAGATGGTAAAACGGTTTAAAGAGTCGGGAGCTTTGGTGTCCTTTGACGTAAACTTTCGGGGCAATCTCTGGACCGGAGCTGAGGCAAAGGAGTGTATTGAGCGGATTTTGCCTTATATTGATATTTTCTTCTGCTCGGAAGATACAGCGCGGCTGACCTTCTTAAAGACAGGAACCGCAAAGGAGATGATGAAGAGCTTTACCCAGGAGTATCCGATCTCGATAGTGGCTTCCACCCAAAGGGTGGTTCACAGTCCCAAGCGGCATACTTTTGGCTCTGTGATCTATGACGCCAAAAACAATACCTACCATGAAGAGGAGCCTTACCGGGACATTGAAGTGGTAGACCGGATTGGCAGCGGTGACGCTTATATTTCCGGAGCGCTCTATGGCCTTTTGTCCAGTGATTTTGATTGTGACAAAGCCATGCAGTACGGCAATGCCACCAGTGCGGTGAAAAACACAATACCAGGAGATTTGCCGTCGTCTAATCTGGATGAGATTAACACCATTATCAAGTCTCACAACCAGAAAGGGCCACAGCTGGAAATGGCCAGGTGATAATACAATTACCGGCTCATTTGACCAAAAGATGGGATTGTTTACATCGATTTGATTTTTAGACCAGTTTTTTCATAAATAAAATAAATCAGGGGGTTATATTATTATGGCACAGGTAATGGGAAATGTGATTGTAGGACAGTCAGGGGGACCGACAGCAGTGATTAATTCCAGTCTTGCAGGGGTGTACAAGACGGCCAGAGACAGAGGTGCAAACAAGGTTTTTGGAATGCTGCATGGAGTTCAGGGACTTTTGGAGGAGAGGGTAGTAGATTTATCTCAACATATCCGCAGCGATCTGGATATTGACCTTTTAAAAAGAACACCTTCCTCATTTTTAGGGTCCTGTCGGTATAAGCTGCCAGAGATCAAGGACAACCAGGAAGTCTACGATAAGATTTTTGGAATTTTGGATAAACTTGAGATTGAATATTTCTTTTACATTGGCGGCAATGATTCTATGGATACCATCAAAAAATTGTCGGATTATGCCATCTTAAACGGCAGCAAAATCCGGTTTATGGGAGTTCCAAAGACCATTGATAATGATCTGGCAGTGACAGACCACACGCCTGGATTTGGAAGCGCCGCCAAATACATTGCGTCTATCACAAAGGAAGTAATTCGGGATGGCCTGGTGTATGACCAACAGAATGTGACCTTAGTGGAGATTATGGGACGGAATGCCGGATGGCTGACCGGGGCGGCTGCACTGGCCAGAGGAGAGGATTGTGAGGGACCGGATATGCTGTTTCTTCCTGAACTGACTTTTGATGTGGACCAGTTTATGAAGCAGGTGGCAGAGATTCACAAAAAGAAAAAATCTGTTGTCATTGCCATTTCCGAGGGAGTAAAAGTGGCAGATGGCCGGTATGTATGTGAGCTGACGGACAACATTGATTATGTAGATGCTTTTGGCCACCGTCAGTTGACTGGCACGGCCCGGTATCTGGCAGAAAAGATTTCCAAGGAAGTGGGCTGTAAGACAAGAGCCATTGAGTTTAACTCTCTTCAGCGGTGTGCTTCTCACATTGTGGGCCGGGTGGATATCACAGAGGCTTATCAGGTGGGCGGCGCTGCAGTGAAGGCGGCGTTTGAAGGGGAGACGGGAAAGATGATCATTTTAAAAAGAGTTTCCGATGATCCCTATCTTTGTGTAACAGATATTTTTGATGTACATAAGATTGCCAATGTGGAGAAAAAGGTTCCGAGAGAATGGATTAACGAAGAAGGCAATTATGTGACCCAGGAGTTTATAAATTATGTCCGTCCGCTGATTCAGGCGGAGCTTACTCCTATGATGGTAGACGGTCTGCCAAGACATCTGCGGTTGGAGGATGTCAGCTATGGAGGAGTAAAGTGACGGATTCTTCCTTTTTTATGCCTCGCTGCTTGCAGCGGGGCATTTGAGTTTCATTTTTGAATTTTTTACCGTAATCTTACAGATTCTTACAGAATTTCCCCAAGGGTTGACCCTGGAACGGTTCCAGGGTGTAAAGTGGTGACATCGGCAGGAAAGCCTGCCAGATACAGATGGAATTGTAAATAGAAAAACAAGAATGTTACCAGAAAGGGGAAATTTAACATGAAAAAGACAATGAAACGATTCCTGATTCCGTGTGCGGCAGCTGCATTTACCATAGGCGCATCTATGATATCCTTTGGCGCTGTGGGATGGCAGCAGGAAGGAGGGGTGTGGCGTTATATCAATTCCGGCGGGGATTATGCCTCTGAAAGTTGGAAAAAGTCAGGCGATGACTGGTTTTGGCTGGATTCGGACGGGGAGATGGCAGTCAGCTCTCTGATAGAAGACGGAGACGATCATTATTATGTCAATAGCGCTGGAAGTATGGTAAAGAATCAGTGGAGAGAGCTGGACAACACGGACAACAGTGACGATGAGGCAGATACCTGCTGGTACTATTTTGGACCCAACGGAAAAGCCTATAAAGCAGCCAGTTCCGGAAAGACCACATTTAAGACTATTACAAATGGAGAAGGAATTACAAGAAGATATGCCTTTGATACAGAGGGAAGGATGCTGTACGGATGGGTGGACGAAGAATCCAACCGAGTGACGGATGACGATGCCTGGAGGACTGGCGTGTATTATTTGGGAACAAATGGAGATGGTTCGCTGCGGTCTAATTGCTGGGAGCGATTGGAGGTAGATGACGATGAAAACGATGATGATGATTTTGATGGATATTACTGGTTTTGGTTTAATGCAAACGGCAAGAAACTGACGGATACGACCCGAACCATTAACGGACGGAAATACCGGTTTGAGGAAAATGGAAATGCAATTTTTAACTGGTACAGTCTGGCAAGCAGCCCCAATGCTTCTGGAAGTGATTTGTATTACAATAAACCGACGGAATGCTGGTTGTCTCAGGGATGGTTTAAGTCAGTGCCAGATGAAAATTTAGATCCTGAAGGGTATGAAGACGGAGAATCTGTCTGGTATTATTCTTTAAAATCTGGTGAGCTGGTAAAGAGTCAGATTAAAAAGATTAACGGCAATACTTATGGATTTGATGAGTACGGAAAAATGATGTATGGCCTGTATAAGATGAATCTGGATGGCTCGGATATTGTCAGCTATGAGGAGATTGAGTCAGAGGATGATCTTCCAGAGGAGGGAGACGCTTGGGATGTGTACCATTTTGGAGATTCTCCCAAGGAAGGCGCCATGAAGACCGGATCTGAGCGGATTACAATTGATGGGGAAGAATATACCTATGAGTTTAAGAAATCCGGCAGTGAAAAGGGCAAAGGTTACGACGGTATTGTGGACGGCTCCATTTACATTAAGGGACGGCTTTTGAAGGCGGACAGAGATGCAAAACTGGAGAAGGTAAGCTATGACGGACAGGAATATTTGATCAATACGTCCGGAAAGATTCAGAAGAAGAAAACCAACGCAAAAGATGGAGATGACCGATATTACTGCACAGATAGCAAAGGAGTTGTCACTTATGAAGGAAACGATAAATGGACAAAGGAAAAGGAGGATTAAAAGTCTGACCGATAAAAATTTATTTTGAAACCATCACAAAAGCACTCTTTTCTCATAGAAAAAGACCCGGAAACCGTAAGGTTAATCCGGGTCTTTGCATTTTGCAAGAAAATACTCCAGATGAAAAATTTAAAAAACCGGAATATAAACACGTACAAAACAAGTATCTTCCCCATTCATCCGGCCATGGGAGGCATAAGTGGAATAGAATTGCTGGGACACCATAAAGCCCTGCTTTTCCGCCCAGTCAATCATGGGAAGAAGATCAGAGGAAGACGGAGTCAGAGAAGTGCAGGCGCAGCAGGCAGACACACATAACATGGAGTGGGGCGTCATAGGCGTGTCTTCTGTAATGGGATAATCCACATAATCTTTCAGATGCTTGAATAATACAAGCTGTGAATTTTTAGGCTCCATGTGCAAGGTGTCGCCGGTACGGTTCCAGGTAAACTGGCTGAAGGTGTACATCATGTCCAGACCAGGATAATGGTGAGAATAGCGAAACCATTGTTGAATGCTTCCAGACAAATCCGTGTGTGGGACAATAATGTAGGCAGCAGGAAATTCCTGAAGACAAACCTTTCCTAGGTTGTTTCGAATGTCTTCACAGTCGCTTCGGGTCAGCTCAAGCCGTGCAATGTTCTGTTTGTGAAGCCGGATGGCCTGTTCTTCCTCCCGAAGGCGGCTGTCCATAATGGATGTTAAATCGTCCATGGAGTTTTCAGAAGACCAGAGAGCTTCCATGTCTCTGAGGCGAAAATCCATTTTCCTCTGGTACAGAATGCTGATCAACCGGGAAATATCTGGGTCGGTATAATAACGGTAGCCATTCTCTCCCCGCTGGGAGGACAGGATGCCGCGCTTTTCATAGTAGCGGAGTGTGTCGCGGCTCATTCCCATCAGGTTCGCCACGTCACCGATTAAATATTTTGTATTTTCCATAGTAGTTTTCACCTCCAGTTATTGGTATAACAGGAAAAATGGGGAAAATCAATATGGGTAATGAAACTGTAATAAAGTGTAAGAGATAATAAAAGAGGATTTAAGAAATTTTTGAGAATTTTTTACCAGGTAGATTTCTTGACCAGGAAGTTGGTATGTGCTAACATGAGAACAAGATTTTTTGATGAAGACAGGAATTTCAGGAAAAATTGTACAACATAGACAAGGATACTGTGGGAATATTAAATTCAGAGCATAAGAGAGAATTTGTTTCAGGTTAAAAAAGAGACAGGATTTTTATGGAAAGAAAAGGAGAATTTGTCATGTCAGTTGAGACGATGATTTCATTTTTGAACACTTGCAGTCCAGAGGGACGGTTGGGATTTCAGGTGGCAGTACAATGTGCTCCTGTGTTAAAGGGAGTAAAGATTTCCAATCTAATCACTGTGAAGCCTGGAGAATGGCTGGAGATCCGGGAACGATTGAAGACGAGTCAGGTGATCTGCATTCCTTTGTATCAGGGATGGGAAAAGGAGGTACTGTTTTTATATCGGTATAACCAGCTGGAGCGGCATTTGAAAATAGAGTCTGTGCGGACTTTTTTACAGGATCAGGGATATGAGGATTGCAGAGTTGCGCCGGTACTTGGACGGCTTCGACAGCGGTATCGTCAGTTTGCAGGAATGGGCGGAGAGTTTCCCCATGAACTAGGAGTGCTTTTGGAATATCCAGTGGAGGATGTAAAAGGATTCATTGCTAATCAGGGGCGCAACAGCCTGATGACCCGGTACTGGAAAGTCTATCATAACAAGCCGGAAGCAGAACGGATTTTTCGAATATACGACGAGGCAAAGGAGCAGGCGTTGTGGGAGATTGTCCAGGGAGCTTCGCTGGGAAAAGTGGCAGCCTTGTGAACCGAACCAATTTATGAGGCGGAGAGAATGTATCCAGTAAATTGAAACAATTTTATTTCAAAGGGGAGAAACCATATGAAACACAAAGATCACTATAATGATGATTATATTTTGGAACTTTCTCAAAAAATACGTTATGGAATGGCAGATTTTGATGAAAAAACCTTTTCCTGTTTTCTTGTAGGCAAATTAGAGGACAAAGAGTTATTTGCCAGACTTGATTGTATTGTAGATGCCATGGAAAAAAGTATGGCAGGAGATTATTCAAAAAATGTTGAGGCTTTTTTCAATATTCTTGGGCCAGAATTGGAACAGTCGGAAGGAATGTTCCAATTAGGGTGGTGGTTGTGGCCGATTGGCCGATATGTAGAGCGGCATGGGAATGAAAACTGGAGATTATCTCTTTCTTTTTTGAAAGAACTGACAAAAAGATTTACTGGCGAGTATGCAATTCGTCCTTTGTTGCGAGAGCACCCAAAAGAAGTAATGGATGAGTTAATTAAGTGGACGTTGGATGAGAATGTCCATGTCAGGCGGCTTGCAAGCGAAGGGGTTCGAACACGGCTGCCCTGGTCGCAAAAATTATTGGTTGCATTGGATGAATTTGAACGATATACAATCATTCTTACAAACTTAAAAGATGACCCGGAGAAGTTCGTTCAAAAAAGCGTGGGGAATAATCTGAATGATTTGTATAAAGATGCCCCCGAAAAAGCAGATTTTATTATTTCACAATGGAAAAAGTCTGGACAGAGCAAGGCCCAAGGCTGGATTATTAAACATGGAAGAAGAAACCAAAAATAATTCAAAATAGAAAAGAGAATGAAACTTTAAAAGGAATTGAGAAGTCTGCTTTTCATCTTCATTGCAGCGCCAGACAGCTTCAAAGAATTTTGAATCAAAGTGAAGCTGCTGGCTTGGTCAAAAAACTGGGAAAGGGGACATACCAGCTTAGGATTTTTTAGAACAGGGGTAACCTGATTTCTTAATAAAATTTATTTCATAGAATACCTGCCATTATATCTGGCGGAGATGGAATGTCTTAACCAGCTGTTTCAATACATTTGCCTGAGCGCTAAGCTCCTGACTGGTAGCTGCGCTTTCCTCAGCAGTAGAAGAATTGGTCTGGACAACGTTGGTAATCTGCTGGATTTGGTCTTGAATTTGTCCCACGGCTTTTGCCTGGGTTTGTGCATCCATGGCTATGCCATTGATGGCTTTCACGATTTCATGAGCGCCAGATACCACGTTTTCCAGCTGTTTACCAGTGGCATTGGCAATTTGCGTTCCCTGATTTACAGCGGCAATGGACCGTCCAATCAGTACCGAGGTAGATTGAGATGCCTCTGCGCTTTTGGCTGCCAGGTTGCGGACTTCATCAGCAACCACAGCAAATCCTTTGCCTGCTGCGCCGGCGCGGGCTGCCTCAATTGCAGCATTCAAAGCAAGGATGTTAGTCTGGAAGGCAATATCTTCAATGGTTTTGATAATTTTCTCAATCTCATTGGAACTGTTGGTAATCTCTCCCATAGCAGTTATCATTTCCTGCATTTTTTGGTTTCCCTCAGTAAGCTGACTGCCCATCCCTTCAGCCTGTTCCCGGGCATGCTGGACATTTTCGGCAGTCTGTCGGACACTGTCTGTTACAGAGGACATGGTATCCTGCAATTCTTCCACAGCGCCCGTCTGTTCCACAGAACCTTGGCTTAGAGCCTGAGAAGCGGTGGCCATCTGATCTGCTCCGCCAGACACATATTCTGCACTGGAAATAATCTGCCCCATAGTGGAATTGAGCCTTTCAAGAATATCATTTAAGGAGGTTCGAATGGAAGCAAAATCACCAACATATTCCTGGGTAATCTGTGATGTCAAATCACCGCCGGAAATGGCTTCCAACATATTGGATATTTCTCCGATATAGTCTCTTAGGCGGTTTATGGTATGATGAAAACTTTTCGCCAGAACTCCAATTTCATCATTGGAATCTATTCCCACAGTTATGGCTGTCTTCTGATTCAATCCAAAATCTCCCTGTTCCAGAGTCTGTGCCAGCAGGGTTAAATGGGAGAGTGGATTGGAAACAGTCTTTCTAATATAGGCTCCGATTATCAAAATTCCGATCATAATCAGGACAACGCCAGCTAAACAAGAAAACACAATAGTCAGCCCAATTTGCTGCATGGCGGAAGACATGGAGATTCCAGCAAAAATCAGACCATCAATCTGGCCGTTGGCGTCGTATGTAGGAACATATGAGCAAAGATGCTTCTCATCCAAAATAGTGGTCTGCCCCACATAGCTTTTTCCCTGTTCCAGCACGATCTTGGCAACATCCCCGGAGAGACGGGTACCTACAGCTCTCTGCCCGTTCTGTTGGATGGTGGTATATTTTCGCTCATCCCCGTAAAAAATCGTAAACTCACAGTCCATTTCTCTCTTGAGTTCATCTAAAAACTCTGTCTTGTCTTCATCGCCAGAGTAGGTGGACAACTCATGGGCCAGCACGTTCGTACCGTTTACACATTGATCTTGCATCATGGACATGGTGAGACGGTAAAACATCATTACACATAGCACTACAACCAGGGTAATGCTTACCCCCAGCATGGCTGCAACCAGGTTTCCAACCTTGCGGCCAATATGTTTGATTTTTTGTCCATTGTTTTCATTGTGCATTACGAGTTCCATGATAATTCACTCCTGATTCATTATTGATTGGTGATTTGTACCATTCCCATTAAAGAATCCTTCTTTCAGGCGCTGGTGTGTTGGGTCTGCAAATATAACATTATAGTAGAAGACCATAAACTTTATTCACTATATCATAAATTTTCTGGAAAGGGAAGCTTTTCTTTATATGGATTAACTAGGAAAAGTCTAAAAATTCTGAAAAAACAATAAGTTTCTGGTTATATTTCCTATTGTTTGTATTTGCGGGCAATGAGCCAACTTAACGTGGCTGTCGGGATAGTTTTTCTGGCAATTTGTACCTGCTTGTGTTATACTATTGGCTGGGAAAGTTTCGTAAATGAGTGAAACTCTATTTTGGAGGAATGATAAAACTTTTTTTGAATCAGACAACGGAGGGTTTATGAGACGGATTGGAAAGACAATCCTTTGGGCAGAGTATGCCAAAAGAAGATTTGGAATAGGCCTGTGCCTGACTTTGTGTGGGGTTGGACTGGCAGCTCTTTTACTGTCCGGATGCGGACCTAAAAGCAGACCAAAGACAACAACCGATTTAAAATATGAAGAAAGGGAAAACAGGGAAAGGTTAAAGGTAGTGACTACTGTGTTTCCCTATTATGATTTTGTCCGTCAGATTGCTGGGGACCGGGTGGAACTGACTTTAGTAGTACCGGCGGGGATGGACAGCCATTCTTTTGAACCGACGCCTACGGACATGCGAACCATACAGGAGGCAGATGTGCTGATCTGCAATGGGGGAGAGATGGAGCACTGGCTGGCCCAGGCTTTGGAGGCTGTGGACATTGGCTCTATGACTATAGTTCGTATGATGGACTATGTGGACGTGGTGGAGGAAGAATGGGTGGAGGGAATGGAAAGGGAAGAACATGACCACGGGAATCATAGGGAGGAGGAGAGGGTTTATGAACCTCATGGCAAATATGAAGAGATTCACACAGACCAGGATGGAGACCATAAGGGATTGGAATATGACGAGCATATTTGGACATCTCCGCGAAATGCCATGATTTTGGTACAAGCCATAGAAGAGGTATTAAAGGAGCATGACCCTAAAGGAATGGCAGAGTATCAGGAGAACGCTGCCGCATATCTTCAAGAACTGGAAGAAATTGACAACAAGATGAGAGCTGTGGTCAAAGAACAGAAAAGGAACCAGATCATTATAGGAGATAAATTTCCGTTCCGGTATCTGGCAGAAGATTATGGGTGGGATTATAAGGCCGCATTTACCGGATGCAGCACAGATACCGAGCCAAGCGCCCGGACCATTGCCTATTTGATTGACAAAGTAAAAGAGGAGAAGATTCCAGTGATCTATTATCTGGAACTTAGCAGCCCCCGTGTGGCAGAGATCATTGGGGAGGAGACAGGGGCCAAACCGCTTTTGCTCCATTCCTGCCATAACGTAACCCGAAGGGAGTTTGAATCCGGAGTTACCTATGTGAGGCTGATGGAGCAGAATGTGGAAAATCTGAGAAAAGGATTGGTTGAATGAAGCCATTTATTGTATGTGATCATGTGGACTTTGGATATGAGAACCAGGATGCAGTGACTGATTTAAGCCTGGAGATTTATCCTGGGGATTATCTTTGCATTGTGGGGGCGAACGGTTCCGGAAAGAGTACTTTGATTAAAGGCTTTTTGGGATTGCTTCCCCCCACGTCCGGGACTCTTTTGGTGGCGGAGGAGCTGCGCAGAGGGGGGATCGGTTATCTGCCACAGCAGACTGCCGCCCAAAAGGATTTTCCGGCAACGGTCTACGAAGTGGTGCTGTCAGGGACTTTGGGCCGAAGGGGAAATCTTCCTTTTTATTCCAGGGAGGAGAAAAAGTTGGCAGAAAGAAGCATGGAAAGACTGGGAATCTGGAATTTGAGAAGAAAATCCTATCGGGACTTATCTGGCGGGCAGCAGCAGCGGGTTTTGATTGCTCGTGCTCTCTGTGCCACAGAGCAAATGCTGATTCTGGATGAACCGATCACCGGGCTGGACCCGTCGGGGATTCAAAAACTGTATCATTTGATTCGGGAATTGAACCAGAAGGATGAGATTACCATTGTTATGGTGTCCCACGATATTCGAAATGTGGTTTCCCAGGCAGATAAGATTCTTCATATGCAGCAGCGGGCCCTTTTTTATGGAACGGTGGAGGACTATGTGGAAAGCATGGCAGGGCGGGAGTTTTTAGGACAGGAGGAAAATGAGCGGGTGTGCGGTGTCTGCGGCAGAAAATATGACAGACCAGAGGGGAGAAGCATATGAGAATGATTTTGGAAATGTTATCCTATCCTTTTTTGGTACGGGCCCTTTTGGGGGGAATGCTGGTATCTTTGTGTGCGGCGCTCTTGGGCGTAAGTCTGGTATTGAAGCGATATTCTATGATCGGAGACGGATTGTCCCATGTGTCTTTTGGCGCTTTGTCTGTGGCTGTGGCAGTAGGGTGGTCACCGCTTGTAGTCTCCATTCCGGTTGTCACGCTGGCTGCTTTTTTTCTTCTTAGGATTACCGAGAACGGGAAAGTGAAAAGCGATGCCGCCATAGCTATGATTTCTGCATCGGCTCTTGCAATGGGAATTGTGGTAACATCCCTTACCACTGGAATGAATACAGATGTGAGCAGCTATATGTTTGGCAGCATTCTTGCCATGAGCCGACAGGATGTGATTTTGGGAGGCATTTTGTCTGTGGTGGTCCTTTGCCTGTTTGTGTTTTGTTATAATAAAATTTTTGCCGTTACCTTTGATGAGAGCTTTGCCAAAGCCACGGGGGTTCGGGTGAGGTTTTACAACATTCTGATTGCGGTTTTGACTGCTGTGACGATTGTGCTGGGGATGCGGATGATGGGCGCCATGCTGATTTCCAGCCTGATTATTTTTCCGGCTCTTACTGCCATGAGAGTGTTTAAAAGTTTCCGCGGTGTGGTGGTGTGTTCCGGTGTGCTGTCCGCCGTGTGTTTTTGTGTGGGTATGGCTGTGTCTTACGGTTTGTCCGTACCAGCGGGAGCCAGTGTGGTTTTGGTGAATTTGGCTGTATTTGGCGTGTTTACAGCAGTTTCACGATTGAATCATTTTGGCCGGTGAGAACATCACAAAAAGAGCAAAGCAAGCTGAATGGAAATGTCTGGCTGCGCTCTTGGACAAAAGGGAGGAAATATAGAAATGTCATTTTGGAGAAAGGGATTGTTTGGAAAGTTGTATCAGGTGCGCAGTCATCTCACTCAGACTCAGTTTATTGCATATGGTTTTTTGGGAATCATTCTCACAGGGACCTTGATTTTAATGCTTCCGGTTTCCAGCAGAACCAGAGAGGTGAGCAGCTTTATAAACTGCCTGCTTACGGCTACCAGCGCATCCTGTGTGACCGGTCTGGCTGCCTATGATACCTGGACCCATTGGTCGCTGTTTGGACAGCTGGTGATTCTTACCATGATTCAGATCGGCGGTTTGGGTTTTGTGACCATTGGCGTTTTTCTTTCCATTGTGCTTCGGAGAAAGATCGGGCTGAAGGAAAGAGGGCTTATGCAGGAAAGCGTCAACACTCTGCAGATTGGCGGTGTAGTGCGGCTGGCCAAAAAGATCATTGTGGGAACAATGATTTTTGAGGGGGCAGGAGCAGTTCTGCTGTCTATCCGGTTTATTCCACAGTACGGCATTTTCCAGGGAATTTATTTTGGGATTTTCCATTCCATTTCCGCCTTTTGCAACGCGGGATTTGATCTCATGGGGTGTCAGGGTCCTTATAGCTCTCTGGTGAATTACTATAACGACTGGCTGGTGAATCTGGTGGTAATGTCTCTGATTGTTATTGGAGGAATCGGGTTTATTGTATGGGATGATATAAGCCGGAACCGTTTTCATGTTCACCGGTATATGCTTCACACAAAACTGGTGTTACTCACCACCTTCAGCTTGCTTTTTGGATGCGCATGGCTGTTTTATAAGTTTGAATCTCAAAATCTTCTGGTGGGAATGGATACGAGCGGAAAGATTCTTACATCCCTGTTTTCCTCTGTTACTCCAAGAACCGCTGGATTTAACACCTTGGATACTGGAAGTCTCACGGATGCAAGTAAAATGCTTACGGTGATTTTAATGTTCATTGGCGGCAGTCCCGGATCCACTGCAGGAGGAGTAAAGACCACTACCATTGTAGTTTTGTATCTTCATCTGTGGTCCTCCATTCAGCGCACTTACGGGGTAAATGCCTTTGGACGGAGGCTTGAGGAAGATGTGTTAAAACGGGCCAGCGCGATTTTTATGATCAATCTGACTCTGGCTTTGGGCGCGTCGCTGTTTATTTTGGCAACTCAGCAGTTTTCGGTTATGGATGTGTTGTTTGAAGCTTTTTCTGCCATAGGCACTGCGGGGATGACCACTGGAATTACCAGAGATTTAAACGGACCGTCCAGGTTGGCCATTATATTTCTCATGTATTGCGGCCGGGTTGGCAGCTTGTCTTTTGCTTTGTCTTTTACCCAGCACAAAAAGGTAGCACGGGTACAGCAGCCTGTAGGGCAGATTACAATTGGATAAAAACAGCACATAGAATGATAAAAAAAGGAGAGAATGTATGAAATCGATTTTGATTATTGGGATGGGGCGGTTTGGACGCCATCTTTGCACCAATCTTGCCAAACTGGGCAATCAGATTATGGCAGTGGATGAAAATGAAGAGACTTTGGAAGATATGCTGGATTATGTAGTCAGTGCAAAAATCGGAGACTGCACCAATGAAGCAGTGCTGAAAAGTCTGGGGGTTGACAACTTTGACATCTGCTTTATCTGTATTGGAACCAATTTTCAAAGCAGCCTTGAGATTACCAGCATGGTAAAGGAAATGGGAGGAAGATATGTGGTCAGCAAGGCCAATCGGGATATTCACGCCAAATTCCTTCTGCGCAATGGGGCGGATGAGGTGATTTATCCAGACCGGGATATTGCGGAGAAGATGGCAGTGCGTTACAGCGCGAACCATGTGTTTGATTATATTGAACTGACGGAAGAATTTTCCATTTATGAGATTCCTCCATTGCCTCAATGGGTGGGGAAGAGCATTATTGATTTAAGCATCCGAAATAAATACCATATCAGCATTCTTGCCACAAAGGAGGGAGAGCGGGCCAAACTGATGCCAACCGCTGACTATGTAATCCGGGAAGATGAGCATTTGATGGTTATTGGAAAAAATGAAGATGTAGATAGGATTTTAAAGGAACTGCAGTGAGAAGAACAGGCATGAATCCAGGTGTCAGGTTTGCCTGTTATGGGGATTCATGCCTGTTCTTATAAAATCTTTATTTCATTTTTCGGTCCAGATACGCCCACAGCCGGTACATGAGAAAGCCCCAGGCAAAGAACAGGACAATCAGAATACTTAATGGTACTGGATTGTCATAATGGTCCGGCAGAAAATATTTCTGCCAGCCAGGGATATCGGTGTAATAATACTGTCCTGGCCCAAAGTCGATTCCCGGTGCCTGCCCCATATTGTTTGCCATCATATACACGGCAATTCCAATGGCAGCCAAAAAGATGATAATGCCTGCCGTACATACAATCCGCATGGGGGTCCAGGGGGCGGCTGATTTTAATTTTCTCTTCTTCATATCCTAATCCCTTTTTCGAATCCCTTTATAAAGTAACTTGTGTGAGAGTGGTTTATACGGTAATGTTGGGGATTGGGAAAATCCGTCCGGACAACAAAAGCCATGCAACCACAAAAGTCAGAACCAGGTTGAACACTTGTCCTACAATGTACAGAACAAACGGCTTGCCTCCCTGGAACTGATCTGCCATCTCCTTAAAGTTGGTCTCAAGACCAATGCAGGTAAAGGCAAGGGCAAAACACCAAGTCTGAAACTCTTTAATGTCAGACAGGATTTTTGCAGTGGATTCCACTCCGATAGTATTCTGGAACACAAAGGAGAAGAACAGGGAAGCGCCCAAAAATCCAAGGATAAACTTGGGGAAACGGTGCCAGATTTCGGAAGCTCCTACAGTCTGGTCTGCGCTTTTGTCTACTTTGGTTGTAAAAAATACAGCTACAGCAAAGGCCACAAAACCAATGAGGATATTCTGAATCATCTTTACCAAAGCTGCTACCTGTCCGGCCAGCTCGCCCATGGCGTTTCCTGCCAGAACCACAGCGCCGGTGGAGTCAACCGTACCGCCAATCCATGCGCCTCCTACCAGAGGATCAATGGCAACTACTTTACAAAACAGCGGCATACCTACCATCATCAGTACCGTACAGATCAAAGAAATACCAACTGCAAAGGTAAGGTCCGTCTTTTTTGCCTTACAGGCAGCGGCAGTGGCAATGGCAGCGGAAGTACCGCAAACTGAGGTGGCTGCGGCGATGGTCATAACCATCCGTTTATTTTCCATTTTCAAATATTTGGTGCCTAAAATCCACATGAAAATAATAACTACAGGAGTAACTGCCCAGGCGATGCCCAGTCCGTAAAGGCCGAACTTTTGAATGTTGGAAAAGAGCACAGAGGCGCCCATGAGCACCAGGCCGGTCTTTATGTAAAATTCGGTCTGAATCGCTGGTTTCAGCCAGTCAGGCACTTTCAAAAGGTTGGAGATCACCAGTCCCAGGATTAAGGCCCAGAAGGCGTACTCCAAATATTTGCTGAATGTGACCTGGGAAGAAATGAGACGTACCGCACAGGTCAGCGCAAACAATGCCAGAAAAGCAACTGCATACTTGGTAATGTTTTTGCCCATCAGATGATTGGAAACGGCAAAAATGATAATCAAGGCGATAGCAGCTAGTGTTTGAACAGTCCCAACTGATAAGCCGTAAATTAGAAATCTAGGGCCTTCTTTGATGAATTTCTTCAAATCAAGTCGTAAGCCGA
>ERZ808029.464-NODE-464-length-22727-cov-3.847196_pt1 | contig 22727 bp, 21 predicted proteins | sample MGYA00380185_ERZ808029 | MGnify/ENA primary metagenome ERZ808029 (study PRJEB31490, sample SAMN06133404) | mouse gut metagenome | isolation source: M2_3 | host: mice | place: China: Chengdu | collected 2015-05 ... | reverse complement strand
GTATCAACAATCCCATCCACCTCCATGGTCCGCCGGATACAAGTATCTGTATCTGCATACACAAAAATTTTAATCAAATCCTCTTTTCCCGCAGAATCCAACACAAAATCCGCACACCGGCCCACAATCACACAAGACTCCTTGCTGGCCAGCTCCCGAATCACCTCTGACTGAAACTTAAACAAATTTTCCGGCGAAGTAACATCCCCCTGAATTTTAGGCGCACCCACCATTCCATGGCGCATCCCACCCACAATCTTCCGAAGCAGGTTATTCCCCGCCTTTTCATCTGCCAGCCGAAAATACTGCTCTCCCACCGCACTTTTTTCAGCCGTCATACTCAAAATCTCATCATCATAAAAAGGAATCCCCAGGCACTTGGCCAATTTCCTCCCCACAATCCTCCCCCCACTGCCATACTGTCTCTCAATCGTAATAACCAGCTTATCCTTATCCATCCAACACCCTCCTCCAAAAATTCTAATTCAAAAAAACAATCCAGGTCCTTTAAACCATATCACTTTAAACTATACCACTTTAACTCATACAGCCTGACCATTCTCCCCGCTACCTAAAAAACAACGATAAAACTTTCTTTCATTATACCACAAACTTCCCCACCTGTACAGTCATATCCCCTCCAAAAAACGTATCCCTCTCCCTCCATTACCGTCCACAACATCATCTTCTTATCCGACTATACCAGTAAAACACCATAAGAATCTTTCCCGACTACGCCAGGAAAACGGCATATAATTCTTGCCCAACTATACCAGGAAAGCAACATATGATTCTTATTCATCTATACCAGAAAAGCGACATATAATTCTTATCCAACCACGCCAGGAAAGCAGCAGATGATTCTTATTCATCTATACCAGAAAAGCGACATATAATTCTTATCTAATTACGCCAAGAAAGCAGCATATAATTCTTGTCCAACCACGCCACTAAAACAGCATATGATTTCTATCCAACTACGCCAGGAAAACAGCATCAGAAATCTTGTCTGGCTATGCCAGGAAAACAGCATCAGAAATCTTGTTCGGCTATGCCAGGAAAACAGCATCAGAAATCTTGTTCGGCTATGCCAGGAAAACAGCATCAGAAATCTTGTCCGGCTATGCCAGGAAAGTAGCATGAGAAGAATCCGGGAATGGCAGAAGACCCTCTTTCCACGCCGGTTCTTAGGCGCTGTTTTAAAGCGCCTTAGAACCGACGTGGAAAATGGAGTGAGAACGCGTCTTCTGCCGTTCCCGGATTCTTCTCATGCGGACCTTCCCACACACCCCCTCATGCTTCCCCCCTTACTTTGTCAACATCATCCGATCATTAGAAAATTCCCCGCCGCTTGCCTCTGCAAACTTACGAAGCAAATCTTCCACTGTCAGCCGTTTTTTCTCCTCCCCAGACACATCATAAATAATCTGGCCATCATTCATCATAATCAGCCGGTTGCCAATCTGAATCGCATCCCGCATATTGTGAGTAATCATCAATGTGGTCAAATGATCTTTGTTGACAATGGATTCCGTTGTTTCCAGCACTTTGGCCGCTGTCTTCGGGTCCAAAGCCGCTGTGTGTTCGTCTAAAAGAAGAAGCCTGGGCTTTTCCAATGTGGCCATCAAAAGCGTAAGCGCCTGTCTCTGACCGCCAGAGAGCAACCCCACCTTGGAAGTCAGCCGGTTCTCCAACCCCAAGTTAAGCTTTGCCAGAAGATCCCGATACAGTTTCCGCTCGCTGTTTGCAATCCCTGGCTTTAGGGTCCGTTTATGTCCCCGGCGCAGAGCAAGGGCAAGATTTTCCTCGATCCCCATGGTAGCTGCCGTTCCATTCATAGGGTCCTGAAACACCCGCCCCAAAAATGCCGCCCGCTTATGCTCCGAAAGTTTTGTCACATTCTTTCCATCAATAATAATCTGCCCTTCATCCACCTGCCAGGTTCCGGCAATGGCATTTAAAAGGGTGGATTTTCCCGCTCCGTTGCCGCCGATTACTGTCACAAAATCCCCGTCTGCCAAAGTAAGACTAAGCCCTTTTAAAGCACGCTTCTCATTGACAGTACCTGGATTAAAAGTTTTGGAAATATTCCTTATCTCCAACATCAGCTTTGTCCTCCCTTCCTCATCCATTTTGAGAAATACCGGCTTTTCCAGGTAGGAATCGCCAGGAAAATCGCCACCACCACTGCTGACAGAAGTTTCAGCAGATCTGTGTCAACTCCTTTCCAGATGACAAATTGAAGCACCAGATAATAGATGATCGACCCCAAGGTCACTCCCAACAGACGAAATGCAAAATTGTGGAAAACCCGGCCAAAAACAGCTTCTCCGATAATCACAGCCGCCAAACCGATAACAATGGCGCCCCGGCCCATATTCACATCTGCAAATCCCTGATACTGTGCCAGCAAGGCACCGGAAAGAGCCACAAGACCATTGGAAATCATCAGGCCCAGCACCCGGCTCAAATCTGTGTTAATTCCCTGAGCACGGGCCATTTTGTCATTGCAGCCTGTGGCCCGCAAAGAACAGCCAAGTTCCGTTCCGAAAAACCAGTACAAAAAAACAATCAGCAACGCAATAATAATTGCCACCAGCAAAATCGTGTTTTTATAAAAAGGAACATTTTTAATAAAACGCAGCGAAACCAAGAGATCAAACTTATCCACATTGATTGCCTGATTCGCCTTTCCCATTATTTTCAAATTGATGGAATACAGCCCAAGCTGTGTCAAAATTCCCGATAAAATAGCCGGAATCCCCATAAACGTATGCAAAAGTCCAGTTGCAAATCCGGACACCATTCCTGCAAGGAAAGCTCCAGCTAGAGCCACCCAAACGTTCTGTCCGGACAGCATCAGCATGATACAGACCGCGCCACCGGTACAAAGGGAGCCGTCCACGGTCAGATCCGCAATATCCAGAACCCGATAGGTGATGTACACCCCAATCGCCATAATTCCCCATATCAATCCCTGGGCCACTGCTCCGGGAAGTGCGTTCCATAAACTTATCATAGTATACTCATCCTTGTCCTGTCATTCAGTTTATAGAGCGTGTCTGAAAATTCAAACACGCTCTTGGGAAAATACAGCGGCAGGAAAATGTTCCTGCCCTTCTGTATCTTCCCTTTTCTGTTGTTTTATTTTATCCGCAATAACTTTTCATCCTAACATTCTTCTTTACTCTTCAATGGCTACATAGTCATCTGGAACCGTAATGTTCAGCGCTTCGCAAAGAGATTTGTTGTACTTTTTCGTAAACAGAGGCGCATATTCAATGGGCATTTGGGAAATGTCAGCCTCTCCTGTAAGAATCTTTGCAGCCATCTTTCCGGTGCCCACTCCCAAATCATAGTAGCTGATGGACAAAGTCGCTACGCCGCAGCCACGGCAAATGCCTTCTTCTCCTGCGATTACCGGTACTCCTGCCGGCTGACAGATGTTGTTTACAATCTCTGCGTTAGCGGCTGCCGTATTATCTGTGGGTACATAGATCACGTCGCTTTCCCCTGCTGCCTTCGTGACAATCGTTGACAAATCGTTAGAGTCGGAAAAAGCATAATACTCACAGGTATATCCAAGCTCCTCCAAAGCCGCTTTCACTGTATCTACCTGATACTGGGAATTGGCCTCGGCAGAACAGTACAAAAGACCTACCTTCTTGGCATCTGGGAACAGCTCATGAAGCATGGCTGCCTGCTCGTCCAAAGGAGCCAGATCGGAAGTTCCGGAAATGTTGCCTCCCACAGTACCAGTAAAACCATCAATACCAAGAGCCACTCCATACTCAGTAACTGAAGTTCCAAGAACCGGAATCTCATTGGTACCTGCCTGCGCTGCCTGCAAAGCCGGCGTTGCGTTGGCAAGAATCAAATCCACATCCGAAGAGACAAAGCTGTTAATAATGGTAGAACAGGTGTTAGAATCCCCCTGTGCGTTCTGCTCGTCAAACTTTACCTTATCCCCCAAAGCTTCGGTCAGCGCATCTTTAAATCCCAAAGTAGCGGCATCCAGCGCGTCATGCTGCACCAGCTGACAGATTCCCACAGTGTAGGTTTCTTCTGTTCCGGCGTTATCTTTCTTGTCTTCGCTTTCTTTGTTCTCTGCTCCATCTGTACCTGCCGGGGCGTCTGACTTTTCCTCTGCTGCGCCAGCAGCCTCTGTGGAAGCCGTCCCGTCAGCCCCGCCCGAACAGGCAGTGAGAGACAGCATCATGGCAGCAGCCAGCGCCATGGATAATACCTTTGCTGATTTCTTCATAATTCTTAATCTCCCTTTGATTATGTATTGTTTTATGCATTCTGGCGAACACACATTAGGTATCATACTACAAAATCTTCGCCGCGTCAACTTTTCAATGCTTTAAAATGTTAAAATTTAAAGCGATAAAGTAACTCTTCAAATTTTCCCTACATTCCATTTGCTATTTCTCTGGTCTTCCTTTATAATAGAAGCGGAACTATAACCAGACAAACAGGATAAATTTGTAAAGAGGAGAAGGTATGAAACAACATGTAGGAGAAAAAGCATCAAAAGTACAAAATTTCATTTTCAACACCGCAATGTTTCTGGAACTGCTGATGGCTGTGATTGTAATCCTTGCCCTGCTGATTATGCTCATCCAAGTACCTACGGAACTGGCAGGGCTTGTGCATAACGGCGAATTTAACCAGTTTCTCAAACAGCTGTTCGATATTATCATTGGAATCGAGCTGTTGAAAATGCTTTGCCGCCATGACCTGGACTCTGTAGTGGAAGTGCTGCTGTTCTCCACTGCCAGAGAAATGATCATTGAACACATGCCCATTTATCACACCCTGATCGGGATCGTAGCTATCGCTGTTTTGTTCCTGATTCGCAAATATCTTTTTGTCTCTGCATTGGACAAAAACGAGGATAGCAGTAAATAATCGTTTCTCACAATAGCTCACGGTACAGGCGCAGCACATTGCCATAAAAGACCGCTTCCATCTCCGCCAGGGTAAATCCCTGGCGGTTCATTTCATCTGCCAGCATTCCCATTGCCGAACAGTCCGGAATCTCCACAATACTGGTGATCCCATCAAAATCACTTCCCAGGCCAATACACCCAATTCCTCCTACCTGCTTCATATGTTTCATATGGGCAACCATGTGACAGCACTGACTATGTATGGGTTCTTTTCCATCCTCCTCATCTCTCAAAAAAGAAGCGCAGAAATTGATTCCGGCCACACCGCCCCGTTCGGCTAATTGGCGAATCATCTCATCGGTCAGATTTCTGGGATGATTGGCTAAAGCCCGCGCATTGGAATGGCTAGCCACAAAAGGTTTCTTTGTATACTGAAATACATCCCAAATTCCCCTGTCATTTAAGTGGGAAATATCAATGATCATCCCCATACGCTCCATCTCCTGAACAAATTCAATTCCAATTTTTGTCAGTCCATGGTCCAGATCCAAAACACACTGGGACGGACGTCCATTCTCCTCCTCTTCCTCTCTTTTCTTTCCCCAAGCATTGGGCAAAGCGCCGTTTTTGCAGCGGGGCATATAACTTGGGTATCCCAGCTCATTTGGCACATTCCAGGTAAGCGTCATCATCCGCACCCCCAGCCGGTAAAAATCTCTTAAAAATCCCAGCTCTCCCATACAGACCCCGCCCTCTTCCAAAGTCAATAAAGCAGACATCTTTCCATTTCTGCGATTTTCCTCTATTTCCTGCCAGGTCCTTACCATTCCGATTTTGTCCGAATGTTCCTTGATTTCCTCATAAAACACATCCACCAGCTTCATTCCATATGCAAGAGGATCTTTTTGTGTGTTTAAATTGGTAAACAGGGCGAAATTCTGTAACAGATAATCTCCCTTTTCCATTTTTCCCAAATCCACATGAAGATCATTTTCCAAAAGATTTCCCTTCCACCCTTTTTTCCGGCGCTCATACATCTCTGATATGGTATCACAATGCATATCTGCCACTTTCATTGTTCTGACTCCTTTCCCTTTATCCAATCCATCCAGACCACGGTTATTTTAGCAACTCAGTACTGGCATCTTGTCTCAGTTTACTTTATGTTTTTCACACAGAAAAAGAACCTGCCATAATACAGCAAGTTCCTTCTCCTAACCAATACACTTTAAAGCGTCTCCGCCCGCTCTTCAATATTCTTCCGGAAATTAATGACATCATGCTGGTAATCTGTCTCCATATAATCGGAAGTAATCATAAAATCTGCCGTGGCCTTATTCACCGCAATGGGAATATCATACACCTGGGCGATTCTCATCAGGGCTTTTACATCGGTGTCATGTGGTTGAGCGGTCAATGGATCCGAGAAAAATACCACAAAATCAATCACTCCCTCTACAATCTTGGCTCCAATCTGCTGATCTCCTCCCAAAGGTCCGCTGTTGTACCCTTTCACCGTAAGTCCGGTCTGGTCTGTAATCATTCGTGCTGTTGTTCCGGTTCCATACAGGTTATGGTGCTTTAGCACAGCATAATGTTCCTTGCACCATTCAATTAATTTCGGTTTTTCATTATCGTGAGCAATCAGTGCAATATCTTTCTTCGGTCCAATGGTAAACGTAATGTAATCTTTTGCCATAGTTATCCTCTCCTTTCCCATGGCGGTTTACTTTCTAACGATCTGCCGCAGTTTTACAATCTGTCTGAAAACCATCCGGTCTGCGGCATACCCCAAGTTATACCATGAACTTCCAAAAAGCACAAGTAAAATAAAAGTGAACATTTTCTGACTTTTTTCTGAACAATCATCCGACCATTTTCATTTTTATATACCGCCTTTCTGCCAAAAACGCCAGTTTCAAACCCTATGCCTGTTCCTCCATCTTGGTCACTTTCTCAATCAGTTCCCACAACTCCTCTCTTCCCTGTTTGGTCACGGAAGAAAAAGGGATCACCGTTCCCTTTTCTCCGAGACCAAGTCCCTCTCTCACCTGTTTCACATGTCTTTGCACCTGACTGCGATTCAGTTTGTCCACTTTTGTAGCAACAATCACCGGAGAATACCCTCTCTCCCGAATCCAGTCATACATCAGTTTATCGTTGGCAGAGGGTTCATGGCGGATATCAATCAGCAGAAATAAACATTTCAGCATAGAAGAACTTTGTAAATACCGCTCGATCATCTTCCCCCATCGTACCTTTTCCTCCACTGGAACCTTGGCATAGCCATATCCAGGGAGATCTACATAATAAAAAGCATCGTTAATATTATAGAAATTAATCGTCTGAGTCTTACCTGGCTGAGAGGAAGTCCGGGCCAGGGACCTTCGATTCATCAGCGCGTTGATCAGGGACGATTTTCCCACATTTGACTTTCCCGCAAAGGCAATCTCTGGGTAGGGACTGTCCGGCAGCCTGCTTGTGATGCCACAGACAGTTTCCAGTTCCACTTTTTTGATAATCATAAATTCCTCCGTCATTTGTCTTCTAAAGTATTTCGTTTTTTATTAGGATGTAAATGCCTTTTCCAGCACTTCTTCCATGGTCTTTACATATACAATTTCCAGACCATCTGTAATCTCTTCTGACAGTTCTCCAATATCCGGACGGTTTTTATCCGGCACCAGCACAGTCTGAATATGGGCCATCTTAGCTGCCAGAATCTTTTCTTTTAATCCTCCAATAGACAAAACCCGGCCTCTAAGGGTAATCTCGCCGGTCATTGCCACCTTGGCAGACACTTTTTTGTCTGTGACTGCAGACAGCATGGCTGTGGCCATGGTGATTCCCGCAGATGGACCATCCTTTGGCACAGCTCCCTCAGGAATGTGAATATGAAGATCATGTTTTTCAAAATAATCATGGGCCAAGGAATATTTTGGACTGATGGAACGCACATAAGTCAAAGCAGTCTGAGCAGACTCCTTCATCACATCTCCCATCTGACCCGTCAGCTTCACCTCCCCCTTTCCCGGCATCACATTCACCTCAATCTGCAAAGTATCTCCTCCCACGCTGGTCCAGGCAAGCCCTCGCACAACCCCTACCTGATCTTCCTCGTTGGCTTCTTCAAAGGTGATCTTTTCTTTTCCCAAATATTTTTCCAGATTAGACTCGGTGACGCAGATCTCATCCTTCTTGTTCTCCAGAAAATCTCTGGCCGCTTTTCGGAAAATCTCTCCAATCCGGCGTTCCAAATTCCGCACCCCCGCCTCCCTGGTGTAATTATGAATGATCTTCTTTAAAGCCTCGTCAGATATGCTTACCTGCTTTTTGGTCAAACCATTTTTATCCAGCTGCTTTCCAATTAGAAATTCACGGCCAATGTGAAATTTTTCATTTTCCGTGTAGCTGTTAACCTCAATTACCTCCATCCGGTCCAAAAGGGGGCGGGGAATGGACTGAGTGGTGTTTGCCGTAGCAATAAACAACACATTAGACAGATTAATAGGTGCTTCCACATAATGATCCCGAAACCGTACATTCTGTTCTCCATCCAACACCTCCAAAAGTGCGGAAGAAGTATCTCCCTTATAATCACTGCTCACCTTATCAATCTCATCCAGCAGCATTAAAGGATTGGATACTCCTGCCTGACGCAGCCCTTCCACCAGTCTTCCTGGCATAGCTCCCACATAGGTTTTGCGATGGCCCCGAATCTCCGCCTCATCCCGAACGCCGCCCAAACTGATTCTTACATACTTTTTATTCAGAGCCCGCGCCACTGACCGGGCAATGGAAGTCTTGCCGGTTCCCGGAGGACCTACAAGACACAAAATAGGGCCAGCCCCCTTTTTGGTAAGGGCGCGGACTGCCAGATACTCCAAAATCCGCTCCTTTACCTTTTCCAGACCATAATGGTCTGCATCTAAAATCTCCTGGGCATGTTTTATGTCATTGTTGTCCCTGGACATCCGGTTCCATGGCAGCTCCAGCAAGGTTTCGATATAGGTGCGAAGTACGTTTCCTTCCTGGCTGCTTCCCGGCATACCGCGAAAACGCTCAATCTCCTTGTGAAGTTTCTCCCGAACTTCCTTATCCATCTTTAAAGAAGCCAGCTTCCGCTCAAATTCATCTGCATCCGATACTGGGTCTTCTCCCAGCTCCTGCCGAATAATCTTTAACTGTTCCCGCAAAATATAATCCCGCTGGTTTTTGTCCACTGCCTCCTTGACTTTTGCCTGAAACTCCTGCCGGATTCGGGAAATTTCAATCTCATCTGTGAGATTTCCCACCAGCACTTCATACCGGGTCACAGCATCTTCCGCATTGAGATAATCCTGCCGCACAGAGTAATCCCATGGAAGTTCGCTGGCCATGTGGAGCATTATCTCATCCAGTCCGCCTGCTATCATCAAATTTGGCAGCACTTCTCTGGCAAATTTCGGATGTTGACGTCCATACTCCTCTGCCTTGTCCCGCAGTACCCGTCGCATGGCTTCTGCTGTCAGAGAATCTACATCGTCACTTCTCCAGGGAGACACCATGACTTCTCCGATCAACGCCGGGTCCATTGAATCCAGCACCAAAAGTTCAGCCCGCTCCATCCCTTCCACCATCACCCGAATCACACCTCCAGGCATTTTTACCAGCTGTTTTACATGGACCACCACTCCAATGTGGTAAAGCTGTTCCAATACAGGATTGGTATCTTCTGGGTCTCTTTGTGTCACAATGCAGATTTTCTGATCACTGACCATGGCCTTTTCCACTGCTGCCACGGACCTGGAACGGCTAATGTCAAAACTCATGGTCATTTTCGGCAACACGGTCAGTCCCCGAAGGGCAATCACTGGCATTGTCATAACCGTTGTATCCATAATATCCTCCTCTTTATCCTTCTCTCCTGACATTCACTTAAAGCTCGCCTGCAGAAATTAAATTTAACACTTTGCCCGCATAAATAAAAAATGGAAGCCTATGCTCCCATTTTCTAACGGATAAATCCCCAATCAGGCGATTTCCCCTGGTCTGTCCTTCTTCCGTCTCTGGGAGAGTGTCTTGCGCGGCACCGCTGTATCCCGATACACCAGCTCCGGCTCTCCGGTTTTATTTACCACATCCTTTGTGATTGTGCAAATCCCAATACTGCTGTCAGAGGGAATCTCATACATTAAATCCATCACCGCTGACTCCATAATGGAACGAAGTCCGCGGGCGCCGGTCTTCCGGCTTACTGCAAGGCTGGCAATTTCAAGAAGCGCCTCCTTGGTAAATTCCAGTTTTACATCATCCAGCTCAAAAAGTTTCTGATACTGTTTGGTAATGGCATTCTTCGGCTCTGTCAAAATCCGCACCAGAGCCTCTTCATTGAGAAGCTCCAAGGACACGGTTACTGGCACGCGTCCGATAAATTCAGGAATCAATCCGAATTTCACCAAATCTTGCGGCTCCACTTTTTTGAGAAGCTCATCAATGTTTCTCCGGTTCTTGTCTACCACCTCTGCATTAAAGCCAATGGAGCCTGCACTCTGTCTGCGCTCAATGATCTTTTCCAACCCGTCAAAGGCTCCGCCGCAGATAAACAAAATGTTGGTAGTGTCAATCTGCAAAAGTTCCTGATGAGGATGTTTCCGTCCTCCCTGCGGAGGAACGCTTGCCACTGTGCCTTCCAAAATTTTCAAAAGAGCCTGCTGCACTCCTTCACCGGACACATCTCTGGTGATGGACACATTTTCCGATTTTTTGGTAATTTTGTCAATCTCATCAATATAAATAATACCATATTCTGCTTTTGCAATATCATATTCTGCCGCCTGTATCAGCTTCAGCAAAATATTTTCCACATCTTCTCCCACATAGCCAGCCTCTGTAAGAGCGGTGGCGTCTGCTATGGCAAAGGGTACATTCAGCACTTTTGCCAGGGTCTGAGCAAGATAGGTTTTTCCGGAACCAGTAGGTCCCAGCATCAAAATATTGCTCTTTTGTACATCCACATCCATATCTTTTCTGGAAGTGATGCGCTTATAGTGGTTATAAACAGCCACAGACAGCACCTTTTTTGCCGTCTCCTGTCCGATTACATATTCATCCAGAAATGCTTTGATCTCCTTGGGCTTTAACAGGTTGATTCCTGCAAAATCCGGATCTGCGCTTTCCTGCTCGTCAAACTCCTCCTCCAGAATCTCCGCGCAAAGATCAATGCACTCGTCGCAGATAAAAACATTGTTGGAGCCGGCAATCAGCTTTTTCACCTGATCCTGGGTCTTCCCGCAGAAAGAGCATCTGACTCTGTCATCCATTCTGTTCGGCATAACACACCTCTGTCCTTTCTTTCTTTTCATGCAGTCCCAAACACGGTGGAAAAATCACCTAAATCTATCTTTTCCCTAATGGTTGGTCAGCACTTTATCCACCAGCCCGTAATCACAGGCTTCCTCTGCCGTAAGATAATGATCCCGTTCGGTATCTCTGCACACAACCTCATAAGGCTGGCCTGTGTTGGCAGCCAGAATCCGGTTCAGCTTTTCTTTTGTCTGTAAAATCTTCTCTGCCACAATCTGAATCTCTGTGGCCTGACCGCGGGCGCCGCCAGAAGGCTGATGAATCATCACTTCTGCGTTGGGAAGGATAAACCGCTTTCCCTTCTTGCCTCCTGCCAGCAAAAACGCTCCCATGCTTGCCGCCATGCCCACACACAACGTAGACACATCACACTTGATATAATTCATCGTATCGTAAATCGCCATGCCGGCAGTCACAGAACCTCCGGGACTGTTAATATACAGGTTAATATCCTTGCCTGGATCTTCTGCCTCCAAAAACAGAAGCTGCGCCACAATTACGCTGGCGGACACGTCCGTAACCTCTTCTCCCAGGAAAATAATTCTCTCCTTTAGCAGACGGGAATAAATGTCATAAGAACGTTCCCCTCTGCTGGTCTGCTCGATTACATAAGGTATTAACGGCATTCCAAATCCTCCTTCACTGTACTAGAAATGCAGATTCCCCCAAAAACGGAAACCTGCACATTCTTTCTACACCAGAGAATGTTTAAAAAATACGTTCTGCCATAAATGGCTGGAATGATCTTTTCAACACACTCTCACATAATCCGATTTAATTACCTTGCCATTTCTTTTAGAATTATTTTCCAAAAGGGCAGATGAGAAAGGTAAGATAAGTCTGTCAGGCCAGATTTACTATTTTCATCTACACTATGGAAACGCAAGCCAGTGAAAGGCATGGTTATCTAAAAAGGATTATACTAACTTCGCTTCTGCCACCAAAAAGTCAATGGCTTCCTGAACTGCCAGATCTTCTCTCATCCGGTTAAGCCCAGTCTCTCCCATAAGCTCCCTTGTCTTCTCTGCATCCATCTTGTACAGGGTTGCCATCTTCTCAATCTCTGCATCGATTGCCTCTTCCGGCACTTCAATGTTCTCGGCAGCCACCACAGCTTCCAGCACCAGACGGGTGCGAATCCGCTTCTCTGCCTGCGGACGAATATCTTCTCTCAGCTTATCCAAGGTCATGCCGGTAAACTGCATGTACTGTTCCATTGTCAAGCCCTGAGACTGCATCCGGCGGGCATAATCTTCCAAAGTGCCGCTGATCTGCTCTTCAATCATAGCCTCCGGAATCTCCATGGAAGCATTGGCAACCACTTTTTCCAGAACGTTATTCTCATTCTCTGTGGTGGCCTGTTTCTGCTTGGTCTCTGAAAGTTTTGCCTTCAAATCCGCTTTGTATTCCTCTAATGTCTCAAATTCAGATACTTCTCCGGCAAACTCATCATCCAGCTCCGGCAGCTCCTTGGCTTTGATCTCATGGATCACTACCTTAAATATTGCAGGCTTGCCAGCCAGCTCTTTAGCATGATAGCTTTCCGGAAAACTTACCTGAACTTCTACTTCCTCTTCCCGGTTCTTGCCAATCAGCTGGTCTTCAAATGTATCAATAAAAGAATGGGAACCAATGGTCAGGCTGTAATCTTCTGCCTTTCCGCCCTCAAAGGGAATCCCATCAATATATCCGTCAAAGTCAATCACCACCTGATCTCCGTTTTCCACCGGACGGTCTTCCACGGAAACCAAACGGGAATTTTGCTCTTGCACCTTTTTCAGTTCTGCTTCAAGGTCCGCATCCGTCACTTCCGGCCGCGCACGTTCTACTTCAATTCCCTTATACTCTCCCAACGTTACTTCCGGCTTCAGTGCCACCAGAGCCGTATACACAACGTTCTGTCCCTTTTCTACCTTTTCCACTTCAATATCCGGACGGGACACAATATCCAGACCGCTTTCTTTTGCCGCATCCCGGTAGGTCTGATTGATAATCTCATTGACCGCATCCTCGTACAAAACCCCTGGTCCATACATCTTCTCGATCAGAGCCTGGGGAGCTTTGCCTTTACGGAATCCTGGAATGTTGAATCTACCTCTATTTTTCTTATAGGAAGTTTTAAGAGCCTCGTCAAACTGCTCTGCCGGCACTTCTACGGTTAATTTCGCCATGTTCTTTTCAAGCTTTTCTACTTGTAAACTCATAATGTCTGGGTTCCTCCTTCACTATGTATGGTCGTCTCGGCAGGGCGCCACACTTCAGTGTACCATTATAGCATAGTCTCTCCATAATTACCAGTATTATTTTACACGTTTTCGGGTGGTTTTTCTATGGTTTTTTGTATTTAATTGTTTCCATTTTGTGAATTATTGGGTATACTGGAGGGGATTGGGGGAGCAAGGGGGCCGCAAAGGAGGGAGGAGGGATGGTGGAAGACTCGCTCTCGCTCCATTTTCCACGTAGCGGTACTAAGGCTGCAAAGAACGAACGCAGCCCAGAGTGTGTCGGAAAATTGCTTTCCGTCAGATGCGCGCCACAGTTTGTGGAAGATTTGGCTCGAATGACGGAGGCGTAGTGGGCTACGTTGACGGAATGAAAGCCAAATATACCGCAAAGTGGGGCGTACAGATGGCGGGAATGAATTTTCCGACACACTCTGAGTGCTGACGTGGAAAGAGGGTCTTTCCACCATCCCTCCTCCCTCCTTTGCTCCTGTATTGGCAGTCTTTTGTGTGTTTGTCCAATCCCTTTTGGTTGTTGTATAAAAGTGCTTTTGTGTATTTTTTGTGTTTTGGGATATTTTAATGCTAGTACTTTTTAAACATTTAATGTTTTAATGTATAATGTTTTAAAACATCTCATGTTTTTTAAGATTTTATATTTTTTAAAAATAGGAGGTTTTTTATGGAAATTGAACGTAAATTTAAGGTTAGAATGCTTCCAGCCCAGTATAAGGATTCTCCTCATTGTATGATTGAACAAGCGTATTTATGTACCGATCCGGTGGTTCGTGTTCGTTGTCAGGATGATCAGTATTATCTGACTTATAAAGGGAAGGGACTTTTGGAGCGAGAGGAGTATAATTTGCCTCTTACAAGGGAATCTTATGTCCATCTTCTCGCAAAGGCGGATGGCCTGATTCTTACAAAGACTCGCTACCAGATTCCGCTTTCTTCTCCTTGGGACAAGGGTTCTCTTTCTCTTATTGCGGAGCTGGATGTGTTTTCTGGTGATTATGAGGGGCTTTTGCTGGTGGAGGTGGAATTTCCTTCTAAGGAGACGGCTCTTGCCTTTACTCCGCCGGATTGGTTCGGAGAGGATGTGACTTTTAGCGGGGAATATCAAAATTCTCGTTTGAGTAAAGGGAAAAAGGTTGGGCAAAACCTATGAATCATAGGTTTTGCCCAACCTTTTTTATCGGTCCATAAGCCCTAGAAGAACCACTCCGGCCAGAAGAGCCAGAAGCAGGATAATAATCCGGTCCATCTGCTTGACAGTCAGGGGAATCCGATCATAAAGCCGCTCTTTTAAGGGCAGACTTGCCTGGTATTCTTTTAAAAGCTCATTCTCTTTTTTCAGCCGTTCGTTTTCCAGCTCTAACTCGGATAAGGCTTTCTCTGGTTTTTCCGATTCTTCTGCCTGCACTTTTCTGCTTTCCTGGTCCATTTTTGTAACTCCTCCAAAGTGTATCTGAAAAACAAATGCTTACTTCTTTGCAATGTATTTCCGAATATCAAGAGCAATGGCTACTACAATAACGATACCCTGTGCAATGTACTGATAGTTGGGGTCAATGCCCAAAAACTGCAGACAGGTTTTCAAAAGCTCAAACACTAAAACGCCGATTACCACGCCGGATACCCGTCCGATACCACCGTTTACCGATACGCCGCCAATGGTACAGGCTGCGATGGCTTCCAGCTCATATCCGTTACCTGTATTTACACCGGCTCCGCCAGACTTGGCGCCCAGCAAGAATCCTGCAATAGCGTAAAGAGCTGCTGCTGACACATAAATAACGATCTTGGTCTTCTTTACATTGACGCCAGCCACCTCTGCTGCCGCCTCGTTGCCGCCAATGGCATACATATATTTGCCGTGGCGGGTGTAGTTATAAATAAACCACATAATGGCGCCGATAATTATGGCAATCAAAAACAAATAAGGAAAGACTCCAAATAGTTTTCCGTTGGCAATCACAGTATAGTCCGTCCGGTAGCCTCCCAATGGTACGGACTTGGTATACACCAGGTTAATGCCATAGACGATCATCTGCATACCCAGAGTTCCGATAAAAGCAGGAACGCTTAAATAGGCAATGACAATTCCGTTAATTAGTCCGAAAATACAGCAAATGGCAACGCAGATTAAAAGAATCAGCCACACATTCAGTTCCGGGAAATTCTTGGTCAGTTCAAAACGGCCGCTGTAATCTGCCCGCTGAAGAAGAGTTCCTGCCAGACACGCAGCAAGACCTACAGAACGTCCTGCAGAAAGGTCGGTCCCCTTGGTAATCAGACAGCCGGACACACCGATGGCGATGATAAAACGACAGGCCACGTTGATTGAAATGTTGCTGAAGTTACTGGGGCTGAAGAAATTTTCCTTGGTAATCCCCACAACCAAAACCATCAAAAGAATCAGTATCACAATTCCATTATTGATCAATATGTCTACTACATTGACTTTCTTGCTGTTCATCCTCTCATCCTCCTCTTCCTAAAACTGGGTTGCGTAGCTCATGATACGCTCCTGGGTTGCCTCTTCCCCCTGTACCTGACCAGTAATATGGCCATTGCACATTACCAGAATCCGATTGGACACGCCAATCAGCTCCGGCATCTCTGAGGATATCATGATAATTCCCTTGCCCTGCTTTGCCAGCTCGATCATAATCTGGTAAATCTCATATTTGGCGCCAACGTCAATTCCTCTGGTCGGCTCATCCATAATCAGAATGTCCGGATCATTGGCCAGCCAGCGGGAAATCAGCACCTTCTGCTGGTTGCCGCCAGATAAGGACTGAATCAGCGTCTTGCTGTTAGGCGTCTTGATGGAAAGCTTCGCTACATTGTCCTGAACCAGCTGTTCGATCTTGCCTTTGTTGAGCTTAACTCCCATCTCCAAATATTGATCCAGAGAAGAAATGGAAACATTGTCTGCAATGGAAAGACATCCAAGAATACCTGTACCCCGACGATCCTCTGTGATCATGCCGATTCCTGCACGAATCGCGTCCTGGGGCCGCCGGATGTTGATCTTTTTCCCTTTTATGTACACTTCTCCTTTTGTGATGTGGCGCATACCAAAAATCGCCTCCATCAACTCGGTCCGCTGTGCTCCTACCAGACCGCCAAATCCAAGAATCTCACCTCTTCGAAGTTCAAAAGAGCAATCCTGGAAGGAACGCTCATGAATGCTGGAATAGCCCTTTACATCTAAAAGAACCTCTCCTGCTTTCGTATCATTTTTAGGCGGATAAATGTTGGTCAGTTCCCGGCCCACCATCTGCTTGACAATCTCTTCGTCCGTAATATCGTTCATATTCCAGGAACCCACATAAGTTCCGTCCCGCATGATAGTAATATCATCGCAGATCTCTCGAATTTCTGCCATCTTATGAGAGATGTATACAAGGGAAACCCCTCTTGATTTTAAGTCGCGGATAATGCGGAAAAGAGCCTCTACTTCGTTGTCCGTAAGGGAAGAAGTAGGCTCGTCTAAAATCACAACTCTTGCCTGGAGAGAAACTGCCTTGGCGATTTCCACAGACTGCATTTGGGCAATGGACATGGTCCCCAGCTTGGCCTTGGGGTTGTAAGGCATCTTCACGTCATCCAGCCATTTTGCAGTCTCCTCAAACATTTTTTTGTGATCTACCACCTTGAGAGGGCCGAAATTCTTTGTGGGATAACGCCCTGCATACATATTCTCCGCCACGGTCCGCTCAGGTATGGGCTGCAACTCCTGATGCACCATGGCAAGTCCTTTTTGCAGCGCTTCATCCGGATTGTGAATCTCCACATGGTCTCCATCCAGATAGACTTCCCCCTCATCCATGTGATAAATTCCAAACAGACATTTCATCAAAGTAGACTTTCCTGCGCCATTCTCCCCCATCAGCGCGTGGACAGTGCCTGGACGGACTTTTAAGTTAATGCCGTCAAGAGCTTTTACGCCAGGAAAGCTTTTGGAAACCCCCCGCATTTCCAGTCTGTACTCTGCCATCCCATTCTCTCCTTTCATAAAATCGGGTGTGCCAAGATGACACACCCGACGCATTTACTCATAATTTCTGCCGAGCAGAATTACTGTAACGATTTGTTACATTATTTAACTAATTCAAGAATCTCTGCTGCATTGTCTTTTGTAACTTTTACATAGTCTACCATGTATACGTTCTTAACGTCTTTGCCGTTTACAAAATCCATTGCTCTGTCAGCTGCTGTGTGAGCCTGGCCAAGGTAATCGTTAAATACGGTACCTGTCATCTTGTCGTTCATAACGTTCTCAACAGCCTCAACTAAAGCGTCAACGCCTACTAAGTAGATGTCTTTGTTAACTGTTCTGCCGGCTGCTTCGATTGCCTGTAATGCACCAAGTGCCATAGCATCGTTGTTACAGAAAACTACGTCGATCTTAGCGCCGTGCTGTGCAAGTGCGTTAGCTGTGATTTCCTGGCCTTTTGTCTGATCCCAGTCACCACGCATCTTAACGAGTTCTTCTACCTCAATGCCTGCATCTGTTAAAGCTTTAATGGAGAATTCCGTTCTGTACTGAGCATCTACGTTCTCCGGGTCACCCTGAACCATGATGTAACGAACAACGCCGTCGCCGTCTGCATCACCTTTGTTCTCAAGCTCAGCAATCTCTTCGCCCTGGAAGGTACCGGACTGTCTTGCGTCTGCGCCTACATAAGTAGCTTTGATTCCTTCGTCAACCCAAGCCTGCTCTCTCTCAGCTTCCGGCTCACGGTTGATGTAAACTACCGGGATACCAGCTTTAGCACACTCTTCTGTTACGGTTGGTTCGGAAGAAGCCTGTACAAGGTTGATAATCATTACGTCAACACCTGTTGTGATGAAGTTTCTAATCTGGTTCATCTGCTCACCCTGGTCGTTCTTTCCGTCCATGATGGAGATGTTTTCTTTCTTAACGCCTAACTCTTCTGTTAAGTATCTCTCTAATTCCTGACGATATACTGTCATGAAGTTATCAGCGAACTGATAAATGGAGATGCCAACCTTCACTTCTGCAGGATCTTTTCCCTCGACAGCTTCTGCTGCTTCAGTTTTTGCTTCCTCTACAGCTTCGGCAGTGGTGTCTGCTGTTGTCTCTGCCTGTGTCTCCGGTGCAGCTGTCTCTGCTGGTTTGGAGCTGCAAGCTGTCATGGAAAATACCATTGCTGCTGCAAGTCCTGCTGCCATGAATTTTTTGAGTGATCTCATAATACTAGTTCCTCCCTTAATATAGTATTTTTTTGTCGATTGGTTATTTTAACTCATCGACACCCTTATTATAGATGGCTTTTGGTCATATTTCCATATGATTTTTTTGGGACTTATATAATTTTTTTTAGATCATGATAATTTTTTATTGATTGGGCCGACGGGAGTTAAGCAAAATGGAGATTTAACTGAGGTGTGGAGGACGCGTCCGGAGCGGACCATGTCCGGTGTGGTGAGGGGGATGGCTGAGTCTTCCGTCCCTGGTTGAAGGTTGTCGTGAGGGGAATCCGGTCGGAATGAATTCTTACGGGGACCGTTTGCACTTTTCGAAGCGCATAGCCGTGCTAAATTCGTGAGAAACCTCATTAAGCACGGATGGGCTTCCATATCCCCTGCAGAATTGATTCCGCCTCCTTCCCCCGGTCAGGGTTTCGCCGGGGACGGAAGACTCAGGCGGAGGTTTTCGCACACCGGACATGGTCCGTTCCGGGCGCTGATTGTCTCCAACCTTAAATGGGGAGGGCCTTGTCGCGGCCACTACGTGTTTCCGGCAGGTCGATATCAAATCTTCCGCACTTCCTTAATAAAGGCGCATTGAAGGCAGAGCGTATTTCTCGCACACGGTAGCATTGAGTGGCCGTACCGGCGGCATCCTCACCTGCTTAACATATTGCTGAAAAAAATGTTGACAACTTCTTAAAAGAATGCTATTATTTTCTAGTGTGCCGCACAGCGAGGCTATAAGTGCGTAAAGCCGCCGAAGCTGGCGAGTAATGATAATAGGAGGTGCCATATGTACGCGATTATTGCAACAGGTGGTAAGCAGTACAAAGTTGCCGAGGGCGATGTAATCAAAGTTGAAAAGCTTGGTGCGGCTGCTGGAGAAGCAGTTACTTTTGACCAGGTTCTTGCTGTTAACAACGGAGAGATGCAGATCGGATGCCCAACCGTTAACGGAGCTACAGTTTCCGCAACCGTAGTGAAAGAAGGAAAAGGCAAGAAAGTTATCGTTTACAAGTATAAGAGAAAAACTGGATACCATAAGAAAAATGGTCACAGACAGCTCTTTACCGAAGTTAAGATTGACAAAATCAATGCTTAATTAAATTATGATAAGAGTAAACGTATTTTCAGATTCTGAGGGAAATACCAGGAAAATAGAATTAAAAGGCCACGCAGGCTATGATGATTACGGAAAGGACATTGTATGTGCATCCGCATCGGCGCTTGTACTCAACATGGCGAATTCGGTCGAACAGTTTACGGACGACGGATTTGACGGCAATGTGGAAGAAGAGACAGGGCATTTTACATTCCGGTTTACCGGGGACATCAGTAAAGAATCAAAACTTCTTATGGACTCTCTTATTCTTGGTCTTAAGAATATCGAAGAGGCATATGGAGAGGAATATATCAAAATTCGATTTAAGGAGGTGTAAGTCATGTTTAAAATGAACCTTCAGTTATTCGCTCATAAAAAAGGTGTTGGTTCTACAAAGAACGGCCGTGATTCCGAGTCTAAGAGATTAGGAGCGAAAAGAGCCGATGGACAGTTCGTATTAGCTGGCAACATTCTGTACAGACAGCGTGGAACAAAGATTCATCCAGGCATCAACGTAGGCCGCGGTGGAGACGATACATTATTCGCTAAGGTTGACGGCGTTGTTAGATTTGAAAGAAAAGGCAGAGACAAAAAGCAGGTTTCTGTTTACCCAAGAGCAATTAACGAATAATTCAGACAGCTCCATACCATAATGTATGGGGCTGTTTTTGCATTGAAGGCGGTGACCTGTGCGCGTAGCGCGCAGAGTTACAGCAGTAATTGCATAGCAGGGTTAAATTGCATACCGGGCTTTTTTGGCTCAGGTGAAAGGAGAAATATATGTTTGCCGATAGTGCAAAAGTATTTATAAAATCCGGAAAAGGCGGAGACGGCCATGTGAGCTTCCGCAGGGAACTGTATGTAGCCGCCGGCGGCCCGGACGGAGGGGACGGCGGAAGAGGCGGAGATATTATTTTTGAGGTGGATGACGGTCTCAATACACTGACTGATTTTCGTCATGTCCGTAAATATGTTGCAGAAGACGGAGAACAGGGAGGAAAGAAACGCTGCCACGGCGCTAACGGCAAAGACCTGGTGATCAAAGTTCCGGAAGGGACGGTAATTAAGGATTTTGAATCAGGGAAGGTAATTGCCGACATGTCCGGCGATAACCGCCGCGAAGTTATTTTAAAAGGCGGAAAAGGCGGTCTTGGCAATATGCATTTTGCCACTGCCACAATGCAGGTGCCGAAATATGCACAGCCCGGACAACCTGCCCAGGAGCTGTGGATTCAGATGGAGTTAAAGGTGATAGCCGACGTGGGGCTGGTAGGATTTCCAAATGTGGGTAAATCCACATTGCTTTCACGTGTATCCAATGCAAGGCCGAAAATTGCAAATTACCATTTTACCACCCTCAATCCCCATCTCGGCGTGGTGGATTTAAACGACGGACAGGGCTTTGTCATGGCGGATATCCCCGGACTGATTGAGGGGGCTTCCCAGGGAATCGGTCTTGGATATTCCTTTTTAAAGCATATTGAGAGGACAAAGGTTCTCGTTCATGTGGTGGATGCCGCATCTACGGAAGGTCGTGATCCGGTGGCGGATATCCGCGCGATCAATGCGGAACTGGAATCATACAATCCGGAGCTTTTGACGCGTCCGCAGGTGATTGCCGCCAATAAGACCGATGCCATCTATGCCGGTGAGGAGATCGACCCGATTGAACGGCTCAGGGAGGAATTCGAACCTGAGGGAATAAAGGTATTCCCGATATCCGCCGTCACAGGCAAGGGAGTGAAGGAGCTTTTATACCATGTCAATGAGCTGTTAAAAACCGTGGACAGAAAACCTGTTATATTCGAAAAAGAATTTGAATACCAGTTCCAGGCGGAAAATCTTCCCTATACGGTGGAGCATCCGGAAGACGGCGTATTTGTGGTGGAAGGTCCGAAGATCGACAAGATGCTCGGCTACACCAACCTGGATTCGGAGAAGGGCTTCCAGTTCTTCCAGAAATTCTTAAAGGACAGTGGTATTTTACAGGAGCTTGAGCAGGCAGGAATTGAGGAAGGCGATACCGTCCGTATGTATGGCCTGGAATTTGATTATTATAAATAACGGTAAAGAGTACCGACCGATGTAATGAAGGAAGTTTAAGAGGAAAGCGGGAGTAAGAAATTCATGACAAGTAAACAGAGAGCCTATTTAAAAGGCCTGGCAATGACAATCGATCCGATCTTTCAGATTGGCAAAGCCAGTGTAACGCCGGAGCTGACCACGGCCGTGGCAGAGGCGTTGGAAGCGAGAGAATTAATCAAGCTGAGTATTTTGAAAAACTGTATGGACGACGGCAATGAGATAGCTTCAGTTCTGGCTGAGAGGACACAGTCACAGGTTGTCCAGGTAATCGGAAAAAAGATTGTACTTTACAAGCAGGCAAAGGATGAGAAAAAAAGGAAGATCGTTCTGCCTAAGTAAAGAAAGGAGTCCGGACAGGCCATGAAACAAATCGGAATTATGGGAGGAACCTTTGATCCAATCCACGTGGGACATCTGATGCTCGGGCGTCAGGCCTTCGAAGAGTATGGACTGGACTCGGTCTGGTATATGCCTTCAAAGACTCCGCCCCATAAGAAAGATCACAGAATCACTTCTTCCAAAGACCGCTGTGCCATGGTGTCGGCGGCAATCGAAGAGATTCCATATTTCTGCCTTTCAGATTTTGAAATAAAAAGAACGGCGGGATATACCTATACCGCGGATACGCTGCGCCTTCTCAGGGAAGAATATCAGGATACTGAATTTTACTTTATTGTAGGCGCCGACTCTATCCACGATATTGAAAAATGGTACCATCCAGAGTATGTACTTCAGGCCGTTACATTCCTGGCTGCAGACCGGGAAAGCGAAGAACAAAAGCGTTCACTGGATACCCAGATACGATATCTGGAACAGAAATACGGGGCGAAAATCCGGAGGCTCCACTGTATG
>ERZ808029.463-NODE-463-length-22902-cov-4.562059_pt1 | contig 22902 bp, 35 predicted proteins | sample MGYA00380185_ERZ808029 | MGnify/ENA primary metagenome ERZ808029 (study PRJEB31490, sample SAMN06133404) | mouse gut metagenome | isolation source: M2_3 | host: mice | place: China: Chengdu | collected 2015-05 ... | reverse complement strand
CATCTTAACAGGTACACCAGTCATTATTTGACTGGTGTACCTGTCGTGGAGATACAGAGGGTTGTCTGAACTGTTACTATCGTAATGCGGCCATAATCTGCCTTTAGAATTTTTAAGAGATTCGTCAGAAAATATCTGTTGACACATATAGACTATTGAAGTAGTTTATTACCCGGATAGACTACTTTAATAGTCTATTTCTTCTTAAAAAGGTGCGCGCCTGTGAAGATAAAAATAATAAAAAGAAAGGATTCATATTATATTAAATCATACAAAGAGAAATTTTGCGGCTGCAGGAATCATGTGTCTTGTGCTTATGGCAGCCGGTACAACTGCTTATGGGGCAGTGCTCGCGCCACAGCCATCCACTGTCCAGGCTGTCCAGAATCCGGTGGAAGACCCTACTTTGGGAGGCCTTTTTGAGCTTTACACTCCGGAAGAATACGAAGAATCCGTCAATCAGATTAAAAAGTACATGGGCGCTGATCATGAGGATGTCAAGGCCATGGAAGCAGATCTGGCAAAGCTGAAGGCAGACAACGGAAAAGGGGAATTTGTCATCTATAAAGGCGCGTTTATGTTTTCATTGATTTGTTGGTCATCTCCTTTTCACATATTTGTCATAGCGGCATTGTTCAATGACAGCGCATCCCAGTAACGTAATTGCCTTTGCCGGACATAAACTGATACATCGGTAGCACATAGTGCAGTGCTTTCCGGCTGCTGCTTTGCCGTTTTCCAGGGTAAGGTTTTTCGTCGGACAGACCTGAGTACACAGTCCACAGCCTGTACAGACATTACTGATCTTGAGTTTGTCTGAGTAATTCTTTGTTTTGCGGCAGTACCATAAGCGTTGGCCGAACAATCCTGCAATCCTGTCATAAAAAAACAAACCGTCCTTGGGATAAATGCCGTTTCGGATTCCTTCAGCGCATTTTTCAATCTTTCTGTCAGCTGCCTGGATGATTTTCAAGTTCTGTTCAGGAGATCTTTTTAACAGCTTAACATCACAGATGGAATCGGGCATACGGATATGTAATCCGCCGATGATTTCTGCACCATATTTTTTCAACAGCCGTGCCGCACAGCCTGCGCCGTCTCCGCTGAACAGTCCCATAGTGGCAACACAGAGTACTTTTTTATGTTTCCAGAGATTTTGATGGCTTTTGATGAAATCCCTTACCATAACAGGGATATTTGAAAACTGAATGGGATATGCGAAAACAATAAAGTCATGGGGTGACAGAAAATGTTCTGCATCTTTCTGCTCCATCGGAACTGCCTGCGCAGTTTTATCCAGTAAAAAAAGCAGCTTTTTGATACAATGTTCTGTGTTTCCCGTTCCGCTTAAATAGATACCTGTCATATATTTTCCCTTTCAAAATTGGAGTAATGACCACGTCCCTGCACCATGGTTTCTGATTTTATCCTCTTCTGTCAATTTTACTGCCATTGACCGATTTTGGGAAGGGCTGAAAACAAACGTCTTCTCAAAATCGGTCAATGGAGCAATAATAAATTAAGTTCATTCTTTTTTAAGATGTTTTAGAGGCTTTTTAGAGACTACTCTGATAGAATGGACAAAAATCCGCAGAAATACTGGATAAACTGTGAATTGCATTTTATATGAGAGGAGAGCAACATGAAAAAGAAAACAGGAAAAATGATCTTATTGGCAGGGGTGCTGTGCATCCTGAGCCTTGCGGTATGTGCCTGTGGAAAGACGGAGGAAGCATCAGATACCCAGGAACCACAGGTGGTTCAGGGCGAGCCGATCCCGGAGGATGATACAGAGGACAGGAACAGATGGAAGGCAAGGATGAGGATATCCGGAGTGTCCTGAATTTTCCCAATGCGGGGCGTTTATCGTCATACAATACTATTTTCCTTCTGAAAGCGGATGAACAGACAGCAGAAAGCCCGGAGGGTCTGACTATGACAGTGGAGGACATCGGGACAAGTGAGATTACGGTACGGATTGCCAATAACAGCGGGGAGGAATTTTCTTACGGGGAATACTTTTCCCTCCAGAAGCAGATAGACGGCCAGTGGTATACGATACCGGTAAGGGAGGATAACGTAGGATTCCAGGATATCGCCCATATCTTTCCAGACGGGGAGAGCACCAGCGAGACATATAATCTGGATATTTATGGCACGCTGGAACAAGGAACGTACAGGCTTGTGGTGGAAACACTGAGCGCCGAGTTTCTGGTGGGGCATGGGAGGATGGCGGGATTTAGTGATAATTGACAAATTGTCAGTCGTGTGCTAGAATGATCTCTATGGAGGGACATTGTCATGCGTGATGTTAAGGAACCAGAGGTCCGTAAAGCCGAGATCATGGATGCCGCCATCCGGCTGTTTACACGGAAAGGATACCTGAATACCACAACTCAGGATATCATTGACGAGGTAAACATATCCCGCGGGCTTTTATATTACCACTTTAAAAATAAAGAGGATATCCTGTACTGCATCATCGAACGGTATTCCCAGCCGCTGCTTAAAAGGCTGGAGCATCTGGCCTATGAGGAAGAGAAGGGGGCGGAAGAAAAGCTCTGTTTGTTTATGGAGTTTACCCTTGTAAAGGAGCAGGATGTAACCGCAGAAAATTCTGTATTGCAGGAGGCTGCGGATCTGGACGAGAACCGCTACATGCTGGACCGGTTTTACCACAAGCTCTGCGGCAGTGTCGCGGAATATTTTGCCCATATCATAGAGCAGGGGAACCGGGAAGGCGTTTTCCATGTGGCGTCTCCAGGAGAAACAGCCTCTTTTCTGATGACTGGCTATATTTTTGTGTCAAATGATGCTAGGCTTGTCTGCCAGAGCAGGGAACAGCTGCAAGGCTATCTGGATGCTTATAAGATACTGCTGGAGAGGGCGCTTGGAACAGTAAAGCCGCTTTTTTCTGAGAAGTGAACTGGGGTGTTCAGGGCTTCCTGAATTCCTCAGTAAAATTTTTTAATATGACTGACAAATTGTCAGTTTATAAATAAGAAGAAAAGTTATGGGAAGACAGCTGCCTTGCAGAATAGGATGAGGCAGCCGATTTTACCATTTAGACTGACAAATTGTCGGTAGAAAGGAGTTTTATCATGTTAGAAATCCAACATCTTACTAAGATTTATCCAGGAGGGAAAAAGGCAGTGGACGATCTGTCCTTAAACGTCAGGGCCGGGGAAATCTGTGGATTTATCGGGGCGAACGGGGCGGGGAAGACTTCAACTATAAAAGCGGTGGTTGGCATCCACGGTTTTGAACAGGGGGAGATCCTGATCCATGGAAAGTCGATCCGGACCCATCCCCTGGAGTGCAAAAGGCAGATGGCCTACATCCCGGACAATCCGGACCTTTATGAGCATCTGACCGGTTACCAGTACATCAATTTTATAGCAGATATCTACAGGGTTTCTTCCAAAGAACGCAGGAAACGGGTGGAGAGGTACGGGGAGCTTTTTGAGATGACCCCCAGCCTGGGAAATGTGATTACCTCCTATTCCCATGGGATGAAGCAGCGGACGGCCATTATCGCGGCTCTGGTCCACGCCCCATCCCTTCTGATTCTGGATGAGCCTTTCGTGGGCCTGGACCCGAAAGGGGCCTTCTGCTTAAAGCAGATTATGCAGGAACTGGTGGAAGCTGGAGGAGCCATCTTCTTTTCCACCCATGTCCTGGAGGTGGCGGAAAAGCTGTGCAGCCGGATCGCGATGGTAAAAGGAGGGAGGCTGGTGGTGGCCGGAGATACGGATAAGGTGAGGGGTGACCATTCCCTGGAGTCGGTTTTTATGGAGGTGCAGAAGCATGAATAGGACATTCCTTTTACTGAAGACACAGGCGGTCAATTATTTCTCCCTGAATGAGATATTTGGCCAGCATGGAGGGAAGCGGGGCCCGGTTTTCATAACGGCTGCCGGGATATTCACACTGCTGTTATTCCTGGGCGGCTATAACGTGCTTACGGCAGCCGCTCTTGTATCCATGGGGCAGCAGGATATGATCCCTGCGTACATGGTGGCGGTATCCAGCTTTATTATCCTGGTGTTTACCCTGCTGCGGTCAAACGGAATCCTTTTTGGCAGCAGGGATTTTGAGATGCTGTGCGCGCTGCCTTTGGAGGCCGGGGAGATTATCAGCAGCAAGTTTGGGTTCCTGTACCTGATAAACCTGGCTTTCAGCGCACTTTTCATGGTTCCGGCGGGGGTGGTATGGCTGACCGGCACAAGGGGACATGGTGTGCCGTTCTTTTTCTATCTGGTCTCTGTGTTTTTTGTGCCGCTGATCCCCATGTGCGCCGCCTCAGCGGCAGGGTTTGTAATTACGCTCCTGTCCGCCGGTTCACGCAGGAAAAACCTGCTTTCCCTTGTTTTCTCTTTTGGCGCCCTGGGTCTTTTACTGGGGGCCGGGATCTACGGGATGTATGGCGATGTAAAAGAGGGGAGCCTGGGTACGGTTCTTGCGGGGCAGATTGGCAGGCTCTACCCCCTGTCCTCCTGGTTCCACTATCCGCACAGGCTGTCCGTCCTCTGGAATGTGGTTTTCTGGCTTGTGTCCGTTCTTGCGTTTTGGGTATTTGTGAGGATTACGGCGGTCCATTATACCAGGCTCAATGCCATCCTCCTGCAAAACCATGCTTCGGCGGCAGGGAAAGCGGGCTTCATGAGGCGGTCTTCCTTTGCCGCCATGTACCGAAAGGAGCTTGGCCGTTACTTCGGCTCTTACCTCTATGTCCTGAATACCGGGCTGGGGGTTGTATGCCTTCTTGTGGTCTGCGGCGCAATCTGCGTAATTCCGCCGGAGAAACTGGGGGGATATGCGGGGATAGAAGATGCCGTCTCCTTTTTCGGACAGTATGCGCCCCTCATTGTAGCTGCCATGCTCTCTTTAAGCTGTCCGGCGGCGTCATCAGTATCGCTGGAGGGAAAAAATATCTGGATTCTGCAGAGTGTTCCTTTACCCTTCCGGACATTTTTAAACAGCAAGATCGCTGTGACGCTGTCTCTTCATGCGGTGGGATACCTGACGGCGCTGCCGGTATTTATGCTGAGATTCCAGATGGATGGAGCCCGGCTGGCGGCGCTGATTGTTATTCCGGCAGTATATTCCATCTTTACGGCGGTGCAGGGTATCTGTATCAACTGCTGTTTCCCAAGGTTTGACTGGGATAATGAGATGGTGGTGATCAAGCAGAGCATGGCGGTCATCCTGTCCGGAGTGACAGGGATGCTGTGTGTCGCGGTCCCGGCCATCCTGCACTGGTTTTTCAGGCTGCCCTTGGGAATGGTACTGTGGGGATGGGCAGGTATTTTATTATGTGTGTCGGGTCTTCTGTATTGGAAAGCCTGTCAGACCAAAATCATTTAATGGAGGTATGAATTATGAAGAAAAGTCTAATCAAAGACGTTGTGGTGTTTCTCATCCTGCTGGCAGCGGCGGCAGTCCTGTGTTATTTTCTCCCGGAGAAGGTCCCGGTCCACTTTAATGCCCAGGGTGAGGCGGACCTGGCCGTGAACAGGTGGTTCCTTATGCTGGCTGTGGTCATTCCCTATTCTGTGTACTGGCAGTTTTTCCGCGGCAATAAGAAAGGGGAGAAATGACATTATACAAAGAGCTGTCAAGGAAAATCAAATTTGGCATCCTGCGGGGGGATTATCCCCCGGGGAGCCGGCTGCCGTCTCTCCGGGTGCTGGCGGAGCGGGAAAAGTGTAACCAGGCCACGGTGAAACGGGCCATGCAGGTCCTTGGGCAGGAGCATCTGGTTTTTCCGAGACACACAGCAGGGATTTTTGTGACGGATGACCTGCTTCTGATACAGAGACTGCGGCATAAGGAGCAGGCCGATTTAACCAGGAAATTGTATGAAAGGCTTATGCCCCTTGGGTTTAGCAGGGGGGAAATTCTGATGATGATTCAGGAATGTGGTTATGGACGCCCGGTTTAAGGCGCTGTCAAATGAGACACGCAGGGAGATTCTGCTCCTGCTTGCGGAAGGGCCCATGACAGCAGGGAGACTACAGGAAAGGTTTCCCATTACATTTGCGTCCTTATCCTATCACCTGTCGGTCTTAAAGCACAGCGGGCTTGTAACGGCAAAAAAGGAGGGGCAGTACAGGCTCTATGACCTCAACAGAGAAGCTCTTGAAGGCATGGTTTTATGGCTGTCCGGACTGGTGGAATGTTAACGTGGCGCCATCTATGGGAAAAGGGCAAAAAAAGTCGAGTACATCTCCCGGCATGATGTTATACTGCTAAGACCAGAGCGAAAGTCAGAAAGGAGAACTTCATGCCGGATCAGAACCATATCATCATAAAAGGCTTATGCCAGAACAATCTGAAAAACATTTCCTTAAAGATACCAAAAGAAAAGCTGGTTGTGTTTACCGGGGTCTCCGGTTCCGGAAAATCCAGCATCGTGTTTGACACCATTGCGGCGGAGAGCCAGCGCCAGATGGACGAAACCTACAGCGCTTATGTCCGGGGCAGGCTCCCAAAGTATGAGAAGCCAAAGGCGGAAAAAATCGAGAACCTTTCCCCCTCGGTCATCATCGACCAGACCCCCCTTGGAGGCAATGCCCGGTCTACGGTAGGGACCATCAGCGACATGTATTCCGCCCTGCGGCTGCTCTACTCCCGGATCGGGGAACCCTATGTGGGAACACCCTCCTGCTTTTCCTTCAACAGTCCCGGAGGCATGTGTCCGGAGTGTTCCGGTTTGGGGAAGGTGATGACGCTGGACATTCTTCCGCTGATTGTGGAAGATAAAAGCTGGAATGAGGGGATGGTGGAGCTGCCCACGTTCCGTGTGGGGAACTGGTACTGGAAGCAGTATACAGACAGCGGCCTGTTTGACCTGGATAAAAAATGGCAGGACTATTCCGAAAGGGAACGGAACCTTCTGCTGTACGGTTCGGAGGAACCGGGCGGGAAGCGGGTGTCGAAGCAGGTGGAGGGCATCCACAACATGATGAGCCGGCTGCTGTTAAAAAGGGACAGTTCGGAGCTTGGGGAAACTTCCGCAGGCCGGCTGGTAAAATATGTCCGGGAATCCGACTGTCCCCTCTGCCACGGGAAACGCCTGAATGGGGCGGCGCTGTCCTGTAAGATTGCCGGGTACGACATCAGCGAGATGTGTGAGATGGAGCTGACAGAACTGAAACGGGTTCTGGGGACAGTCACAGACCCAAGGGGCAGGTCCGTGGCCGAAAGCCTGGTTATGACCCTGACCCGCATGATTGAGATCGGCCTCCCTTACCTTTCCCTGAACCGGGAAGCAGCCACCCTGTCCGGCGGGGAGGCACAGCGCCTGAAGCTGGTGCGCTACATGGGGAGCGCCCTCACAGGCATGCTCTATATTTTCGATGAACCAAGCACCGGGATGCACCCACGGGATGTACACCGCATGACCAGGCTGCTGCGTGCCCTCCGGGACAAGGGGAATACGGTTCTGGTGGTGGAACATGATAAGGATGTGATCTCCATTGCGGATGAAGTGATTGATGTGGGGCCGCTGGCAGGAAGAAACGGAGGGGAGATTCTCTATCAGGGCAGCTATCAGGGGCTCCTTGGTTCTGGAACATTAACCGGGAAGGCCATGGAGATGGAGATACCCTTTAAGGCGGAGCCAAGGAAACCCAAAGGGTTTCTGCCTGTTAAACATGCCAGCCTGCACAATCTGAAACATGTTTCCGTTGATATCCCCCTGTGTGTGCTGACTGCGGTGACAGGTGTGGCCGGTTCCGGGAAAAGCTCCCTGATCCGGGACGTGTTTGCCGGGCAGTATCTGGAACAGGTCATCCTGCTGGACCAGTCCCCGGTGACAGCCACCGGGCGTTCCACCCCAGCCACATTCCTGGGATTTTTTGATGATATCCGAAAACAGATGGCCAAAGAAAACAACGTGAGCGCCGCCCTGTTTTCCTTTAACAGCAAAGGCGCCTGCCCGGTCTGCAAAGGACGGGGGGCTGTCACCACCGAACTGGTCTTCATGGACCCGGTGACGACCACCTGCGAGGCATGCGGCGGGAGCCGTTACAGTGACGAGGCGCTTTCCTGTTTATACAAAGGGAAAAATATTGTGGAGATTCTGGATATGAGCGCAGAGGAGGCCGAAGACTTCTTTTCCGGCTGTCCGAAAATCCGCAGGGCACTGCATGCCATGGTGGAGGTGGGGCTTTCCTATCTTTCCCTTGGACAGCCCTTATCCACTCTGTCAGGAGGCGAGCGGCAGCGGGTAAAGCTGGCAAAATACCTGGGACAGAAGGGGAACATCTATGTGCTGGATGAACCCACCACCGGGCTCCACGCTTCCGATGTGAAAACAATTATGAAACTTCTGGATGGCTTTGTGGAGCAGGGGAACACGGTGGTTGTAATCGAACATAACATGGACGTAGTAAAGCTGGCGGATTACGTGGTTGACATGGGGCCGGACGGGGGGACGCTGGGAGGCCAGGTAGTCTTTACCGGGACCCCGCAGGAGCTGGCGGAGCATGGGCAGACCATTACGGCTGATTATCTGAGGAAGCGCTGATAAAATCAGCGTTTCCCTAAAGAATCGGAAAACAGCAAAAAAAGTCGAGACAAAAAGCGGGGATCATTATATGATAGTAATTCCAGAAGTAATCGTTCAGGTAGGTCTGCGCGTTCGCCGCGCTGACCGTATGAAAACGTTGTGGTTGCGAGCATCCGGCCCATCGCCAAAGGCGATTCTAAATGGCCGGATGCCGTAACAGTTCAGGGCTTTTCTGAACTGTTACACTCCTAGGAGGTGGTTTATTTTGAAAGAACAGACAGCGGCGGTCCAAAGGATGCAGGATTATATCGAAGCCCATCTGGAAGCGGATATCACACTGGCACAGCTGTCAGCCGTCTCCCTGTTTTCCCCGTGGCATTCCTACCGGCTGTTTAAGGAGTTTTTGGGGGTGACGCCGGCAGAATACATTCGCAGGCTCCGGCTTTCCCGCTCCGCCATGCGGCTGAAGGAGGGACAGTGCCTTGTGACGGAGGCGGCCTTTGACTGCGGGTTTGGCAGTGTGGACGGGTATATCCGTGCCTTTTACCGGGAATTCGGCTGCAGGCCGGGGGAATATCTGAAGGATCCGGTGCCCATTGCCCTGTTTATCCCATACGGCGTAAAATTTAGAGAACTGAGAGAGGATGTTTTGGATATGGAAATGAAGAATCTGCAGAGCGTATTTGTCCAGGTGATCCGGAAACCGGAGAGAAAAGTCATCATCAAACGGGGGATAAAAGCGGAAGATTATTTTGCGTACTGTGAAGAAGTGAGCTGCGAGGTCTGGGGGATATTAAAAAGCATGGATTCCCTCTGCGGGGAGCCGGTCTGCCTGTGGCTGCCCCAAGCCTATAAAAAGCTAGGCACTTCCACCTATGTACAGGGCGTGGAGGCAGAGGCGGATTACGAAGGGGAAATTCCGGAGGGATTTGATGTCATTTCCCTGCCTGCCGTCGAGTATCTGGCGGTCCAGGGGGAGCCTTTCCGGGAGGAGGATTATTCCCAGGCGATTCTTGCCGTACAGTATGCCATCGACCACTATGACCCGTCTGTGATCGGATACGAGTGGGATCAGGAAAACCCCCGCATCCAGTTGGAACCTAGGGGGGAGAGGGGATATATCGAGCTTCGGGCAATTAAAAAGCAGCAGGCGTAACGGTGCATGCCGCTACCGGAAAAGGAGGATAAGATGAGCGAAACCATAAAAAGAAATCATAAAAAGATGGAAGAAGCTGTCCTGACAAAGGACCTGACCAAAAGCTATCAGGGAAGAATCGTGCTGAAAGGTCTGAACCTGTCGGTCAAGGCCGGCACGGTCTTTGGCCTGCTGGGGGCGAACGGTGCCGGAAAGAGCACCGCCATCGAATGCATCCTGGGAACGAAACAGGCCGATGGAGGAACTGCTCTGGTATTGGGGCAGGATGCAAAAAAGGAGCGGCGTACCGTGTTTCAGAAAGTGGGCGTTCAGTTTCAGGAAGGGGATTACCAGCCGGAAATCAAGGTATCTGAACTTTGCGAGGAAACCGCCTGCCTGTATGAGAGGCCGACAGACTGGAAGAAGCTTTGTGAACGCTTCGGGATTGGGGATAAGATAAAAAACACCGTGAAAAGTCTTTCCGGCGGGGAGCGCCAGCGGCTGTTTATTGTCCTGGCGTTGATACCGAACCCAAAGCTTGTGTTCCTGGACGAGCTGACTACCGGGCTGGACGCAAGGGCACGCCGGACGGTGTGGAAGATCCTTGAGGATTTAAAGGGCGAAGGGCTGACCATTTTTCTCACTTCCCATTTCATGGATGAGGTGGAAGCCCTCTGCGATGAGATCTGTATTTTGAAAAAAGGGGAGGCCGTGTTCTACGGCACCGTGGAGCAGGCAAAGGCCCAGAGCGGCTGTGAACGTCTGGAGGATGCCTATTTGAAATTTGCGGACCAGGAGGTTGTGGCATGAGAACATTTTTCAGTCTTTTAAAAACAGAACTGAAGCTGAATATCCGGAATATGAACATGGTGATTTTTGCCGTCATTATGCCGGTTGTGGTACTGGTCATCCTTGGTTTCATATACCAGACAAAGCCCGCCTTTCCGGGGGCGGAGTACACGTTCCTGGAGCAGTCCATGAGCGCGGTCTGTACCATCTCCATCTGCGCCGGGGGCCTGATGGGGCTGCCTCTGGTGGTAGCCGGATACCGGGAACGGAAAATCCTCAAACGGTTCAGGGTGACGCCCATCAGCCCGGTTATGCTGCTGGGGGTGGAATTTACCATCTATGTGCTGTATGCCGCGGTTTCTATGGCTCTGGTCTTTCCCATGGCGGCTGTGTTCTGGGGCGTAAGGCTCCCCGGCAGCCCGGCGGCATTCCTTGGAAGCTGGCTTCTTACCCTGGTTTCCACCTTAAGCATCGGGATGATGGTGGGCGGCATTGCGAAAAATGAAAAAATGGCCAGTGTGATCGCCTGCCTTTTGTACTTTCCCATGTTGATTTTTTCCGGGGCCACGCTGCCCTTTGAGGTGATGCCGGGGATGATGCAGAAAATCGTTGCCCTTTTCCCGCTGGCACAGGGGATACAGCTTATGAAGGCGGCTTTTCTGGGGATGCATACGGAATCTGTCTGGGTACCGGCAGCGGTTATGGGAATCGTCACCATTTTGTGTGCAGGCGCGGCGGTGAAATTTTTTAAATGGGAGTGAGTTCTTTCAGGCTATCAATTCGTATCGTTCAAATGCGAGGTTTTTTGTGAGAGAATCGGCTATACTTAAAACAGCAGGGGGGAACACGATGGACTGGATAAAACGGTTGAACCAGGCGATTGATTTTATAGAAGAAAACCTGGATGGGGAACTGGATTATGAGGAGGTAGCCGGGATTGCAGGCTGCCCTTCCTACTATTTCCAGCAGATGTTTTTATATATGACAGACATGACACTGCGGGAATACATACGGCGGCGCAGGCTGTCTCTGTCCGCCGTGGAACTGCAAAAGGGAAATGGAAAAGTAACGGATATTGCCATGAAGTATGGTTATGAATCTCCCACCGCGTTTACCAGGGCTTTTAAGAATTTTCATGGAATCACGCCCTCCGCTGTAAAAACGGAACCGGTATCCTTTCAGGCATATCCGCCCATTTCTTTTTCCATGGCAATCCACGGAGGGGCGCCGCTGCAGTTCAGGATAGAGGAAAAAGAAGCGTTCCGAATACTGGGACGGTCCTGTCCCCTGTCGAAAGAACTGACAGAGAATTTTCAAAGGATACCAGCGGTATGGGATGCCGCGCTGGCAGACGGAACACTTGCCAGATTACTCTCCATGGCAGAGGGAAAGCCGGAGGGACTTCTCGGTGTCAGTATCCATCATACGGAAGACTGGAAATATCTGATTGCTGTCCGTTCCGATCAGAAGCCGGGGGAATACGAAGAATATCAGATTCCGGTATGCAAATGGGCGGTTTTTGAAGGAAAGGGAACGAACCGTACCCTTCAGGAACTGGAAAGGCGTGTCATTACCCAGTGGCTTCCTACGTCCGGCTACACCTACGCAGAAATACCGGATATTGAGGTGTATCTCCATGCAGACCCGGAAGACGCAGTCTATGAATACTGGCTTCCTGTACGATAAGAAGAGCATGGAACCGGAAGGAGGATACCGATGGATGGTCAGGAGATGATGAAAGAGCTTAGGGCACAGGCTTCTGAGAAATACAGGGAAAATATGATTCGGATGGGGATACCGGCCGAAAATAGTATTGGTGTGGCAACGTCCGTAGTAAGGGGCCTTGCAAAGAAAGCCGGGAAATCGCAGGAGCTGGCATTTGAACTGTGGAATACAAAATACCACGAGGCAAGGATGCTGGCGGTCTTGTTGATGAATCCGAAGGCGACAACGGATGCTGAGGCGGAAAGGCTGCTCCTTGATGTGGTTTCCTGGGATTTATGCGACCACCTGTGTAAAAATTTATTTTTGAAGATGAAGAGCAGGGATAATTTTATTGCAAAGTGGATACGGGAACCGCAGTTATATAAAAAAAGGGCGGCGTTTGTGCTGATTGCAGCTTCCGTGATACATGACAAAAAGCTGACGGATGAAACGGTGGACGGCTATCTAGAGCTGGTTACGCAGCATGCGGATGATGGACGGGAGCATGTGAAAAAGGCGGTTTCTACTGCTTTGAGGGAAATCGGAAAAAAGAACTTTCATTATAATGAAAAGGCGCTTTTGCTGGCGGACGAGTGGATGGAAGGAGAAAGCAAGGCATTGAGGTGGATTGGAAAGGATGCGGCGAAGGAACTGGAAACCATGGTAAAGGCAGAAGGACGGGGACGTCTGATTTCCGCAAATACCAGGATGGGAAAGGAATCAGGAGGTTCGGGATGAACGGGAAGTTTTTTGCGCTACCGCAGGAAAGGCAGGAGCAGATCATAAATGCGGCATATGGTGTGTTTTCCAGGAACAGCTATAAAAATGCGTCCATGTCCAGGCTTGCGGATGCCGGCGGCGTATCCAAATCCCTGCTGTTTCATTATTTCCTAAATAAAAAAGAACTGTATCTGTACCTTTGGGAACATGCATGTAGGCTTTACCGTGAAAAAGTAAGGAAGGGAGATACGCAGACCACGGATTTGTTTGAGATCCTCTGCCAGAGGGTTCTGGCAGGCTGTGTATTCATGAGGGAAGCCCCGACCATATACCGGTTTATCTTGAGGGCATTTTTTGAGGAAAACCCGGAAATCAGGGAAGAACTTCAGAATCATTATAAGACAGCCTATCTTCACGGAACAGAATATATACGGAGGCCGGCAGATATGGACCTGTTCCGGCCGGGGATTGATACGCGGCTGCTGTTAGAAGAGATTAACAGTTATCTTCTCAGCTGTTACTGGAAGATATTTTCAACTGGGGAGCTGAACCCGGATTCTCTGGAAAAGGACTTCCTGAAAAGAGTTGGACAGTGGAAAAGGGTATACCTGAAAGAAAGGAATCATTAAGATGGCAGTTTCAAATATAAGAGCAGACTTTCACGCAGAACTGCAAAAGGTTTGGGAGATTGTGACTTCTCTGGAGGATACGGCGTGGCGCAGCGATCTGAGCAGGGTTAAAATCATAGATGATAAGCAGTTCGTGGAATATACAACATCCGGCTACCAGACCACCTTCACCGTTACAGTGAGGGAAGAATGCCGACGTTTAGAATTTGATATGGAGAATGATAATATGCGCGGGCATTGGACAGGGATTTTCTCCAGCAAAGGCAACGTAACAACGGTTGATTTCACGGAGGATGTTACAGCAAAAAAATGGTTTATGAAACCGTTTATCGGGGCGTATCTGAAAAAGCAGCAGGCTTTATATATAACGGATTTAAGAAAAGCTTTGGAGCATACCTCATAAGTATGTACTCTCGGAATCTCTCTTGCACCTGCTTTTGTGGCTGATTTTCCGCCAGATACGCATAAATTTAATCAACGTACGTTCCACGTACGCCTCATAAATTTATGCGCATCTGACAAAAAATCATCTCACAAAAGCAGGCACAAAGAGATTCCGAGAGTACATAAGTAAAGCAGGAGGAATTATCTTTTCTATTGACTTTTTACAAAAAGGAGAATAGAATGATAGCAAGCACTTGCTTAGGGGGTGGGGAGAATGGACGAAACAAGCCAAAAAATCATTGATGCAACCATGTCTCTGATTCGTGATAAGGGGTATGTTGCCACGACGACAAAAGATATCGCGCGATTAGCCGGCGTAAACGAGTGTACGTTGTTCCGTAAATTTCAAAATAAAAAAGATATTGTACTCCATGGCGTATCTCAGGAAAAATGGAGAGCGCATGTTACGCCGGAGCTTTTCCAAAATGTGCAATGGGAGTTAGAGCCGGATTTAGAGATGTTTATGAACGCATATATGGATAAAATCACTCCGGATTTTGTAAATCTGTCCATTGGCTTAAGAGCGCCGCAGCTTTATGAAGAAACGGCCTCTATGATCATGAAAGTACCACAGGCATTTATTTCTTCTCTGACAGAATACTTCAGGAAAATGGAGGAACTGGGGAAAATTCCTCATTATGATTTTGAAAGTCTGGCAATGACTGTTTTTTCTTCCACGTTTGGTTATACCTTTTTAAATGCGTCTTTTGACCAGAACCTTACGGATGTGGGCAGAGAAGAATTTATCAAAAACAGTGTGAAGATATTTGTAAATGGGATTGTACAGAAGTAAAAATGGCAGTAACAGTTCAAGGGGTATCTGAACTGTTACAAATGGTACTGTATTTTCAGTGCCATTTTATCACACCTAAAATCAAGCAAGTACACGCATGCAAGGAGGCAATGATGATGATTACAGGCGCGGAATTATTTGTGAAAGCTCTCAAGGCGGAGCAGGTAGATACCCTGTTTGCCTACCCGGGCGGACAGGCAATCGACCTGTTTAACGCCCTTTATGGTGAGCAGGATATTGATGTTATTTTGCCGCGGCATGAGCAGGGATTAGTCCATGCGGCAGACGGATACGCACGCTCCACGGGAAAAGTCGGGGTCTGCCTGGTTACAAGCGGACCGGGAGCTACCAATTTAGTGACAGGGATAGCAACAGCGAATTATGACAGCGTTCCGCTGGTATGCTTCACCGGGCAGGTACCTACCGGGCTGATTGGCAATGATGCCTTTCAGGAGGTTGATATTGTGGGTATCACAAGAAGTATCTGCAAATACGCCGTAACGGTCCGCAAACGTGAGGAATTGGCGGCGGTCATCAAGAAAGCCTTTCTCATTGCCCGGACAGGGAAACCTGGCGTTGTTGTGGTCGATTTACCGAAGGATATACAGAAGGAGCATGGCAGTGATGACTACCCGGAAAAAATCGAAATCAGGGGATATAAGCCGAAACGTTCCGTCCATGCAGGACAGATAAAGAAAGCTTTGGAGATATTGAACCATGCAAGGAAGCCCGTCTTTTTGGCTGGCGGCGGTGTAGGTATCAGCCATGCACATTCGGAAATGCTAAAGCTTGCGGAAATGACAGGGGTTCCTGTTATTACTACCATCATGGGAAAAGGGGCAATTCCCACAACCCATGAACTGTACATCGGGAATCTGGGAATCCATGGGAGCTATGCGGCGAATACAGCCATCAGTCATTGTGACGTTCTCTTTTCTATCGGGACAAGGTTTAATGACCGCATAACAGGAAAAACTGGACACTTTGCCACCCATGCGGCAATCATCCATATAGATATAGACCCCGCTTCGATTTCCAGAAATATAGAGGTGGATATTCCCATTGTTGCGGACGCAAAAACGGCTCTTTTGGCATTGCTTGAAAAAGCGAGGAAATTAGATACGCAAGAATGGCTGGAGCAGATCCGGCAGTGGAAAAGCCAATATCCCCTTTCCATGAAAACAGAAGGGCTGACCCCGGAAAAAGTGATAAGGGCAATCAACCATACGTTTGACAACGCGATCATTGCCACAGATGTGGGGCAGAACCAGTTATGGGCGACACAATTCCTGGAATTAAGCAAAAAGAAACAGATGCTGACTTCCGGGGGCTTAGGAACCATGGGCTATGGCTTTCCGGCTGCTATTGGAGCCAAAATCGGGAATCCGTCAAAGGATGTTATCGTTATTTCCGGGGACGGCGGCATGCAGATGAACATTCAGGAAATGGCGACCGCAATCTGCTATGAACTTCCAATCACCATCTGCATACTGAACAACGGTTATTTGGGGAATGTACGGCAGTGGCAGGAAATGTTTTTTGACAGGCGTTATTCCAGCACCTGTATGCGGTACAGGAAAAGCTGCCCCGGCAGCTGCAATACCCCGACAGAGCACTGCCCGGAATATACGCCGGATTTCCTTAAATTGGCGGAAAGCTACGGGGCAAACGGTATCCGCGTAACAAAAGAAAATGAAATAGCCGCTGCCCTTGAAACTGCAAAACACACGCTAAAAGTACCTACTGTCATTGAATTTATCATTGAGCCGGAGGAAAATGTTATGCCGATTGTTCCGCCCGGCAATGCTTTGGACGACATGATACTGGAAAGCGGGGATAGGGGAATATGAAAAAGAGATGGATTTGTTTATTTGTTGAAAATGATGTAGGGGTTCTTGCCAGAATATCTGGACTGTTTTCCGGGAAGTCCTATAACCTGTCCAGCCTGACCGTGGGGACAACCGAGGACAGAACGGTTTCCCGTATGACAATCAGCTTAACCAGTGACGACAGGACATTTGAACAGGTAAAAAAGCAGATGGGCCGCTGTGTTGAGGTAATTAAGGTAGTTGATTACACGGATATTGCGATCCATATGAAAGAGCTGATGTTTGTAAGAATCAATAACTGCTCGGCCCGGGATATTGACGGGATATTCAAGATTTCGCAAGTATTTCAGGTATCGGTTATTGATTATTCCCCGGAGTCAGTGCTGATTGAAAGTGTGCATACAGAAAACCGTAATAATGATCTGATCGCATTACTGGAGAAATGCTATGCAAATCGAATTGAAATTGTTCGGGGAGGTAGTGTCGCTATTGAAACGTTAAGCATAGCTGATCGATAAAGAGGAATGAGGTCTTCTCAAAATTGGTCAATGGGGTGATAATAAAAAGTATAACATAAAATGGATAAGGGAATTACAAAAGGAGCTTACCAATGCTTTACATTAAACATTATTCTAAGACCTGTCCCGGTGGGAAGAAAGCCGTGGATGATTTGTCCCTGCATGTCCGCTCTGGAGACAAATACTGGGAGGACCATAATGAACGGGAAATTTTTTGAACTGCCATTGGAAAAGCAGGAACAGATTATAAAAGCAGCATATGTGGTATTTGCCCATAACAATTACAAAAATGCGTCCACATCCAAGATCGCGGATGCCGGTGACATATCAAAGTCCCTGTTGTTCCATTATTTCAAGAATAAAAAAGAGCTGTATTTATACCTCTGGGGGAATATCGACAGGATATCAAATGAGATAGAGCTGAAGTATTACAGGGAAACGTCAGATTTCTTTGAGGCCATGACCCAGAAGGTTCTGGCAAGGTGTGAGTTTATGAGAACGGCCCCCGATGAATATTTATTTTCATTACAGGCCCTTTTTGCGGAAACCCCGGAAATCAGGGAGGCAACTGGGAAGTCCTATAAAGAAGTATATGAAGATGCAGCGGGCAAGCTGCTGGAGTCCGTGGATCTTTCCGTGTTCCGCCCGGGTATTGACGTGGGAATGCTGCTGGAGGAGATTGACAGCTATCTGTTTCACAGTCTCTGGCAGATGCTATCCGCCGGGAAGCTGGACCCGGACGGCCTGGAAAGGGATTTTATGAAACGGGTCGGGCAGTGGAGAATTGCTTATTTGAAGTAGGCTGCATTGTGGGGAGAAGAACAATGGATATCATTTTACTTGTGGGCATAATCATCTATCTTATTATAACGGCATATACAGGGTATGCGGCGATAGAAAAATTAAAAGGGAATGAGCTGTCAGAAGAAAAACGGATACAAAGATACCGGTTTTCCTTTCTGTGGAATGTGGTTTCCGGGGGTGTTGTTATGTTACTTATTGTTATGGGACCGGCTACCCTGGAGGAAACAGGCTTCCGCCCGATCCGCTTTTTGCAGGGAAGCCATAGATATCTGGTGTTTGGAACATGGATTCTATGCGGCCTGCTGAGTGCGGTATTTATTTTTCAAATAGCTGTGTTTTTGATGAATCCGTCCTACAGGGACTCTGTTTCGAAACAGATAGAGGAAAAAACACATTCAGGGAAAGTCTATGACCGTGTTGTAAACGGACTTATTCCAAGAACCAGGCGGGAGAAGAGCTATTTTACTGTAACGGCACTGGCAGCAGGTATCTGCGAAGAGATTGTATTCAGGGGATTTTTGTTGTATGTTTTGAGGAGAATTTTTCCGGAACTATCGCCGTTTCTTCTGGCAGCTCTGGCAGGTGTCTGCTTTGGGGCAGCCCATTTTTATCAAGGTATCAAAGGTGTGATAAAAACAGGACTTCTGGGTATATTGTTCGGATTTTTGTATATCAGCACAGGTTCATTGTATTTGTGCATGGCAGTTCATTTCCTGTTTGATATTTCAGCCGCATTTTTATGTGAGGAGGACAAATATGAGGTTTGAAGCCGTAATTTTTGACCTGGATGGTACACTGCTTGATTCGATGGATGTCTGGGAGAAGATTGATATTTGTTTTCTACAGAAGCGTGGACTGACGGTTCCGGCAGATTATGTGGCTGAAATCTGTGCCCGCAGCTTTGAGGAAGCAGCGCAGTATACAATAGACTTATTTAGTCTTTCCGAAAAATCGGAGGATATCATCAGGGAATGGAATGAGATGGCTGCTTATGAATATGCTCATCATGTGAAACTGTCGCCATACGCATGGGAATATCTTATAGAACTTAAAAAACGCGGCATGAAACTGGCGGTTGCCACAGGGCTGCCAGAAGAATTGTTCTTTCCCTGCCTTGAACATAATTCTGTTTTGGAATTGTTTGATATTCTATGTTCTACCGATGAAATAAAACGTGGAAAAGAGTATCCGGATATATTTGAACTTGCGGCGCAGAGATTAGGAGTAGCTCCTCAGCACTGTCTGGTCTTCGAGGATTTTCTGCCCGCTGTTAAAAGCGCAAAGCAGGCCGGAATGCTGGTATGCGCTGTATATGACAAATATTCTGCCCGGTACAGGGTGCAGATGGAGCAGGCGGCGGATCTTTACATAGCAGATTTCAGAGATGCTCCTTTACCAGATGCAGAGTTTGAGGATGAAAATGAAAAGGGGTGAACAGAAATTTGAACATAGCAGGGATTAAATTCGGGATAATCTTAATCATGACAGTCATATGTCTGGCAGGATGTACGAAAGAGGAAGCTTTTGTTGATCCGGCAGCGGCGGAAACATGAGAAATAAGGGGCCACCTACATAGAAAAAAGTTTGTTAAGAAGATTACTAAAATATCTAATTAGTGTATAATCCCTAAAAAGGATAGAAAGAGAGTAAAATATGAGTAATTATGATGAAAGGCAAATGACTGCAACAAGCAGGCGTTTTAACGATATTAAATCTTGTGAGATTGTGAAGATAGATGAAAGATATGGTTTGACGTTTAGGCTTCCTTGGGGGAATGAAACAGCCCAGATTAAGCCAATGGATTTTGAGATTGGAAAGTATAAAGCTGGGGATTGGATTGATATGAAATTATGGACGCTTAGCGGTCAGGGGTGTATAAGCCTTAAATCAGCACAGTTTATTGGTCGAACGCCAGAACCATTCATTCCTAAGAAATAAGGTAACAGACAACAGGCAGTAGGCGGCGAGGACTCATTTTAAAGCCATAGGAGGGATTCTAGCCGCCTGTAATTTATAAACGATATTTTCATTGTAATAGTGCTTTTTAAGGCTTGAAATGCCGTTAAATAAGCGTGTAAACCCATGCAATAGGTCGGGGAGGGGTTTTATAGGACAAACGGCTAAACCGTGGTATGGTGCTGAAATCTCCGCTAAAAATAAAAAAGTCCCCTCTTTGAAATTTTCGCTAAAAAATCAAAAAGGGGATTATGCTTCTTATCAGGTATTTCCTCTGCCAGATGGTTTTATTCACCTGATAAGACGAGATATAGGTAGCGGTTATTTCTGCTTTTTAGAATCATTATATACACGTTCTTAAAGCCCCTATTTTCTTTTGTAACAGCACCAGCAGTATTTTTCAGGCAAGGCATTACAAGCCCGATATGGGGCAGATAGAAGCCTTTACAAAGGAGTTCTGGCAGATAGGGTGGTATTTTTCCGATGAACTGCACCAAGAGCCAGAACTACTCCCTCGCTTTTTCCCTTACTCATGCGCTTTTCATAGAGAGGTTGAGCAAGCAAATAAGCCGCATAGAATCGAGGTTTTTAGTCTGCTTGTTCAAGTTTCATTACAGTCTATGAAAGTAAGCGAACAAAGGAGATTTTCACCTGATAAGACGAAATTGCGACACTGTTTCTTATCATGTTTTGGCTACATATTGAGTAAATCAGTGTGTGTGTTCCGGTTCGGATAAGATATAATTCGTTACCATTAACACGATAAATCAAGAGCCAGTCAGGGGCAATGTGGCACTCTCTTTCTCCTGCATGATTGCCTGATAGGTTATGGTCACGGTTTTTTTACTGGTAAAGGCGCAGGAATACGCAGGGTATCAAGTACGGATTAGAGCAGTAGCATATTATAGCCACGTTTCAGACATAGCATATAATCTCTCCTGAATTTGGTCGAGCTATTTAATTCTAACATGATTATCCCTCCGACAGCATAGCAAGGAAATCGGCAGTTGAACCATCAAAGTGTTCTCCTGTACCTCTGTCAATCATTGCCTGAACCTCTGTCATAGCTTCTAAAGTTTCGCTGTTTGGTGTTTCATCTGATAAAGACACACCTTGCAGATAGGGAATAACATAAAGCAGTTTGGCATCTGATATTTGGTCTAACAGGCTTTTGGCTAATTCACGGTTACTCATAGTTTGTACTTCCTTTCATGGTTATTTTAACGAGTTTTTGTAGTTATTATTCATTTTTGACCGTCACGTTCCATTGCTTCATCAATAGCACGATTGATAAATGAATTGAGAGTTTCTCCATTTTGTTCCGCATGGACTTTTATGGCTTCTTTTTTACCCTTTGGCTTAACGGTCAATTCTACACGGTCATAGTTATTTTTGACATATTTATGAACTGCCTTTTGCTGTGCTTTGCTGATTTTGCTATCCTCTGACATTTTGACACCTTCTTTCTGTTATGTGTTTCAGTGGGGGCAGCTATATGTAAAGACACCTTCTCTACTATATCCAAATTATAACAGAAAAGTCTATTCACGTAAATATAAAAAATGCACAATTCTATTCACGTGAATATATACAAAACGTCAATAGACTATTTACGTAAATAGATATACAATAGACTTATCAAATGAAGGAGGTACACAACATGAAACAGATTACCAAAGTAAGAAAAGCAGTTTGCGCTATGGCTAACCAGTTGCGGAAAGCCGGGTACTCCTTGGCTGATGCGTTTCGCAAAGCATGGCAGAAGGTAAAGCTGTCAATGACAATCCGGGCAGCAGGAACTACATTTGAAAACAGACAGGAGCGTTTATAGTTCCTGAAGCAGTTCTGGTCGGAAGATTTGACTGTTACACTGGAAAGAGAAAAAGAAAATAAGTTTGATAATAACGCCATTCGGATTGTTGTACATATCAAGCCTATACGTCGGAAAACAGTGATCGGGTACCTTCCCAAATGGCTTGCAAGGGAGCTTTCCAAAGTGATTGATATGGGTATTCGGGTACAGGCTTTTCTGATGCAGATTATTGGGGGATATACCTATAAAGAAAGCCTTGGCGCACTGATTAACATAGCAGTATAAAGGCGGTGAGGATATGTTATCAAGAGAAGATATGGCGGCTATGATAGCAGCAGAGGAAAAGCGTCTTGAAGTGAACAGCCCGGAATTTATGGAGAGGCACAATGAGATTACGAAAATGGCCGATGAAATACAGAGCCGTTACAAGAAAAATGCCCCTACCAGTACAGCGAATACCGATAGGAGCGAGTAACCCGGAAACACAGTAAATCGGGCATGGGGGAATTATAATATTCCTTCTGCCCGAAGTAAAGAGAGGAAAAAGAAAATGATTATAAAGAAATGCACGTTTGACGAACTGCCGGACGCTATGCAAATGCACGTTCTGGATTATGAAAAGATTGCAGTAGCAGAGTACCGGCTTGCAATATGGAGCAACAAAGACACGCTTTAAATATGGAGCAACAAAGACACGCTTTATTATTACAATTTGCCGGAAAAAGAAGTTGAGAGATTCATGAGGCACACAGCGAATACTTGAAAAAGGGGCGTGAAAAAGTCGCTGAACAGATAGTGCCGGAGTGTTTCCCGATTATCGAAAAAGCCATGAATAAACCGTCAATCCCTTATTGTGATGAACTGCTGAAAGCTATGTCACATTTAGCAGATAAAGGACATTTCAAGTTTAAGGAATGGAGTACAGATCAGGCATATATCTACTTTATGGGTTATCTGTTGGGAAGTGGAAAGCTGGAATGGGAGGGACAGTTATCATGAAATTAAGAGCAAAGAAAAAAGAGGGAAAGAACCTTGCAACGGAGATTATCAGCATCGCAAAAAGAAAGTTATGGCGGTGCAGGATTGCACTTATTATCTCACTGACTGGGAATGTGATTCAGGCAGCAGTAATGATTTTCAGGTAACGGAATTAAGGGAGTGGGCGGCGGCTTGTATTCCTGCTGCTCTGTCCCACATTATAGAAAGGTGGTGCTTATTATGGCAAGACTAGGAGCCGGGACAAGGAAACGTGC
>ERZ808029.460-NODE-460-length-23000-cov-4.023906_pt1 | contig 23000 bp, 17 predicted proteins | sample MGYA00380185_ERZ808029 | MGnify/ENA primary metagenome ERZ808029 (study PRJEB31490, sample SAMN06133404) | mouse gut metagenome | isolation source: M2_3 | host: mice | place: China: Chengdu | collected 2015-05 ... | reverse complement strand
CACGCTTGCCTCAATTCCCTGTTCCTCCAGCCTTCCCGCCACATCCAACACAGACTTTTTGGAAAATACCACCAGGGCGTCTCCTTCCTGCACATCCTCTGGAAAGCGAAACGGCGTCTCCTCACAAACCAGAGCAGTCTTTCGCTCATATCGATGAATTTCAAAATCATCTCCACACAACTCAATCAAGTGACTGACCGCTGCCTCTGCAGCCGGACTCATGCACACATGAATCTCCGATGCCTGGATTCCCAATATGGCTTTCGTCCAACAATGCCCCCGCTCTGGGTCTGCCGTCATCTGCGCTTCATCAATCACCGCAATATCATATGCCTTATTAAAATCCGCCATTTCCACCGTAGAAGCCGTAACTCTGCTGTTGTCCTTTGCAATACACTCTTGTCCGGTCAGCATGGTACAGGGAACTCCATACTCGTTCATTTTTTCAAACACTTCCAAAGCCAGAAGCCGCAGCGGTCCCAGATACACTCCATCCTGGGCGCACTTTAATCGTTCCAACGCCTGAAAAGTCTTTCCGCTGTTGGTCGGTCCGATATGAAGAATAAAATGGCGCTTCATCTCCAAAGCCTCCGGAAATTCCAGCTCCGGTCGGGAGGGAACCAGCTGAAGAATCTTATTTTTCAGCGCTTCCGTCCGAAATGTGCGGAATAAATCAAACAAAGGCGCCCTGCAGATCTCTCCTCCTGCATCTGTCTCCAGATATTTGAAAAACGCCTGCCCCACCAACTTCTTATCCTCTGGCAGCAAAAGGGCCAGATCCAGCCGCACCAGCTCTGGCAGCACATCCCGCCGGATTTTCTCCAGAACAGAAGAAATATGAAACCGGCTGGCGCAGCTATACAGGTTGTTAATCTGCCTGTGATAATTTTCCAGAGCATTTCGTGTAATCTGCCCATCTTTGGTCCTTTTTAAAGTACGTGCAAGACTTGCTGTTTTTTCCATGGACCCTTTTGCCTTCCCCGAACTTCCCCTGCGTCTTTCATTGGCCTGTTCATACTGCCGCACATACAATTCTGTCAATGCTTCTTTTTTGGTCATAAACTTGTGTCTTTCTCCCTCCGTTCTGTTCCGAAAACTGCTCAAGCAAAAATTATCATCCCTTTAAAAGAACTTTTCCTCTTTTCAGAAACTGTCCTGATTTTCTCTCATTCTGTCAAAATCCTGTCATCTGCCAATTATAAGTCATAGAAAAAGATAAGTCAACGAAATTCCCCCTGTGAGAATGGTCGCAAAACAGCCGTTGGTTACAGCTCACGGTCGAACTGTAACCAGCCGTTCCCCCAAAACATCTTCCGCTACAAATAGTTGACAGCCATCCAAACTGTTACTATAATAGAGGCAATTCAAATCAGGAGGAACCGCTCCATGCTCTATCCCCTCATCGGAGTTCCCGTCATAGGAAAAGACCCGCTTCGCTGTTATATGCAGTACAAATACACCCGCTGCCTTACACGAGCCGGAGGCGCCTCACAGCTTCTTTCCTGGAATGCCTCCCCTGTTGCCATAGAGGCTGCCCTAAAACAGTGCGTTGGTTTTCTGTTCCCTGGCGGACCAGATATCCATCCGGAGGTATACGGACAGCTCTCCCAGCCTGGATGCGGCCCACCAGAGCGGCGGCGAGACCATTTTGAGCTGGCGCTCATACAAGCCGTGTTGGCAGCACAAAAACCACTGTTATGTATTGGCCGTGGTATGCAGCTTCTTAACATTGCTCTTGGCGGCACTTTAATCCAGGATATTAAATTTCAGCAGGAATACAAACACGTGGATTTCCTCCACCGGTCCTATGCCACACATCCCGTTGACCTAAAGCCATACAGTCTTATATCCCGGCTTCTTCGCTCTGATACAGCCACTGTCAACAGCCTCCATCATCAAATCCTGGATACGATTGGAGATCGCCTGCAAATTACAGCCGACAGTCCGGAAGGGTTTCCTGAGGCGCTGGAACTTAAAGATTATCCCTTTTGCCTTGCCGTCCAGTGGCATCCGGAATATATGACCAGCCATACCCCCATACAGCAGCGACTGTTTCAGGCATTGATTGACGCCTGCCGATAAGATCCGATAGAATAAAAATCAATGAAATAAACACACCAATTAGGAGGAAAAAATGACAAACAAAGAACGGATGCTGGCTGGAAAACTGTACGATCCAGGAGAACCAGAGATTTTAAAGGAACAATTTGGATACCTGGAAAAAATGTATGAATTTAACCGAACCATGCCATTTGAGATGGAAAAACGACAAAAACTTTTAAAAGAAATGCTCGGTCATGTGGGAGAAGGCTGTTATATTGAACCCCCCTTTTATTCCAACTGGGGAGGAAAACACGTATTTTTCGGGGATCATGTGTACGCCAATTTTCATCTGACTATGACCGATGATGGCAATATTTATATAGGAAACCATGTGATGATTGGTCCCAATGTAACCATGTCTTCTGCCGGACACCCTATAGAGCCTCATTTAAGAAAAAGGGAAATGCAGTTTAATGCAGATATTCATGTGGGAAATAACGTATGGATTGGAGCTGGAGCCATCCTTCTGCCAGGAGTAACCATTGGAGACGACACGGTAATCGGAGCCGGAAGCATTGTGACAAAAGATATTCCTTCCGGTGTGGTCGCCGTCGGAAACCCCTGCCGCATTCTTAGGGAAATCGGAGAAAGGGACCGAAACTATTATTTCCGAAATCTGGAAGTTGATATTGAAATTGAACCATAAAAGAAATTCCAAAGAAAAAGAGCCGAAGCTCTTTTTCTTTTTGAGAAATATCCTGCAGATTCCTGGTGTCCTCTCCATTACTCCAAAAACACACAATCCCCTGCCCTCATAAAACAACTTTTCACCTGAAAATCTCTTGCAATCCGCTCTTTTACTAATGTGCCTGAACAGTGATTCAACCCCAACAGCCTCACCCCCGCCCATTTCAGATAATCCACGGTTAGACGGACCCGCTCCTCGTCTGCCTCTTTCAGATGAGTGCCTCCGAAAATGGCATAAACCGATTTTGCAAAAATCCGCCGAATATGTTCTACCATATTCAAAATCCCTGGATGAGAACAGCCTGCCAAAATTACAAGTCCTTCCTTCATTTCCAGCACAAGGCAAATCTCGTCTGCAAAATCGTCTGGAATCATCCGTTCCCCTACCTGCCGGACAAAGCGGTCCGGAATGGCCTCAAACTCATATTGTCTGGGAAAATCTCCTACCAGCCATATTCCCTTGGCCAACTCTTCTCTTCCCTGACACACATAATGCTCCACATGATGCTTCTCAAGAAATTCTCTGTCAAAGCCAACGGAAAGATCGGTAAAGCCAAACCCGTTTCTGGCATATTTCGGCTCAAAAAAATGAGGACCTGTATAGAGAGTCAAAGCCCCCGAGGGAAGCACGGTGCTTGGCTTATTGCCCGCAGAAATAAAACTTCCTCCCCCCTGCTCCAGAAAATCCCGATAGCCAGCTCCATGATCGTAATGGCTGTGGCTTAAAACAACTCCGTCCAGCTTCACAAGATCCCGTCCGAGCCGGTGAGCATTCCGGCACATAGCCTCCCCTGGTCCGCAGTCAAAAAGAATACGGAAGTTATCTTGCTCCACCAAAAATGACAGACCATGCTGGCAAAGCAAAGCCTTATTGGCAGACAGTTCATTGTCCATAAGTGTTGTAATTTGTATCATAATACCTTCCTTTTGATCCTTGGTTTCAAAGCAATTTCTCACAATATCCAACTTCCATTGCTGTATCCTCTGTTTGGGAAATTTTTAAGGGAGTTTTCCATTGTCATTTCATCGGTCCCATGATAAAATGAAACTATTCTTCAAGAAAGGAAGTTTCATTTATGAATAAAAAATTTCTTCTGCTTGTCCTTTTGGGAGTGTTTTTTATGGTCTCTATCCCTGCTTTTTATCTGGCTTCTGTGGGACAGCCCAGTCTGCTGGTACTGTTTATCTGTGCCTCATCTTTTGGCATATTCCTGATATTGCCTCTGGTATTAACCGTATATAACCTGATATACTGTTTCCGTGACTGGGAAACAATAAAAAACCGAAGAACGGTTTTGGCAGTGGAAATTTTCACCCTTGCTTTGGGCATAGTCTTCACCCTTCTCCTGCTATTACTCAGCGATATTAAATTCAAAGCAGACTGGACTGTGACTTTAATCAACAATCAGACTCACAACCCCATCTGGCCTCCTGCATGGCCTGCATTGCGTTTCTATCTGATCATGGGGATTTTGGGATATTTGGTTTTAAGATGTGTTCCATTAAAGAAAATGCCCCCTTTGGTGACAGTCCTTAGTATCTCTTCCATGGGAACCGGCATGGTAATCTGTATTTTCTGGATCTTCCAAGTATTCAGTATCGACGGCACTGAATGTTTTTTATGCTTGCTTCCCCTGAACTGTATCATCATTGGTATCAAGATCATCCGGGAAAAAGCGGCTGACTGGAAAAAAATCGAAGAATCTGAAAAACGCCGTTTTTCCAATCCATTTCTGGAATACCTTAACCAGAAAATGATGGATTCCGCTACCTGGCCCTTTCAGGCGTTTCTTCTGTTCTGGCCCATTGCCGGTCTTGGCCTGATTGTCCTGTCTCTTTTTGGCCAGAGGCCAGACAATTTGATTCGGGCCTGGACTGAAACCAGCGACTGGAATCTGTCCACAAAAATTTCGCCCCCCAATGTAATGCTTGACGACCATTATCTGTGTACGGTGGCTGCAGGCGGTCATAAACCACTGGTTAAACCAGTGCGCATGGGCATCCGCCACGGACATTGGATAATCGTAAACCGTCAGCTATGTATTGCCAATGCCTTTGAGCAGGTTCTGGAAGAACATCTGCCCCGGTTTCATGGCAAATTGCGCAATTTTTATGACACCTACGGCTTTCCCATCGCCCGCCGGATTCACTCTCCCTATGTGGCAGATTTCGTCTATGTACTTATGAAGCCTCTGGAATGGTTTTTCCTGGCCATTTTATATCTGGTTGATTCCAGACCAGAAGACCGGATATGGATGCAATATATTCCGCCAATTCCAAGAACAAACTGCACCCACATCCAGGAAACTTTATGAAAGAATTTTCTTACCCAAAGGCTTTTTATTTTTCTGCCGCCATTCGATAAATTGCCAGCATATCCTCCTCATGCAGAACTCTGGCAGACCCCTTGGCTCCACCGCTTGCCACACTGCACTTGTGAGCCATGGTCTGTAATTCCTCCTCTGTGGGAGTAATTCCCAGCTCTGCAAACGAGGTTGGCATATGAATGGAACGGTAAAAATCTTCCATGGCCTCAATCCCCTTTAAGGCAATCTCTTCTTGGGTTCCTTCATCCTTTACCCCCATTACATTCACTGCAAAACGATAAAACCGGGGCAGACAATTGAGATACACATATCTGGCCCAGCTTCCCCATATTGCCGCAAGACCAGCTCCATGGGCCACATCATACAGACCGCCCATCTCGTGCTCCAGCCCATGGCTGGCAAAATCTCCTCCATCATTGCCGCAGCCAGTAAGTCCATTGTGAGACAAACTTCCTGCCCACATAACCTCTGCCCTTGCGTCGTAATTTTTCCGGTCTTCACACAGAATCTTTGCATTTTTTATAACCGTAACCATGAGACCCTCTGCCATGCTGTCTGTAACTTCCATGTTTCCACCACTGGTAAAATACCGTTCCATTGTATGCATCAAAATATCGGTACACCCACAAGCCGTCTGATAATCTGGCAATGTAACGGTAAGTTCAGGATTCATAATGGCAAAGCGGGGACGGCAGAGATCGTTATTGTACCCTCGCTTTACACCGCCCTCCTCCTTGGTGATCACCGAGCTGTTGCTCATCTCACTGCCTGCAGCGGCAATGGTCACTACCGCGCCAATGGGAAGACATCCGGTTGCCTGACGGGTATGATCATAAAAGTCCCATACATCTCCCTCATTGGCCACTCCATATCCAATGGCCTTAGCCGAGTCAATCACGCTTCCTCCGCCAATGGCAAGAATAAAGTCCACTTTCTCCTTCTTTGCCAGAGCAATGCCCTCATAAACCAGAGAAAGTCTTGGATTTGGCACCACGCCTCCCAGTTCTGTAAAGGAAATTCCCTCTTCCTCCAAAGATTTCTTAACCCGGTCCAGCAGCCCGGAACGCACAACACTTCCCCCTCCATAATGAATCAATACCTTGCCGTACCCCTGCTCCTTCACATATCTTCCAGTTTCCTTTTCTGTCCCTTTTCCAAAAACAACCTTTGTTGGTGTGTAATACTGAAAGTTAAACATAAACTTCTTCCTCCTCCTCCTTGTTATCTGTAAAATCTTTTTGTTCCATTACCCCATTGAGTTTTTCCCATTAAACAGGACTGGTCCATACTTCCGGTTCAATAAATGGAGCCATATCATCCAGAGATGGAGATACAATCTGGCCGTCCGGCAAAATTTTGGAAGAGGATTTGGGTGCAAAATCCTGTTTTGGGTCTACCATCACCTGGCATAGACACGGGCCATCCCAGTTGAGCACTTGCTCCAGCCCTCGTCTGCATTCCGTCTCCTTTTCCAGACAAAAATATGAAATGCCAAAAGCCTGAGAAAGCTTTTCAAAATCCGGGAATCCTACACCGCTTTCCGAATCAATTCCCACAAACGGCGGACGGAACAGATTCATCTGTGTCTGCCGGATGGAATGATAGCCATGATTATTGAGAAGAATAATCTTCACATTCAAATGATTGTAGGCAATGGTAGCCAATTCCTGTAAATTCATCATAATGCTTCCGTCACCATCAATACAGACAATCCGTCTGTCCGGTTCTGCCACTGCAACCCCAAGAGCTGCCGGAAGCCCATACCCCATAGCTGCACAGCCGGAATTGGAAAACATTCGCTGTCCCTGTTTGATTTTGGATGCCTGGAACGTAACCACACAGGCGCTTCCATTTCCACAGACAATCCGGTCGTCTCGATTCAGCACATCAAAAAGAATATCCATAAAAATGTAAGGATTCACCGGTCCCTCCTCCAGATTGTGATAACTTTCAAGAGCCGCCGGATATTTTTCCACCAGTCCCCGACACCACTCCTTCCATGGACCATGTTCCTTTGCCGGAGCGTATCCACAATTAAGAATCTTCTTTAAAAACTGTTTTACATCCCCACAAACCGGCAGATCCGGCCTTATGGTAGGTTTTGCCAGCTCTCTGGCATCAATATCCACCACAATTTTGTACGCATTCTTTCCAAAGTCAAAATGATTGTATCCAATCATACGAATATTCATCCGGCACCCAAGACTTAAAAGCAGGTCACAGTTTTGCAGTGCATAGTTACCAGGTCTTGTTCCCACCGTTCCCGGCATTCCTGCAAAACAGGGATTGTCAAAAGCCACCAGATCATTGGCATTCCAGGCTGTGACCACAGGAATACGAAGCTTTTCCACCACAGCAAGCAATTCCTTGCCTGCATCTGCCAGCCTTACACCGGTACCTGCCAGAATAAGAGGCGCTTTTGCCTTTTTGATTTTCTCCAGTATTTCCTTCACCAGACTATCCTTAATTTCCGGTGTCTGCCACATTCTTTCCTGATGCAGATCAAAATGAGCCAACTCCTCCGTATTCACATGAGCGCCCTGAATATCCAAAGGAATGTCAAGCCATACCGGACCCTTGCGTCCTTCCATGGCCAGATAATAGGCTTTTTCCAGATGGTAGGCAATCTCCAGAGGATTCGTCACCATAACCGCATATTTTGTCATGTTAGATACTGAGCGGACAATATCAATCTCCTGATCTCCCAACTGCCTTAATCCCAGATCGGGACAAGACCACAAGGTAGTCTCCCTCTTTGCCTGTCCGGAAATTACAAACATGGGAATGGAGTCTGTCCATCCACCCATAACTCCGGTTATAGCATTGGTTCCTCCAGGTCCGCTGGTCACACACACAGCAGCCATCTTCCCAGTCATTCGGGCATACCCCTCTGCTGCAATGGCACAAGCCTGTTCATGGTGATTAAAAATACACCGCATACCTCTCTGATGTCCCAGGGCATCATCCAAATGCATGGCTCCTCCCCCGGTAATCATAAAACAATCCTTCATATCATGATCCACAAGAAACTGTGATACATATTCTGCTATTTTTATTCTCATTCTGACCGCCTCTCTTCTCCCGGTTCCTGCTGCCTGTTTCTCTCTTTTCTCCTTTTCTTTGGCATTCCAGCTTCTTTTCTTTTGTGTCCTTATCCTCAAAGATTTACAGATACAGCAGCAAATCTTCTGGCTTATCAGCCCACCCTACAGCTTTTGCCAAGGCCATATCCTCTTCTTTTCCAAACCCAAAACCATAGGTCACGCCAATAAAATCCATCCCCAACTCCTGTGCTCCCAGGGCATCATGAATGGTATCCCCCACCATAACCGCCCGTTTCGGATTTTTTATTTTCAATGCTTCCATGCATATTTGGATAATATCCTTTTTCTTTCGTTTATTTTCGTGGTCCGCCCCATACATAACAGAAGTGTACAGGTCAAAGGAAAAATGCTTTAGCAAAGTGATGGCATAATCTTCCCGTTTGTAAGTGGCAATGGCTGATTTCATTCCCCGTTCCTGGATTTTCTCAAAAACCTTGTAGATTCCATCGTAAGGAACAGCCTTTAACAAGTCCACCTGACTGTACCTGTCCCGGAAAATTGTGGCCAGTTCCTGTAAAACAGGACCTTGTAATCCATACATCCTGGCAAATGAATCCTGAATGGGAGGTCCGATAAATGATTTCATCTGCTCCTCTTTAAGCTCTGGATAACCCATTTTTTCAATGGTATATTTTACCCCAGCCAACACTCCCTGGGTTGTATCCAAAAGAGTGCCATCCACATCAAAAACCACCAAATCATATCGGTTTTCCATCATCCCTCACACTCCTCATAACGGGACTCTGTCAGAAAATGAACGCTCATTCGGCCTTTCAGCTCCCTTAAAAAATGAATCGTATATTGATTCAGATCATCTGCCATTTCTTTCACAAAATCATACTCCATACTCATGTTAAAATAATTGGAAGACTTACTGGAATATCCGTCAAAACCAGCAAGTGTTACCTCCTTAACCTCTGCATTCCCCAAAGCCTTTAACAGCATCACCAGGGAATTGTCCACGATTTTGGCTTTCTCATCAATCAGGGAACTGTAATTCAACACATACAAAAACGCCTCCTCGCTGGTTCCTGTTACATTGGAGGTGGCAATAATTCTGTGATTCTCCTGACTTAACCGAGTGGCAAGCTGTACATACCGCTTGGAATTACTCAAAAACACATAATCCGGCATCACCTTTTCCGGAATATAATTAATGGAAATCACCAATGGGTGCTGCTGTCGGATAAAATCTTCAATCTGGTCCTGTCTGGTCTTCATGGTAACGCCAGGTCCGACAATCAATAACTTTCGGTCCATGAAAATCTCTTTCAACGCTTCTCTGGCCTTTTCATCATTCACCTCTTTATTCTGATAATTCACATAAAGAGCTTCCATATAATCCCTGTCATAGAGAAGTTTCTTCTCCCCTTCCAGCTTGCCAAGAATCTCATTGACCGATTTAATAGACAAAGTCCTTTTGTTCATCAAATCGCTCACATAGCTGGGATGGCAGTCATTGGAAGCAGCCAGATAATAAAACATATTATAACCCCAAGTGGCCGGACTGTAAAACTGAGTAATATTGGCATCAATGGCTTCCAAAATCTGACTGATCTGATAATTTTTTCCAAATCGATGATTCATGCGCATGGCAATCAGCTCCAAAGGCGCATTTCCCGCACTTTTTCCCATGCCGTAGATGCTTCCGTCCACAATCATCATTCGGTCAATTTTCCGCTCCAACATGGAAATACAGTTTGCATAGCCCATTTGAAAATTGTTGTGGGCATGATACCCCAACCCGATTTCCAAATCCAGATTCTCGTTGAGAAGATCAAAATAATGGAACAGATTATCCTGGTGCAACAAACCATACGTATCCACCATGGATACGGCATAAGGCTTCAGATCATTGGCCAGACGAATCAGATCTAACATCTCCTGGTCACTGTAACTGGTAACAGACACCATCTGGGCGAACACCTTGTATCCCATCTCTTTCAGTTCCCGGCAAAAAGCCATGGCTGGTTCCCTTAAATGCTTTTTAAAGATGACCCGAATCCCGTCTAAAAAGGATTGGCTGCACGGTTTGATCTGATCCATACTACAAGTGCCATAATCAATCATTCCCACCACCATGGACTGCCTCCGATTCAGAGAGCCATAGATTCGGGCCACACTGTCTGTATCTGGCATAATGCTGCGATTCATATCAAAAGGACGTCTCTCGTCCAAAAATCCCACTTCAATTATGTCAATTCCTGCATCTGCCAGACGTTCAAAGACACTTACCAGATTATCATGCCCAAACTCCCAGTCATTTACATATCCGCCATCCCTCAGCGTGCAGTCTAGCAGCTTTACATCTCCCATGCGAACTCTCCCTTGTATAGCTTCCTTCTATAAGTTATCGCCAAGCTTTATGGCTGCCTTATATTCTAGCAGAAATTCAGGTAATTTCATAGATGTATTTACTAAAAAAATTTTGAAATCAAACTAGAGTGTGTCTGAAAATTCATTCCCGCCATCTGCACACCCCACTTTGTGGTATATTTGACTCTCATTTTCTATCTCTTCATACATCCTAAAAAATACCATTGGCAAAAGTATAGGAACACATACAACTACTGGCAGCATATAACGCATCATCATACAGGGTCCTAAGGCAAGGGTCAAAATATAGCTTAACAGATAAAGGGGAGGAATCAGGTAAATATACGATTTCCTCACCGTAACAATCACTGCACAAGTCAACACAGTCCACACATAAAAAGGTGTAAAAAATACCATTGACAAGACAGGCAGTTTCTTTTTTATGTTAGAAGCTGTAAACCAACTGTATACCGACTTAAGGGGAGGAATCAGGCTGTGGGTCTTTACAATACGTGTGCTGTCAAAAGGCGGACCCATTTCCATCACTGTGTAGCTGCTGAAATCTTCTCCCAAATACCAGATTCCAAAAGTATTATACATGGTTGCCAAAATATATTCCTTGGGAAACTGGAATCCAAGACGCAGCCACAGATTGATAAAATCCATTTTGTGATCCATCAGATACTTTTCATTCACAGCCCCTTTTACCGGATCTGAAATATGATAAGTATAATTTTCCATTGCATACTCAGGCACATATTCCAGCAAAAGCTCTCTGTCCTCCTTTTGCAATTCATGTCTATGGCATAAATAGGTTCTAGCCATCTGCTGAAAGGGAATGCTCATCATTTCCACAACACTGCCCTTTTTAGCATGAAACCCAACTTGCAGCATCATAAGCGTTCCATAGATTCCCATAACCGCAGCCAGCAGAAGAACTGCCAGCTTTCCATTCAGATGCATTCTTCTTCCCTGTCTCTTTCCCACCATAGCCCCGGCCAGCAGACACACTGCCATAACCGCCAAACTATAAAGCCCATTGTTTCGAAACAACCCCATTAAAATTGTGAAAGAAAAAAATACGACCATCCGCCATCCCTGATAAAGCTTCCGGCTATTTACCATATCGCAAATACCGACAAAAACGGCCAGGAATAAACCAGCAAATATCACATCCTTTGTGGTGCTGATTCCCAGCACAGGAAGCAAAGGAAATAAAATATAAAATCCCGTTGCAATGATCCGCAATTTCCGTGAAATCCGTATTTTATGCAAAAACCGTAACCCAAAGGCAATACATCCGGAAAAAATCAATAGCTGAAACAAAGCATAGACAGCCAAACCTCCATTATAAGAACCAAAAATCCCATTTCCCGTCTCCAAAATCCATCCAGAAAGAACTGTGTGGAGAATCGGATGATGGGTATTATAATTGCGATCTACATACATCTTCCACTGCCAGGACATATCATAACCGTACACTCCTGGAAAAAAGGCTAAAAAACAAGGAATATAACCACCAAACACTGCCAACCAGGATTTCCAGAAAACGGCATTTACATCTTTCGGACTCTCTTCATAACTTCCCTCCCCCACCATTCCAAACAAACCAAAGAAAAATGGCTCTGCCAGACAAGACAACGGTAATCCATAGAGAATCATGTATAAAATCTCCCTTACCTGACAGGATTCCTGAACATTATCAAATTTCCGAAATCCGATTCCAATCACTTCTGCAAGGACCAACAAGACAGCCAGAAAAAAACTGGCAAAGGCCGTTTTTTTATCGGTTTTTACATCCTTTATCATTCTCCCTGTCAATTTCATAGAAACAAGAAAAACCGCCACCGAACACAAGGTCATATTAAAAAACATTTCATCAAACAGGGCATATAAACGAATCAGGCCGCTGATCGAGAGCACACTTGCAGAAGAAAGGACGATCTGAAGCTGTTTTTCCCTTTTATTCTTCTCTGATTGATTCCGAATTTGAACCACTAAAAAAATACCATATAAAAAGAGAAAAAGATAAGGAATCGATTCAAAATGATAATCCATTTCCTCCATAGTTTCTTCTATTTTTTCTATACGCCGCCCTTCCTTGGTGTAGGCATTATGAGGCATGGATATCTTGTCTTGTACCACAATCCCTTCAGAAGTAAAATGATATATTTTACCTGACACGTTCTTGTCCCCCAAAAATACCTTTCCATCTTTTTCAAACCAGTAAAATCTTTCATCAATTTCTGCCAGACCAATAACGGCCGCTCCATTGGAATCAAAAAAATACTGTCCTCCATCCTTTGCCTGATACCAGCCAGTTACCATCCATCCCTCTTCATTTATATAATATCTTTTTCCCGTCTCTTCCTCAATCCATTGATCTTTAATCGCCACTCTGTCCTCATCATAATATTTCCACTTAGTCTCTTTGTCCCATCCAGCAAAAGATAAAGCCGAACCTGCGGTTATAAATAAAAATACAAATAGAAACAACCCGATTACTTTTACATTTCTTCTCATTTTTCCTCTATACATTCCCATATCCCATCCATCCGTCTTTATCTATATCCTACTTCTCGTTCTCGCCTTTCACATATGGAACCATCTACTTGTGAAATTATATATCTTGCTGCTACTTCGTTTACATTCATCTTGAAGTAAATCGTGCTTGACATTCGTGTCAGCTGTGCGGCTGAAAAACGATGGCGTAGTGGTGCTGTGGTGAGTTTTGTAGCCGTGCAAATGGCGGGAATAATTTTCAGACATGTTCTAGTATACATTTACCCCCCCTGTATGTCAAGGCGGTATTTGCCTATAGAGAAAAAACAAAAAACTAAGGTTAGGATAATCTGAAAAATATATCCTAACCTCAGCCTTGATTTTATTTCGAAACTCACAATTCCTGTTTCACCTTTATATTATTTAAAAACGAAAATCCCTCTTCCCCTCCTCCATATTTTTTAAATGCTCCTTCGTCAGTCTTAACACCTTTTCATTGGTAATATGGGCCAGCTCTTGTTCAATCAGCTGCTCCCCCAATCTTTTTGTATCCTCCGAGCTGTAATCCAGTAGATACTCTTTCAGGGTCATCAGAGCGTTGGGATGACAGCAGTTGACAATCTGCCCACTTTTGCACAGTGACATAAACCGGTCTCCTGTCCGGCCTTCCCGGTAACATGCTGTACAAAAACTGGGAATATACCCAAGCCCAATCAGCCAGTTTACCACCTCGTCCAGCGTCCGCTTGTCGCTGACCTCAAACTGCTCAGAGCAATCTTCCTCTGACTCCGGCTCTCCATATCCTCCTACGCTTGTACGGGAACCTCCGCTGATTTGGGAAACCCCCAATTTTAAAATCCGCTCTCTGCATGCCTTACTTTCTCTGGTGGAAATAATCATCCCTGTATAAGGCACTGCAATCCGGATACAAGCTACCAGCTTAGCAAAAATATCGTCGTTAATACCATTGTCAAACACATTAGGGTCAATATCATCCGCACGTTTAATCCGCGGCACGCTGATGGTATGAGGACCAACCCCAAAAGCAGCTTCCAAATGTTCTGCATGCATCAAAAGCCCTGCAAACTCATACCGATACAGCTCCAATCCAAAAAGAACTCCCAGCCCCACATCATCAATGCCTCCTTCCATAGCCCGGTCCATGGACTCTGTGTGATAAGCATAATCATGTTTGGGACCTGTGGGATGAAGTTTCTCGTAGCTCTCCTTGTGATAGGTCTCCTGGAACAAAATATAAGTCCCTATTCCCGCATCCTTTAACTTTCGGTAATTCTCCACTGTGGTTGCTGCAATGTTCACATTTACCCGGCGGATAGCCCCATTCTTATGATGAATCCCATATATTGTATCAATACACTCCAAAATATACTCAATGGGATTGTGTACCGGATCCTCCCCAGCCTCCAAAGCCAGCCGCTTATGTCCCATATCCTGCAGAGCAATAACTTCCCGGCGAACTTCCTCCTGCGTCAGCTTCTTTCTGGCAATATGGGTATTTTTCTTATGATACGGACAGTAAACACACCCGTTAATGCAATAATTAGACAAATAAAGAGGGGCAAACATTACAATCCGGTTTCCATAAAAATCTTTTTTCAGCTGTTTGGCCAGCTCCTCAATCTTCCGGTTACAGTCCTCCAACTCACAGTCCAAAAGCACAGCCGCCTCCCTGTGGTCAAGTCCCTTTCTCTGTTCGGCCTTCTTTAAAATCTCCTCAATCAAATTCCGGTTTCTCCGGTTTTCCCAGGCATAATTAAGCGTATTTAATATCTCCTGATGATTGATAAACTCTTCTGCCCGTCTGGATGATGGGTCATACTTCTTTGTGTCCATACCTTTTCCTGCAGCTTTTGCTGCATACTCCTTTCTCTTTCTGGTCGGCGCTTTTTTGCCTTCCTGTCAGTGATCCTTTTGCTTACCTGCTGTTTTGTTCATCCGAACAAATCCTTGGTTTTTACCTTTCTTTCAGATTAGAGTTTTCTTATCTTGTCAGCAGTAAAAACTTATGTTAAGTCTACTATATATCAGAATGTTTGTCAATGTATCGAAACTTCACAAATCAAACAAAATCCAATCCTGTTTCCTCTAAAACTCTTTTTCAGAAATGGTTTTGGCCTACTCAAACACTGCCACAACAGCCGCTTCCAGCCGTCTTACCATCTCGTCCACATCCTTCTCCTCAATCACAAGAGGAGGCACAAACCGGATAATCTGGTTTCCTGCGCTGATTAACACCAGTCGCTCCTCCAGCAATGCGTGATTCACAACTGAAACCACTGGCCCTGTAAATTCCAGCCCCTGAATAAGCCCTCTTCCCCGATGGGCCTTTATGCAGTCGTGGCGGTCTGACAATTCCTCCAGCTTATTCCAAAGATAATCTCCCACCTTCCGCACATGTTCCACTAAATTCCGTTTCTCAAAAATATCCAGCACTTTAGCAGCAGCAGCACATACAAAAGGATTTCCTCCATATGTGCTTCCATGATCTCCTGGCACAAGAACCGTGGATGCCTTTCCCTGAACCAAAAATGCCCCAATGGGAACCCCATTTCCCAACGCCTTGGCCACAGACATTCCATCTGGCTTTATACCATAAGCCTGCCATGCAAACATGTGGCCGCTCCGTCCCATGCCGCACTGAATCTCATCCAGCAAAAGCAGCCCATCTTTCTCATCGCACAAAGCTCTCACCCCTGTAAGAAACTCCTCTGTAGCTGGGTAAATCCCACCCTCCCCTTGTATCGTTTCCATTATAACTCCACAAGTTTTCTCATTCCACAATGCCTTCACACTGTCCAGATTGTTAAACTCTGCAAACCGGATTCCTGGAATAAGCGGCTCAAAAGGCTCCTGATAATGGTCATTTCCAGTCACGGAAAGAGCGCCCAAAGTCCTTCCATGAAAAGAATGCTTCATGGCGATAATCTCATAATCCGTTCCCATTCCTTTGTTATGGGCATACCGCTTTGCAATCTTTAACAGCCCTTCCACAGCCTCTGCCCCACTGTTGGTAAAAAACACTTTCTCCATTTCCGAAGCCTTCAAAAGCTTTTCCCCTGCCTCCACTGCCGGAACGTGATAAAATAAATTGGAAGTGTGGCAAAGCTTATCAATCTGCCGCTTCAACGCCTCATTCAGCTCCCTGCAGCCATATCCAAGGCCCATAACTGCAATTCCTGCTCCAAAATCCAGATACTCCTTCCCGTCTGTATCATACAAACAGACTCCCTCTCCATAATCAAACACTACTGGAAACCGGTTATACACCTTATAAAATACCTGCTCTGCCCGCTCTATATATTGTTGCTTTCCCATTTTTTAAGATTCCTTTCCTTAATCCATTAATCCTGTTCTCCGGGATGGTAATACCTTTCATCCCCATTCCTCAAAATCGCCGTCCCAATTCCTTTATTGGTAAAAATCTCTAAAAGGAGACAATGGGGAATCCGTCCGTCCAGAATGTGTACCCGGTTTACTCCGTTTTGAATGGCATCAATACAATTCTGCATTTTAGGAAGCATCCCGCCTCCCAGCCCGCCTCCCTTTACAAAAATTTGGGCCTCTTCCACAGTGATCTCTGAAATCAGCGTACTCTTATTCTGAAAATCCCGGTAAACCCCCTCCACATCTGTAAGAAACGCCAATTTTTCCGCATTAACTGCTCTGGCAATAGCACAGGCCGCATCATCTGCATTAATATTATAACTTAAAAAATTCTCATCAAATCCAATGGGACAGATAATGGGCAGAAAATCTTTCTCTAATAGATCGTAGATTACCTTGGGATTTACCTCGGTAATCTCCCCCACAAATCCAATATCTTCCCCGCCAGAATATTTTTTCTCACATCGAAGCAACATTCCATCCTTGCCGCTGATACCCACAGCCTTAACTCCCAGTTCATTCACCAGCTGCACAAGACTTTTATTTACTTTATTAAGCACCATCTCGGCAATCTCCATAGTTGGCTCGTCTGTCACCCTCAGCCCATTGACAAAATGAGGCTCCATGCCTACCTTTTCCAGCCACCGGCTGATCTCCTTGCCGCCTCCATGAACAATAATCGGTTTAAATCCTACCAATTTTAAAAGCACCACATCCTGAATTACCTGATGCTTCAATTCCTCATCCACCATAGCGCTTCCGCCATACTTTACCACAATGATTTTCCGGTTAAACCGCTGAATATAAGGAAGAGCCTCAATCAGCACCTCCGCCTTTTGCATCACATTCTTATCCATTTCCATAATCTCTCTCCTCAACGCGTAAAAACGCTCTGTCATCCTTTTATCCCTTCGGCTTTACGACCGATAATCTGCATTAATCTTCACATAATCAAACGTCAGGTCACATCCCCAGGCTGTTGCCGATGCCTCTCCCATCTTCACATCCGCAATCGCCGTCACCTCTGGTTCTGAAAGAATTTTAGTGGCCTCTTCTTCGCTGTAAGGAAGGGCAACGCCATTCTCTATAATCTGCAGTCGTCCTGCAGAACTTTCAAAAAACAAATCCACCCGCTCCGGGTCAAACAATGCACCAGAATATCCCATAGCACACAAAATGCGGCCCCAGTTGGCATCATGACCAAAAATTGCTGCCTTGGTCAGGTTGGAAGTGATAATGGATTTGGACAAGGTTACCGCCTGCTCCTTGGTTTCTGCTCCCACTACCTTCACTTCAAACAGGGCGGTACATCCCTCCCCGTCCCCTGCCATCTTCTTTGCCAAAGCCTCATTAACGGTATTTAATGCTTTACAGAACAATTCATAATCCTGGTTTTTCTCTCGAATTTCCGGATTCTGCGCCATCCCGTTGGCCAGCAGCAGCACTGTGTCATTGGTAGAAGTGTCCCCGTCCACAGAAATCATATTGTAGGTATCCTTAATATCCTCACTTAAAGCCTCCTGCAAAAGCTCTTTGGAAATCGCCAAATCAGTGGTAACAAAAGCCAGCATTGTACACATATCCGGATGAATCATCCCAGAGCCTTTGCACATGCCCCCCACAGTCACGGTCTTTCCGCCAATTTCCACCTGAACCGCCACTTCCTTTTTTTTCGTATCCGTGGTCATAATTGCTCTGGCCGCTCCTGTTCCGCTCTCCAGATCTCCCTTTAGCAAAGAAGCCATCTGCTCTATTCCCGCCTGAATCCGGTTCATGGGAAGCTGCATACCAATGACACCTGTGGAAGCCACTAACACCGCCTCCTTGGAAATTCCAAGAACTGCCGAAGCTGCTTTTGCCGTATCGTGACAATATCCAAATCCCTCTGCCCCTGTACAGGCATTGGCAATTCCTGCATTGATCACCACCGCCTGAACAAAATCCGACTCTCTTACCACCTGTTGATCCCACTTTACTGGCGCTGCCTTTACTACATTCCTAGTAAATGCACCCGCTGCATGACAGGGAACCTCGCTGAAAATCATTGCCATATCTGGCCGTTCTTTATATTTAATTCCCGCTGCCACAGAAGCTGCCTGAAATCCCGCCGCCGCTGTCACACCGCCCTCAATTTTCTTCATAACCTTCCTCCTCGTTTTCTCAATCTTCTTGCTCTCTTGGTTTTTTCTCTTTTTTTATTCTCTTTTCATCGTTTTCTTTTAGTCTCTCTCTTCTTTTGTTTCTCCTCTTCCCCTGATTTTTCTCTTCTCTTACTCTTACAGACCTTCTTCCATCCCTCAACGAAATGACCTTGCTTCACTTCACAAAATCCGTAACATTCTTCTCATTCAGTGTATAATCATAATAATTAATATCATCTCTCTTCGTCCAGCCCACTCCCTGCCAGAAAGCATTTCCCACTTCATTGCTCCTAAAAGCAATCAGACTAACCTTATTAATCCCTTCTTGTAAAAGTGCTTTCATACAATGCTGAGCCATCCGATGTCCCACTCCATGATTGCGGTAATCTTTTGCCACACACACATGATAAAAACAGCCCCGCCTTCCGTCGTGTCCACAGAGAATCGCCCCTACAATCCTGCCATTTTGCTCCGCCACCACACTGGTTGTAGGATTGCGTCTTAAGAATCGCTCCACACCCTCTCTGGAATCATCAATGGACCGAATCCCAAAGCCCTGAATACGAATCCACAATGCATAAACCTTATCGTAATCATCCATGGTCATTTCCCGGATAATAATGCTCATTGTTCCGCCCATTGTTTATCCTGCCCCTCCTTATTCCATTCCATTTCTCATTCATCTGACTGTGATTCGTCAAATTTCTCCCTGCGCCTTCCCGCTGTTATGGAAAAACTGCAATCTGCTTTAATCCTGTATTCTCTGGTAAACCAAACATCAAATTCATATTTTGGATTGCCTGTCCGGCTGCTCCCTTTACCATATTGTCAATCGCCCCCATCATCACCAGCCGATTGGTTCTTGCATCAATCTGAAATGCAATATCCGCAAAATTGCTGCCTTCCACCCATCGGGTCTGAGGCACCATTCCAGGCTTCATCACTCGCACAAAATATTCATTTCCATAATACTGATCATAAATCTTTTTCACTTCCCCCTCTGTCACCGGTCTGGTCAGCGTTCCATAAGCTGTCACCAAAATCCCCCGGTTCATTGGCACCAGATGAGGCGTAAAACTGATGATCACCGGTTTGCCTGCAACCATAGAAAGCTGCTCCTCAATTTCAGGCGTATGGCGGTGACTGGCCACTCCATAAGGTTTCATACTCTCATTGACTTCGCAATACAGGCTTGGAACCTTTGCGCTCCGGCCTGCTCCTGAAGTTCCTGACTTGGCATCAATAATAATCGTCCCCACATCAATCAGCCCTTCTTGTACCATGGGATACAAGGTTAAAAAAGAACAGGTGGGATAACAACCCGGATTGGCAATCAGCCGCGCTCCCTTAATCTTCTCTCGATTCACTTCAGGCAGCCCATACACCGCTTCCTCAATGAACCTGGGCGTGGGATGTTCTAGCTTATACCATTGCTCATACACACTCACATCTTTTATTCGGAAATCTGCGCTCAGATCAATCACCTTTGTTTTCGACAAAATTTCCTCTGTCACCTGTGATGCACAAAATCCCTGTGGCGTGGCAGTAAAAATCACATCTGCCAGATCTGCCAGTTTGGCCATATCATCGTCCTTACATAATTCTCCATCCAGAACATGAGCCATATTTCTGTAAATAGAAGCAAAATTCTCTCCCACATAACTTCGGGAACCATACCAGACTATTTCCACATCTTCCCGCTGCAAAAGCAGCCGCGCCAATTCCGCTCCTGCATACCCTGTCGCTCCGATTATTCCTGCCTTAATCATAATCTTATCCTCTCTCAAAATTTTCTGCTGTCATTCTATCATCGATTATTCTGTCATCGTTCATTTCTCCCCGCCCATACAACCGTTATCCATTATAGTAACTTTCCAGCTATAAGAAAAGTCTTTTTTCCAAAAATCTTCTCCAAAAAACAATCTTTCAGACCAAATATCTTCTTAATTTGGCTGCACCAAACAAAAAAACAAGATATCCTGGACAGCAACGTTTCATAATTATACATCAAAACAAAAAATTATTCAATCCCTTCCTTTTATTCTCCTCCATTTTTTCTTTCCTGAAATATTCCAATGTTATTCTTCCAAATCTATCAAAACTCTGGTCTTATCTTTTCATATTTATAAAAACTCTTGCATTCCCTCTTGCATTTCCCTGAAAAATATTGTATATTTATGAACGTCATACCTGTTACAAACCAAGGCAGGGTTTTCATACCAAACAAATTCCCAGGAGGAGAATCATTATGAAAGAAAAAGTCGTATTGGCATATTCCGGCGGATTAGACACCACCGCCATCATTCCATGGCTGAAAGAGCATTTTGACTATGAAGTAATCTGCTGCTGCATTGACTGCGGCCAGGGCAGCGAACTGGATGGTCTGGAAGAACGGGCAAAACTGTCCGGTGCATCCAAACTGTACATTGAAGATCTGGTAGACGATTTCTGTGACAATTACATTATCCCCTGTGTACAGGCAGGCGCTGTATACGAGAACAAATATCTCTTAGGCACCTCCATGGCACGTCCTGCCATTGCCAAACGGCTGGTAGAAATTGCCCGTAAAGAAGGAGCCACTGCCATCTGCCATGGCGCTACCGGCAAAGGCAACGACCAGATTCGTTTTGAACTGGGCATCAAAGCTTTAGCTCCTGACTTAAAGATCATTGCTCCCTGGCGTATGACCGACATCTGGACCATGCAATCCAGAGAAGACGAAATTGAATACTGCCACCAACATGGCATCCATCTGCCTTTCTCCGCAGACAACAGCTATAGCCGGGACCGTAACCTATGGCATATCAGCCATGAGGGGCTGGAGCTGGAAGATCCTGCCAGCGAGCCAAACTACGATCATTTGCTGGTTTTGGGCGTCACTCCCAAAAATGCTCCGGACCAAGGAGAATATGTGACCATGACCTTTGAAAAAGGCATTCCCACCAGCGTCAATGGGGAAAAGATGAAGGTTTCTGACATTATCCGCAAATTAAATGACCTGGGTGGCAAACATGGCATTGGTATTGTAGATATTGTAGAAAACCGTGTGGTAGGGATGAAATCCCGCGGCGTATACGAAACTCCTGGCGGAACCATTTTGATGGAAGCTCACCAGCAACTGGAAGAACTGGTATTAGACCGGGCAACCATGGAAACGAAAAAAGACATGGGCAATAAGATGGCACAGATTGTATACGAAGGCAAATGGTTCACCCCCCTTCGAGAAGCTGTTCAGGCATTTGTAGAATCCACCCAGCAATACGTAACCGGAGAAGTTCGCTTCCAGCTGTACAAAGGTAATATTATAAAAGCTGGAACTACCTCCCCTTACTCCCTTTACAGCGAATCCCTTGCCTCCTTCACCACTGGAGACCTGTACGATCATCACGACGCGGATGGCTTTATCACCTTATTTGGACTTCCGTTAAAGGTTCGGGCCATGAAAATGGCAGAAGTGGAAAAAAGTAAGAATTAGGCATTGACTGGAACTTTTGCCGCCAGCCATCCCACTTCTCACAATCAAAAAACAGGATTGCAAAAAACAGGGTTGACGCATATCCCATGCACCAGCCCTGTTTCTTTAATCTCTTTCATTTGTTAATTCTTTTTTCTCTCTGGCAGCTGTGCCAGCACAATCCCCACAAACACCAATACACATCCAGCCAGCTCTTTTCCTGATAAACGTTGTCCTAACAATAGCCAGCCAGCCAACACGGAAAACACAGATTCCAGGCTCATCAGCAAAGAAGCTATTGTAGGCGCAATATCTTTTTGTGCAATTACCTGCAATGTATATGCCACTCCGCAGGACATAATTCCAGCATAGAGAACCGGCATCCAGGCTGCTGTAATTGCCCCCCAGGAAGGCTGCTCAAACAGGAACATCCCTGCCCCAGATATGATCCCAGCAGTAAAAAACTGAACGCAGGAAATCACCACTCCGTCTGCCTTAGGAGAAAAATAGTCAATTACCAAAATATGTAAAGAAAATCCAATAGAGCACAAAAACACCAAAAAATCTCCCTTCCCCACAGAAAAACCTTCTTTGATGCAGAGCAAATACATTCCTAAAGCTGCGATTCCCACACTAAACCATACATTTCGCCCCACTTTTTTCTTCATAAAAAGTCCCAATACTGGTACCAGAATAATATACAAAGCTGTGATAAATCCTGCTTTGCCAACTGTGGTAAAAGCAATTCCAAACTGTTGGAGAGAACTTGCCAGACACAAAAAAACTCCGCAACACACTCCCCCCACAATTCCCTTTCGTTTCCGGGCTTGTTTCTCCTCCATCGTCAATGGCTTTTTTTGTTCCCGGTTCACCTTTTGTAAAAGAAAAATACAGGGAATGAGTACAATTCCCCCTATAATAAACCGACAGGCATTAAAGGTAAATCCTCCCACATAGTTCA
>ERZ808029.457-NODE-457-length-23113-cov-3.849931_pt1 | contig 23113 bp, 18 predicted proteins | sample MGYA00380185_ERZ808029 | MGnify/ENA primary metagenome ERZ808029 (study PRJEB31490, sample SAMN06133404) | mouse gut metagenome | isolation source: M2_3 | host: mice | place: China: Chengdu | collected 2015-05 ... | reverse complement strand
GCTCTGAGATGACATATACATGAGATTATCGAGGCCGGTCATATTTTGCTCGATAACCTGGGTCACGGTGTTTTCCAGCGTCTGGGCCGATGCGCCGGGATAGTTAGCGGTCACTCGCACATTCGGTGGCGCGAGATCGGGGTATTGTTCAACGGGCAATGAAAAAATCGCCAGGGTACCTGTCAGACACAACAGGATTGCCAGCACCCAGGCAAAAATGGGGCGATCAATAAAGAAATTCGCCATTAAAAGAGGACCTCGTGTTTCTGCGTATCGTTGTAGGCTTGACTTGCTTCACTGTAGCGGCAAGGTACGAGCCAATCGTGGAGAAAAAAAGGAGTTAATGTAAATTATCATGCCCTTTTATACTGAACTTTAAGGGCCAGTATTCTTTGGTCAGTCGGAGGCATTACATCAGCTGACTTTCCTCACCCTCCGCGGAGCGAAAGCTAATACTCACTAACGTGCCGCCGCCGGAAGGTTGTGAAAAAGTCAGCGTCCCACCCAGCCGTTCCGCGCGTTCGCGCATGATATTCAGACCATAATGACCTTCGGGCTCTTTCGGTTCACCGATGCCAATCCCGTTATCACGGATATAAACCGTGTGATTGCCGTCCGGCGCGGTGACGCAACTGACGGCGATTTCGCTGGCGTTGGCGTGCTTCATCGCATTCAGCACCGCTTCGCGAATAATTTGCAACAAATGCACCTGCATTTGCGCATCCAGCGCCAGGGTTGGCAGACGGCAGTCGAGGGTCAGTTTGGCGCTGGTTTGATTTTGTAACGTATCCAGCATTTCCCTCAACGCGGAGGGGAGATCCGCCTGCTGCAGCGTCAGGCGGAAAGTAGTCAACAGCTCGCGTAACTGCCGATAAGCATCATTCAACGCCTGGGAAAAATCGGCCATGATACTTTGTGCGGTGGCGTTATCTTCCGGTATCGAACGCTTCAGTAACGTCAACTGGATACGTAAGTAAGAAAGTACCTGAGCCAGCGAGTCGTGCAATTCGCGGGCGATGGTTGCACGTTCTTCCATCAACAATAACTGCTGAAAATGCTTCTGCGCCTGATTAAAGTACAAACCGCGTCCCAGCATCGACGAAACGCTGTTAAGCAGCGGTTCTGATGATGAAACGTGACTATTTTGCCAGTGCAGTTCGCCGTAAACCGTCTCTTGCATTGTCACCGGTAAAATCTGCATCGGCAATTCCGGGTTTGGTTGCCCTTCGCTAATCCGCCAGTTTTCACCGACATTTAACTCCAGATATTCAGCCGCTTCATTGTCGCGAACAATCTGCAAAATATGGCGGAAACAATGCACATCAATCTGGCTGGTGTTCAGCGCCTGCGAACACTGATACAACACCTCCAGGCGACGCTTGGCCTCGTGGAGGTCGCGGGTCTTTTCTTCTACTGACGCCTCCAGCGAACGGTACAATTTATGCAGCTCGCTCGACATCTGGTTAAAGGTTTTTGCAAGCAGACCAAGCTCATTCGGCAGACTGGTATCCAGCGGCGGCGAGTCGAACTGTCCGTGTTCAATACGCTGACTGGCGGTAACCAGCTGATTCAGCGGGGCAACCACCTGATGGCGTATGCGGCGCAAAGTAAAAAAGACCAGCGTGAAAATACCGATGCCGCCAGCCAGGGAAATCGCCACCACCAGCAGCATTTTGCGTTCAGCGTAGTGCTGTAAAGCCAGCACGAACAGGTCTATCTGATTAACATAATTATTAATATTGGCCTGATACCACGGCAAGTCGCCCTTGCTGAGCCGATTATTCATCTCCAGCCAGTTGGCATTCAGATGCGCGTAGCGGGTTTTTACTGCCTCTGGCACATACCAGACGTTGAGATTGGTTAATACCGGTGAATGCAGTGCCTGCTGAAACAACTGGCGATGTGCATTGAGTTGTGGACTGCCACTTTGCAAATCGTAGCCCAGGCGGTAACTCTGCATACGCAGCGATCCGGCAATATTGATAGCCTCAGCGTCGCGCAAACTGCTCGCCAGAGTTAGCAGAGCGATACCCGTGGAAAGAATCGACAGCAGCACAATGTAAAAAAAGGCCCGGGCCAGACTGGCCGAGACGGGTCGTTTAACAATCACACGCGTCTTCTCCACAAAAAATCATTAATGTTCCAGTTCGCTGAAACGCAATTTAGTCAGTGATGGGATTATTTGATCTGCCACAGTTTATAGCGAAATAGTTACTTATTCTGGGCACATGAACATTGCCGATTCCCCTGTAAGTCGGGTAATAACAACACTCATATAAAGAATAAGGTTTTTACAACCAAAAAAGAAGGTCGTTATGAATCGTTTTATTATGGCCAACAGTCAGCAATGTCTGGGTTGTCATGCTTGTGAAATCGCCTGTGTCATGGCTCACAATGATGAGCAACATGTCCTGAGCCAACACCATTTTCATCCCCGAATTACGGTTATCAAACATCAGCAGCAACGTAGTGCAGTGACCTGTCACCATTGTGAAGATGCGCCCTGCGCCCGTAGCTGCCCTAATGGCGCAATCAGCCACGTTGATGACAGCATTCAGGTCAATCAGCAAAAGTGTATTGGCTGTAAATCCTGCGTGGTGGCCTGTCCTTTTGGTACGATGCAAATCGTCCTGACACCCGTCGCGGCAGGAAAAGTAAAAGCCACGGCGCATAAATGCGACCTTTGTGCGGGGCGCGAAAACGGTCCTGCCTGTGTTGAGAATTGCCCGGCGGACGCGCTGCAACTGGTCACTGACGTCGCACTCTCCGGCATGGCGAAATCCCGCCGCTTGCGCACCGCGCGTCAGGAACATCAACCGTGGCATGCCAGTACCGCGGCACAAGAAATGCCGGTAATGAGTAAAGTCGAGCAAATGCAGGCAACGCCCGCGCGTGGCGAGCCGGATAAACTGGCGATTGAAGCGCGCAAAACCGGTTTTGATGAAATTTATCTGCCATTTCGCGCCGACCAGGCACAACGGGAAGCCTCGCGCTGCCTTAAGTGCGGCGAGCACAGCGTTTGTGAATGGACCTGCCCGCTGCATAACCATATTCCGCAGTGGATTGAACTGGTGAAAGCCGGAAACATCGACGCCGCCGTCGAGCTTTCTCACCAGACCAACACCCTGCCGGAAATTACCGGACGCGTTTGTCCGCAAGACCGTTTGTGTGAAGGTGCCTGTACTATTCGCGATGAGCACGGCGCGGTAACTATCGGCAACATTGAACGCTACATTTCAGATCAGGCGTTGGCGAAAGGTTGGCGTCCTGACTTAAGCCATGTCACCAAAGTGGACAAGCGGGTGGCGATTATCGGTGCGGGTCCGGCAGGGCTGGCCTGTGCGGATGTTCTGACCCGCAATGGCGTAGAGGTGACGGTGTACGATCGCCATCCAGAAATCGGTGGCTTGCTCACTTTCGGCATTCCTTCTTTCAAACTGGATAAATCCCTGCTGGCACGCCGTCGGGAAATCTTCAGCGCGATGGGGATTCACTTCGAACTCAATTGTGAAGTGGGTAAAGATGTCTCTTTGGATTCGCTTTTGGAACAATACGACGCGGTCTTCGTTGGCGTAGGCACTTACCGTTCCATGAAAGCGGGTTTACCCAATGAAGATGCGCCGGGCGTTTATGACGCGCTGCCGTTCCTCATTGCCAACACTAAACAGGTGATGGGGCTCGAAGAGCTACCGGAAGAGCCGTTTATCAATACCGCCGGACTTAACGTCGTGGTACTGGGCGGCGGCGACACCGCGATGGACTGTGTGCGTACTGCGCTGCGCCACGGCGCGAGTAACGTCACCTGCGCTTATCGTCGTGATGAAGCTAACATGCCAGGCTCGAAGAAAGAGGTGAAGAACGCCCGCGAAGAGGGGGCCAACTTCGAATTTAACGTCCAGCCGGTGGCGCTTGAGCTGAATGAACAAGGTCACGTTTGCGGAATTCGTTTCCTGCGCACGCGTCTTGGCGAGCCGGATGCCCAGGGGCGTCGGCGACCTGTACCGATTGAGGGCAGTGAATTTGTCATGCCAGCCGATGCGGTGATTATGGCGTTTGGCTTCAATCCACACGGGATGCCGTGGCTGGAGTCGCACGGTGTAACGGTAGACAAATGGGGCCGCATCATCGCGGATGTGGAAAGCCAGTACCGTTACCAGACCACCAATCCGAAAATCTTCGCCGGTGGCGACGCCGTGCGTGGTGCGGATCTGGTGGTTACCGCAATGGCAGAAGGACGTCATGCGGCACAGGGGATTATTGACTGGCTGGGGGTAAAATCAGTCAAATCTCACTGATAGCCTGCGCAGACAAACCCGACTTCACAGCGTAATATAATTGTTCATTTCGCGCTGTGGAGTCGGTATGACGCAACAAATCACCCTCATTAAAGACAAAATTCTCTCCGATAACTATTTCACCCTGCACAACATTACTTACGATCTCACGCGCAAAGATGGCGAAGTTATCCGCCATAAACGTGAAGTTTACGATCGCGGTAATGGTGCAACGATCCTCCTGTACAACGCGAAGAAAAAGACCGTGGTTCTGATTCGTCAGTTCCGCGTCGCTACCTGGGTTAATGGCAATGAAAGCGGGCAGCTGATTGAAACCTGCGCCGGGCTGCTGGATAACGACGAACCGGAAGTGTGCATTCGTAAAGAAGCGATTGAAGAGACGGGCTATGAAGTGGGCGAAGTGCGCAAATTATTTGAACTGTATATGTCGCCAGGCGGTGTGACTGAGCTAATCCACTTTTTTATCGCCGAATACAGTGACAATCAGCGCGCTAACGCCGGTGGCGGTGTCGAAGATGAAGATATTGAAGTGCTCGAGCTGCCGTTCAGCCAGGCGCTGGAGATGATCAAAACCGGCGAGATACGTGACGGTAAGACGGTGTTATTGCTTAACTATTTGCAAACGTCACATTTAATGGACTGAAAAATAACAATAATATTTCGTTGTTTATTGTTGGCTCAATCCGACAAATCCGATTGAGCCGCGCTACCTGCGCAACGAAGATACGACTTGTGCTGTTTGTTTGAACTTCTGGGGTCGTACCGTCCATGCGCTATCGCATTTTCCTTCTCTTTTTTTTCGCTTTGTTGCCGACGTCTTTGGTGTGGGCGGCACCAGCGCAACGGGCGTTTTCCGACTGGCAGGTCACCTGTAATAACCAAAACTTCTGCGTGGCGCGTAATACGGGCGATCATAATGGACTGGTGATGACCCTGAGCCGCAGCGCCGGGGCGCATACCGATGCCGTTTTACGTATTGAGCGCGGCGGGTTGAAGTCGCCGGATGCGTCTGAAGGGGAGATAGCGCCACGGCTGCTGTTAGATGGTGAGCCGTTGGCGTTAAGTGGTGACAAGTGGCGGATTTCACCATGGTTATTAGTAACCGATGATACGGCAACCATCACCGAGTTTTTGCAGATGATTCAGGAAGGGAAGGCGATCACCTTACGCGACGGCAATCAGACCATTTCTCTGAGTGGCTTAAAAGCGGCGTTGTTGTTTATTGATGCTCAGCAAAAGCGCGTTGGCAGTGAAACCGCGTGGATCAAGAAAGGGGACGAACCGCCGCTCAGCGTACCGCCCGCGCCTGCGCTGAAAGAGGTCGTGGTGGTTAACCCAACGCCGACGCCACTCTCACTCGAAGAACGCAACGATTTGCTGGATTATGGAAACTGGCGGATGAATGGTCTACGCTGCTCGCTTGATCCGTTACGTCGTGAGGTGAATGTCACTGCGCTGACTGATGATAAAGCGCTGATGATGATTAGCTGTGAGGCAGGGGCCTATAACACCATTGATTTGGCATGGATTGTGTCGCGTAAAAAGCCACTGGCCTCGCGCCCGGTTCGGCTGCGTTTGCCGTTCAACAACGGTCAGGAGACGAATGAACTGGAACTGATGAACGCAACATTTGATGAGAAATCGCGTGAACTGGTGACCTTAGCGAAAGGGCGCGGATTAAGCGATTGTGGCATTCAGGCGCGCTGGCGCTTTGACGGTCAGCGTTTTCGCCTGGTGCGTTATGCCGCAGAACCCACCTGCGATAACTGGCATGGGCCAGACGCCTGGCCCACGTTGTGGATCACCCGTTAAACAAAATTGCGGGGACATGTAGGCCGGATAAGACGCTGTAGGCCGGATAAGACGCGTCAGCGTCGCATCCGGCAATCAGCATCCGGCGATCACCATCAGGCACCTTTCACTCCCAGCACCTTATGCGCTTTTGCCACAATATTCTCGGCGGTAAAGCCAAAGAACGGGAACAGCTTATCCGCCGGAGCAGATTCCCCGTAACCCGTCATCCCGACAATTGCCCCTTTCAGACCAACATACTTGTACCAGTAATCGGCAATACCTGCTTCCACCGCCACGCGAGCCGCAACGTTAGAAGGCAACACCGACTCCCGATATTCCTCATCCTGGGCGTCGAAAATATCGGTCGAGGGCAGGGAAACTACGCGTACATTGCGACCTTCTCCCGCTAATTTCTCTGCCGCTTGCAGGGTGATTTCCATCTCTGAACCGGTGGCAATCAAAATAATATCTGGCTTACCGCCGCTGTCTTTCAGCACATAACCGCCACGAGCAATCTCTTTAACCTGATCCGGCGTACGTTCCACCTGGGCCAGATTCTGCCTGGAGAGGATCAGTGCCGTCGGTCCGTTGTGGCGCTCAACCGCCAGCTTCCAGCCCACCGCCGCTTCCACCTGATCGCACGGTCGCCAGGTGCTGAAATTTGGCGTTAAGCGCAGGCTGGCCAGTTGCTCAACAGCCTGGTGCGTCGGACCATCTTCGCCCAGGCCAATTGAGTCGTGGGTATAAACCATAATCTGCCGCGCTTTCATCAGTGCCGCCATCCGCGCGGCGTTACGGGCGTATTCAACAAACATCAGGAACGTCGCGGTATACGGCACAAAGCCGCCGTGGTGCGCGATGCCGTTGGCGATAGCGGTCATGCCAAATTCACGCACCCCGTAGTGAATGTAGTTGCCCGCTGGATCTTCCTTCAGCGAAACAGAACCTTTCCAGATGGTCAGGTTGCTGGGAGCCAGATCCGCCGAACCGCCGAGCAACTCAGGCAGCATCGGCCCGTAAGCGTTAAGCGTATTTTGCGAAGCCTTACGGGTAGCGATTTTCGCCGGATTTGCCTGTAACTCATTGATATATTTCTGAGTCGTTTTCTCCCAGTCCTTCGGTAAACCACCGCTCATCCGACGGGTAAACTCTTCTGCCAGTTGCGGATGAGCCTTTTTATAGGCGGCAAACTTCTCATTCCAGCTCTGCTGCGCTTTTTCGCCTTTTTCACGGGCATCCCAGGCGTGATAAATCTCTTTAGGGATCTCAAATGGCGGATGGTGCCAGCCCAGTTTTTGCCGTGCCAGCGCCACTTCTTCTTCCCCCAGTGGTGCGCCGTGCGCCTCTTCCTTACCTGCTTTATTCGGCGAACCAAAGCCAATCACCGTACGGCAGATAATCAGCGACGGCTTATCTTTCACGCTTTGCGCTTCAAGGATCGCTTCCTTCACCGCCTGCGGATCGTGACCGTCGATTTCATGGATCACATGCCAGTGATAGGCTTCAAAACGTTTTGCCGTATCGTCGGTAAACCAGCCTTCTGTTTCACCGTCGATGGAAATACCGTTGTGATCGTAAAAACCAATCAGCTTGCCCAGTCCCAGCGTGCCCGCCAGCGAACAGACTTCGTGGGAAATACCTTCCATCAGGCAGCCGTCGCCCATAAACACATAGGTGAAGTGATCGACAATTTCATGATCCGGCTGGTTAAACTGCGCCGCCAGTGTACGCTCTGCTATCGCCAGCCCGACGGCGTTCGCCAAACCTTGTCCAAGTGGACCGGTGGTGGTTTCAACACCTGGCGTATAGCCAATCTCCGGGTGACCTGGGGTTTTTGAATGCAACTGACGGAAGTTCTTCAGCTCTTCCAGCGGCAGGTCGTAACCGGTCAGATGCAGCAAACTGTAGAGCAGCATCGACGCGTGACCGTTGGAAAGAATAAAGCGGTCGCGATCATACCAGGTTGGGTCGGTAGGATTATGTTTAAGAAAATCGTTCCACAGCACTTCGGCAATATCAGCCATGCCCATCGGCGCGCCGGGATGACCAGAATTGGCTTTTTGTACCGCATCCATACTGAGTGCGCGAATCGCATTGGCAAGGTCTTTTCGGGACATATAACACTCCGTGGCTGGTTTATAGTTTGGCGGCAAGAAGATCTTCCAGTTTGCGTTGATCAACGGCGAACAGACGAATGCCTTCAGACAGTTTTTCTACCGCCATCGCATCCTGATTGTGCTCCCAACGGAACTCCGCTTCGCTCATGGGTGCTGGGCGTGGGAACGTCTGAGAAGGCGGGATTAATTTACGTACCACTGGCGAAACTTTTTCCTGCAGCTCCTTCAGCAAATTCGGTGCGATAGTCAGTCGATCGCAGCCGGTTAAGGCGAGGATTTGTTCGGTGCGACGGAAGCTCGCGCCCATCACAATGGTTTCATAGTGGTGTTGCTTATAGTAGTCGTAGATATTGCGCACCGATTTAACGCCCGGATCTTCTTCCACCACATACGGGTCCATCGGCTTGCGTGCCTGATACCAGTCATAAATACGCCCGACAAACGGCGAAATCAGAAAAACGCCTGCTTCTGCACAGGCCCGCGCCTGTGCAAAAGAAAACAGCAGCGTCAGGTTGCAGTTAATACCTTCTTTTTCCAGCTCTTCTGCCGCGCGAATTCCTTCCCAGGTTGAAGCCAGCTTGATCAGAATGCGTGATTTCTCAACGCCTTGTTGCTGATACAAGTCCACCAGATGGCGCGCCTTCTCAATACTCTTTTCTTTATCAAAAGAGAGGCGTGCATCAACTTCTGTTGACACGCGACCGGGTACGATTTTGAGAATTTCAGCACCGAAATTGACTGCCAGTTTGTCACACGCTGCGACCACCTGTTGTTCCTGGGTCTTGCCATTTTTTTTACCCCAGGCGATAGCATCGTCTATTAAATGCTCATATTGTGATAATCCGGCAGCTTTGAGTAACAGCGAAGGATTGGTGGTGGCATCCTGGGGATGATAATGGCGAATGGACTCAATATCGCCGCTGTCTGCCACGACAGTGGTGAACTGTTTGATGCCGTCTAACTCGTTCATAGGAAATACTCCTTGAAAAGTAAAGTGTTAGATGAGTGCGTTAATTCACACTTCTGAGAAATTTCGCTAAACGCATCAAAAAAGCATAGCAGACAGGCATGGTATTGCTGGATTAAGCAGGTAACATCAGTGTTATAGGATTATTACCAAAACATTATATTAATGGTGAGAGTTTGGACTTGCTCAAAGTCTGTAGACTCCGGCAGGGTAATAATGTGCGCCACGTTGTGGGCAGGGGCTGTTGCCCACACACTTTATTTGTGAACGTTACGTGAAAGGAACAACCAAATGGATGACCAGTTAAAACAAAGTGCACTTGATTTCCATGAATTTCCAGTTCCAGGGAAAATCCAGGTTTCTCCAACCAAGCCTCTGGCAACGCAGCGCGATCTGGCGCTGGCCTACTCACCAGGCGTTGCCGCACCTTGTCTTGAAATCGAAAAAGACCCGTTAAAAGCCTACAAATATACCGCGCGCGGTAACCTGGTGGCGGTGATCTCTAACGGTACGGCGGTGCTGGGGTTAGGCAACATTGGCGCGCTGGCTGGCAAACCGGTGATGGAAGGCAAGGGCGTTCTGTTTAAGAAATTCGCCGGGATTGATGTATTTGACATTGAAGTTGATGAACTCGACCCGGACAAATTTATTGAAGTTGTCGCTGCGCTCGAACCGACCTTCGGCGGAATCAACCTCGAAGACATTAAAGCGCCAGAATGTTTCTATATTGAACAGAAACTGCGCGAGCGGATGAATATTCCGGTATTCCACGACGATCAGCACGGCACGGCAATCATCAGCACTGCCGCCATCCTCAACGGCTTGCGCGTGGTGGAGAAAAACATCTCCGACGTGCGGATGGTGGTTTCCGGCGCGGGTGCCGCAGCAATCGCCTGTATGAACCTGCTGGTAGCGCTGGGTCTGCAAAAACATAACATCGTGGTTTGCGATTCAAAAGGCGTTATCTATCAGGGCCGTGAACCAAACATGGCGGAAACCAAAGCCGCATATGCGGTGGTGGATGACGGCAAACGTACCCTCGATGATGTGATTGAAGGCGCGGATATTTTCCTGGGATGTTCCGGCCCGAAAGTGCTGACCCAGGAAATGGTGAAGAAAATGGCTCGTGCGCCAATGATCCTGGCGCTGGCGAACCCGGAACCGGAAATTCTGCCGCCGCTGGCGAAAGAAGTGCGTCCGGATGCCATCATCTGTACCGGCCGTTCCGACTACCCGAACCAGGTGAACAACGTCCTTTGCTTCCCGTTCATCTTCCGTGGCGCGCTGGACGTTGGCGCAACCGCCATCAACGAAGAGATGAAACTGGCGGCGGTACGCGCGATTGCAGAATTGGCCCATGCGGAACAGAGTGAAGTAGTGGCTTCAGCGTATGGCGATCAGGATCTGAGCTTTGGTCCGGAATACATCATTCCAAAACCGTTTGATCCGCGCTTGATCGTTAAGATCGCTCCTGCGGTCGCTAAAGCCGCGATGGAGTCGGGCGTGGCGACGCGTCCGATTGCTGATTTCGACGTCTACATCGACAAGCTGACGGAGTTCGTTTACAAAACCAACCTGTTTATGAAGCCGATTTTCTCCCAGGCTCGCAAAGCGCCGAAGCGCGTCGTTCTGCCGGAAGGGGAAGAGGCGCGCGTTCTGCATGCCACTCAGGAACTGGTAACGCTGGGGCTGGCGAAACCGATCCTTATCGGTCGTCCGAACGTGATCGAAATGCGCATTCAGAAACTGGGCTTGCAGATCAAAGCGGGCGTTGATTTTGAGATCGTCAATAACGAATCCGATCCGCGCTTTAAAGAGTACTGGACCGAATACTTCCAGATCATGAAGCGTCGCGGTGTCACTCAGGAACAGGCGCAGCGGGCGCTGATCAGTAACCCGACAGTGATCGGCGCGATCATGGTTCAGCGTGGGGAAGCCGATGCAATGATCTGCGGTACGGTGGGCGATTATCATGAACATTTTAGCGTGGTGAAAAATGTCTTTGGTTATCGCGATGGCGTTCACACCGCAGGTGCAATGAACGCGCTGCTGCTGCCGAGTGGTAACACCTTTATTGCCGATACCTACGTCAATGACGAACCAGACGCAGAAGAGCTGGCGGAGATCACCTTGATGGCGGCAGAAACTGTCCGTCGTTTTGGTATTGAGCCGCGCGTTGCTTTGTTGTCGCACTCCAACTTTGGTTCTTCTGACTGCCCGTCGTCGAGCAAAATGCGTCAGGCGCTGGAACTGGTCAGGGAACGTGCACCAGAACTGATGATTGATGGTGAAATGCACGGCGATGCAGCGCTGGTGGAAGCGATTCGCAGCGACCGTATGCCGGACAGCCCTTTGAAAGGTTCCGCTAATATTCTGGTGATGCCGAACATGGAAGCTGCCCGCATTAGTTACAACTTACTGCGCGTTTCCAGCTCGGAAGGTGTGACTGTCGGTCCGGTGCTGATGGGCGTGGCGAAACCGGTTCACGTGTTAACGCCGATCGCATCGGTGCGTCGTATCGTCAACATGGTGGCGCTGGCCGTGGTTGAAGCGCAAACCCAACCGCTGTAATTCATTCTTAACTCTCACGCTTACCCTGAATATTCAGGGTAAGCGGTTTAGCTGCAATATATTAGTAAAGCTTATTACTGAGTTTGCGAATAATAAAAAAAGCAGTCTATATAATATCTCGATATTATTTTATTTATATTCATGCGTTGCATATGAAAGTTTATGCACCACAGCGAATATCTCTCCATTCTTAGTGATCTACCTCACCTTTTAAACGCGCTTGCCGAATTTTGTTATTTACTCTGACGAAAAATTGTCACGATACACGAAAGTTTTTCACAGGCGGCGACTCATGGATAAAGAACGCATCATTCAGGAATTTGTGCCCGGCAAACAGGTCACACTGGCGCATCTCATCGCGCATCCCGGTGAGGAACTGGCGAAGAAAATCGGCGTTCCGGATGCGGGCGCAATTGGCATTATGACGCTAACTCCCGGCGAAACGGCGATGATCGCCGGTGATTTAGCGCTGAAAGCCGCTGATGTGCATATCGGTTTTCTCGACCGCTTCAGCGGTGCATTGGTGATTTATGGCTCGGTGGGCGCAGTAGAAGAAGCGTTATCACAAACCGTCAGCGGTTTAGGTCGCTTATTAAATTATACGCTTTGTGAAATGACCAAAAGTTAATACGAGGCATTCATGAAACGAATTGCGTTTGTGGGTACCGTCGGGGCAGGAAAAACAACGTTATTTAATGCGTTGCAGGGGAATTATACCCTCGCCAGAAAAACACAGGCCGTGGAATTTAATGATAAGGGCGATATTGATACGCCGGGTGAATATTTTAGCCATCCCCGCTGGTATCACGCCTTAATTACCACGCTACAGGATGTGGACATGCTGATCTATGTCCATGGCGCAAATGACCCGGAAAGCCGATTGCCTGCCGGGTTGCTGGATATTGGCGTCAGCAAACGGCAAATCGCCATCATCAGTAAAACGGACATGCCGGATGCTGACGTCGCCGCAACGCGAAAGTTATTGCTTGAGACGGGCTTCGAGGAGCCGATTTTCGAGCTAAACAGCCACGACCCGCAAAGCGTGCAGCAACTGGTGGATTATCTGGCATCTCTCACCAAACAGGAGGAAGCAGGTGAAAAAACTCATCACAGCGAATGATATTCGTGAAGCACACGCGCGCGGCGAACAGGCAATGTCCGTGGTTCTGCGCGCCAGCATTATTACTCCGGAAGCCCGTGAAGTGGCGGATCTGTTGGGTTTTACCATCACTGAATGTGATGAATCGACCCCGGTAACGGCGTCCGTTCCCGCCTGCGTGCCAGCCTATAAAACCGAAAGCCAGCGCATCCGCGAAACCATCATCGCCCAGCTACCGGAAGGCCAGTTTACCGAAAGCCTGGTCGCGCAGCTGATGGAAAAAGTGATGAAGGAAAAACAGTCGCTGGAGCAGGGTGCAATGCAGCCGAGCTTCAAATCGGTGACCGGCAAAGGCGGCATCAAAGTTATTGATGGCAGCAGCGTCAAGTTTGGTCGTTTCGACGGCGCACAGCCACACTGCGTCGGATTAACGGATCTGGTCACCGGAGACGACGGTAGCAGCATGGCCGCTGGTTTTATGCAGTGGGAGAACGCCTTCTTCCCGTGGACCCTGAACTATGACGAAATCGACATGGTACTAGAAGGGGAACTGCACGTTCGCCACGAAGGCGAAACCATGATCGCCAAAGCAGGCGACGTGATGTTTATCCCGAAAGGCTCCAGCATCGAATTTGGTACGACATCCAGCGTGAAATTCCTGTATGTCGCCTGGCCGGCTAACTGGCAATCCCTATGAAAGATTTCATCACCGAAGCATGGCTAAGAGCGAACCATACGCTCAGCGAAGGCGCAGAGATCCATCTCCCTGCGGACAGTCGCCTGACGCCCTCTGCCCGGGAGTTGCTGGAAAGCCGCCATCTGCGCATCAAGTTTATTGACGAGCAGGGCCGCCTGTTTGTTGACGATGAACAGCAGCAGCCGCAGCCCGTTCATGGGCTGACCAGTAGCGATGAACATCCGCAGGCGTGCTGCGAACTGTGCCGCCAGCCGGTAGCAAAAAAACCGGATACGCTGACTCACCTGTCGGCGGAAAAAATGGTCGCCAAAAGCGATCCGCGCCTGGGTTTTCGCGCTGTTCTCGACAGCACCATTGCGCTGGCAGTGTGGCTGCAAATTGAACTGGCAGAACCGTGGCAGCCGTGGCTGGCGGACATCCGCTCGCGTCTTGGCAACATTATGCGTGCCGATGCGCTGGGGGAACCGCTGGCCTGCCAGGCGATTGTCGGGCTTTCTGACGAAGATCTGCATCGGCTTTCTCACCAGCCGCTGCGCTATCTTGGTCACGATCATCTGGTGCCGGAAGCCAGCCACGGGCGCGATGCGGCGTTACTCAATCTGCTACGCACCAAAGTGCGGGAAACCGAAACCGTAGCGGCGCAGGTATTTATCACCCGCAGCTTTGAAGTATTACGCCCGGACATCTTGCAGGCGCTGAACCGCCTTTCCAGCACGGTCTACGTGATGATGATCCTGAGCGTAACGAAGCAGCCGCTAACGGTGAAGCAGATCCAACAACGACTGGGGGAAACGCAATGATTATTGAACGTTGTCGTGAACTGGCGTTGCGAGCGCCCGCCAGAGTGGTTTTTCCGGATGCGTTAGACCAACGTGTGCTGAAAGCCGCGCAATATTTACATCAACAAGGTCTGGCAACGCCCATTCTGGTCGCCAATCCGTTTGAACTTCGTCAGTTTGCGCTCAGTCACGGCGTGGCGATGGACGGGCTACAGGTGATAGATCCGCATGGCAACCTCGCAATGCGGGAAGAATTTGCCCATCGCTGGCTGGCCCGTGCGGGCGAAAAAACGCCGCCGGATGCGTTGGAAAAACTCACCGATCCGCTGATGTTCGCTGCCGCAATGGTCAGCGCCGGGACAGCGGATGTCTGTATCGCGGGCAATCTCTCTTCCACGGCGAATGTGCTGCGTGCCGGATTACGCATTATCGGCTTGCAGCCAGGCTGTAAAACGCTCTCATCCATTTTCCTGATGCTGCCACAGTACAGCGGTCCGGCGTTGGGTTTTGCGGATTGCAGCGTGGTGCCACAGCCGACGGCGGCGCAGTTGGCGGATATCGCGCTTGCCAGCGCCGAAACCTGGCGCGCCATCACCGGAGAAGAGCCGCGCGTGGCGATGTTGTCGTTTTCCAGTAACGGCAGCGCCCGTCACCCCTGCGTTGCCAATGTCCAGCAGGCGACAGAAATCGTCCGTGAGCGCGCACCAAAGCTGGTGGTGGATGGCGAGTTACAGTTTGACGCCGCCTTCGTGCCGGAAGTGGCGGCGCAAAAAGCGCCTGCCAGCCCGCTACAGGGCAAGGCCAATGTGATGGTTTTTCCGTCGCTGGAAGCCGGAAATATTGGCTACAAAATCGCACAACGACTCGGCGGATATCGTGCCGTCGGGCCATTGATACAAGGACTTGCCGCGCCGATGCACGATCTCTCTCGTGGTTGTAGCGTGCAGGAAATTATCGAGCTGGCGCTGGTGGCAGCTGTGCCGCGTCAGACAGAAGTAAACCGTGAAAGCAGTTTACAAACACTGGTTGAATGAACGGTCCCGTTCTGGACCCTGATAAAGAGGAAAGCACAATGGAAGCATTAGGAATGATCGAAACCCGGGGCCTGGTTGCACTGATTGAGGCTTCTGACGCGATGGTGAAAGCTGCGCGCGTCAAGCTGGTTGGTGTTAAGCAGATTGGCGGCGGCCTGTGTACTGCCATGGTTCGTGGTGATGTTGCAGCCTGTAAAGCCGCGACCGATGCAGGTGCCGCAGCGGCACAGCGTATCGGCGAGCTGGTATCTGTACACGTTATCCCGCGTCCGCACGGCGACCTGGAAGAAGTCTTCCCGATCGGCCTGAAAGGCGATAGCAGCAACCTGTAATCACCCTGTGTGACGTCGATTCGGGCGTCACGCTCTCTCCTTTTTCATTTTACCTTCCGCGGAGGGTAGGGGGAGCTTTTACCTGAAATACGCCACGGAGGCGGGTATGAAACTGGCAGTCGTCACTGGACAAATTGTTTGTACCGTACGCCATCACGGACTGGCGCATGACAAATTGCTGATGGTGGAAATGATTGATCCACAAGGTAATCCTGACGGGCAATGCGCCGTCGCCATCGACAATATTGGCGCGGGAACCGGGGAGTGGGTGTTACTGGTGAGTGGCAGTTCCGCCCGCCAGGCGCATAAAAGCGAAACGTCACCGGTCGATCTGTGCGTGATTGGCATTGTCGATGAGGTGGTGTCTGGCGGTCAGGTAATTTTCCACAAATAAGGCAGAACATCATGAATCAACAGGATATTGAACAGGTGGTGAAAGCGGTACTGCTGAAAATGCAAAGCAGTGACACGCCGTCCGCCGCCGTTCATGAGATGGGCGTTTTCGCGTCCCTGGATGACGCCGTTGCGGCAGCCAAAGTCGCCCAGCAAGGGTTAAAAAGCGTGGCAATGCGCCAGTTAGCCATTGCTGCCATTCGTGAAGCAGGCGAAAAACACGCCAGAGATTTAGCGGAACTTGCCGTCAGTGAAACCGGCATGGGCCGCGTCGAAGATAAATTTGCCAAAAACGTCGCTCAGGCGTGCGGCACACCAGGCGTTGAGTGCCTCTCACCACAGGTGCTGACCGGCGACAACGGCCTGACTTTAATTGAAAACGCGCCCTGGGGCGTGGTGGCTTCGGTGACGCCTTCCACTAACCCGGCGGCAACCGTAATTAACAACGCCATCAGCCTGATTGCCGCGGGCAACAGCGTCATTTTTGCCCCGCATCCGGCGGCGAAAAAAGTCTCCCAGCGGGCGATTACGCTGCTCAACCAGGCGATTGTTGCCGCAGGCGGGCCGGAAAACTTACTGGTTACTGTGGCAAATCCGGATATCGAAACCGCGCAACGCTTATTCAAGTTTCCGGGCATCGGCCTTTTGGTGGTGACGGGCGGCGAAGCGGTAGTAGAAGCGGCGCGTAAACACACCAATAAACGTCTGATTGCCGCAGGCGCTGGCAACCCACCGGTGGTGGTGGATGAAACCGCCGACCTCGCCCGTGCTGCTCAGTCTATCGTCAAAGGCGCTTCTTTCGATAACAACATCATTTGTGCCGACGAAAAGGTACTGATTGTTGTTGATAGCGTAGCCGATGAACTGATGCGTCTGATGGAAGGCCAGCACGCGGTGAAACTGACCGCAGAACAGGCGCAGCAGCTGCAACCGGTGTTGCTGAAAAATATCGACGAGCGCGGAAAAGGCACCGTCAGCCGTGACTGGGTAGGTCGCGATGCGGCGAAAATCGCGGCGGCAATCGGCCTGAACGTGCCGCAAGAAACGCGTTTGCTGTTTGTGGAAACCACTGCAGAACATCCGTTTGCCGTGACCGAACTGATGATGCCGGTGCTGCCCGTCGTGCGCGTCGCCAACGTGGCGGATGCCATTGCGCTGGCGGTGAAACTGGAAGGCGGTTGCCACCACACGGCGGCAATGCACTCGCGCAACATCGAAAACATGAACCAGATGGCGAATGCCATTGATACCAGCATTTTCGTTAAGAACGGACCGTGCATTGCCGGGCTGGGGCTGGGTGGGGAAGGCTGGACCACCATGACCATCACCACGCCAACCGGTGAAGGGGTAACCAGCGCGCGGACGTTTGTCCGTCTGCGTCGCTGTGTATTAGTCGATGCGTTTCGCATTGTTTAAGGAGTAACCGATGGCGCACGACGAACAATGGCTCACCCCACGTCTGCAAACGGCGGCAACGCTGTGTAACCAGACGCCCGCCGCGACGGAATCTCCGCTGTGGCTGGGGGTGGATCTGGGCACCTGCGATGTGGTGTCGATGGTTGTCGACCGCGACGGTCAGCCGGTGGCGGTATGCCTCGACTGGGCCGATGTGGTCCGCGACGGCATCGTCTGGGATTTCTTCGGTGCGGTCACCATTGTTCGTCGCCATCTCGACACTCTTGAGCAGCAATTCGGTCGCCGTTTTAGCCATGCGGCGACCTCATTTCCTCCAGGTACGGACCCGCGTATTTCCATCAACGTGCTGGAATCTGCCGGGCTGGAAGTGAGCCATGTGCTGGATGAGCCAACCGCAGTCGCGGATCTGCTGCAACTGGACAACGCCGGTGTAGTGGATGTCGGCGGCGGCACTACCGGCATTGCCATCGTGAAAAAGGGCAAGGTGACGTACTCGGCGGATGAAGCCACTGGCGGACATCACATCTCTCTGACTCTCGCCGGAAATCGCCGTATTTCGCTGGAAGAGGCGGAGCAGTACAAGCGCGGTCACGGTGAAGAGATTTGGCCTGCGGTGAAACCGGTGTACGAAAAAATGGCGGACATTGTCGCCCGGCATATTGAAGGGCAGGGCATTACTGATTTATGGCTGGCGGGCGGCTCCTGTATGCAACCGGGCGTAGCGGAACTGTTTTGCAAACAATTCCCGGCGTTACAGGTGCATCTACCGCAGCACAGTTTGTTTATGACCCCGCTGGCGATCGCCAGTAGCGGGCGAGAGAAAGCGGAGGGGATCTATGCAAAATGAATTGCAGACCGCGCTCTTTCAGGCGTTCGATACCCTGAATCTGCAACGGGTAAAAACATTTAGCGTTCCACCGGTGACGCTTTGCGGTCCGGGCTCGGTGAGCAGTTGCGGACAGCAAGCGCAAACGCGTGGGCTGAAACATCTGTTCGTGATGGCAGACAGCTTTTTGCATCAGGCAGGGATGACCGCCGGGCTGACGCGTAGCCTGGCCGTTAAAGGTATCGCCATGACGCTCTGGTCATGTCCGGTGGGCGAACCGTGCATCACCGACGTGTGTGCAGCCGTGGCGCAGTTGCGTGAGTCAGGTTGTGACGGGGTGATCGCATTTGGCGGCGGCTCGGTGCTGGATGCGGCGAAAGCCGTGGCGTTGCTGGTGACGAACCCGGATAGCACGCTGGCAGAGATGTCAGAAACCAGCGTTCTGCAACCGCGCTTGCCGCTGATTGCCATTCCAACTACCGCCGGAACCGGCTCTGAAACCACCAATGTAACGGTGATTATCGACGCGGTGAGCGGGCGCAAGCAGGTGTTAGCCCATGCCTCGCTGATGCCGGATGTGGCGATCCTCGACGCCGCGCTGACCGAAGGCGTGCCGTCGCATGTCACGGCGATGACTGGCATTGATGCGTTAACCCATGCCATTGAAGCGTACAGCGCGCTGAACGCTACACCGTTTACCGACAGCCTGGCGATTGGCGCAATCGCGATGATTGGTAAATCACTGCCGAAAGCGGTGGGCTACGGTCACGACCTTGCCGCGCGCGAGAGCATGTTGCTGGCTTCATGTATGGCGGGAATGGCGTTTTCCAGTGCGGGTCTTGGGTTGTGCCACGCGATGGCGCATCAGCCGGGCGCGGCGCTGCATATTCCGCACGGTCTGGCGAACGCCATGTTGCTGCCAACGGTGATGGAATTTAACCGGATGGTTTGTCGTGAACGCTTTAGTCAGATTGGTCGGGCGCTGCGAACTAAAAAATCCGACGATCGTGACGCTATTAACGCGGTAAGTGAGCTGATTGCGGAAGTCGGGATCAACAAGCGGCTGGCAGACGTGGGCGCAACCACCGGACATTACGGCGCATGGGCGCAGGCCGCGCTGGAAGATATTTGTCTGCGCAGCAACCCGCGTACCGCCAGCCTGGAGCAGATTGTCGGCTTGTACGCAGCGGCGCAATAAATGCCGGATGCGACGCTTGCCGCGTCTGATCCGGCCTTCGGGATTGCACATGTAGGGCGGATAAGGCGTTTACGCCGCATCCGCCAATAAATAACAACTAACAGGGAGTAAAGGCGATGGGAATTAACGAAATCATCATGTACATCATGATGTTCTTTATGCTGATAGCTGCCGTAGACAGGATCCTGTCGCAGTTCGGCGGTTCTGCTCGTTTCCTCGGTAAGTTCGGTAAAAGTATCGAAGGATCTGGCGGTCAGTTCGAAGAAGGCTTTATGGCAATGGGCGCTCTGGGTCTGGCGATGGTCGGTATGACCGCGCTGGCACCGGTACTGGCTCACGTACTCGGGCCGGTAATTATCCCGGTTTACGAAATGCTCGGCGCAAACCCGTCAATGTTCGCCGGAACGCTGCTGGCGTGCGATATGGGCGGCTTCTTCCTCGCCAAAGAGCTGGCGGGCGGCGACGTAGCAGCGTGGCTATACTCTGGATTAATTCTCGGGTCGATGATGGGTCCAACGATTGTGTTTTCCATTCCGGTGGCGCTCGGCATTATCGAACCTTCTGACCGTCGTTATCTGGCGCTCGGCGTGCTGGCGGGCATTGTGACCATTCCGATTGGCTGTATTGCTGGTGGTCTGGTTGCTATGTACTCCGGTGTGCAGATCAACGGTCAGCCGGTGGAATTCACTTTCGCCCTGATCCTGATGAACATGATCCCGGTGATCATTGTTGCGATTCTGGTGGCGCTGGGGCTGAAATTCATCCCGGAAAAAATGATCAACGGCTTCCAGATCTTCGCCAAATTCCTCGTTGCATTGATCACCCTCGGTCTTGCCGCTGCGGTAGTGAAATTCCTGCTTGGCTGGGAACTGATCCCCGGTCTGGATCCTATCTTTATGGCCCCTGGCGATAAACCCGGTGAAGTGATGCGCGCCATTGAAGTTATCGGTTCTATCTCCTGCGTTCTGTTAGGGGCGTATCCGATGGTGCTGCTGCTGACTCGCTGGTTTGAAAAACCGCTGATGAGCGTCGGTAAAGTGCTGAATATGAACAACATCGCGGCAGCCGGCATGGTGGCAACGCTTGCCAACAACATCCCGATGTTCGGCATGATGAAGCAGATGGATACCCGCGGCAAAGTCATCAACTGCGCCTTCGCCGTTTCCGCTGCTTTCGCCCTGGGCGACCACTTAGGCTTCGCCGCTGCCAACATGAACGCCATGATCTTCCCGATGATTGTCGGCAAGTTGATCGGCGGCGTAACGGCGATTGGCGTGGCGATGATGCTGGTGCCAAAAGAAGACGCGACCGCGACTAAAACCGAAGCGGAGGCACAATCGTGAACACTCGCCAGCTATTGAGCGTCGGTATCGATATCGGCACCACCACCACCCAGGTGATTTTCTCCCACCTGGAGCTGGTTAACCGTGCGGCGGTGTCGCAGGTGCCGCGCTACGAATTCATCAAACGCGAAATTAGCTGGCAAAGCCCGGTGTTCTTTACCCCTGTCGATAAACAGGGTGGTTTAAAAGAAGCGGAACTGAAAACCTTAATACTCGAGCAATATCAGGCTGCGGGCATTGCGCCGGAAAGCGTTGATTCTGGTGCCATCATCATCACCGGTGAAAGCGCGAAAACCCGCAACGCTCGCCCGGCGGTGATGACGCTCTCCCAGTCGCTGGGCGATTTTGTCGTCGCCAGCGCCGGGCCGCATCTCGAATCCGTGATCGCCGGTCACGGTGCCGGGGCGCAAACCCTTTCTGAACAACGGCTGTGTCGGGTACTGAATATCGACATCGGCGGTGGCACCGCGAACTACGCCCTGTTCGATGCCGGAAAAATCAGCGGCACTGCCTGTCTCAACGTCGGTGGTCGCCTGCTGGAAACCGACAGCCAGGGGCGCGTGGTTTACGCTCATAAACCGGGGCAGATGATTGTGGATGAGTGCTTCGGTGCAGGCACTGACGCCCGTTCGCTGACCGGCGCGCAGCTGGTGCAGGTTACCCGCCGGATGGCAGAGCTGATTGTCGAAGTGATTGACGGAACGCTCTCGCCGCTCGCGCAGGCATTGATGCAAACCGGTTTGCTGCCCGCAGGTGTTACGCCCGAAATCATTACGCTTTCTGGCGGCGTGGGCGAATGTTATCGCCACCAGCCCGCCGACCCGTTCTGTTTTGCCGATATCGGCCCGCTTCTGGCAACGGCGCTGCATGACCATCCGCGCCTGCGTGAGATGAATGTGCAGTTTCCGGCGCAAACCGTACGCGCCACGGTGATTGGCGCGGGTGCACATACCCTTTCGCTCTCTGGCAGCACAATCTGGCTGGAGGGCGTACAACTGCCGCTGCGCAATTTGCCGGTGGCGATCCCGATTGATGAAACGGATCTGGTGAGTGCCTGGCAACAGGCGCTGCTTCAGCTGGATCTTGATCCCAAAACTGACGCGTACGTGCTGGCGCTTCCCGCCTCGCTGCCTGTGCGTTACGCCGCGGTACTCACGGTCATCAACGCGCTGGTCGATTTCGTCGCGCGTTTTCCGAATCCGCATCCCCTGCTGGTAGTGGCCGGGCAGGACTTTGGTAAAGCTCTGGGCATGTTGTTGCGCCCACAGCTACAACAACTCCCGTTGGCAGTCATTGACGAAGTGATTGTCCGCGCGGGGGACTATATCGACATTGGTACGCCTCTTTTTGGCGGATCGGTTGTGCCGGTGACGGTGAAATCACTCGCATTTCCTTCCTGAGGGAACGACTTATGAAACTAAAGACCACATTGTTCGGCAATGTATATCAGTTTAAGGATGTAAAAGAGGTGCTGGCTAAAGCCAACGAACTGCGTTCGGGGGATGTGCTGGCGGGCGTTGCAGCGGCAAGCTCACAAGAGCGCGTGGCGGCAAAGCAGGTGTTGTCGGAAATGACCGTAGCGGACATCCGCAATAATCCGGTGATTGCCTATGAAGATGACTGCGTGACGCGGCTGATTCAGGACGATGTTAACGAAACGGCCTACAACCAGATTAAAAACTGGAGCATCAGCGAACTGCGTGAGTATGTGCTGAGCGATGAAACCAGCGTGGACGACATTGCCTTTACCCGCAAAGGGCTGACCTCGGAAGTGGTCGCGGCGGTAGCGAAGATTTGCTCCAACGCGGACCTGATCTACGGCGCGAAGAAAATGCCGGTAATCAAAAAGGCCAATACCACCATTGGTATTCCGGGCACCTTCAGCGCCCGTTTGCAGCCAAATGACACCCGTGACGACGTGCAAAGTATCGCCGCGCAAATCTACGAAGGGCTTTCCTTCGGGGTGGGCGATGCGGTGATCGGCGTTAACCCGGTGACTGACGACGTGGAAAACTTAAGCCGCGTGTTGGACACCATTTACGGCGTGATCGACAAATTCAACATCCCAACTCAGGGCTGCGTACTGGCGCACGTCACCACCCAGATCGAAGCGATTCGTCGCGGCGCACCGGGCGGGCTGATTTTCCAGAGTATTTGCGGCAGCGAAAAAGGGCTGAAAGAATTTGGCGTGGAGCTGGCGATGCTCGATGAAGCACGCGCAGTGGGCGCGGAATTCAACCGTATCGCCGGGG
>ERZ808029.453-NODE-453-length-23322-cov-3.472015_pt1 | contig 23322 bp, 20 predicted proteins | sample MGYA00380185_ERZ808029 | MGnify/ENA primary metagenome ERZ808029 (study PRJEB31490, sample SAMN06133404) | mouse gut metagenome | isolation source: M2_3 | host: mice | place: China: Chengdu | collected 2015-05 ... | reverse complement strand
AAATTTTTTCTTAAACACATAGCTGAAATAGTTCTGTTCCTGATACCCTACCTTCCGGGCAATGACATAGGTTTTATCATTGGTCTCATTGAGAAGTTCCACTGCCTTGTTCAACCGCACCTCTGTCAAATAGGCCACGTAGGTTTTGCCTGTCTCTTTTCGGAACATTGTGGAAAAATAAGCAGGACTCATATGAAGTTGGCGGCAGATCATCTCCACGGAAAGTTCCGGCTCCTGATAATGCTCATGAATGTACCGTTTAGCCTCCTCGATCACCTGTCTGGTAGCAGTATCCCGGCGGCGGTTCATGGCTTCGTTTATCTGACAAGCCGTGTCAATAAGCCACTCTGTAAATTCCTCCCGGCTCTGTCCATTTCCCAAAAAACGCATAAATCCTCCATCTCCGTCAAAAATCTGCCGCAAATCCATATCGTACTGCTGCATTAAACGGGTGATACAGCCAGCCAGAGAAAGCATATAGACCTGATATTGTCTGGCATGAACTTTTGCATCCTCCATCTGAGCAGCCAGGGTCCGCACTGCAGACTCGATCGTTTCCCGCGTGCCGAACTTAATCTGAGCTTCCAGCTCCGCCTCATCCTTTTCCTCCAGCTGGAGCTTGCCAAGGCTCACTGGCTCCATGTCATTGATATAAATGGTTCCTCCTGCCCCCACAATGGCTTTGTAGCCCAAAGCATCCAAAGCGGACTGGTAAGATTTCCCCATCTCCTCCAGCCTTGGACTGTTATATCCTACCCCAATGGTCACAGTCACTTCCAGAATCCGCCGAACTTCCTTGCATATGTTTCCCAAAAGATCAATAAAACCAGTCTGTGTATTGTGTTCGTCAATGGCTGTTAAAATCGTTAAACCGCCGGTGGAATTAAAGATGGTAAAACGAAAATAACCTTTTAAATTGTCCTCCACAAGCTGCCGTACCGATATGGGAATCAGCTTTTGTTCCTGCTGTCTGGACAAAGGCTGCCCCTCCGCCCGTTCCTCTGGCTCCACATTTACCACGGCAGCCAGCCATTTCCGCGCCCCCAAAAGATCAATCTCATATTCCTCCAGCTTAGGAGACACCTCTCTGGCCAAAACATTTCCCCGGACCAAATCATTTAAAAAAAGCTCCCTTAAAATAGGAAGACTGTTTTGATAACTCTCCCGCAGCAGACGGACATTGCGGCGCTGTTCAATCTCCTCATCCAGACTTTCCCGCACCCGGTTTAAAATCTCAGTCAGCTCTTCCACGTTCACTGGCTTTAAAATGTATTCGGTCACTTTTAACTTAATTGCCTGTTGTGCATATTCAAAATCATCAAAACCGGAAAAAATAAGAATTTTTATGGACGGATATTTCTGTCGAATCTTAGCCGCCAAAGTAAGCCCGTCCATGTAAGGCATTCGAATATCTGTCATAACCACATCTGGTTTTAGCTGCTCAATCTTTTCCAGAGCATCCTCCCCGTTCTCTGCATCCCCTGCCACCAAAAAACCAAGGCTTTCCCAGTCCATTTTTCGAATAATCCCCTTGCGGACCTCCTCCTCGTCATCTGCCAGCAAAATCCGATATAAACTCATCTTTTTACCCTTTCCTCACAATCTCCCGTATATTTTTCAAAAGCTGCTCATTATTCTCTTTGGAGCCAATTCCAATTCGATAATAGTGGTACAAAAAGGGGCCGGTTCCTGGTTTCAGACCGGGAAAATTACTACAGTCCCGAATCAAAATCCCTCTCCCCCTTAGACCTTCCCAAAGATTTCCGTGTTTTTCTTCCTCCACATCCTTAAACAGCAAAAAATTTACCTGGGAAGGAAATACTACAAATCCCAGTTGGGTCAGCTCATTTTTCATATACTGCCGCTCCCCCTCCACCAGCTCTCTTGCCTGCTGTAAATAATCTTTTTCCTCCATATCCAAAGCCGCCATCCCTGCTGTCATGGCAGGAGCTGACACGCTCCATGGCTGTCCGGTCTCCCTAAGCCGCTCTGCCAAAGTCTTGTCCCCACACAGCACATAGCCAAGCCGAAGCCCAGCCATGGCATAGGACTTGGTAAATGCCCGGAAAATCATAACTTCCGGGTAATGGGAAAGCCGTTCCATAAAGGAATATCTCTCTGGTTTCGGAAGAAATTCGCAAAAACATTCATCCAACGCCAGAAATCCTCTTTTTTTCCGGCAGGTCTTAGCCAAAATCTCTACCTCCTCCTTATGTACTGCCTGCCCTGTAGGATTGTTGGGATTGCAAAGGAACATAATCTCCCTCTCCTGCAGCTCTTCTGCCAGCTGAGAAATATTGACCGAATAACCGTCTTCCTCCCTTAAATGCCAGTGTCGCACCTGACATCCAAAAGCCCGAAGCGCCCTCTCATACTCGGAAAATGTGGGAACCGGAATCAGGGCCTGCCTTCCTCTCACCCATCCGGCAAACCGGTAAATCAAATCAGCCGCCCCATTGCCGCAAACAATGTGGGAGCGGTCGATTTTATGATGTTGGGCCAGCTTTTTGGTCAACTCCCTGCACTCTGGATCCGGATAAGCCTTCCAGCTGGGTACCGAATCCAAAAGAGCCTCTTGTACTGGCCTTGGTAATCCCAAAGGATTGATGTTTACAGAAAAATCGTATTTTATTTTAGTTTGTATTCCATCGCCATAAATATTCCCCCCGTGAAGAGAAGGATCGTATTGATTTGCCATAAATTTCTCTTTTCTCTTAAAAATTTCATTTTTATTATAAATCACATAGGAAAACAACACAACACAATTATAATTCTTTTCATGATTCATTTTTTACATGGTTATGATTCCTCTCAAATCCATTTATAAGGTTTCAAACTAAACATTGCTTTCCCCATCACATTATGATAAAATCGATAAAACCAAACAAGCAATTAACCACCAGAGCCTGTCTGAAAAATGCTTTCTGTCAGATGTGCATTTTCAGACACCCTCTAGGAAAGGAGCATCCATCATGGCTTTTGACGGAATTGTAATCGCCAACCTGACCTATGATTTAAAGAACAAATTAGAAGGGGGCAAGATCAACAAGATTGCCCAGCCAGAGAAAGACGAACTCCTGTTTACGGTCAAAAATAACCGGGAGACCTTGCGGCTTTTGGTGTCTGCCAATGCAAGCCTTCCTCTGGTCTGTTTTACCGATACCAACAAGCCGAGTCCTCTCACTGCCCCCAACTTTTGTATGCTTCTGCGCAAGCATATCGGAACCGGACGAATTGTAAAAATCCATCAGCCGGGTTTGGAGCGGATTATCGAATTTACCATAGAACATCTGGACGAAATGGGAGATCTTCAAAAAAAGCGTCTGATTGTAGAACTTATGGGCAAACACAGCAACATTATCTTCTGTAAGGAAGATGGAACCATCTTAGACAGCATCAAGCATATTTCTGCTCAGGTTAGCTCTGTCCGGGAAGTGCTGCCTGGACGCACCTACTTTATTCCCCAAACTGTGGAAAAGTCTGATCCTCTTACGGTCACAGAAGATGCCTTTTCCTTCCTTTTAAAGGATACCCCTGCCCCGGTGCAAAAGGCCCTTTATCAGAAGTTTACCGGCATTAGCCCTATCATTGGAACAGAGCTGTGCCATTTATCCTCCATTGACGGGGACCGGCCTGGAAACCAGCTTTCCCAGACTGAGCTGTGCCATCTTCACCGCCGACTGTCTCTGATGATGGATGACATCAAACAGGGGAACTTTTCCCCTAACATTGTCTATAAAGACAGCGAACCAGCGGAATTTGCCTCGGTTCCTTTGACCTGCTTTAAGGGAGCTGGCTATACAACTAAAGAATTTCCTTCCATTAACGTCCTTTTAAACACCTACTATGCCCAAAAAAGCGTTCTGACCCGCATCCGGCAGAAATCAGCAGATCTCCGGCGCATTGTCCAGACTGCCCTGGAGCGGAATTACAAAAAATATGACCTTCAGCAAAAACAGCTGAAAGATACCGGCAAACGGGAACAATACAAAATCTACGGGGAGCTTCTCACCACCTACGGCTATGAGCTTGTTGGCGGGGAGAAGGAGCTGAAATGCCTGAACTATTACACAAATGAAAACATTACCATCCCCCTGGATCCAAATCTCACCGCCCAGGAAAACTCACAGAAATATTTCAGCCGATACGGCAAACTCAAACGCACCTGCGAGGCTATGACCGAAATGTTAAAGGAAACCAAACAGGAAATTGACCATTTAGAATCCATCAGCGCTGCCCTGGACATGGCCATTAAGGAGGAAGATCTGGTTCCCATCAAAGAAGAGCTGACAGAATTTGGATTTATCAAAAAGAGAGGACCTGGCAAAAAACCAAGAATCACCAGCCGTCCCTACCACTATCTTTCCTCTGACGGCTTTCATATGTATGTGGGGAAAAATAATTACCAAAATGAAGAAGTAACCTTTAAAATTGCAGGCGGCGGCGACTGGTGGTTTCACGCAAAAGGAATCCCCGGCTCTCATGTCATTGTAAAAACCGAAGGAAAAGACCTTCCGGACCGAACCTTCGAGGAAGCTGGCGCACTGGCTGCCTGGTACTCCAAAGGCCGGGAAAACGAAAAGGTTGAGATTGATTACATTCAGCGGAAACATGTGAAAAAGGCGGCCAAAGGCGCCCCTGGTTTTGTTATTTATCATACCAATTACTCTCTTATCGCTTCGCCAAAAATGGAGCTGGAAGAAATACGTGACTAAACCACAAAAACCAGTTTGACGATTTGATTAAAATTCGTTAAGGTTTCTGTCTCATATCTTTAAAGAAAAAGAAATACATCCTCCTGTTTTTTCCATTATACTAAAAGAAAAAGGAGGATGTATTTTATGAAAAAAAATTTACCGATCACATTACTTACTTTGACTCCCCTTATGGTATCTGCCGTTCTCACAGCTTGTTCTGCCCCTGCCGCTCCTTCGGTCTCCTTTCCCACTGCCATTCAGGTTCAGAATGCAGATAATCAGGTAATCACTGTATCCAGCAGCCAGGAGGTCTATGTGACGCCGGATATTGCCCAGTTGGTATTCAGCGTTACCACAGAAGCTAAGACTGCAGAGGAGTGTCAGCAGAAAAACACAGAATCTTTAAATCAGGTTCTGGAATATCTGAAATCTCAGGGAGTTGAAGAGAAATGGATTCAGACCTCAGATTACAACTTACAGCCAAATTATGACTGGAACAACGGCAAAACCCTGATTGGATATGAAATGACCACCCGCATTACAGTCTCTGAAATTCCTCTGGACCAGGCAGGTGCTCTGATCAGCAATACAGTAAAACAGGGCGCCAACCAGGTAGAATCGGTTTCCTACCTTTCCAGCAAATTCGACGAGAGTTATCAGGAAGCCCTGAAAAAAGCAGTGGAAGACGCCCGTCAAAAGGCAGATGCTCTTGCTGCTGCCAGCGGCTGCACAGCCGGAGCTGTGGTCCATATAGAAGAATACATGCCCAACACGTATCAGCGGTCTTTTGGCCCAGGAGCCAGACTAAATTCTGCCAAGAGTATGGCAGAGGATACTGCCGACGCAATGGAAATTATGCCCGGACAATTAAAAGTCCAGGCACAGATTACCGTTAGTTTTGCAGTCGGCTATTAAATGGTGGCTGCGCTGCAGATTCCATACCCCGTTGCTTGCAGCGGGGTATGGGACCCGTACTAATTCCATCGATCCTGGGAATCGTCCGGACGGCTCCACCGGTCCTCTATTTCCTGGGAATAAAAAACTACTGGGTTGCCCTCCAAATCCGGCGTCTGCATATTCCGGATTGCCCCTGCCAGATAACCAAGGGAAATGCCAATGGAAATCACAAAATAAAGAGGAATGCCAAAAGGAAGGAAAGAAGCCAGTCCTTTAATCAAAAGAGGGGTCGTTCTGGTATATATGCCAAGTTTATACAACTGGCCAAAGGTCAGATCCGACTTCATACAGGACGCCACAATCATCCCCAAGAGACCCACAAACAAAACTCCAAAGAAAAAGGTCCCCTGCATAAACAGAAACACCACCACCAAAACAATACCGATAACCACATTGACATAAGGCAGAAACATGTCAATCAACTGTCGTTTTGACATCGTAAGATCCGGACTCCAGTCAGCAAATTCCAAATACTGAATCTGATTATTGTTTTTAATTACAAGGGTATTTTCATCCGCAACCAAAACCGTATTATATCTGCGCAGTATTTTCTGAATGTCATCCTGGTCCATAAATTCCTGTTCTGTATCCACAAAAATATAGACATCTCTCTCAATCAGTTCATACGGCTCATCCACATGAAGCTTGTTATCGGAAATGGTAAAATCTGGCAAAAGCTCATCTACAATCTTCCCGATCCCTCCCGTTGACACCTGAAACTGAACAAATGGCAAAATCACAGTCACCAGATAATACAGCAAAACCAGCAAAAAACCAAACAAAAAGGTTTTACGCTTTTTATCCTTCAGAAAAATCCCATAACTTTTCAAATCATAAACCGAATGGATTAACTCACTAAATACATTCATTTTCCTTTCAATTCCTTTCCTGTTGCCAAGGCACAAAAAACATACTGTGCCAAGAAAATTTCCCATAATTTAGAAAATCCGGCGCCAAAGCGCCGGTTCTTTTTCTTATGTACCATTAAATCCCATAAATCGCTCCGGCAATCAGAAATGCAATCCCAAAATCAACTGCCACACAGGCAATCAGGATTCCCAGATCAATAAGAATCCGCACTGGTACCGAAAAGTTCTCATTACAGGAAACACCCGTCACTGCCACAATTCCAACCATGCCTAAAAGGATGCCCAGCGCTCCGCCTAAAGCGGCCAGAGCCAAAAACGCCACCATAAAAATATAGGCCCACTTGGGAAGCTTTGGAGGAGTAAATGGTTTGCCTGTTGCACAGTCTATCCCGTCCATCGTCATCTTGCATCCGCCAACCCAGGTGTTGACGTAAAATTCTGCCTTTTTCGGTCCCAGAGGAAGCTCATAAATCTTCCACATACTGTCCTTCTTTGACATGAGATTCTTCAGCTTTACTTTCTCTCCGTTGACGAGCAGAGAGCTTCCCTTTGACTTAATCTCATACTGTCTGCCGTCCACAACCACATTCCATGGTTTCATACTCGGTTCTCCCTTCCTGTACTATCCTGGAAACAGTTTTAAATGTCAATAACCGTTTCCTTATTATGGCCGCACAAAAGCTGCTGCTTTGTCCGACCATCTGTAATTCTACTCCAATCCCCATTTTTTGTCCATTACTTTTTCATTCTTTTTATGTTTTTTTTTATTCGCTATGGTTCACGGGAGACATCACTTTCATTCCGCCCATATATGGCTGCAGGGCTTCGGGAATCCGAACACTTCCGTCTTCTTGCAGATTATTCTCCAAAAATGCAATCAGCATCCGTGGCGGCGCCACCACAGTATTGTTCAGCGTATGGGCAAAATATTTCCCTTCTTCTCCCTCTACCCGAATCTTTAACCGTCGTGCCTGAGCATCCCCTAAGTTGGAACAGGACCCTTCCTCAAAATACTTTTTCTGACGGGGAGACCATGCCTCCACATCACAAGACTTAACCTTTAAATCTGCCAGATCGCCAGAACAGCATTCCAAAGTTCTTACCGGAATATCCAGAGACCGGAACAGATCTACCGTATTCTGCCACAGCTTCTCATACCACATGGGAGATTCCTCTGGTCTGCACACCACAATCATCTCCTGTTTTTCAAACTGATGAATCCGGTACACTCCCCGCTCCTCAATGCCGTGGGCGCCTTTCTCCTTACGGAAACAGGGAGAATAACTGGTCATGGTCTTTGGAAGCTGATCTTGTGGAGTAATGGTATCAATAAACTTACCGATCATGGAATGTTCACTGGTTCCAATGAGATACAAATCCTCCCCTTCGATCTTATACATCATAGCATCCATCTCCGCGAAAGACATAACTCCTGTAACCACATTGCTCCGAATCATAAACGGCGGCACACAATAGGTAAATCCCCGGTCAATCATAAAATCTCTTGCATAGGAAATTACGGCAGAATGCAGCCGCGCAATATTGCCCATGAGATAATAAAATCCGTTACCTGCCACCCGGCCTGCCGCGTCCAGATCAATGCCGTCAAAACGCTTCATAATGTCTGTGTGATAAGGAATCTCAAAATCCGGCACAACTGGTTCGCCAAACCGCTCCAGCTCCACATTCTCACTGTCATCTTTCCCAATGGGAACACTGGGATCGATTATATTGGGAATGGTCATCATAATCTTTTTGATCTTTTCTTCCAGCTCGGTCTCCTGCCCTTCCAGCTCTGCCAGACGGCTGGCATTGGCCGCAACCTGGGTCTTTACTTCCAATGCCTCTTCCTTCTTTCCCTGCCCCATCAGCTGTCCGATCTGCTTGGAAAGCTTATTGCGCATGGCCCGGAGCTGGTCTGCCTCTGTCTTTGCCGCCCGGTTTCTGGCATCCAGCTCAATCACCTCATCCACCAAAGAAAGCTTCTCAAACTGAAATTTATTCTCGATATTTTTCTTCACAAGCTCCGGATTTTCCCTCACAAACTTTAAATCTAGCATAATCTCCTCCTATACTCATCCTGTGTTCAGAACTATCCTGTTCTGTTTTTCTGTCACACTCTATAGTTTTCAGATTATACTACATTTTGCTTGGAAAGAAAAGGGGGAGTTTCATCAAATCTCTCAAACCTTCAAAAACATCCCTGACTTCTTCAGCACCGGCCGCACTGCCATATACACAATAACAGCAACCATGGTTCCTGCCACTGCGTTTACAAACGTCACCCCCGCTGCCCAGGTAGACATAATTTTCGCTGCATCTGACTGTACGCCCAATACAAAGTTCTTATAAAAATACCCTGCTATCGGGTCCATAATCACATTAAATCCAAGTCCTGCCACAGAAGCCATCAAAGACCACCGAAACACATATTTCCCATCGTGATCCTCTGTAATATGCCCAATTTTGTGGGCCACCAGCCCTGTAATCAGCCCAATGCAAAACTTTAACACAAAAGTCTTTGGAGCGCTGGTAATATATATGGGGTCTAACAAGTCAGCTATGGTCATTCCCAGGGAGCCGGCCAGTCCTCCGTAAACTCCTCCCATCAAAAGGGCCGCCAGCACACAAAACGCATTCCCAATGTGGAGCGCCACATAATCGCCGCCAAAGGTGGGAATGGGAATCTTTAGAAATGTAAACGCAACATAACACAAAGCTGCCATCAGCGCTGTAAGCACAATCTTGTAAACCGGGTTTTCTCTCTGATGATTCATAACTTCATCCTCCTTTAAAAATCTTTTATTTTCCCGTTGCTAGAGCGTGTCTTGCAGCGGGTTATTTGATTTGCCCCATCATAGCATATAAGTGGATTGTTATAAATAACCAGTTTAAAACTTTTTGACCATACCAGTTTTGTGCCTCAGTCCTGTGACTCCACACAAATCACCACTCCCTCGTCAAAAGTAATTCGCCCAGTCTCCTCTATTACCTCATTGCTGATGCAGAGTCCTGCCTCTTCCCCCCGGCGGATATTCTTTTTCACCAAAGGATATTTAAAACCAGTCAGGGTAATTCCGAAAACCTGCTCTGTGTAAGGCAGAAAGGACACATACTTTCCCCACAGCTCGTCCCGACAAAAGGTTTTCCCTTCATCCAGAAGGTAAAGACGGTTTTGGGAATCCACAATCCAGGCTTCCACCCCTTTTTGCATACAAGCATACAGCACATCAATATTTGCCATCATATGATCCAGCCTTCCCCCTGTGGCTCCCAAAAACACCACCCGGCCGCATCCTAAGGTCAGCACAAGACTTCGGGCCAGTTCCGTATCCGTTTCATTTTTCTCTGGTCTGTGGCATTTCCAGACAATGTGAGGCATCTTCTCAAATCGTTCTCTCACCGATCTTTCCACCGTGTCAAAATCTCCTACCACATAATCTGGTATAAGCCCCAAAGCCTCTGCCTCCTCCAGCCCCCCATCTACTGCAACAATTCTGTCAAATCTCTCTCTCTCCAAAAAAGACCGGGCGAAAGCCAAATCCAGCCTTCCGCCCGTAATCACCAAACACGATTTCACCTTTTATACTCCTTAAACTTTCTCAAAAATCCCTTCACATTGTCTGTTCGGTTTCCGGCAAACACTGCAGAACCTGCCACAATCACATTAGCTCCCGCTTCCAAAGCCTCGGTTACATTGTCCTGATTCACCCCTCCGTCCACCTCAATCCGAACCTGCTCTTCCAGTCCCAAAGCACAAAGCCGTTCATGTACCTGCCGTATTTTCTCCTTTGCATAGGGAATCCACTTTTGGCCTCCAAATCCTGGATTTACGGACATGACAAGAATCAAATCTACCTGCTCAAAAACCCATTCCAATGTAGTGACCGGCGTGGCCGGATTAATGGCCACCCCTGCCTTCATTCCCAAATCCCGAATCTGATGCAGCGTCCTGTCCAGATGACGGCAAGCTTCCTGGTGAACACAGACTAAGTCCGCTCCGGCTTCTTTCATGGCACCTACATACCGCCCTGGCTCTTCCACCATCATGTGTACGTCAAAAACCTTGTCCGTAAACGGACGAAGACTTTGAATCACTGGTATGCCAAAAGAAATACTGGGTACAAACATTCCATCCATCACATCAATGTGAATATACTCTGCCCCTGCTATTGCAACTTCCTCTATCTCCTGCCCCAGTCTTCCAAAGTCCGCCGCCAATAAAGACGGCGCCAAAATTGTCTCCATCACTAATATCTCCTTTTCCCCTTCTGCTCCTGATACAACAGCACATAATTTTCATACCGGCTTTGACTGATTTTATGGTCCTTTACTGCCGCCTTCACGCCGCAAACAGGTTCCCCCACGTGTACGCAATCCTCTCCGAACCGGCACTCTTCCTTGTAGTTGTAAAACTCCGGAAAATAGTCTTTTAGCCTTACTGCCTCTAACTCCTCCAAACACAGAGAACTAAACCCAGGCGTATCCATCAGAAAGGTATTTTCTGCCACACAGAAAAGTTCTGCATGGCGGGTGGTATGCTTTCCCCTCTGAATCTTTCTGCTGACAGTCCCGGTTTCCATGCCGGCCTCCGGGTAAAGCAGGTTGGTGAGAGAAGATTTTCCTACCCCGGAAGGCCCTGCGAGAATGGTGGTCTTTCCTCTTAGCTGCTCCCACACCTGCTGGATTCCCCGTCCGTTTCGGGCGCTGAGAAAATACACCTGACATCCGCTGTTTTTATAAATTTCTTCATAGGAAAGCCAGTCTTTTTCCTGACCCAAATCCATCTTGTTAAAACAGATCGCCACAGGTATCTGCTGCGTTTCCATCATCACCAAAAAACGGTCCAGCAGATTTAAGTTTGGCTCTGGCTCTTTCATGGCAAACACCACCAAAGCCTGATCTACATTGGCGCTGGCAGGGCGAATCAGTTCATTTTTCCTGGGAAGAATCTCATTAATGTTCCCCTCCCCTGCCTCCTGGTCCAGTACGGAAAAAACCACCTCATCTCCCACCAAAGGCTTAATTCCCCGCTTGCGAAACACTCCCTTGGCCTTACATGCATACACCTTCTTTTGATGGTCATGGACATAATAAAATCCTGCAATCCCTTTTATGATCTTTCCAGTCATACGCCACCTTCTAATCCATAGGGAAAAAGGTCAGAGGATACGACTTTAATACTGCCCCTGTTTCCACTTCCACCACTTCCACTTCTCCCTGATCACTGCCGTTCATACTCTCAATGCTGGTATAGCTGACCGGAATCAGCGTAGCTCCCATAATGTTCTTTGCTTCTGTGAGGGTCCGGTAAATGGAAGAGCCGTCTGGTTCCTTTTGGTGAAGCCGAATCAGCACGGTGGCACTGGTACTGCTGGCCCCCGGTCCGATCAAGTTGCTTAAATCATACACCGTATCAATTGAAGCCACATACCGCTGCTGCGGCTTTTCTTCTGGCCCGCTGCTGACCACATAGTTTATCCTTCCTCCTGGTTCGATCTGCCCATTCTCACCGCCACTCTGACGGATAATGCTGCCTTTTGGAACAGTTTCGCTGTTTTCTGTAGCCGTATCTCCAGGCTGCAGTCCAGACTCTCCAAGGATTGCCAAGGCTTCTGCCTCTGGTTTTCCCGTCAGATCTGGCACAGGAATCAAATCCACATGAGGGCCTGTGCTGACATAAAAGGTCACAGTGCCGCCAGATTCAGCCTTTTCTGGTTCAAAGCGAATCAGAGAACCTTTTTCAATGGTCTCATTTTCTTCTTCCACCACCTGAACCGTCAGTCCCTGTTCCTCCAAAATCTTACGCCCGGAAGCCACCCCCAAATCAAACAGGTTCAGAGCAGTCAAATCAATCTTATCCGAGCCAAGACTAACCACCACATTTACATGAGAATATTTTGACACCACAATTCCACGATCTGGCTTCTGAGAGATAATATGGCCTTTTTCCACAGTCTCAGATACCTGATAGGTTGGCTTCATACTTAAAAAATTCTCCTTTAACTTGGCCTCTGCCAAATCTTCCGGCAAATCCAGCACATCTGGCATATAGACTTCGGAATCTTTTAAAGTCTCTCCGTTCTCTTTGGTAATCGCCGTAATATCTGGGCTTTCCGATGAAGACTCTTTTCCAAAAAGCCCGGAACCAGCCTGAAAGATTCCTCCCAGTCTGGAAAATACCACAATCAAAACCGCCACAATAATAATGGCCACCACAATTCCCGCTCCTGCAAGCAGCCGCTCAATGTGAGAATTTACCGGATCTTCCGGCTCCTGTTTTCTCTGTGAATGGTGTTCGCTGGTACGCCGGTTTTCAGAAGGATACCGGGAAGCGGCCGCCTCCTTTGCGGGTCTGCGCACATATTCCCTGGCAGATTCCTCCCGGTTGTATTCCCGGACTGGTTCTTCTCTGGCATATTCCCGAATAGGTTCGTCCCGGACAGGTGTGTACTGCTCCTTGATTCTTGCCAAGTCTTTGCCGCTGATTTGCACCGTCTGACCGGAAAGAGCTCGCTGATTATCCGTATCCTGGACAAAAGCCCCGTCTGGCTGTGTCAGAGACCGACGTAAATCTCCCATTAGCTCATTGGCATTTCCATACCGGTTCTCCGGCTTTTTTGCTGTACATTTTAAGATGATCTTTTCCAGGCTGACTGGAATGTCTTTGTTGTATGCGCTTGGAGGCACCATAGGCTCTTCCAGGTGAGATAGGGCGATGGCCACAGTATTCTCTCCCTCATAAGGCAGACGCCCTGTCACCATCTCATACATCGTAATGCCAAGGGAATAAATGTCGCTGCGCTCGTCACTATATCCGCCTCTGGCCTGCTCCGGAGAAATGTAATGGACTGAACCCATGGCAGCCGAGTTCATGGTCTGAGTGGACACCCCCCTGGCAATACCAAAATCTGCCACCTTCACCTTCCCGTCTCTGGAAACAATCATGTTCTGCGGCTTAATATCCCGGTGGATAATATGCTGTTCGTGGGCTGCGGCAATGCCAGATGCCACCTGAATGGCAATCCCAATGCTTTCCTTAATTTCCAGACGCCCTTTTCTTGTAATATAAGTCTTTAGGGTCACGCCTTCAATCAGCTCCATCACAATATAATGAAGCTTTCCCTCGTCAATTACATCGTATACATTGACAATGTTCGGGTGGGACAGCCTTGCAGCTGCCTGAGCTTCCATTTTAAATTTCCCTACAAACGTGCTGTCATTACTAAATTCTTCCTTTAACACCTTGATGGCCACCGGCCGGTTTAACTTATGGCATCTGGCTTTATAGACCACAGACATTCCGCCGGAGCCTACCTGTTCCAAAATCTCATAACGTTCCTGCAAATACGTTCCGGGCCTTAAGATCATAATGTCACCTCTCTTATCTGAGGTTCAATCAAAATCACAGAAATATTATCTCTGCCGCCGCTTCGGTTCGCCGCCTCCACTAAAATCTCCGTCTTTCTGCGGATCCCCTCCTCTGTCCGGATAATATACTCCATCTCAAACTCATCCACCATATTGCTAAGACCGTCGGAACACATGAGAATCGTATCTTTCGGCTTTAATTTCAGGGCAAACAAATCCGTATCCACAGTTTTCATGGTCCCTATGGCCCGTGTAATAATATTCTTGTTCTTTTGATAATCCCGGCTGTCTCTTTTTATTTTTCCAAGGGCAACCAGCTCCTCCACAAAAGAATGGTCCCTGGTAATCTGCTCCAACTTCTCCCGAAGCAGATACAAACGACTGTCTCCAACATTAGCCACATAAAGAACCGTGCCTTTTATTGTGGCTGCCACCAAAGTGCTTCCCATGCCAGAAAGATTCTCGTCTTCCATGGAACGGTAATACAATTCCCGGTTCACTTGCCGGATTCCCTCTTTTAAAAGGCTTTGAATATCCTTTCCAGGATACTTCACACTTAAAAACGACACCAGATTTTCCACTGTATAGCGAGACGCATAATCTCCTGCATTGTGTCCTCCCATGCCATCTGCCACAAGAAACAGATTATCCAGAGAACCTAGAGGGGATGTGGAAGAATAGACATAATCCTGGTTCACGCTGCGGGACTTTCCCACATCAGTTAATGCATATGCCTGCATATTGTCAGCCTCCTTTCCCTTCCCACTCTGGGCCATTGTCATTCCTGCTCTGCTTCTTTCGAAAGCTTCGCCGCAGCTGTCCGCAGGCCCCATGAATATCCCTGCCCATCTCTCTTCTTATGGTAACGGCAATTCCTGCCTTTTTCAAAATCTCCTGAAACGCCAAAACGTCCTTTTTGCTGGAACAGGCATATTCCCTCTCCTCCACCGGATTGACTGGAATCAGATTTACATGGCCGTGAAGGGGACCCACTAAGGCCGCAAGCTCTCTGGCCAAAGAAGGCTGGTCATTGACCCCTTTCATCAAACTGTACTCAAAGGTCAGCCTTCGGCCGGTCTTTTCAAAATATTCCCGGCATGCATCCAAAACCTCAGACAGAGGGTACCGGTTTGCCACTGGCATCAAAGTTTTCCGAACCTGATCATTGGGTCCGTGAAGGGACAATGCCAAAGTCACTGGAAGTCCTTCTTCTGCAAATCGCAAAATTCCCGGCACAAGGCCACAGGTGGAAACCGTCACATTCCGCAGGCTTATATGCAGCCCCAGTTCATGGGAAAGAAGTCTTAAAAAACCCACCACTGTGTCATAATTGTCAAAAGGCTCTCCAGAACCCATGACCACCACATGAGAAACCCGCTCTCCTGTCAAAGCCTGAATCCGGTACACCTGCTCTAACATCTCAGCTGGCGTTAAATTCCGCTCCAACCCTTCAATGGTAGAAGCGCAAAAACTGCAGCCCATGCGGCAGCCCACCTGGGAAGACACACAGACCGAACACCCGTGGCGGTATTTCATCCACACACTCTCAATCACATTGCCGTCTTCCAGCCCAAACAAATACTTCCGTGTACCATCTATTTTGGAAATCTTCACTTCCACCGGCTCCAGCACAGTTAGGTAAAACTCCTCTTCCAAACGCTGCCGCAAAGTTATGGAAAGATTGGACATTTGTCCAAAATCCACAGCCATCTTTTCGTGAAGCCACCCATACACCTGCTTTGCCCGAAAAGGTTTTTCCCCCATTTGGGCCAGCTTTTGTTCCAGTTCCTCGTAAGACAAGGATTTTATATCTGTTTTTTTCATAAATATTTTCCAACTATCAACTTTTTATATCTTCCTGAAAACCGCAATGAAAAAGCCATCACAAGGGTACACACCAGGAAGCAGCTGGACATATCCGTCCCTTAGAGTTTCCTCGTTTATCCTTTCTCCCAAAATCTCTGTAAGGCTGACAGGCGCAAAGGGGAAATTTTCCAAAAACCACTGTCTCTGATCCTGATTTTCCTGAACGTTCACAGTGCAGGTGCTGTAAACCAGCTTTCCTCCTGGCTTTACATACCGGGATGCCACAGACAAAATCTGCCGCTGCAGATCTATGAGAGATTCGATCCGCTCTCTGGTAATCCGGTATTTAATATCCGGCTTTTTTCCAATAACGCCAAGACCAGAACAAGGCAGATCCGCAATGACAATATCTGCCTTTTCCACCCAGGTTTCATCCAAAATCATAGCATCCCATACCTGAGTATGAATATTGGAAAATCCAGTGCGGGCAATGTTTGCTCTCACCAGATGAATCTTTTCCTCTGTCAGGTCCCGGACTGTGACCATCCCGGTGGTCCGCAGCAAATCCGCCATATGTAGGCTTTTTCCTCCCGGTGCGCCGCACACCTCAAGGATCTGACTACCAGCCTGGGGAGCTGCTGCCGCTGCTACAAGGGCAGATGCCGGATCTTGTACCTGAATCCACCCTTTTTGGAATGCATGAAGACCTTCTAAATAATCGTATCCTTCCAACAAAAGGACTTCCGGCAAAAGGCTGCTGGAAACGGTTGTTACTCCCTGGCGGTTTAAACTTTCCTGGATTTTCTCCACAGATGCCAGAGACAAATTACACCGGACAGACACTGGCCTTCTGACGAGAAATCCTTTTAACATCTCTTCCACAATTTCATCTGAATACTGGTCTTTCCACAGTTTTACAATCCAGGAAGGCATGGAATATTTCAGAGACCAGTCGGAAAACACAAATTCTTCTTTTCTCCGGACCACACTCCGCAAAACTCCATTGACAAATCCTTTCAGCCCTCCAAGGCCGCGGCAGACAGTCAGTTTGACTGCCTCATCACACACAGCCCGATCTGGCACCCGGTCCATCCACAAAATCTGGTACACACTCATTCTTAAAATGGTCCGAATCACCGGTTTTAGCTTTTCCACCTTAATGGTTATGCAGGACGTTAGCACTTGATCTATGGTCAGCAAATATTCCACTGTGCCCTCTGCCGTCCGGGTGATAAATGCCCGGTCCGGCTTTTCCAGATATTGGTATTTCTCCAGAGCCTGCCGCAGGCAGTCGTGGACAAATCCATCCCTCTCCAGTACCTCCAGCAGAATATCCAGCACGATTTCTCTGGTCTTTGTGGCTTTTTCGGAAGGCTTTTTTCCTCCCTTTTTGGATGTTTTAGTCATCGTTTCTCCGCCCTCCAAACAAAATCACCAGCCGGAGAAGCTGTAAAAGAGACGCTGCCACCGCCGCCACATAAGTCAGAGCCGCGGCTCCCAAAACCTTTTTGGTGCAGTCTACTTCATCCCCCTGTAATATACCGATCTCTCCAAGAAGCTTCACCGCTCTGCCAGATGCGTTAAACTCTACGGGAAGGGTGATTACCTGAAACAAAAGAGCCAGCACAAACATCCAAATGCCAATTCGGATAAAGGGAGTAAGGCCAATAAGCATTCCAAACAAAATAAGAGGCAGGGAAAGCTTACTTCCAAGATTGGCCACGGGAACAAAGGCAGCTCTCATTCGTAAAGGTCCATATCCTACATTGTCCTGAATGGCATGACCGCATTCATGGGCCGCCACTCCAATAGCCGCCACAGAGGTCCGGCTGTACACTGACTCTGACAAATTCACGGTCTTGGTGCGGGGATCATAGTGGTCCGTCAGCTGTCCCTGCACAGGCTGCACCGTCACATCAAAAACACCCTGGGAGCGCAAAAGCTGTCTGGCCGCGTCCGCGCCGGTCATGCCGGTCCGGCTGCGCATTTGGGAATATTTTTGAAATGTCCCGTTCACTCTGGCAGACGCCCACATGGAAAGCAATGCGCCGATAATCACAAGAAGATAGGTGGGGTCAAATCCATAAAAACCACGGTAATAAGGCATCATAAAACATCAGCTCCTTTCCAGCCGCATCCCTGCCTTCAGAGGAAATCCCCGAAGAAACGATGCCGTATCCATCCGTTTCTTTCCTTCCAGCTGAAGGCTGGTCACATTTAAAATTCCTCTTCCGGTCCTTATTTGAAGACCTGCATCCGAAACCAAAGTCACAACTCCCACTTCCTTTTGGGGACTTTTTTCACCGTCTTTTGAACCAAATACGCCTGCATCCGGCCCCCACTCTTTTGGAGTATCGGTCTGACTGCCTCCATGGTTCATCTCTGTTTCCTGACAATTTTCCTCCAAAACCTCAGCTGACCATAGCTTTAACATCTTGCCTCCCAGCCAGGTATAAGCGCTGGGCCAGGGGTTCAGCCCCCGAATCAGCCGTTCAATGGACTCTGCATCCATGGTCCAGTCAATCTCTCCCATAGACTTTGGAATCTTCTTTACATAAGTAGCTTTCTCATGGTCCTGAGGTGTGGCCGTGATGGTTTGAGCCTCCATCTTTTCCAAAGTGGACAAAATCAGCTCTCCTCCCAGCTTGCTTAGCCGGTCAAAAAGGCTGCCTCCCGTCTCATCTTTTTTGAGGGAAATGACCTTTGTCTCCAAAATATCTCCTGTGTCCATACCCTCATCCATCTTCATGGTAGTGATTCCCGTCTCCTTATCCCCATGAATCACAGCCCACTGAATGGGAGAAGCCCCCCGGTATTTTGGAAGCAGGGAAGCATGAATATTGACACATCCATATCTTGGCAGCTCCAAAAGCTCTTTTGTGAGTATCTGTCCAAATGCCACCACCACCATCACATCCGGGGCAATCTTTCGCATCTCTTCCACAAAAGACGCCTCTCTTGCCCGCTCCGGCTGAAATACCGGAATCTTGTATTTTAACCCAGTCTCCTTTACGGGAGACATAGAAAGGGCATTTCCCCGTCCCTTTGGCCGATCCGGCTGGGTGACGATTGCCTCCACCTTATGTCTGGAATGAATCAGGCTCTCAAGAGCCGGCACGGAAAAATCCGGGGTTCCCATAAATACAATTCTCATTCGTCCTCCTCTTCATTGTCTAACAGCTCTCCTTCCACCAAATCCACATACAGCTCGCCCTTTAGGTGATCACATTCATGGCAGATGGCGCGGGCCAGAAATTCTTCCGCTTCCAGCTCAAACTCCTGCATCTCCTCGTCCAATGCACGAACCCGCACATAATCCGGCCGGGTCACAGTACCGTGTTTCCCCGGAACGCTAAGACATCCTTCCGGCCCGGTCTGACTTCCCCTCTTCTCCAAAATCTCCGGATTAATCAGCACATACTGATTCCCGTCCTCCACATCAATCACCACAATCTGCTTTAAAATTCCCACCTGAGGCGCTGCCAATCCCACGCCTTTCGCCTCATACATGGTATCAAACATATCTTCCACCAGCTGTCGGTTCCGCCGGTTCATCTCATTGACTTTTTTACACTCTTTTGTCAAAATGGCATCTCCAATTTTTCTAATCTGCCTGATCGCCATATCCTCTGATACTCCTTTTCTCCGGGCATGAGTACTTTCGCCCTGTTTCTTATTCACCAATCTTGTATAAATGAATTTAATACTTCATTGCATTAATCTTGAAGTACGAATACTTCCCTGCACGAACAGACTGCCTTTTAACTAAAATCATACTGTATGGTCAGCTGTCTGCAATCCTCTGTCTCGTCCCATCGATCCTGGACATATTTTTGGATTCTTATTAGTATATCATAATTTTCCTGTTTCATATATAAAATTTTTCTATAAATATCATTAACTTTGTAGATTGGAGCCGGAACCGGACCGATTACCTCCACACAGGAGGCAAAATGACGAGCCACAGACTGACCAATCAGTTCCATCATACGGCTTGTCAGGGACTCGTCCCTTCCTGCCACCTGAAGGCCCAGCATATGAGAAGCTGGTGGATAGTGCATCAGCTGCCGGTATCCCATCTCCTGCCGGAAAAAAGTTCCGTAATCCTGGTGGGACGCCGCCTTCACTGCATAGTGCTCCGGAATATAGGTTTGTATGACCGCTGTTCCCGGATTACTTCCCCGCCCCGCTCTTCCTGCTGCCTGGACGAGAAGCTGAAAGGTCCGCTCTGCACACCGAAAATCCGGTGCATACAGGGAAATATCTGCCGCCAGTACCCCCACCAAGGTCACACCGGGAAAATCATGGCCTTTCACAATCATCTGTGTGCCAATGAGAATATCTGCTTTTCCCTTTGCAAAAGCAGACAGTATAGACTCATGGCCTCCCTTGCGGGAAGTGGTGTCCGAATCCATCCGCAAAATCTTTGCCTCTGGAAAACGAATGGCTGCCATCTCTTCCACCTTCTGAGTCCCAATGCCAAATCCTGCCAAATATTCTGACCCGCACACTGGACACGCACCGGGCTGGGGAATGGTATATCCGCAGTAATGACAGACCAAACGCCGGTTATTGTGCTGAGTCAGGGACACATCACAATGGGGACATTTGATCGCAACCCCACAGCTTCGGCAAGAGACAAAGCTTGAATAACCTCGCCGATTCATAAACAGCATGATCTGCTGGCCCTTTTTTAACCGGTCCTCCATCAAATCCTGAAGCCGTCTGCTGAAAACCGATTTGTTCCCTGCCTCCATCTCACGGCGCAAATCCACCACTTCCACCTCTGCCGGACGGCCAGATCCAGCCCGTTTTTTTAAAGAAAACAGCTTGTAAATCCCGGCCTCGGCCTTTGCATACGCTTCTAATGAAGGAGTGGCTGACCCTAGTACCAAATGGGCCCCGCACAGTTTGGCCAGATGTTCCGCCACCTCTCTGGCATGGTATCTTGGCGCTCCCTCGCTTCGGTAAGCTCCCTCATGTTCCTCGTCAATCACAATCAGTCCCAAATTCTCAAAAGGGGCAAACAAAGCAGATCTGGCTCCGATCATAATGGACGTATCTCCTCTGGCCGCCCGGTCAAACTGGTCATACCGCTCCCCTGCAGACAGTCTGGAATGCATAACTGAAATCTTTTCTCCAAACCGGTGGTAAAACCGCATAACTGTCTGATAAGTCAGTGCAATCTCTGGAATCAGCATAATCACCTGCTTTCCCTTTGCCAGCACATGCTCAATCATAGCCATGTACACTTCCGTCTTACCGCTGCCAGTAATTCCGTGAATCAGGTAAGGAGTCCTCTCGCCCTGATCATAATCTTTGGAAAACGCATCCACTGCCTGCTGCTGCCAGGGGTTTAATATCTTTCTGCTTTTTTTTAAATTCCCCTTTTCTCCTGCCTCTGGCTCTGGTCCTGGCATTCCCACCAGAGACCAGACCACCTGCTGATTTCTGGCTTTCACCTTTTTTTTCACTGGAAGCACGGTCTTTAACGCCTGATTCATCGTAGAGCCATACTGCTCCTTCATCCACCAGGCAAGGGAAATCCGTCTGGAATCTGCAGTCACGCTTCCCTTTGCCAGTTCACACACCTCTTTTGTCCGGGACTCATCAAACTGGGACTTGTCCGAAATATCTACCACATATCCTTTCCGGACACGGTTTCCCAAACCAAAAGGAACGCAGACCTGACTGCCCACCTGGATTTCCGGAACCAAATGTTCCGGAATCCGGTACTGAAACATCCGGTCTACGCTTTCATGGGAAATATCAATAATCACCGAGGCATACTTTACTGCCATAATTTCTTTACCACCTGATCCAGATTCATGCTGCGGGACCCTTTAAACAGAATGCAGTCCCCCGCCTTCACAAAACCTGAAATTTCTTTAAAAAGCCCCTCTTGATCTTCTTCTGCAAAATGGCGGCAATAGGTTCCTTCTGCCTCAATCTCCCTGGAAAGCTCTCCTAAGGTGAGAACCGCATCTAAGGGATGTTTGGACAGCCAGAGGCCGATTGCTTTATGATACTGGACCTCTTCCTGACCCAGTTCCTTCATATCAGCCAGCACGGCAATTTTCCGCCCCGTCTTTTTCATGGAAACAAGCACATTTAAAGCCGCCTCCATGGACGCAGGACTGGCATTGTAAGTATCGTCAATCACAGTCACTCCAGACCGCTCAAAAATCTGCTGCCGCCCTTTAAAACCAGTAAACTCTCCCAGCTTTTTTGCTGCTTTTTCCATTGGCACACCATAAAGATCTGCCACTGCCAGAGCAGCCAGGGCATTTCCTACCTGATGACTTCCCATCACCTTCAATTTTACCAGAACCTTCGTTTCTCCATGAACTGCTGTAAATACAGGATAACCATCAACAAGCTGTATATCTATGGCCCGGTAATCACAATTTTCTCCGACACCGTAATAGAAGGTACGTCTTCCCTCTCTTCCTTTGGTGGTCTTTAACAGAGGGTCGTCTCCGTTAAGCAGCAAGATTCCTTCTGGTTTTAATCCGTCCTGAATGTTCAGTTTCTCCTGGTAAATCTTTTCCTGTGATCCCAGCAATTCCATATGGGCCACTCCCACATTGATGATCACAGCCAAATCAATTTGGGCAATCTTTGCGATCACCGCCATTTCCCCAGGCAGACTCATTCCTAACTCCAACACCCCGATTTCATCTTCCTTTGTGATTTCCGACAGGGTAATCGGCACCCCCACCTGACTGTTTTTATTTCCCGGAGTCTTGTACACACGAAATCCCGCTGACAAAGCGGCGGCCACCATCTCTCTGGTTGTGGTTTTTCCCACACTTCCGGTAATTCCAATCAAAGGAAGAGTAAGTCGGCTCCGGTAATAAGAACCTATGGCCTGAAGAGCTTTTTTTGTGTCCTCCACCCAAATCCATGGACATGGACCGTCTTTTTCTGTATCTTTGGAGGTTAAAACCGCCCCAGCCCCTGCCTCGATTGCCGCAGGAAGAAACCGATGGGCGTCTACCCGCTCTCCAATCAGCGGCACAAACAAATCTCCGTTTCTGACCTGATTTGAATCAATGCAAATATGTGCCAAAGACTTGTTCTCGTCTCCGCACAAAAGTCTGCCTCCTGTGGCTTTTACAATATCTTTTACCGTCATCTGTTCCATTTACTACACCTGTTATCCTAACCATAGTTATTCTGTGAAAGATGTGTTCATTCCTGTTTCCTTATTATTTTTTCCACTACTTCTTCCACAACTGCCCGGTCCAAAAAGGGATAGCGCACTCCCTCAATCTCCTGGTAATCTTCATGCCCTTTTCCGATAATGGCAATCATATCTCCCTCTTTAGCATGGGTAATGCTATATGCAATGGCCTCCCGCCGGTCCGGAATCTCCACAAATGCCCCGCCAGTCTTCTCAATGCTTCCTCGAATGTCCGCAAGAATATCTTCCACCCGCTCGTACCTGGAATTGTCTGCCGTAAGAATGGAAAAGTCTGCCATTTTTCCCGCAATTTCTCCCATGGAATACCGCCGGTCTTTGGAGCGGTTTCCCCCGCACCCAAAGACACATACCAGCCGTTTGGGATGATATTCCCGTAAAGTGGCCAGAAGGCTTTCCATACTAACTGCATTGTGGG
>ERZ808029.449-NODE-449-length-23503-cov-4.411381_pt1 | contig 23503 bp, 17 predicted proteins | sample MGYA00380185_ERZ808029 | MGnify/ENA primary metagenome ERZ808029 (study PRJEB31490, sample SAMN06133404) | mouse gut metagenome | isolation source: M2_3 | host: mice | place: China: Chengdu | collected 2015-05 ... | reverse complement strand
GGTGAAGGTCTGCGGCACGAAGATGGTCACAGCCACATTCAGTCGCTGACTATCCCGAACTGTATCTCTTACGACCCGGCTTACGCTTACGAAGTTGCTGTCATCATGCATGACGGTCTGGAGCGTATGTACGGTGAAAAACAAGAGAACGTTTACTACTACATCACTACGCTGAACGAAAACTACCACATGCCGGCAATGCCGGAAGGTGCTGAGGAAGGTATCCGTAAAGGTATCTACAAACTCGAAACCATTGAAGGTAGCAAAGGTAAAGTTCAGCTGCTGGGCTCCGGTTCCATCCTGCGTCACGTCCGTGAAGCGGCAGAGATCCTGGCGAAAGATTACGGCGTAGGTTCTGACGTTTATAGCGTGACCTCCTTCACAGAGCTGGCGCGTGATGGTCAGGATTGTGAACGCTGGAACATGCTGCACCCGCTGGAAACTCCGCGCGTTCCATACATCGCTCAGGTGATGAACGACGCTCCGGCAGTGGCATCTACCGACTATATGAAACTGTTCGCTGAGCAGGTCCGTACTTACGTACCGGCTGACGACTACCGCGTACTGGGTACTGATGGCTTCGGTCGTTCCGACAGCCGTGAGAACCTGCGTCACCACTTCGAAGTTGATGCTTCCTACGTGGTTGTAGCGGCGCTGGGCGAACTGGCTAAACGTGGCGAAATCGATAAGAAAGTGGTTGCTGACGCAATCGCCAAATTCAACATCGATGCAGATAAAGTTAACCCGCGTCTGGCGTAAGAGGTAAAAGAATAATGGCTATCGAAATCAAAGTACCGGACATCGGGGCTGATGAAGTTGAAATCACCGAGATCCTGGTCAAAGTGGGCGACAAAGTTGAAGCCGAACAGTCGCTGATCACCGTAGAAGGCGACAAAGCCTCTATGGAAGTTCCGTCTCCGCAGGCGGGTATCGTTAAAGAGATCAAAGTCTCTGTTGGCGATAAAACCCAGACCGGCGCACTGATTATGATTTTCGATTCCGCCGACGGTGCAGCTGACGCTGCACCTGCTCAGGCAGAAGAGAAGAAAGAAGCAGCTCCGGCAGCAGCACCAGCGGCTGCAGCGGCAAAAGACGTTAACGTTCCGGATATCGGCAGCGACGAAGTTGAAGTGACCGAAATCCTGGTGAAAGTTGGCGATAAAGTTGAAGCTGAACAGTCGCTGATCACCGTAGAAGGCGATAAAGCGTCTATGGAAGTTCCGGCTCCGTTTGCTGGCACCGTGAAAGAGATCAAAGTGAACGTGGGTGACAAAGTGTCTACCGGCTCGCTGATTATGGTCTTCGAAGTCGCGGGTGAAGCAGGCGCGGCAGCTCCGGCGGCTAAACAGGAAGCGGCTCCGGCAGCGGCCCCTGCACCAGCGGCTGGCGTGAAAGAAGTTAACGTTCCGGATATCGGCGGTGACGAAGTTGAAGTGACCGAAGTGATGGTGAAAGTGGGCGACAAAGTTGCCGCTGAACAGTCACTGATTACCGTAGAAGGCGACAAAGCTTCTATGGAAGTTCCGGCTCCGTTTGCAGGCGTCGTGAAGGAACTGAAAGTCAACGTTGGCGATAAAGTGAAAACTGGCTCGCTGATTATGATCTTCGAAGTTGAAGGCGCAGCGCCTGCGGCAGCTCCTGCGAAACAGGAAGCGGCAGCGCCGGCTCCGGCAGCAAAAGCTGAAGCTCCGGCAGCAGCACCGGCTGCGAAAGCGGAAGGCAAATCTGAATTTGCTGAAAACGACGCTTACGTTCACGCGACTCCGCTGATCCGCCGTCTGGCACGCGAGTTTGGCGTTAACCTGGCGAAAGTGAAGGGCACTGGCCGTAAAGGTCGTATCCTGCGCGAAGACGTTCAGGCTTACGTGAAAGAAGCTATCAAACGTGCAGAAGCGGCTCCGGCGGCGACTGGCGGCGGTATCCCAGGCATGCTGCCGTGGCCGAAGGTGGACTTCAGCAAGTTTGGTGAAATCGAAGAAGTGGAACTGGGCCGTATCCAGAAAATTTCTGGTGCGAACCTGAGCCGTAACTGGGTGATGATCCCGCATGTTACTCACTTCGACAAAACCGATATCACCGAGCTGGAAGCGTTCCGTAAACAGCAGAACGAAGAAGCGGCGAAACGTAAGCTGGATGTGAAGATCACCCCGGTTGTCTTCATCATGAAAGCCGTTGCTGCAGCTCTTGAGCAGATGCCTCGCTTCAACAGTTCGTTGTCGGAAGACGGTCAGCGTCTGACCCTGAAGAAATACATCAACATCGGTGTGGCGGTGGATACCCCGAACGGTCTGGTTGTTCCGGTATTCAAAGACGTCAACAAGAAAGGCATCATCGAGCTGTCTCGCGAGCTGATGACTATTTCTAAGAAAGCGCGTGACGGTAAGCTGACTGCGGGCGAAATGCAGGGCGGTTGCTTCACCATCTCCAGCATCGGCGGCCTGGGTACTACCCACTTCGCGCCGATTGTGAACGCGCCGGAAGTGGCTATCCTCGGCGTTTCCAAGTCCGCGATGGAGCCGGTGTGGAATGGTAAAGAGTTCGTGCCGCGTCTGATGCTGCCGATTTCTCTCTCCTTCGACCACCGCGTGATCGACGGTGCTGATGGTGCCCGTTTCATTACCATCATTAACAACACGCTGTCTGACATTCGCCGTCTGGTGATGTAAGTAAAAGAGCCGGCCCAACGGCCGGCTTTTTTCTGGTAATCTCATGAATGTATTGAGGTTATTAGCGAATAGACAAATCGGTTGCCGTTTGTTGTTTAAAAATTGTTAACAATTTTGTAAAATACCGACGGATAGAACGACCCGGTGGTGGTTAGGGTATTACTTCACATACCCTATGGATTTCTGGGTGCAGCAAGGTAGCAAGCGCCAGAATCCCCAGGAACTTACATAAGTAAGTGACTGGGGTGAGGGCGTGAAGCTAACGCCGCTGCGGCCTGAAAGACGACGGGTATGACCGCCGGAGATAAATATATAGAGGTCATGATGAGTACTGAAATCAAAACTCAGGTCGTGGTACTTGGGGCAGGCCCCGCAGGTTACTCCGCTGCCTTCCGTTGCGCTGATTTAGGTCTGGAAACCGTAATCGTAGAACGTTACAACACCCTTGGCGGTGTTTGCCTGAACGTCGGCTGTATCCCTTCTAAAGCACTGCTGCACGTAGCAAAAGTTATCGAAGAAGCCAAAGCGCTGGCTGAACACGGTATCGTCTTCGGCGAACCGAAAACCGATATCGACAAGATTCGTACCTGGAAAGAGAAAGTGATCAATCAGCTGACCGGTGGTCTGGCTGGTATGGCGAAAGGCCGCAAAGTCAAAGTGGTCAACGGTCTGGGTAAATTTACCGGGGCTAACACCCTGGAAGTTGAAGGTGAGAACGGTAAAACCGTGATCAACTTCGACAACGCGATCATTGCAGCGGGTTCTCGCCCGATCCAACTGCCGTTTATTCCGCATGAAGATCCGCGTATCTGGGACTCCACTGACGCGCTGGAACTGAAAGAAGTACCAGAACGCCTGCTGGTAATGGGTGGCGGTATCATCGGTCTGGAAATGGGCACCGTATACCACGCGCTGGGTTCACAGATTGATGTGGTTGAAATGTTCGACCAGGTTATCCCGGCAGCTGACAAAGACATCGTTAAAGTCTTCACCAAGCGTATCAGCAAGAAATTCAACCTGATGCTGGAAACCAAAGTTACCGCCGTTGAAGCGAAAGAAGACGGTATTTATGTGACGATGGAAGGCAAAAAAGCACCCGCTGAACCGCAGCGTTACGACGCCGTGCTGGTAGCGATTGGTCGTGTGCCGAACGGTAAAAACCTCGACGCAGGCAAAGCTGGCGTGGAAGTGGACGACCGTGGTTTCATCCGCGTTGACAAACAGCTGCGTACCAACGTACCGCACATCTTTGCTATCGGCGATATCGTCGGTCAGCCGATGCTGGCACACAAAGGTGTTCACGAAGGTCACGTTGCCGCTGAAGTTATCGCCGGTAAGAAACACTACTTCGATCCGAAAGTTATCCCGTCCATCGCCTATACCGAACCAGAAGTTGCATGGGTAGGTCTGACTGAGAAAGAAGCGAAAGAGAAAGGCATCAGCTATGAAACCGCCACCTTCCCGTGGGCTGCTTCTGGTCGTGCTATCGCTTCCGACTGCGCAGACGGTATGACCAAGCTGATTTTCGACAAAGAATCTCACCGTGTGATCGGTGGTGCGATTGTCGGTACCAACGGCGGCGAGCTGCTGGGTGAAATCGGCCTGGCAATCGAAATGGGTTGTGATGCTGAAGACATCGCACTGACCATCCACGCGCACCCGACTCTGCACGAGTCTGTGGGCCTGGCGGCAGAAGTGTTCGAAGGTAGCATTACCGACCTGCCGAACCCGAAAGCGAAGAAGAAGTAATTGTTCGTTTGCCGGAACATCCGGCAATTAAAAAAGCGGCTAACCACGCCGCTTTTTTTACGTCTGCAATTTACCTTTCCTGTCGCCTTGCTCCGCGCTCAGAGAGACGTTCGCGTACTGCTGACCGTTGCTCGTTATTCAGCCTGACAGTATGGTTACTGTCGTTTAGACGTTGTGGGCGGCTCTCCTGAACTTTCTCCCGAAAAACCTGACGTTGTTCAGGTGATGCCGATTGTATACGCTGGCGGGCGTTATCACGTTGCTGTTGATTCAGTGGGCGCTGCTGTACTTTTTCCTTAAACACCTGGCGCTGCTCTGGTGATGCGGACTGAATACGCTCACGCGCTGCCTCTTTTCGCTGCTGGTTCTGCGGGTTAGTCTGCATTTTCTCGCGAACCGCCTGGCGCTGCTCAGGCGAGGCGGACTGATAACGCTGACGAGCGGCGTCCTTTTGTTGCTGGGTCAGGGGTTGGCGACGGCTGAAGTCGCGGAAGTCGTCATAGCTCCCATAGTGTTCAGCTTCATTAAACCGCTGTGCCGCTGCCTGACGTTGAGTATCTCGCGTAATGACTGGCGCAGTGTGTGTTCGTTGCTGAAACTGACTTGCTGCCGCCTGACGCTGGCTGTCGCGTGTTGGAGCAGGTAGCTGCGTGGCGCTCATTCCGCCGTTGACATCGGTTTGATGAAACCGCTTTGCCATATCCTGATCATGATAGGGCACACCATTACGGTAGTTTGGATTGTGCCGCCATGCCATATTCTTATCAGTAAGATGCTCACCGGTGATACGGTTGAAATTGTTGACGTCGATATTGATGTTGTCGCCGTTGTGTTGCCAGTCATTACCGTCACGATGACCGCCATCGTGGTGATGATAATCATCATCGTCATGATGATGATTATCATGATCGTCGTCATCCCAGTCGATGCTGCTGAATAGCGCGTACGTGGTAGCAACGCCCATGCTATAGCCGAATCCGCGCACAAAGCTGTCAACAAACGGTTCTCCGGCTGGTGGTGGCAGATAAACCGGCGGATACGCAGTATTGGCCCAGTTCCCGTAAACCACGGTTGGGTTGTAGTTGGGAATATAGACCACATCAGGATTGGCGGGCTCAATGGAAATGACGGTTGTTGCAGGCTCTGTAATGATGGGGCTGGCAGTTGAAACGGTATTGGATGGTATGACGGGAGCCGTGACTGTCTGTGTTACCGGTACAGCTTTCTTCGTTGTGGTAATAACTTTCTGTTCGGTTGATGACTTCAGCGAGCCGGTTTGTTGCGCCAGTTGCCGCAATCGCTGTACCGAGTCCATCACGTCCTGCGGCTGCGCCAGAAAAGCATCGCCCAGGTTTTGCACCCATTGCGGGTTTTCGCCCATCAATGCCATCAACTGTGGAAAGGCCACCAGTGATTTGACGCTGGCGTCCCAGGGCTGGTCAGATACCGCCTGAATAGCAGCATCGCCTTGTTTAAGTGGATTATCGTGCGACCATTGCACTGCTTGAGCAACGTTTGTCGGATAGGTTGATGCCATCAGCACCTGCGAAAGTAGGGCGTCGGGATACAGCGCGACGGGCGCGACCCATTGATCTATTTGTGCAGTGCTGAATGCGGATTTGACGACGGCGGGTGTTACGGGAGGTGCGGAAACCGTTGCAGGAAGCGTAACTGCGGAGATGTCAGGCGCATTCTGTTGTGTCGATTGCGCTTCCACAGGCGCTTCCACTGTGCGGCTTTTTATATATAGCCCGGTAGAGGCGGCACAAAGCCCGGCACTGCAAATTAGCGCCAGCACATGGGGTTTAAACGGCAAAGTCATTTTCATAATTCGGATCTCAAGGAAATCGCAATGGTCGGCGAACTGCCACCCGCAGGTGCTGAGAATCCGAGTATAAAGAGGCGGTAGTTTAAATTTTGACTAATCTTGGGATTCGTTGAGAAAGGTGATTATCACCATGCGAATTAACGAAGTTTTTACGGAGGGAAACAATCTCTAGACCATCCTTAACGATTCAGCCACTTTTTTATGTTGCTTTTTTGTAAACAGATTAACACATCGTCAAAATCCTGCTATTCTGCCCGTTGCGGTACTGGGCATTTACCCTACAAACTGCTGTCTCACAGGAGCGTGAAGAGAATCGCCTGCCGCACTATGACAATGAGAGCGAGGAGAACCGTCGTGCTAGAAGAATACCGTAAGCACGTAGCTGAGCGTGCCGCTGAGGGGATTGCGCCCAAACCCCTGGATGCAAACCAAATGGCCGCACTTGTAGAGCTGCTGAAAAACCCGCCCGCGGGCGAAGAAGAATTCCTGTTAGATCTGTTAACCAACCGTGTTCCCCCTGGCGTCGATGAAGCCGCCTATGTCAAAGCAGGCTTCCTGGCTGCTATCGCGAAAGGCGAAGCCAAATCCCCTCTGCTGACTCCGGAAAAAGCCATCGAACTGCTGGGCACCATGCAGGGTGGTTACAACATTCATCCGCTGATCGACGCGCTGGATGATGCCAAACTGGCACCGATCGCTGCCAAAGCACTTTCTCACACGCTGCTGATGTTCGATAACTTCTATGACGTAGAAGAGAAAGCGAAAGCAGGCAACGAATATGCGAAGCAGGTAATGCAGTCCTGGGCGGATGCCGAATGGTTCCTGAATCGCCCGGCGCTGGCTGAAAAACTGACCGTTACCGTCTTCAAAGTCACTGGCGAAACTAACACCGATGACCTTTCTCCGGCACCGGATGCGTGGTCACGCCCGGATATCCCACTGCACGCGCTGGCGATGCTGAAAAACGCCCGTGAAGGTATTGAACCAGACCAGCCTGGTGTTGTTGGTCCGATCAAGCAAATCGAAGCTCTGCAACAGAAAGGTTTCCCGCTGGCGTACGTCGGTGACGTTGTGGGTACGGGTTCTTCGCGTAAATCCGCCACTAACTCCGTTCTGTGGTTTATGGGCGATGATATTCCACATGTGCCGAACAAACGCGGCGGTGGTTTGTGCCTCGGCGGTAAAATTGCACCCATCTTCTTTAACACGATGGAAGACGCGGGTGCACTGCCAATCGAAGTCGACGTCTCTAACCTGAACATGGGCGACGTGATTGACGTTTACCCGTACAAAGGTGAAGTGCGTAACCACGAAACCGGCGAACTGCTGGCGACCTTCGAACTGAAAACCGACGTGCTGATTGATGAAGTGCGTGCTGGCGGCCGTATCCCGCTGATTATCGGGCGTGGCCTGACCACCAAAGCGCGTGAAGCACTTGGTCTGCCGCACAGCGATGTGTTCCGTCAGGCGAAAGATGTCGCTGAGAGCGACCGCGGCTTCTCGCTGGCGCAGAAAATGGTAGGTCGTGCCTGCGGCGTGAAAGGCATTCGTCCGGGCGCGTACTGCGAACCGAAAATGACTTCTGTAGGTTCCCAGGACACCACCGGCCCGATGACCCGTGATGAACTGAAAGACCTGGCGTGCCTGGGCTTCTCGGCTGACCTGGTGATGCAGTCTTTCTGCCACACCGCGGCGTATCCGAAGCCAGTTGACGTGAACACGCACCACACGCTGCCGGACTTCATTATGAACCGTGGTGGTGTGTCGCTGCGTCCGGGTGACGGCGTAATCCACTCCTGGCTGAACCGTATGCTGCTGCCGGATACCGTCGGTACCGGTGGTGACTCCCATACCCGTTTCCCGATCGGCATTTCTTTCCCGGCGGGTTCTGGTCTGGTGGCATTTGCAGCCGCAACAGGCGTAATGCCGCTGGATATGCCGGAATCCGTTCTGGTGCGCTTCAAAGGCAAAATGCAGCCGGGCATCACCCTGCGCGATCTGGTACACGCTATTCCGCTGTATGCGATCAAACAAGGTCTGCTGACCGTTGAGAAGAAAGGCAAGAAAAACATCTTCTCTGGTCGCATTCTGGAAATTGAAGGTCTGCCGGATCTGAAAGTTGAGCAGGCATTTGAACTGACCGATGCGTCCGCTGAGCGTTCTGCCGCTGGTTGTACTATCAAGCTGAACAAAGAACCGATCATCGAATACCTGAACTCTAACATCGTCCTGCTGAAGTGGATGATCGCGGAAGGTTACGGCGATCGTCGTACCCTGGAACGTCGTATTCAGGGCATGGAAAAATGGCTGGCGAATCCTGAGCTGCTGGAAGCCGATGCAGATGCGGAATACGCGGCAGTGATCGACATCGATCTGGCGGATATTAAAGAGCCAATCCTGTGTGCTCCGAACGATCCGGATGACGCACGTCCGCTGTCTGCGGTACAGGGTGAGAAGATCGACGAAGTGTTTATCGGTTCCTGCATGACCAACATCGGTCACTTCCGTGCTGCGGGTAAACTGCTGGATGCGCATAAAGGCCAGTTGCCGACCCGCCTGTGGGTGGCACCGCCAACCCGTATGGACGCCGCGCAGTTGACCGAAGAAGGCTACTACAGCGTCTTCGGTAAGAGTGGTGCGCGTATCGAGATCCCTGGCTGTTCCCTGTGTATGGGTAACCAGGCGCGTGTAGCGGACGGTGCGACGGTGGTTTCCACCTCTACCCGTAACTTCCCGAACCGTCTGGGGACTGGCGCGAATGTCTTCCTGGCTTCTGCAGAACTGGCGGCTGTTGCGGCGCTGATTGGCAAACTGCCGACGCCGGAAGAGTACCAGACCTACGTGGCGCAAGTAGATAAAACTGCCGTTGATACTTACCGTTATCTGAACTTCAACCAGCTTTCTCAGTACACCGAAAAAGCGGACGGGGTGATTTTCCAGACTGCGGTGTAACAGCCTGAAAATAGCTCAGGTGTTCTCCTGAATACCTGACAATCAACACTTCTTTAAACCCCCTTTCTGCTCAAGGAAAGGGGGTTTATTTTTATTCCTTATTCTTTTCCACCTTTTATTCTTGCATAGTGCTGCGATAATTAAACCTAAGGTGCAATGCAGTAATGGCGCATTGCCGGGAGCAGAGGAACACACTATGGATTACGAATTTCTGCGTGATATTACCGGAGTGGTAAAGGTGCGTATGTCCATGGGGCATGAAGTGGTCGGGCACTGGTTTAACGAAGAGGTGAAAGAAAACCTGGCCTTGCTTGATGAAGTGGAAGACGCCGCGCGCACGCTCAAAGGTAGCGAACGTTCCTGGCAGCGGGCAGGGCATGAGTACACGCTATGGATGGACGGAGAAGAGGTGATGGTTCGCGCCAATCAACTGGAATTCGCTGGCGATGAAATGGAAGAGGGGATGAACTACTACGACGAAGAAAGCCTGTCGCTGTGCGGCGTTGAGGATTTTCTGCAAGTGGTGGCGGCTTACCGTAATTTCGTGCAGCAGAAGTAAATAAATCTGGCGGAGCCCGCGAGCTCCGCCAGAGCCGTTAAACAGCTGGCATATTGCGCCCGTAATAAATCTCGCGCATTTCTTTCCACAGCGCAGCGGTAATTTCCTGGCGCTCGCTGTCGGTTAAATCTTCCGGTTTGGTGTGGAACATGTAGTGCTTAAGGTCGAACTCTTTAAGCAACATCTTGGTATGGAAGATATTTTCCTGATAGACGTTCACATCCACCATGTCATACAGCGCCTTCATATCGTCAGACATAAAGTTCTGAATCGAATTAATCTCATGGTCGATAAAGTGCTTCATACCGTTAATGTCGCGAGTAAAACCGCGCACGCGATAATCAATGGTTACGATATCGGACTCAAGCTGGTGGATCAGGTAATTCAGCGCCTTCAGCGGAGAAATCACGCCGCAGGTAGAGACTTCAATATCTGCGCGGAAGGTACATAAACCACCTTCAGGATGACTTTCCGGGTAGGTATGTACGCAAATATGACTTTTATCGAGATGGGCAACCACCGTTTCTGGCAGCGGACCGGGGTGTTCTGTTTTGTCGATAAGTTTCGGGTCGACCGGTTCTTCACTCACCAGAATAGTGACGCTGGCACCCTGTGGTTCGTAATCCTGGCGGGCGATGTTAAGAATATTGGCCCCGATAATGGAACAGGTTTCTGACAGGATTTCGGTCAGACGGTTGGCATTATAGAGTTCATCGATATAAGCAATATAACCGTCGCGCTCTTCGGCAGTTTTGGCGTAGCAGATATCGTAAATACAAAAACTCAGACTTTTGGTCAGATTATTAAAGCCATGCAGTTTCAGTTTTTTCAATTTCTTATCTTCTCCTTAGGACGGCTGTGAAGCCAGTGCGTCTTGCAGATACTGAGGTAAGGCAAAAGCTGCCGTATGGATTGCCGGATTGTAATAACGGCATTTCAGGCCAGAAGCGAGAAAACGCGCCTGAATAATTTCGGTTGAGAGATGGCGTAAGGCGTCGTTATCTGTCGCCCATGCAAAAGTCATGATACCGCCGTAATAGGTCGGAATCGCCGCCTGATAAAAGCCAACGTCGCTGAAGTAATGGCTGAGTTTGCGATGGCTGTCGATGGCTTCTTCCTGCTGTAAAAAGCAGACGCCGTTTTGTGCGACGAAGATACCGCCAGGATTCAGGCAACGTTTGCAGCCTTCATAAAATGCTGAGGTGAACAGACTTTCGCCGGGACCGATAGGATCGGTGCAGTCGGAGATAATGACATCAAAGGTCTGGCTGGTTTGATTCACGAAATTGACGCCATCGTCGATCACCAGCTTAAAGCGCGGATCGTCGTAGCTACCGGCGTTATGGTTGGGTAGATACTGACGGCAGAACGATACGACACCCGCATCGATTTCCACCATCGTGATTGACTCAACGTTTTTATGTCGGGTTACTTCACGCAGCATGGCACCGTCGCCGCCGCCGATAATCAGCACATGTTTCGCGTGACCGTGGGCCAGTAGCGGAACATGGGTCATCATCTCATGATAGATAAACTCGTCGCGCTCGGTGGTTTGTACTACGCCATCCAGCGCCATTACGCGACCAAATGCAGCGTTCTCAAAAATGATCAGATCCTGGTGATCGGTCTTTTCATGATACAGAACGTTATCTACCGCAAAGTACTGCCCAAACTGGTCGTGTAGCGTTTCATGCCACTGTTTTTTTTCGGCCATGGGTTGATACCTCCTTTGTTAACACCCGTAAAAAAAGGGCGCAACATAATAGCTAACATTGACCGCGGATGCACGGTCAATATTTCTACAAAAAGGTATCAGGGATTATTTGACGTAGGCAAGCAGGCTTAAGGAATCGCGAGCCAGGGCTTTGCACTTTTTAGCGACGGGAATGCCAATGCCGCTGAGATCGCGGTAGCTGTCTTCACCGAGGGCTTTCATGTCGAAGGTGTCGTAATTACTGAGATCCCACTGGTTTTGCTGGGCGAAAAAGACCAGTGCGCGGCGAATTTGCCCGTTAGGTAAGTTCTGGTAACCACAATCGTTCTTCAGAAAGACAAAAACTGCCGTTAAATCGGCCATATCTTCGGCTTCAGACTCGCTGAGCGCGTAACTGTTTGCGCAAACGGCCATCAGGCTGCCGAATAACACTGTTCTGAAAAACGTCTTCATTGCTTCTACCAGGGGCTTAAAGAAGATAAACGTTAGCACACTGCGAGCGAGGCGACGACCATTATTGTCGATTAAATTGTGTCTGCGGCTTGACCTTCCCGTAAGGGGAAGGACTATGCTCAACGTTTGATTTTGTTTCGCCTGCTTAAGAATAAGGAAATAACTATGCAACGTCGTGATTTCTTAAAATATTCCGTCGCGCTGGGCGTGGCTTCGGCTTTACCGCTGTGGAGCCGCGCAGTATTTGCGGCGGAACGCCCAACGTTACCGATCCCTGATTTGCTCACGACCGATGCCCGTAATCGCATTCAGTTAACTATTGGCGCAGGTCAGTCTACCTTTGGCGAGAAAACTGCAACTACCTGGGGCTATAACGGCAATCTGCTGGGGCCGGCGGTGAAATTACAGCGCGGCAAAGCGGTAACGGTTGATATCTATAACCAACTGACGGAAGAGACGACGTTGCACTGGCACGGGCTGGAAGTACCGGGTGAAGTCGACGGCGGCCCGCAGGGAATTATTCCGCCAGGTGGCAAGCGCTCGGTGACGTTGAACGTTGATCAACCTGCCGCTACCTGCTGGTTCCATCCACATCAACAGGGCAAGACCGGGCGACAGGTGGCGATGGGGCTGGCTGGTCTGGTGGTGATTGAAGATGACGAGATCCTGAAATTAATGCTGCCAAAACAGTGGGGTATCGATGATGTTCCGGTGATTGTTCAGGATAAAAAATTTAACGCTGATGGGCAGATTGATTATCAACTGGATGTGATGACCGCCGCCGTGGGCTGGTTTGGCGATACGCTGCTGACCAACGGTGCAATCTACCCGCAACACGCTGCCCCGCGTGGTTGGCTGCGCCTGCGTTTGCTCAATGGCTGTAATGCCCGCTCGCTCAATTTCGCCACCAGCGACAATCGCCCGCTGTATGTGATTGCCAGCGACGGTGGTCTGCTACCTGAACCGGTGAAGGTGAGCGAGCTGCCGGTGCTGATGGGCGAGCGTTTTGAAGTGCTGGTGGAGGTTAACGACAACAACCCCTTTGACCTGGTGACGCTGCCGGTCAGCCAGATGGGAATGGCGATTGCGCCGTTTGATAAGCCGCATCCGGTAATGCGGATTCAGCCGATTGCCATTAGTGCCTCTGGTGCTTTGCCAGACACATTAAGTAGCCTGCCTGCGTTACCTTCGCTGGAAGGGCTGACGGTACGTAAGCTGCAACTCTCTATGGACCCGATGCTCGATCTGATGGGGATGCAGATGCTGATGGAGAAATATGGCGATCAGGCGATGGCCGGGATGGATCACAGCCAGATGATGGGCCATATGGGGCACGGTAATATGAATCATATGAACCACGGCGGGAAGTTCGATTTCCACCATGCCAATAAAATCAACGGTCAGGCGTTTGATATGAATAAGCCGATGTTTGCGGCGGCGAAAGGGCAGTACGAACGTTGGGTTATCTCTGGCGTGGGCGACATGATGCTGCATCCGTTCCATATTCACGGCACCCAGTTCCGTATCTTGTCAGAAAATGGCAAACCGCCAGCGGCTCATCGCGCGGGCTGGAAAGATACCGTTAAGGTAGAAGGTAATGTCAGCGAAGTGCTGGTGAAGTTTAATCACGATGCACCGAAAGAACATGCTTATATGGCGCACTGCCATCTGCTGGAGCATGAAGATACGGGGATGATGTTAGGGTTTACGGTATAAAAAGACCGTATTCGGAAATATGCCCGGATTTCTCCGGGCATTATGGTTACTTCACATCATCCGGCAGCGCATAAGCCACAATATAGTCGCCCATCTTCGTACCAAATGAACCGTGACCGCCTGCGGAGATCACCACATACTGCTTACCATTCACTTCATAGGTCATTGGCGTAGCCTGACCACCCGCTGGTAAACGACCCTGCCACAGTTTTTCACCGTTGCTCATGTTGTAAGCGCGCAGGTAGTTATCTGCCGTAGCGGCGATAAACAGCACGTTACCCGCCGTGGAGATTGGCCCGCCCAGCATCGGCATCCCCATATTGAATGGCACCGGAACCGGCATCGGGAACGGCATACTGTCCTGCGGCGTACCAATACGTTTCTTCCACACCACTTCATTGGTTTTCAGATCCAGGGCCGAGATATAACCCCATGCTGGCTGTTTACATGGCAGACCAAACGGTGAGAGGAACGGGTTGAGCGTGACACCATACGGTACACCGTACTGTGGCTGAATGCCGGATTCCGTACCCGTGCCTTTGGCATCTTTCGGCTGCTCCATCGGGTTACCCGGACCGCGTGGGATCAGTTTCGAAACAAACGGCAGTGCCATTGGGTTGGCAATTGCTACTTCACGATTCGGATCAACGGAAATCCCGCCCCATTCGAACATCCCCAGGTTACCAGGGAAGACCAGCGTACCCTGTTCAGATGGCGGGGTGAAAATGCCTTCATAGCGCATCTGGTGGAACATCACGCGGCACACCAGCTGGTCAAACATGGTGGCTCCCCACATATCCGCACCGCTCAAATCTTTCGTCGGACGGAAGCTAAGTTCAGAAAACGGTTGAGTTGGGGTTACGTAATCGCCTTTCGCTGCACCTTGGGGAACCGGTTTTTCCGGTGCCGGAACCACCAGTTCGCCATTACGACGATCGAGCACAAAAATGTTGCCGGTTTTCGCCGGAGCGTAAATAACTGGCACTTTCTGACCATTAACGGTGATATCCGCCAGCGTCGGCTGTGCCGGAAGATCCATATCCCACAGGTCGTGGTGAACGGTCTGGTAGCTCCACGCCAGTTTCCCGGTTGTGGCATTCAGCGCCAGAATCGAGCTGGCATAACGTTCCTGTTCCGGTGTGCGGTTACCGCCCCAGATATCCGGCGTGGTCACGCCCATCGGCAGATACACCAGATCCAGCTTCGCGTCATAGGCCGCTGGTGCCCACGAGTTTGGTGAGTTAAAGGTAAAGGTGTGTTCGTCAGACGGGATTGCGTTCGGATCTTTCGCGCCCGGATCAAAAGCCCACAGCAGCTCCCCGGTGTTGACATCAAAACCACGGATCACGCCAGACGTTTCGCGGGTTGAGAAGTTATCGGTAACTGAACCGGCCATCACGATGGTTTTATCGGTGATAATCGGTGGCGAAGTCGGTTCATACAGACCCGGTTTGGTGTCTGGCATATTGCTTTGCAGATTGAGTACGCCTTTATTGGCGAAGGTTTCGCACAGTTTGCCGTTTTCAGCGTTAATCGCAATCAGTCGACCATCATTGACCGGAAGAATGATACGACGCGGGCAATCCGCCATCACTTCCGGCGAAGCCGTTTCTGCTTTGGCTTCATGATAAGAGACGCCACGGCAGGTTACGTGCTGGAAAGACTCGTTAGTTTTCAGCTCAGGATCGTAATGCCATTTCTCTTTGCCGCTGGCGGCATCGAGCGCAAACAGGCGCTGGTGAGCGGTACACAGGTAAAGGGTGTCGCCCACTTTAATCGGCGTCACTTCATTGGTGATTTCGCCCGGATCGTTCGGCTGCTTCACATCGCCAGTACGGAACACCCAGGCTTCTTTCAGATTATGGACGTTATCGGCGTTAATTTGTTTCAGAGGTGAAAAGCGTTGACCTTCCTGATTGCGACCATAGGCAGGCCAGTCCTGATCGGCAACGGGTGAGATAGCTTCCGCAGGTGTGGCATTGGCGCTTAAGGTGCCGTTGATTTCCTGCGGATCGTTAAATCCGGCCCAGGTCAGGATACCACCGCTAATCAGCAGTGCCACCACCAGTGCGGCAACTGCGCCGCTGGCAGGAATGACCAGGCGACGCCAGACAAACGGCAGGATCAGCCAGATGCCGAAGAAGACCAGAATGTCGCTGCGCGGAGTCAGCGCCCAGAAGTCGAAACCAACTTCCCAGACGCCCCAAATCATGGTGCCGAGCAGCAGGGCGGCGTATAGCCAAAGCGCGGCGCGTTTACTGCGCCACAGCATCCAGGCGACGCCGAGCATCACAAGGCCAGCGATAGGGTAGTACCAGGAGCCGCCAATCGCGACCAGCCAGCCTCCGCCAATGAGTAGATACAGCCCGCAAAGCGCTGCAAAAAGGGCTGTTAGCGTGACGAGTAATCGTCGCGAGCCTGTATTGTTAATTGCCATAAAGAGACACCATTTCAATTCATTAATATTTTAGTAGCAATTAATTATAGGTTTTAACATGTGTGATCGTCATCACAATTCGAGCTTTATTAACAGATTCCGCGAATGAATAGTTTTACTGGTATACTGCGTGTCTTGCGCTTTGTTGCGGTGCCAAAACCTGCCCGTGCGAAGTGATTTGTTTTTAAATCATATGGTTAGAGATATGAAACATACTGTAGAAGTAATGATCCCCGAAGCGGAGATTAAAGCGCGTATCGCCGAACTGGGTCGTCAGATTACTGAGCGTTACAAAGACAGCGGCAGCGATATGGTGCTGGTGGGTCTGCTGCGTGGCTCATTTATGTTTATGGCGGATCTGTGCCGTGAAGTTCAGGTATCTCATGAAGTCGACTTTATGACCGCCTCCAGCTACGGTAGCGGCATGTCCACCACCCGTGATGTGAAAATCCTCAAAGATCTGGATGAAGATATCCGTGGCAAGGACGTGCTGATTGTTGAAGATATCATCGACTCGGGGAATACACTGTCGAAAGTGCGTGAGATCTTAAGCCTGCGCGAACCGAAGTCGCTGGCGATTTGTACGCTGCTGGATAAACCGTCCCGTCGTGAAGTGAACGTCCCGGTTGAATTTATCGGTTTCTCGATCCCGGATGAGTTTGTGGTGGGTTACGGCATTGATTACGCACAGCGTTACCGTCATCTGCCGTATATCGGCAAAGTGATTCTGCTGGACGAGTAAGTGTGAAGTTGCCGGATGTGTTGCATCCGGCATGGCATTTTTATTTGTGGTTGGCGTGTTTCAGCTTGAGGTTGGAAATCCCGTGACGGTAACGTTGCTCAAGGGTTTCGCGGTTGGTCGCTGTGACATCCAGATCACGCAGCAAGCCGTCGTGAATGCCGTAGGCCCAGCCGTGAATGGTGACTTTCTGCCCGCGTTTCCACGCTGATTGCATAATGGTGGAGTGGCCCAGGTTATACACCTGTTCCATGACGTTCAGTTCACACAAGGTATCCAGACGGCGCTCTTGCGGCATTTCGCCGAGCAATGAGCTATGTTTGAACCAGATATCGCGGATATGCAGCAGCCAGTTGTTGATAAGCCCCAGTTCCGGGTTTTCAACTGCGGCTTGTACGCCGCCGCAACCGTAGTGGCCACAGATAATAATGTGTTCAACTTCGAGTACATCCACTGCATACTGAACCACGGAAAGGCAGTTCAGGTCGGTGTGAATGACCAGGTTAGCAACATTACGGTGAACAAAGAGTTCGCCCGGCTCAAGACCGGTTAAACGTTCTGCAGGAACGCGACTGTCGGAACATCCAATCCATAGAAAGCGCGGTTTTTGCGCTTGTGCCAGTTTCTCAAAAAACCCGGGATCCTCTTCCACCAGCATTTTTGACCATAGTGCATTGTTGCTGATGAGTGTATCTATGTCTTTCATGGAGGTTAACGACCTGTAACCAAATAATTACGTTTGGCTAATATAGGGCAACTCCGGGACGATTTAAACCACAGATAAAGTGTAAGAACGTAAGGTAAGTAAAAATTTATGACCATTGCACTGGAACTTCAACAGCTTAAAAAAACCTATCCAGGCGGCGTTCAGGCGCTTCGTGGAATAGATTTGCAGGTCGAAGCGGGTGATTTTTATGCGCTTCTCGGGCCGAACGGGGCCGGGAAATCGACCACTATCGGTATTATCAGCTCTCTGGTAAATAAAACCTCCGGGCGGGTCAGCGTATTTGGTTACGATCTCGAGAAGGATGTCGTGAACGCTAAACGTCAGTTGGGACTGGTGCCGCAGGAATTTAACTTCAACCCGTTTGAAACCGTGCAGCAAATTGTGGTAAATCAGGCAGGGTACTACGGTGTGGAGCGCAAAGAGGCGTACATCCGCAGCGAAAAATATCTTAAACAACTCGATCTATGGGGAAAACGCAACGAACGTGCGCGTATGTTATCTGGCGGGATGAAGCGCCGTTTAATGATTGCCCGTGCGTTAATGCATGAACCTAAACTACTGATTCTCGACGAGCCTACCGCAGGCGTGGATATTGAACTTCGCCGCTCAATGTGGGGCTTTTTGAAGGATTTAAACGACAAAGGCACCACCATCATTCTCACCACACACTACCTGGAAGAAGCAGAAATGCTGTGCCGCAATATCGGCATTATTCAACACGGTGAGCTGGTGGAAAATACCTCGATGAAGGCGCTGCTGGCGAAGCTGAAATCGGAAACCTTTATTCTCGATCTCGCACCGAAAAGTCCGTTACCGAAGCTCGAAGGCTATCAGTATCGACTGGTCGATACCGCGACGCTGGAAGTTGAAGTGCTGCGTGAGCAGGGGATCAACAGCGTATTTACGCAGTTAAGTGAGCAGGGCATTCAGGTATTAAGTATGCGTAACAAAGCTAACCGTCTGGAAGAGCTGTTTGTTTCACTGGTTAATGAAAAACAAGGAGATCGCGCATGATGCATCTTTACTGGGTGGCGCTAAAAAGCATCTGGGCGAAAGAGATCCATCGCTTTATGCGTATCTGGGTGCAGACGCTGGTGCCGCCAGTCATCACCATGACCCTTTACTTTATTATCTTCGGTAACCTGATTGGTTCGCGTATTGGCGATATGCATGGCTTCAGCTATATGCAGTTCATCGTACCGGGGCTGATCATGATGTCGGTGATCACCAATGCCTACGCCAACGTTGCGTCATCATTTTTTGGTGCCAAGTTCCAGCGTAATATTGAAGAGCTGCTGGTAGCGCCGGTTCCGACTCACGTCATTATTGCCGGATATGTCGGCGGTGGCGTGGCGCGTGGTCTGTTTGTTGGCATTCTGGTGACGGCAATTTCACTGTTTTTTGTGCCGTTTCAGGTGCATTCGTGGGTATTTGTCGCTTTAACGCTGGTGCTCACGGCGGTGTTGTTCTCCCTTGCGGGTTTGCTGAACGGCGTGTTTGCCAAAACGTTCGATGACATCAGCCTGGTGCCAACCTTTGTGTTAACGCCACTTACGTATTTGGGCGGGGTCTTTTACTCCCTGACTTTGCTGCCGCCGTTCTGGCAAGGGCTGTCGCACCTGAACCCAATCGTTTATATGATCAGTGGTTTCCGCTACGGCTTCCTCGGTATCAATGATGTTCCGCTGGTCACTACCTTTGGCGTACTGGTGGTCTTTATTGTGGCGTTTTATTTGATCTGTTGGTCGCTGATCCAACGTGGACGTGGTTTGCGTAGCTAAGGCTATTTCCTCTCCTCTGGATTTGGGGGAGAGGAGTTTTGACGGCTATCACCCTTTATCAACAATGGTCAGGGTAGACTGATTTTCGGCTAAGGAGGAAGGCGATGTTAGGTTGGGTAATTACCTGTCACGATGACCGGGCGCAAGAGATACTGGATGCGCTGGAGAAAAAACATGGGGCGCTTCTTCAGTGCCGGGCCGTGAATTTCTGGCGTGGGTTAAGCTCTAATATGCTCAGCCGCATGATGTGCGATGCTCTGCATGAAGCGGACTCTGGTGAGGGTGTCATCTTCTTAACCGATATAGCCGGAGCGCCACCGTACCGCGTGGCTTCATTATTAAGCCACAAACACTCCCGTTGCGAAGTGATTTCTGGTGTCACGTTACCGTTAATTGAACAGATGCTGGTCTACCGTGAAACGTTATCCAGCGCAGAGTTTCGCGAGCGTATTGTCGAACTGGGTGCGCCGGAGGTGAGTAGTCTTTGGCACCAGCAACAAAAAAATCCGCCTTTCGTCCTCAAACATAATTTGTATGAGTATTAACCCGCGATTCTGATGACGCTTTTGCTACAATAAAAGCGTTGTTTCACCCTCGGTTATTTTTTCATGTACAAACAAGCTGTTATTCTCCTGCTGATGCTGTTTACCGCAAGTGTCAGTGCCGCGTTACCTGCCCGTTATATGCAAACCATCGAAAATGCTGCGATCTGGGCGCAAATTGGCGACAAGATGGTGACCGTGGGGAATATTCGGGCCGGGCAAATCATTGCCGTGGAGCCCACTGCCGCAAGTTATTACGCATTTAATTTTGGCTTTGGTAAAGGGTTTATCGATAAAGGGCATCTCGAGCCAGTTCAGGGGCGACAAAAAGTTGAAGACGGTTTGGGTGACCTCAACAAGCCGCTGAGTAATCAGAACTTAATTACCTGGAAAGATACGCCGGTCTATAACGCGCCGAGTGCGGGCAGTGCGCCATTTGGGGTACTGGCGGACAATTTGCGCTACCCGATTTTGCATAAACTGAAAGACAGGTTAAATCAAACCTGGTATCAGATCCGTATTGGCGATCGACTGGCCTATATCAGCGCGCTGGATGCCCAACCCGATAATGGCCTGCCGGTGCTAACCTATCACCATATTCTGCGCGATGAAGAAAACACCCGTTTTCGCCATACTTCGACGACCACCTCGGTACGCGCTTTCAATAACCAAATGGCCTGGCTGCGCGACAGGGGATACGCGACACTGAGCATGGCGCAGCTGGAAGGTTACGTGAAGAATAAGATCAATCTCCCTGCGCGAGCGGTGGTGATTACCTTTGATGATGGCCTCAAGTCGGTGAGCCGCTATGCGTATCCTGTATTGAAACAATATGGCATGAAGGCGACGGCGTTTGTTGTTACCTCGCGCATCAAACGTCACCCGCAGAAGTGGAACCCAAAATCGCTGCAATTTATGAGCGTTTCTGAGCTTAACGAAATTCGCGATGTTTTTGATTTTCAGTCACATACCCATTTTTTGCATCGGGTGGATGGTTATCGCCGACCCATATTACTGAGCCGTAGTGAGCACAATATTCTGTTTGATTTTGCACGTTCACGCCGCGCTCTGGCGCAATTTAATCCGCATGTCTGGTATCTTTCGTATCCGTTTGGCGGATTTAATGACAAAGCCGTGAAGGCAGCAAAAGAAGCCGGATTTCACTTGGCGGTGACAACCATGAAAGGCAAAGTAAAACCGGGGGATAATCCGTTGTTACTAAAACGACTTTATATCTTAAGAACGGATTCGCTGGAGACAATGTCGCGGCTGGTGAGTAACCAGCCGCAGGGGTGATTATCAGGCAACCTGTACCGGAATCGCTTTCGCGGTACGTTTCATTTCGTTGTCGCCTTCAAAATAGGCGACATTGGGTCGCCAGGTGCGAGCTTCTTCATCTGGCATGGTAACGAAGCTGGCGATGATGACAATATCGCCGACGCTGGCGCAGTGGGCCGCCGCACCGTTAACGGAAATAATTCTCGAACCGCGTTCTGCCGCGATGGCATAGGTGGAGAAACGCTTGCCGTTGGTCACATTCCAGATATCAATAGCTTCGTTTTCGAGAATACCAGCTGCGTCAAGAAAATCCTGGTCAATGGCGCAAGAACCTTCATAGTGCAGGTCCGCATGAGTCACTTTCACGCGGTGGAGTTTGCCCTGCAGCATCGTGCGAATCATAACTTCTACCTTTCTACCCTGTCGTTAACGAAGCAGGCGATGCCTGCTTTGAGGAAATTCTCACGCAGTATTGCCCGATTTTTGTTTAGTGTCTACTCATCTGACGGCATTTGCATCAGCAGTTTGCGTACCGTGCCGAAGCGTGCCATGTAACGCCTGTAACCAATTGAAATTTCTCTGAACGCTGCTCGGTAAACACTAAAGAGGTGGCTGACGATGGCACGCCTTGACTGGATACTGCCTTCACGCAAGACAACACGGAAGGCAGGGAAGATGGATGCACCGAGTACCACACCGCATGACGCGGTATTTAAACAATTTTTAATGCATGCGGAGACGGCTCGCGACTTTCTGGAGATACATTTGCCAGTGGAATTACGAGAACTTTGTGACCTCAACACGCTTCATTTAGAGTCGGGGAGTTTCATTGAAGAGAGCCTGAAAGGACACAGCACGGACGTGCTCTATTCCGTGCAAATGCAGGGCAATCCCGGTTATCTGCATGTTGTGATTGAACACCAAAGCAAGCCGGATAAGAAAATGGCCTTTCGCATGATGCGTTATTCTATTGCTGCCATGCACCGGCATCTGGAGGCGGATCACGATAAGCTGCCGCTGGTGGTGCCGATACTGTTTTATCAGGGCGAGGCCACACCTTATCCGCTCTCAATGTGCTGGTTTGATATATTTTACTCGCCGGAGCTGGCACGACGCGTCTATAACAGTCCTTTCCCGCTGGTGGATATCACCATCACACCGGATGACGAAATCATGCAACATCGGCGGATTGCGATTCTCGAACTACTGCAAAAACATATTCGCCAGCGCGACTTAATGTTATTGCTGGAGCAACTGGTCACGCTGATTGACGAAGGGTACACTAGCGGAAGTCAGTTAGTTGCCATGCAAAACTATATGCTGCAACGCGGTCATACTGAACAAGCGGATTTGTTTTATGGTGTGCTGAGAGACAGGGAAACGGGAGGGGAGTCTATGATGACGCTGGCGCAGTGGTTTGAAGAGAGGGGAAGACAGGAAGGAAGACAGGAGGTAAGACAAGAGGTAAGACAAGAGGTAAGACAAGAGGTAATACAGGAAGTAACACAGGAAGTAAGTCAGGAATTCGCCCAGCGTCTTCTGAGTAAAGGAATGTCTCGGGAAGACGTTGCAGAGATGGCAAATTTACCCCTTGCCGAGATTGATAAGCTGATTAACTAAGTTGTCTGCATCATCAGTTATAGCCAGATAATTGTTATTGTTAACTGACCAGATAATTAAGGGAACCTATGGAAATAAAGACACGGAGAGAAACCAGGCAGACGTTGGCGCAGTGGTTTGAAGAGAAGGGATTTCAGAAGGGATTTCAGAAGGGATATAAAGAGGGACTCCGGAAGGTAAGGCTGGCACAGCGTCTTCTGAGTAAAGGAATGTCTCGGGAAGACGTTGCAGAGATGGCAACTTTATCTCTTACAGAGGTTGATAAGCTAATTAACTCTAACTAAGTTGTCTGCGTTATGAATTATCGCTTACAGATAACGTGGCAATGAATAACTGGCGCCATCAGCCGTAGCGCCAGTTAAGTATTACACCAGCTCGACTATTTTGTTGTCGATCAGGCGGGCATCGCCAAGCCAGGCGGCTACCAGAATCACTGCACGTTTGCTGTTTTCAGAGACCTCCAGCAAGGTGTCGGCATCACGAATCTGAATATCATCGGCGCGGAAGCCTTTTTCATTCAGTTCTTGCCCGGCAATAGTAATAATTTCATCGAGATCCCGTTCGCCAGCCTGCAATTTGTCGGCAATCGAACTTAAAACCTTGTACAGACCAGGCGCAATTTTGCGTTGTTCCGCCGTCAGATAACCGTTACGGGAACTCAGCGCCAGACCGTCTTTGGCGCGCATAATTGGCACACCGACAATCTCAATATCAAAGCCCATATCAGCAACCATTTTGCGGA